>Ga0316194_10002335_pt1 | contig 13243 bp, 17 predicted proteins | sample CroRivsedime1_MG_FD_204936 | JGI IMG/M metagenome (GOLD analysis project Ga0316194, IMG submission 204936) | Coastal sediment microbial communities from Maine, United States - Cross River sediment 1 | ecosystem: Environmental > Aquatic > Marine > Coastal > Sediment | place: USA: Maine...
AAAAACGTCGATCGCTGTCCGATGACTCTCCGTCGCACCGGGCCACTGCAGGCCGGGCAGGGCAGACCCGCCCGGTCATAGACCTGCAGTTGCTGGGCGAAGTAGCCGGGTTGCCCGTCGCCCCAGGTGAAGTCCCGCAGCGTGGTGCCGCCGGCCTCGAGCGCGTCGCTCAGTACCGCCCGGATGGCGTCGGCCAGTCGCTCCATGCGGCCCCGAGAAACGCGCCCGGCCGCCCGGGTGGGGTGTATGCCGGCCCGGAACAATGCCTCGCTCGCGTAGATGTTGCCGACCCCCACTACAACGCGCGCGTTCATTATGAAATTCTTGATGGCGACCCGCCGGCCCCTGGCCGCCCGGTAGAGGACATCACCGCCGAACTGTGGTCCAAGAGGCTCCGGACCCAGTTCCCTGAGCAGCGGGTGCTTCAGGGGATCACGTGTCGTCCACAGCAGGGCCCCGAAGCGTCGCGGATCGTTGAAGCGAAGCATGCGGCCCGACGACAGTTCAAGATCGACGTGATCGTGGTTTCCCGGCGCGGGTCGATCGCCGAGTACCCGCAGGCTGCCGGACATGCCCAAATGGATGATGAGGGTGCCGCGAGCGGTTTCCACCAGCAGATACTTGGCTCTTCGGCCTACCCGGAGGACCTGCTGGCCGGGCAGCTCCCGATCGAGTCTTCGCGGCACCGGCCAGCGCAGCTGGCGCTGCCGAACGGTGACTTTCTCGACGATCTTGCCGTTCAGCCAGGGCTCGATGCCGCGGCGCGTCGTTTCAACTTCGGGCAATTCAGGCATTATGGTTCGGATCATCCAACGGGACGGATGGCTGGAACGAATCTATTTTGCTTTGTCGGCGCGGCTTTCTTATAGTCCGCCGCCGTTTTCAAAGGGATACCAATCCGTGGAAAACATCGATTTTCTCTATGGCGTACTGGACCTGGACTTCTGGGGCTACGTGCTCGTGTCCTTCGTGATGCTTCAGATCACGATCCTTTCCGTCACATTGTACTTGCACCGGGATGCCGCACACCGTGCTCTGGATCTGCATCCGGCCATCCGCCAATTCTGCCGCGCCTGGCTGTGGGTGAGCACCGGTATCATCACTCGCGAGTGGGTCGCCATCCATCGCAAGCACCATGCGCGCTGCGAGACCCCGGACGATCCGCACAGCCCGCAGATAGAAGGGCTGAGGAAAGTCCTGCTCGAGGGTGCCGAGCTCTATCAAGAGGAAGCGAAGAACCCGGAAACGCTGAAGAAATACGGCCGCGGCACGCCTGATGACTGGCTGGAGAACAGCCTGTATCTAAAGCGGCGAAACATTGGTATCACCCTGTTCGTGGTGACCTGCCTGGTGCTGTTTGGCGTGCCAGGCATCATCATGATCGCCGTCCAGATGGTCTCGCAGCCGTTACTGGCTGCCGGCATCATCAACGGTGTCGGTCATCACACCGGTTATCGCAACTTCGAATGCGACGATGCTTCCCGCAACGTGGTGCCGTGGGGCCTGCTGCTCGGCGGCGAGGAGCTGCACAACAATCACCATGCCTTCCCCAGTTCCGCCAGGTTCTCGATCAGGCCCTGGGAAGTCGACATCGGCTGGGGGGCGGTCCGTGTCCTGCGGGTACTGGGCCTGGCGAAAGTCCGGCGCGTCGCGCCGCGCCCGGCCCTGGATCCGGCCCGGTCGTCCATCGATCTGGAGACCGCGCGCGCCATCATCGTCAACCGCATGCACGTCATGAGGGATTACACCCGTTCCGTGACCCTCCCCGTGATGAAGCGCGAACTCTCCGCCCTGCGTGAGAAGGGGCGCAGCCTGCCCCGGCGAGCCCGGCGGCTGGTGACGCGGCAGCCGGCACTGCTGGATGCGGCGGCCAGGGCGCGGCTCTCTGAACTGCTCGAGTCCAGTCAGCGCATGCGTACGGTCCATGAGTTCCGCGAGCGGCTGAAAGCGCTGTGGGACAGCAAGGGATCCGTGAGCAACGAGCGCCTGATCAGTCAGATCAGGGAATGGTGCCAGCAGGCGGAGGCCAGTGGCATCCGCGTGTTACAGGATTTCGCGGACAGGCTGAGGGCGTACTCGCTGCAGTCGACGGTATGAACCGCCGCCCGGACTGAGCCGGTCACAAAAAACCCCGCCATCTGGCGGGGTTTTTCTTTAACTGCAGGCGGGCAAGCAAGCTTACTTGATCTTCGTCTCCTTGAAGATCACGTGCTTGCGCGCCTTGGGGTCGAACTTGCGGACTTCCATCTTCTCCGGATGCAGTCGCTTGTTCTTGGTGGTCGTGTAATAGAAGCCGGTTCCGGCCGTGGATCTCAGGCGAATCTTCTCGCGCATGACAGAACTCCTCAGACCTTCTCGCCGCGGGCGCGTAGATCGGCCACAATCTGCTCGATACCCAGTTTGTCGATGGTGCGCAGACCCTTGTGGGAAACGCGCAGCCTTACGTAACGGTTCTCGCTTTCGAGCCAGAAACGGTGGGTGTGCAGATTGGGCAGGAAACGCCGGCGGGACCTGTTATTGGCGTGCGACACGTTGTTTCCCGTGATCGGACGCTTGCCGGTGACCTGGCAGACTTTCGACATCGTTCGAATTCCTCAAGGATTCTGGCTGTCGAGCAGCGCAAAAGAGCCCGCTTTTATACCAGCCCGGAAGCACTCTTGCAAGATAGCAGGTCCCGCCTTCAGCCGTGCAGGAGGCCCCGCTCCGCGAAGGATACGGCTCTGCCGTCGCCGATCACCAGATGGTCCAGTATACGGATATCGACCAGCGCCAGGGCGCTGCGCAGGCGGCGGGTGATCAGTTCGTCCGCCTGGCTGGGCTCGGCGACGCCGGAGGGATGGTTGTGAGCCAGGATGACTGCGGCGGCGTTGCAGGCGATGGCCTGGCGGACGACTTCGCGGGGGTGGACGCTGGCGCCGTCGATGGTCCCCCTGAAAAGCTCCTCCAGCCGTATGACCCGGTGGCGGTTGTCCAGGAACAGGCAGCAGAACACCTCGTAGGGCCGATCACGCAGTCGTGCCCTCAGCAGTTCCATTACCGCGGTCGGCCCATCCAGCGACATGCCACGCTTGAGTGGCTCCGCCAGGCAACGGCGGGACAACTCCAGAGCCGCCTGTAGCTGGGCATACTTGCCCGTCCCCAGCCCCTGCAGTTCGCACACCGCAGGGGCATCGGCGGCGAATATGCCCCTCAGGCTGCCGAAGCGGACCAGCAGCTCGCGGGCCAGATCGACCGCCGAGATGCCGGGCGCCCCGGATCGCAACAGCACGGCCAATAGCTCCGCGTCGGACAAGGCGCCGGGGCCCGACTCGATGAGTTTTTCCCGGGGACGTTCGCCGGGCGGCCAGGTGTTTATCGGTCGGTTCGCCATATCCCGTCCCTGGGTGTCGCGGTTTCCCGGCGGACGGCCATAGGATAAGCTGCCTGACCCCGGCCGGAGATAGCGATAAATGGCTGAGCTTGATGGGAAACAGATCGTTGTGGGTGTCTCGGGCGGTATCGCCGCCTACAAGGCCCCGGACCTGGTCAGACGTCTGCGAGAACGTGGCGCCGAGGTTCAGGTCGTCCTGACTCGTGGGGCCACGCACTTCGTGACCCCGCTGACCTTCCAGGCAGTCTCCGGGCGGCCGGTGCGCGACGACCTGTGGGACGAGGCCGGTGAAGCCGCCATGGGGCATATCGAACTGGCTCGCTGGGCGGATCTGGTGCTGGTGGCTCCGGCCACCGCGGACCTGATGGCGCGGCTGGCCTGCGGCATGGCAAACGATCTATTGACCACGCTCTGCCTGGCGACCGAGGCCCCGCTGATGCTGGCACCGGCCATGAACCGGGTCATGTGGGCCCAGCCCGCGACCTGCAGTAACGCGGCAAGCCTGGCCGCGAGAGGCGCCACCCTGCTGGGCCCGGGCGAAGGCGACCAGGCCTGCGGAGAGATCGGTGCCGGACGCATGCTCGAGCCTTCCGAACTCACTGATGAAGTGGTGGCCGCCCTCGGCTCCGGCAGCGGCTCCCTGTCCGGTCGCCGGGTCGTCGTGACCGCCGGTCCGACCCGGGAAGCCATCGATCCGGTGCGTTATGTGACCAATCGCAGCTCCGGGAAGATGGGATTTGCCGTGGCCGCGGCCGCTCGAGCGGCCGGCGCCGATGTCACGCTCATCGCCGGTCCGGTGGCCCAGTCAACGCCGACCGGGGTGCAGCGCATCGACGTCGAGTCTGCAGACCAGATGATGGCGGCCACCCGGTCCGCGATCCGCGGTGCGGATATATTCATTGCCGCCGCCGCGGTCGCCGATTACCGGCCGGCCCGGGCGGCAGATCAAAAGATCAAGAAGACGGATGCCCACATGGAACTGGCGCTGGAGCGCAATCCCGACATCCTGAGCACGGTGGCGGGTTCGGACGATCGTCCCTTCGTAGTCGGCTTCGCGGCCGAGACACAGGATGTGGAAGCGAATGCTTTCGCCAAGCTGGAGGCCAAGGGGCTGGACATGATCGCCGCCAACCTGGTCGGGCCCGATGCGGGTTTCGACAACGATCACAACGAGCTGGCAGTGTTGTGGCCCGGGGGCGGGCGCTGCCTGCCGCAGGCGGACAAGCGGCGTCTGGCGGAGCAGCTTGTCGCCCTGATCGGTGAGCGAATGGACGAGGGGGGTCGCGACTAGATGCAGGTCATCAAGCTCAAGATCCTCGACCAGAGGCTGGGAAACGAGTTCCCTCTGCCGGACTACGCCACTGACGGTTCCGCGGGCGTCGACCTGCGCGCCTGCGTCGAGGACACGACGGTCATCGATCCCGGCCAGACCATCCTCATCCCGACAGGCATGGCCATCCATATCGGCGACCCGACACTCGCGGCCGTGCTGCTGCCGCGATCGGGGCTCGGTCACAAGCACGGAATCGTGCTTGGCAACCTGGTGGGCCTGATCGACTCGGATTACCAGGGACAGGTCTTCGTATCCTGCTGGAATCGCGGCCAGCAACCGTTCTCGGTGCAGCCCGGAGAGCGTATCGCGCAGATGGTCCTGGTGCCGGTGGTCCAGGCACGATTCGAGGTGGTGGAGGATTTCGACTCGTCGGCGCGGGGCGACGGCGGATTCGGGCACTCGGGCCGGCACTAGCCGGCCGGTTCGCTCTCCGGCGGCAGGCCCTTCAATTCGCGGAAACGGGCGATGTCCGACTCAAACTTCTGGCGGATCCTGGCCTGGTCCGCCCGGCTGGCTTCCAGCCGGCCCTCATAGTTTTTTATGGACGCTCGGGTCGACAGGATGTCGCGCTCAAGATTTTCCGGTAGCTCGGCCGGCTGGCCCGGCTCGGAATTGGCGGCCGCGTACTCGATCGCCGCCGTCTCCAGCTCGGCCAGCTGTCCGTTGAGTCGTTCGATGTAACGCTCGGTCACATAGTCCCCGGACTGGAGCTGACCGATCCTGTCGTCGCGGACCGCCTCGATTTCCTCGACGGACAGATAGGTCTTCAGCAGGATCCTGTCCGCCTCCTGCTGGCGGGCCGCCTCGCGGCGCCGCTCGATCTCCTCCTGATGACCCGCAGGCACGCCGGAGGGTGAAGACTGCGTCTGCTCCGCGGGATCGCCATTGCCGTTCTGGTTGGCATATTCCGGCGGGATCGTGTCGCCGAAATGGATATTGCCGTCCTTATCCACCCAGCGGTGAATCTCCGCGCTGGCGGCGCCACAGGCCAGAAGTGCCACGGCGAGAATCAGTACCCAGTATTTCATAGGGTCTCGTATAGCATATTCATGTTTGGTCTTGCGAGACGCGGGTCTCGTTTCAGACACCGTACCGGTCCCGGTAGGACCGTACCGCGTCCAGGTAGCCCATGTGCTCCGGTGCATTCTCGAGATGCGCGATCAGCTCCGCCAGGCCGATGATGCTGACCACCGGCGCCGACAGGTCCGATTCGATCTCCTGTACCGCGGAACGCTGCCCCTGGCCTCTTTCCTGCCGGTCCAGGGCGATCAGCACCCCCGCGGGCGTCGCGCCGGCGCCTTCGATGATGTGCTGTGACTCCCGGATGGCGGTGCCCGCGGTAATGACGTCATCCACGATCATGACCCGGCCCGCAAGAGGCGCGCCGACGATATTTCCGCCCTCGCCGTGATCCTTGGCTTCTTTGCGGTTGAACGCGAACGGCAGCTCGCGATCATAGCGGTCGGCCAGCGCCGTGGCGCAGGCCGTCACCAGCGGGATGCCCTTGTAAGCCGGGCCGAAGAGCATGTCGAATTCGACCTCCGAGTCGACCAGGGCGCACGCATAGTAGCGGCCCAGTTCGAGCATCGCCCCGCCGGTGTTGAACAGACCGGCGTTGAAGAAATAGGGGCTGATTCTTCCCGATTTGAGCGTGAACTCACCGAAGCGCAACACGCCGAGGTCGAGACAGAAACGGATGAACTGATGCTGGTAGTCCTGCATGATCGGCAGACCCGCAAATTGATTGGAGTGGCCCGACCCGCTCTCTGGCGGCCTTCGGTATGATACACGCTCTCCCGTCACCCCTCGGTCCGCATGCGCGTCATTTCGCTTAACGCCAACGGCATTCGCTCGGCCGCCAGAAAAGGCTTCTTCAACTGGCTCAGGGTCCAGCGCGCCGATGTCGTCTGCATCCAGGAGACCAAGGCCCAGGAACATCAACTCGACCACGGCATGTTCCGGCCGGGGCCATTCCACTGCTATTACTTCGACGCCGAGAAAAAAGGCTACAGCGGCGTGGCGATCTACGCCCGGCGCAGACCCGACGAGGTGATCCGGGGTCTGGGAATTGACGAGTTCGATCGGGAGGGCCGCTACATCGAAGCCCGCTTCGGCAAGCTGTCGGTCGCCTCGCTCTATCTGCCCTCCGGATCATCCAGCGAAGCGCGGCAGGCAGCCAAGTTCCGGTTCCTTGATTTGTACATGCCGTACTTGCGCAGGCTGCGCCGGCAGCGGCGCGAGTACATCCTCTGTGGTGACTGGAATATCGCTCACAAAGCGATCGATCTGAAGAACTGGCGCTCGAACCAGAAGAACTCGGGTTTCCTGCCGGAGGAAAGAGCCTGGATGGATCAGTTGCTCGGGCCGGCCGGTTATGTGGATGCATTCCGGGTCGTGAACCAGGCGCCGGATCAATACACATGGTGGTCCAACCGGGGGCGGGCGTGGGACAAAAACGTCGGTTGGCGGATCGACTACCAGATCGTGACGCCGGGGCTCGGCAAGTTGGTCCGGCAGACGAACATCTACAAGCGCAAGCGCTTCTCCGATCACGCGCCCCTGATCATCGACTACGACCTGGACCTGGGGTCCACCTGAGGTGAGGCAGAGGCTGGCAGGCTGGTGGGAGTCGATCGCTGTCTATCGGCATCGCCGGGTGGCCGTCATGCTGTTCCTGGGGTTCTCGGCCGGGCTGCCGTTCCCGCTGGTGTTCTCGACGCTGTCCGCCTGGTTGCGGGATTACGGTGTCGATCGGGCCACCATCGGATTCTTCGCCTGGGTCGGACTGATGTATTCGATCAAGGTCATCTGGGCGCCGCTGGTGGACCGCTTGCGCCTGCCCCTGTTGACCCGGTTCCTCGGCCAACGCCGCTCATGGATGCTGCTGGCCCAGTCCGGTATCACGCTCGGCCTGATCACATTGTCGCGACTCGATCCCGTGGCGGAGATCGGCAACGTCGCGCTGGTCGCCCTGCTGGTGGCGTTCTCTTCCGCGACTCAGGACATCACCATCGATGCGTATCGGATCGAGGCCGTGGAAGAGCGCCGCCAGGGTGCGATGGCGGCCACCTACAACCTGGGCTACCGGACCGCCGTGCTGGTGGGCGGAGCCGGCGCCCTGTACCTGGCGGATTTCTACGACTGGTCCGTGGCCTATTGGGGCATGGCGGCTTTCATGCTGCTCGGAGTCGCGACCACCCTCGTCATTCGCGAGCCAGACCATCCTCGCAACGAGACCGCCAGCGTCATCGAGGTGGAACTGTCCGGATACCTGTCCAGCCACGTGGGAGTGCTGCGTCCGTTCCAGCATGTCGTTGACTGGATCGGGGCGGCCGTGATGGCGCCTTTCGTCGAGTTCTTCCGCCGCAATGGCCGATTCGCTCTCGTCCTTCTGGCGCTCATCCTGACGTTCAACATCAGCGACCGGGTGCTGGGCATCATGGCCAATCCTTTCTATCTGGACGTGGGATTTACAAAATCGCAGATCGCCAGTGTGGCCAAGATATTCGGTTTCTTCATGACCATCGTCGGCGCTGGCCTGGGAGGCGTGCTGGTGGCCCGATGGGGCAATCTGCCGACCATGCTGCTGGCCGCCGTCATGCTGGCGGTTACCAATCTCATGTTCGTCCTGCTGGCGATCGCCGGACCCGATATCCGCATCCTGGTGCTCACGATCAGCGGTGACAATCTCAGTGCGGGTCTGGCCGGAGTTGCCTTCATCGCTTATCTGTCGTCGCTTACCAACCAGGCGTATACCGCCACCCAGTACGCCCTGTTCAGCTCCCTGATGTCGATCGTGGGCAAATTTATCAGCGGCTGGTCAGGGGTGATCGTCGAAGCATGGGGATACCCGGCTTTCTTTAGCTATGCCGCTTCTACCGGTGTGCCGGCCATCCTGCTGATCGTATTCATCATGCGCCGCGGGCCCGCGACGGGCCGCGGTGTGACGGCAAGCTAGTGGACCGTTTCGTCCGGTTCCGGGCCCTCGTGGATCGGCGCAGCGTGATGGAGGATGATCTTCCAGCCGTCGGCTGTCTTGCGGTAGGCGTTGGTAACCGCCAGGTTGGCGACCCGGTCCGGGTCGATGGCCAGGCGCTCCAGTCCGATGTGGACAGCCAGGCCGTCCGCCTCATGTCTGCTCGTACAACGGAAAGAAATATCGAAACTGGCGGATTCATGAAGAATGTCTTTCCAGCTGTTCGCAACCGCGCCATGACCGGTGATCGCGCTGCGCGCCGGATGGATACAGACGACTGCCTCGCTGTCCGCCCAGACCTGGTTCATGGCATCGAGTCTGCCTTCGGCGAAGGCCCGATAGAATTCAGCCTCGGCGGCGTCGGCGGTCGGGTGTTTCACAGGCATCGGCTCGATATGACCGGGCGGACTTCGGTTTGAGCAGCGACCCGCGCAGTGCCATCGTCGTCTGCCGGCAGGACGACATCGGTGACCTGGAGGCACGTGGCTTCGAGTTTGGAGATCCGGAACTCCGGTTGACCGGGTTCGTCGTTCGCAAGGGCGACGGGGTTTACGCCTACCGCAATATCTGTCCTCATGCCGGGCACCGGCTCAACTGGAAGCCCGATGCGTTTCTCACCCGCGACCGGGACCTGATCATGTGTTCGATGCACGGCGCGATTTTCGATATCGAATCAGGTGTCTGCATTGGCGGGCCGTGCCCGGGCCGCTCCCTGGCCCGGCTTCGGGTCGAGATCGTCTCGGGCGAGATCGTCGTCTATCCCGACTAGCCCTTACTCGGACTTGTCCAGGTAGTCCCGCGGATCTGTCCACTCCTGGTGACCGGCCACTTCCGTGTCCAGTCCGGTGTCTTCCGCTTCCATGTCCAGAGAGCCCGAGTAGTCTTCCGGTGGCGCGGCCCGCACGAATGCGCTGACCAGCCAGGCTTCGTTTTCGACCTCTTCGATCGTCCCGTCAAACTCCTGGATCTCGATGCCGCCGTCGCTGTGGTCGATGGCGACGACCTCGAACAGCTCCCCCGTGGGCTTCTTGTACCAGTCCCCTATGATCGGCAGTGCAACGGCCATGTAATGTTCCCCGCTCAATAACGCCCTGATATCCTTGGCGCCCGTTTTGGGTACAAGCGTCAGAAATCTGACGCCCTTATGCAATTTATAGCGCAGCTGGTGTCCGGCGCAACTCCCCGGGTGGAATGTGGCATAGCACCATGATCGAAGAGATCATCAAAACGTTCATCGTCTTCTTCCTGGTTATCGAGCCGATCTCCCTGGTGCCCATGTTCGGGGCCCTTACGCGCGGCGGCGAGCCCGGATATCGGCGCAAGATGGCCTATAAGTCCACGGTCATCTCAGCCGGTATCTTCATCGCATTTGCGCTGCTCGGCGACTATGCGCTCAAGGCGCTCGGCATCAGTGTCGATGCATTCAAGATCGCCGGCGGGCTCCTTTTGTTCCTGCTTTCGGTGGACATGGTGTTCGCGCGGCAGTCGGGTCTGCGCTCCACCACCGTCCGCGAGCAGGATGAAGCCCGTTATCGCGAGGACATCTCCGTGTTCCCGATGGCTTTCCCGCTCATCGCCGGCCCCGGGGCCCTCGCCACGCTGTTACTGTTCATGGTCGAGATTCGCGGAGAGCCGCTGGCCTTCGTCAGTCTGCTGGCCGTGATACTGAGCGTCCTGGCCATCACATTGCTGCTGTTGCTGGGGACCACCCAGGTGATGAAGATCATGGGCGTCACCGGCGCCAACGTCGTCAGCCGCCTCCTGGGAGTGGTGTTGTCGGCTCTCGCGGTCCAATACGTGCTCGATGGCGTGCAGAACGCCTTTCTCGGCGCCTGAGTCTGTCCTCAGCCGGAGCGTCGCCGGTAGAGCAGATCGCGGACCTCGTGGCCCAGTCGCAGTCCACGCCGTTCGAACTTTGTCTCGGGGCGGTCGGCCCGGTCCGGGGAGTAGCAGCCGCTGCCGGCCAGATTGTCGAACTGCGTCGACGCATCCGCCACCGCCAGCATCTGTTCCGCGTAGTGCTCCCAGTCCGTCGCCATATGCAGCACGCCACCAGGCTTGATGGCGTTAGCGAGCGCGCAGATGAACCCCGGCTGGATCAGGCGGCGCTTGTGATGACGTTTCTTTGGCCACGGATCGGGGAAAAACACGTGGACCCGATCGAGGCTGGCCGCCGGCAGCCAGCTCTCCAGCACGTCGGTGGCGTCGTGCCGGATGACCCGGATATTGTGCAGGCCGTGTCTCTCAATGTTCAGCAGCAGATGACCGACACCGGGCTCGTGCACCTCGATGCCGATGAAGTCGTTTTCGGGTTGGCGCCGCGCCAACTCCGCGAGTGCCTGGCCGTCGCCAAAACCGATTTCACAGATCCTCGGCGCATCTCGTCCGAACAGCGCTCGCAGATCAAGCAGACCCTCAGGTGTTTCGACGCCGAAGCTCGGCCACAGCTGCTCGAGGGCACGCGCCTGGGCGGATGTTAAACGGCCCGCCCGGCGGACGAAGCTCCGGACGCGGCGCCGGGACTCCATGGGATTCAGAAGAACGTGCCGTCCAGCGGTGACGAGGCCGAGGCGAAGCGCTTTCTCGGTATTCGCCCGGCGAGAAACGCCTCGCGTCCGGCTTCCACGGCTTTCCTCATGGCGGACGCCATCAGCACCGGCTCGCGGGCTCCGGCGATGGCTGTATTCATCAACACGCCATCGCACCCCAATTCCATGGCGATGGCCGCATCCGACGCCGTCCCCACACCGGCGTCTACCAGGATCGGAACGCTGGCATTCTCGACGATAGTAAGGATGTTGTAGGGGTTTCGAATACCCAGCCCCGAGCCGATGGGCGCCGCCAGCGGCATGACGGAGACACAGCCCATGTCCTCGAGTCGCCGGGCGATGATCGGGTCGTCGTTGGTGTACACCATGACCTCGAAGCCGTCCTTGACCAGCGTATCGGTCGCCTCGAGCGTCGCAGTAATATCCGGGAAGAGGGTCTTCTGGTCGCCGAGGACCTCGAGTTTCACCAGTGTATGGCCGTCGAGGAGCTCGCGCGCCAGCCTGCAGGTGCGGACCGCGTCTTTTGCGGTGAAGCAGCCGGCCGTGTTCGGCAGGATCGTGAATCGATCGGGCGGCAGCGAGTCCAGCAGATTGGGCTGGCCCGGGTCCTGGCCGATATTTGTCCGTCGGATGGCTACCGTGACGATCTCCGCGCCGCTGGCCGAGATGGCCGCGCTGGTCTCGTCAAAATCCTTGTACTTGCCGGTGCCGACGAGCAGCCGGGAGTGAAATTCCCGCTTGCCGATCCGGAAGCTGTCCTGTTCGCCAGTGGTGTGTTCTGCGGGGATGGCCATCTTGTATTGGTGATCTCGGTTAAGGGCTTTAGCCGCCGCCAACAGCGTGCACGATCTCGATCTCGTCACCCGCACTCAGCGGACAACCGGCATGCTGACTGCGCGGTACGATCTCGCCGTTCAACTCCAGCGCCAGCCGGCGACCGCCCAGCTCGAGAATGTCGATGAGTCCGGCTGCCGTTGTCCGTTCGGGTACGCTTCGTGTTTCGCCGTTGACGATGATATCCATGGAAAGCGCGCTTCGAATCCGAACCCCTATTCTACACCGCGATCGGCCGCGCCCACGTAGCCGTGCCTGGCGGCCGCGGGTACGATAGCGGCTCGTCACCGCAGGGGTCACCGAGTGGTTTCTCGTCGATCAGACAAGATGGCATCAGGCAAGATCGGATTCGTCAGCCTCGGCTGCCCGAAGGCCCTGGTGGACTCTGAACGAATCCTGACCCAGCTGCGGGCCGAGGGCTATGACACGGCGGACTCCTACGAGGGGGCGGATCTGGTCGTTGTCAACACCTGCGGGTTCATCGACGAAGCCGTGGACGAGTCCCTCGGAGTCATCGGCGAGGCGATGGAGCAGAACGGACGCGTGGTCGTGACCGGTTGTCTCGGCGCTCGCCCGGAGACGATCTCCGGGGCTCATCCGGGCGTACTGTCGATTTCCGGGCCGCACAATTACGAAGCGGTGATGCAGGCCATCCACCAGCATCTGCCCCCGCCCCACGACCCGTTTCAGGATCTGCTGCCGCCGCAGGGAGTCAAACTGACGCCGCGCCACTATGCCTATCTGAAGATCTCCGAGGGCTGCAACAACCGTTGCACCTTCTGCATCATCCCGTCATTGAGAGGAAGACTGGCGAGCCGGCCGATCGGCGAGGTCATGCGCGAAGCGGAGCGGCTGGCGGCGGCGGGAGTGCGTGAGTTACTGGTGATCTCCCAGGACACGAGTGCCTACGGTTCGGACCTGCGCTATCGCCAGGATGATTGGCGCGGCCAGCAGATCGAGACCCGGTTCCAGAGCTTGTGTGAATCACTGGCGGGACTCGGTATCTGGGTTAGGCTTCACTATGTTTATCCCTACCCGCATGTCGACAAGGTCATACCGTTGATGGCCGCGGGCCGGATCCTTCCATACCTGGATATCCCGTTCCAGCATGCCGAGCCACGGATACTCCGGCTGATGAAGCGCCCGGCCCACTCAGAGGACACGCTGCGGCGTATCCAGGC
>Ga0316194_10002336_pt1 | contig 13239 bp, 8 predicted proteins | sample CroRivsedime1_MG_FD_204936 | JGI IMG/M metagenome (GOLD analysis project Ga0316194, IMG submission 204936) | Coastal sediment microbial communities from Maine, United States - Cross River sediment 1 | ecosystem: Environmental > Aquatic > Marine > Coastal > Sediment | place: USA: Maine...
TCTGCCCTGCGTCACGCCCGAGCGAAACCTTACCTAAAGTGACAATGCGGCAAGATTTAGCCTGTCGTAATGCGATAAAGTCACGCCAGATGTAATCAAAAGTCTCATTTAGCAGCAATTTAGACAGCTTGTTTACCATTTCGCGCTCCTACGTCAATACGTATACGGTATATTTTATCACGAAAACACGCAGTACTGCAAATCGTCATCGCTACGAAACGTAAACCAAATGTCTGTAATAGGGACAGGCTTAACTCGTTCTTAACCAAACCTGTTAACTTTTAGCATTATCGAGGGGGTGGATTCGTTTCCACCGGGCATTGGCCGGTCTTTCATATGGACGGGTCAGGACAGCGAAAAGAGAATTGGGTCATGAAGCCAGGCATTCCATGGAGCGTTAAGGGCATCGACGGCAAGGCGCGTGAGATTGCAAAGGACGCTGCCACCTCGCAAGGCAAGACCCTGGGGCAATGGCTGAATCAGAAAATACTGGAAAGCGCCAGCGAAGACGCCGACCTGAAAACGCGCGCCACCCGCAAGAAACCATCCGCATCGGCGAGCGCCCGCAACTCGCGCTCAAAGACTGCAGCATCCTCGCGTGGCAAATCCGAGCACCGCTCCACATCTGATGAAAGCTCAATAGAACGCAAACTGGACATCCTGGTTACCCGGCTCAGTGAAATGCAGGAACGCGAAGCTGCCGCCGAAGCACCTCAGCATGCATTGTCTGCCGCTGCACCTGCAACCGGTGAGCAAGCCAGCTCCAAGGCTATGGACCTGCTGCTGGATCGCATTGAACAGGGTGAGCAACGCGCACAGGACGGCGTCAGAACGCTGGGCAAGCGCGTCGACAAGATCGGTGACCGGCTTGAGGAAATCGCCCTGCGCCCGGTCGAAATCACAGCCCGCGACGTACCCGGTTTCAGCGCCCTTGAAGGTGCGGTCCGCAACATCGTCGATCATATTGAGAAATCAGACAAACAGTCCCGTGAAACAATGGGCCAGCTGCAAAGCCGGATTGTCGAGCTGGACGGCAAGGTCGAAACGCCGTCTCACGATGGTGGCAGGCCCGAAATCGTGGCTGACCTGGAAGCCCGCATGCAGGAGCTGGCAGCCCGTGTCGAACAGACCGCAAGCGGCGGCGAAGACCTGCAGCTCAAGGCCCTGTTTGAAGCCCGAATTCGCGAGCTTGCCGAGCGCATTGACACGGTGCGTCACTCGGCAGAAGCCATCGGCCAGCAAGCCGAAGCAACAGCCGGCAGAGCCGCAGAGGAACAGGCAAATGCCATCGAAGCCCGCCTGGCCGGCCTTGTCGAGCACGCCGAGCAGAAACTGCAGGGCGCAGGGGCTTCCGATGCAGACCTGGCGGCCGTCCACTCAGATATTTCAGAGTTGCACAGTCGTTTTGACCAAATCCAGCAACAAGCCGCTTCCGACCAGGAAGTCCAGGCGCTGCGCAGTGCGCTTGAAATGCTGTCCAGCAGGGTCGACGAAACTCCCGGACTGGAACCGATTGCCCAAATTGAACAGCGCATTTCAGATCTGAGCCTGCAATTGCAGCAGGTTATGCAGCCGGCTGACTATCAACCGCAACTTGGAGCGCTGGAAGAGCGCATCCTGGCGCTGGACACCCAGATGGCAGCGTCATCGCCGGCGGCAATTCCACAGATTACCACGCAGATGGAAACAATCGAGCACAGGCTGGCGGCAACCGAACAGCAGCTAGGCAGCCTCGCAACAATCGAAAATTCCATACAACAGCTGTTTGCCAGCCTCGAAGAAAGCCGCGCTGAAGCCCGCTCACTGGTAAGTTCGGGATCGCTTGCCGCGTCTGCCGAAGGAACCGAACCGTCCGCTGAATTGCAGGCCCTTCAAGACGGCCTTGCTGCGGTCAGGGCCAATGCCGAAACAGCGGATCAGCGCACCCAGGCCACGCTGGAAGCCGTTCATGAGACGCTTGCCCAGATCATCACCAAACTCAGTGAAGTTGACAGCCAGAGCAATGCAGCAGGTCACGCGGTCAGTTCGGCTGCTATCGATACCAGCGCCGAGGCCGACGAAATAGATGCACTGACTGCCAGCGTCGCAGCGTCTGCCGCAGCCATTTCTGCAGAGGCCCGGGCTACCGCAGCGCACCCCTTACCGGTTGATGAGGCGCTGCAAAATGACGTCGCCAACGCCGCGGTTCAGCCTTCACATGCAGATGCGCTCGCAGACGCGCCCGGCGCCAATGTCACAGCCGGTGCAGCGCCTGCCGCACAAGCCCAACCCGTATCTCAAGAAGCCCGGTCCGGAACTATGGACTGGTTGACGGTTGTCCGGTCTCACATGAGCCAGAACCATGGCATCAACTCGGATGTGGCCATGTCGATGTCTCCGCAGACAATGGCTGCAGCCGGGCCTGCCGGTGCGGCTGACGGTCATGTGGATTTCATCGCCGCAGCGCGCCAGGCCGCAACCAGCAGCGTGGATGCCGCGGGCAACGTTCCGCTGGGCGCAGCGCCGACGGACTTTGGCGGGTTTGACCCGCACGCAGGTGAATCCGACCCGGAACAACACATGCTCTCTTCCGCCGTGTCCGGCAAGGGCCGCTCCAGTGGCAAGAAGTCCACAAGCCGGGCCGGCTCCAGCCGTAAACGGCTGATCCTGGCAGCCGCAGTCCTGCTGGCCGCTGTTTCCGCCTATACGAGCAACTCCGGTTTGTTCAATGCAACTCCCGGCAAGCAAAGTTCTGCGTCCGCACCGGCAACTCCCGCGGCAACCAGCATGGTAGAGCCTGCAATAGAGCAGAAACTGCAACCGGCCTCTGGCGGGATTGAACTGCCCACATCCGGCAGAGCGGTTGAAATCCCGGCAGCGACAACGCGCAGGGACCGGATCGAAACTGATCCGATGACCACCGCGTCGGTTGGATCTGCCGACACCTCCGATCCGCTCTTGTCGCAAGCGCCCGACACCCTGGGCAACCCTGTTTCTGCTGTACCTGCAACAACTCTGCCTGAGCAGATCGGCACTGCTGAACTTCGCCAGGCGGCCAGCGGCGGCGATGCCAGCGCCCAGTTCATTATCGCCAGCAGATACCTTGAGGGTAGAAAAGTCGGCCGTGACCATGACCAGGCAGCGCAATGGTATCTTCGCGCGGCCGAGGGTGGTCTGGCAGCTGCGCAATATCGCATTGGCACCTTGTATGAACGCGGCAGCGGCGTCGCCCAGGATCGTTTCCAGGCGATGAGCTGGTATGCCAAAGCTGCCGAGCAGGGAAACATCAAGGCTATGCACAATCTTGCCGTGATGTCTGCCGATACAGCAAACGGCAAGCCCGACCTGGCACGCGCCGCCAAGTGGTTCGGCGCAGCAGCCCAACATGGCCTGCCTGACAGCCAGTACAATTTTGCGGTCCTGAACGAGCGCGGGCTGGGGATACCGAAAAACATCCCCAAAGCCTACAAATGGTATTCGATTGCAGCCCGAAGCGGTGACCGCGACGCGGTCAAGAAAGCACAGGAAATGATCGCTGCTGTGGACAAGACCGCGCTTGCCGGAATTGATCAGTCGATCGCATCATGGAAGCCGACCGCTGCGCAACGCGAAGCCAATATGGTTTCCATTTCCGAGCAGTCGTGGGGTATTGCCAAGAACACCAACCAGGCTGCCGCGAAGGCACCCGCCGGGCCAACCGCCGGCCAGCCGCTTAGCGCACAAGACCGGATCAAGCGGGTTCAGGAGCTTCTGACCCAAAAGGGCTTTAATGCAGGAACCGCTGACGGCGAAATGACCTCCGGCACGGCAAATGCCATCAGGCTGTATCAGCTGCGCAACGGCCTGCCGGTCAACGGCTTCGTGTCAAAGCAGCTGCTGGAGCATCTGCAACAGGGCGTGATCTAGATCAAAATCCTAGATCAGGTTTATGGATTCGTTTGAAGCCATGTTGCTTTAGAGGTAACGTCATTTGGTCACGACTAGGCGATAGCCGCAGTCGCAGGCATCAAGCTCCAGCAGTGAGGAGTATCGCTGCGCCCAGGCGCCGCTTTGCAGATCCTTCTCCAGCCTGCTCAAGGCCTCGGACACATCGCCCACCTTCCAGAAAGACGACATGGCGGCACGAATTCGGGGGTCGAGATATGCCGCCGGTCGCCGCCAGTAAGCACTCAGGAACCCGTCGGTACAATCATGCGGGATCGGAACAGGAGAAATCTCTACCGGCCCCAGCCACCGCTCATAATCCGTTATCCCTGGCATTTGCGCCTCGTCCAGAGCTACGAGTTCCGGAAAGTAATCCAGAAGCCAGAATGCGCGAAACGCCGGATCGTATGTAAGGACAACGACCGGCCCCCGCGTCACACGACGCATCTCTTTGAGGCCCTTCTCCTTGTCGGTCCAGTGATGAACTGTCAGCACCGCCATCGATGCATCGAAGGAATTGTCGTCGAAAGGCAGGTTTTCGGCGTACCCCTGGATGACCGGAGCGGCCAGCGCAGTGCGCTGCCGGATCATTTCGGCGGAAGGCTCGATGGCCGTGACCGTTCTGCCGGCCAGCTCGTACGATTCCGTTCCAGCGCCGACATTCAAAACGGTTTTAGCCGATCCCAAAGCGTTTGAGATCACCGTTTCAATCCGGACGTCGGGTTTTCTGAGGTCAGAATAATTGACACCGATCGTATCGTAAGACGTGCGCATGGTGCCTCTTACCATGTTGCGGCAGTATTGTCAGACGAGGTGCGCTTTGTCTCGCGTTGCTGTCGTCTGTCGGGAGTACATCGAAGGGCAAGATGGAGCCCTTAGGCGGACACTTATCTCAACCTGTTCATCGACCAAATTGGTTCAAACACCTAATGAATGCCTGTTTGGGGATTTCCAGGCAGCCAATCTTTTGGCCTCCACCAATTTTGCCTAGCCGGGCGCTCGCTGCGATTGTCGGCTGTCCCGAACAATAATTCCCGCGAGACAGGCAGACAGTATGGCGGCGAAGAAACACCAAATGGAAATGAAGGCATAGGCGAAGAAGCCGTATGTCACAACCATAGATGCCGCAACCAGTGCACCGAAAACCTGTATCCGGCGGTCTGTCGACAGTAACAGCGCGCTGACCACGATCGCGGCGTAGAACAGTCGCAATGCGGTGCGGCTGACGAAGCCGTCATAGATAAGCATTGTCCTATAGTCCAAAGACCCGTTAACGAGTTCTATGGCCAGCCAGCCACCGATCAGGAAGGATGGCAAGAAAATCGACAGGCCACAGACAAATCCGATAGCGGCCAACGTAGCCACCACGCACTTGCGCACGAGGTTTGTTTCGATCATCCAGACCGAGAGCGGCACCCATGCCAGCCAGAAGAAGTGCGAAAAGAAGAGAAACCCGCGAGAAGCGATGTTGACCATTGTCTCGTTGCCACCTTGGATTCCGAGCCATACGAAACCCTCAAATCCCTGCTGTATGCCAAAGGCGAGCGGAACCGCCGCGAACGGCAGCCATGCCCGGTTCGAGCGGCGCGACCTCGCAATCGCATAAATCCCCGCAGGTACGAGCGCGCCAAAAAGCGTAAAACTTACAGTGGCGGAAAAGCACATCACTTTCTCCTTCCAAATGCGCTGACGCGTACGGGCCCCACCTTTGATTGTGCTTGAATTCCCATCCAGCGCATTGTGCTAAGTCAACGGTTGGCGGGCGGACTGCCGGTTGTATTCTGCATCGACCAGTCACCCGGAGGCTCACTTGCTTGGTTGCTGCGGCCCATGAAATAGATGTTCTGATTCTATCCAGAACTGCCGTTCACAATGGCCGATTTTAATAACTGTTCTGGGTCAGTACCGGATATTCGCTTCGCTGTTTCGGACTGCAGCAAAATCCGCACCTGTGCCGCGCCACAGTGTTTTTCAAACTCGCTGTGCAATTGCTGAGTACTCCGACTATATGTGCTACCATCGCATTGTTTTTACCGCACCGGCCGTACGAGACCATGAAACTGTCTGAAGCCATTAGCAAGATTCCCGGACCGGCCCTGTGGCTCGGCATCGCCGGTCTTCTGCCGTTCTGGCTGCCGTTTCTGCTGCTGGGTACGGAAACCGAACCGGGCACAACGTCGCGCGCCCTGCTGATCCAGATGGGATATGGCGCGGTCATCCTGTCCTTTCTCGGCGGCATACGCTGGGGGGCGGCCCTGAAACTGCCGCCCGGCCCGCTGCAGGCCACCTTGTTCGTGCTGTCCGTGCTGCCGTCCCTGGCCGGGTTTGTGGCCCTGCTGCTGCCTGCGACCGTTGGCCTGATCTTGCTGATCGGCGGGTTCCTGCTGCAGGGTGTATGGGATGTGCAATCATCGCAACGCGGCGAGCTGCCGCCCTGGTATGCAACCTTGCGGGCAATGCTGACAACAGGCGCGGTCCTGGCGCTGATTGCAGCCGTTGTGGTGCGCGCAGTTACCGTTTCCTAAAGCACGGCGCGACCCGGCAATGCGTGCAAGGCGGTTTTGCCGACCATGATTACCCGAAATGCCTCACCCGACAGCAGTGGCCGGAACGCCTCATGGCGCACATCGAGGCCACCCGTGTAAGCCCCGAATGCCGGCAGGATTATGCGCGCCGGCGAAATGACAAAGCACCTGGTCCGCACCCTGCGTCCGCGCCGCCTGATGGAAGCCACCGGATGCAGGTGGCCGGCAATCTCGTTGACGGCTCCGGCACCGGGTTCGTGGCGCAGGGTTATGTTACCCAAGGCAATCTCCACGGATCGGGAGCCCGGCAGATGTGCAGGCAGGCAAGGATCATGATTGCCGGACAGCCAGATGAAATCGGCTTGCGCTGCCAGTTGTTCCAGCAGCGCGCGATCAGCCGCCGCCAGGCGTTCAGGACCTTGTGCGTCATGAAAGCTGTCGCCCAGCAGCATGACCCTTGCAGGTGCCCATCTGGCAATTGCAGCCTGTAGCGAGAGTAATCCGGCACGAGTGTCGTATGGCGGCAGGAACTGGCCCAGATGGGCGCGCGATGAGCCTTTTTCCAGATGCAGGTCCGCGATCAGCAGCGTGTCGTACTGCGGCACGTAAAGGGCGCCTGACAGGCACGGGATGAAGTCGAGATCGCCAAGTCGCACGGCCATGGCGTCAGACGAGCCGCATGGCTTCGTCAACAAGGTCGGCGGCGGCTTCGGCAAGCAGAGCGTCATGGGCTTCGCCATAAACCGGTTCGCGTCCGATCTCAAGCATCACCGGCACTGCCAGAGGAGAAACCTGCTCCAGCGCCTTGTGAATGATGTTGTACTTGATGCGGGCCAGCATCATTGCCAGCCTTTTGGCATCGATCAGGCCGGACGCAGCATCATCCCATGCCGCCTTCAGCAACCAGTGATCGGGTTGATGGGTGCGCAGCACGTCATAGATCAGGTCAGCGGACACGGTCATCTGGCGGCCCGACTTTTCCTGGCCCGGCCAGCGCCGCTCGATCAGGCCGGCGATGATGGCGCAGGTGCGAAAAGTCCGCTTCATCAGCATTGATTCCGCCAGCCAGGCGTCCAGGTCATCACCGAGCATGTCCTGGTCGAACAACTGGGCCAGGGATAACCTGCCGGTCTCGATGGCCAGCGATACATCACGGACACACCACACCGACAGGGCATAGTCATTGCACACAAAACCCAAAGGCTGCATGCCGGCGCGTTCCAGCCTTCTGGTCAGCAGCATGCCGAGGGTCTGGTGGGCCAGCCTGCCGTCAAACGGATAACACACCAGGTAATGCTTGTTGGCCTTCGGAAAGGTCTCGACCAGCATCTGGTGGGCTTGCGGCAACACCGACTTCCATTGCTGCACCTTCAGCCAGTCGCGCACCTGCTCCGGCAGATACTGCCAGCTTGCAGGTTCGGCCAGCATGGCGCGCACCCGGCCCGCCAGATAGGTCGACAGGGGAAACTTGCCGCCCTGATAGGACGGTATCATCGGCTCTGTCGCTTCCGATCGGCTGACCAGCGCGTTGAGTTCTTCGACCGCTTCCAGGCGCAGTATCTGTCCGGCAAACAGGAAGGTGTCGCCAACACGCAATTGTTCCACGAACCATTCTTCGACTTCGCCCAGCACCTTGCCGCCCCATTTGTTCAAGGGCTTGCCGGCAGACGAACGCCGTTTGCCGGCCAGCTTGACCTTCAACATCTCGGCTTCAACGATGGTGCCGGCATTCATGCGATAGGTTTGCGCAAGCCGCGGATGGGTCAGCCGCATGCGCCCGTCCGGCATCTGTTTCAGCCGGGCGAAACGCTCATAGGATTTCAGCGCATAGCCGCCGGTCGCCACGAAATCCGCTGCCTGATCGAAATCCTCGCGGGTCAGGTTCCGGTACGGCCATGCCGAGATGATTTCAGCATACAGCTCATCCGGGTCAAAAGGTGCGGCCACTGCGGACCCCATGATGTGCTGTGCCAGCACATCGCGTTTCAGTTCTGCCGGACCTTCGCCATCCTGGGCACCTTCAAACGCAGCAACCCGTGCTGCCTCGCATTCCAGCACCTCAAACCGGTTTGACGGCACCAGCAAGGCGCGCGAGGGTTCTTCATAGCGGTGGTTGGCGCGTCCGATGCGCTGCAGGATCCGGCTGGAGCCCTTGGGCGCGCCCACATTGATGACGAGATCCACGTCGCCCCAGTCAATGCCGAGATCGAGCGTGGACGTACACACCACGGCGCGAAGGGAGCCCGCCGCCATGGCGGCTTCCACCTTGCGGCGCTGCGAAACATCAAGCGAACCATGATGCAGGGCAATCGGCAATGCGTCTTCGTTCAAGGTCCACAGTTCATGGAAAATGCGTTCAGCCTGCGATCTGGTGTTGGTGAACACCAGCGCCATGCCGGCAGACTTGACCGCCTCATAAATATCGGGAAGCGCATAGGCACTGGTGTGGCCTGACCACGGCATCCGGACCTCATCATCACAGCGCATGATGGAGATGTCCGGCTCCGCCCCGCCGGGTGCGCGCACAAAGGCCGCCATGTGCTCGACGCCTGCTTCATCGCGATCCTGCGGCATCAGCCAGGCCCGCAGGGTGTCCGGGCTTGCCACCGTGGCAGATAATCCAATCCGCTTCAGGCCGGGAGCAAAACGATGCAGCCGCGCCAGCGCCAGTGCCAGCAGGCAACCCCGCTTGGTCGGTGCCATGGAATGAAGTTCGTCCAGAATGACCACACGCAGATTGGCGAAATAATGTTCGGCACCGTCCTGGGTGATCAGCAGGGACACCTGCTCCGGCGTGGTGATGAGAATGTCCGGCGGATTGGTCTTCTGGCGCTGGCGCTTGTGGGAAGGCGTATCGCCGGTGCGCGCCTCGATGCGGATGTCCAGCCCCATGTCCCTTATCGGTGTTTCGAGGTTGCGGGTAATGTCGACAGCCAGAGCCTTGAGCGGTGACACGTAAAGCGTATGCAGACCCTTGCCCGCAGCCCCTTGCGCCAGTTCTATCAGTGACGGCAGAAACCCCGCCAGCGTCTTGCCGCCGCCGGTTGGCGCAATCAGCAGTGCAGAATGACCGGCTGACACGGTTGCCAGCATATCCAGCTGGTGGCTGCGCGGTTGCCAGCCACGGGCGGCAAACCAGTCGGCAAAGACTTCAGGCAAGCTGGCTTGTGTCGATGACTTATGTGAAACGGCAGTGTCCATGTGTCAGTAGTATACGAGGTTTGACGGCAACGCGGTTGACAATCATGCAGTCACAAATGCCAATGCGCTCATGACCCCGATCACACATAAATCAGTTGTCACAATGGCGGTGCCGATCATGCTGGCAAACGTATCACAGCCCTTGCTGGGCGTGGTGGATACGGCTGTTATCGGACAATTGCCGGACCCGTTTTACATCGGCGCAATTGCCATTGGCGCACTGATTTTCTCGCTGGTTTACTGGGGATTCGGCTTCCTGCGCATGGGTACGTCCGGCATCGCGGCCCAGGCCTATGGCGCAGGTGACGGCAAGGAACTCGCCGCCGTGCTGTACCGTGCCCTGCTGCTGGCGGCGGGCATAGGTGTCGTCCTGCTGGTGCTCGCGCCGCTGATTTCAAAGCTGTCGTTCTGGCTGATCGCAGCCTCTCCTGACATTGAGCGCGAGTCGAAAATCTACTTCGACATCCGCATCTGGTCGGCCCCGTTCTCGCTGGCCAACTATGCCATTCTCGGCTGGCTCATCGGCATCGGCCAGATGCGCTGGGCGTTCGTGGTGCAGATCTATCTCAACGTGGCCAACATGGCACTCGATGCGCTGTTTGTGCTGCATCTGGACATGGCCACTGCGGGGATCGGCTATGGCACCCTGATTGCGGAGGTGTCTTCGGCCTTTGTCGGCCTTGCCGTGGTCTGGATGTTCCTGCGCCGGGACGGTGAGCGGCCATCGCGGGCCAGAATACTGGACCGTGACAAGGTCAGGCGCATGGTGCTGGTCAATGGTGACATCATGGTGCGAACTTTATGTCTTACGTTCGGGTTTTCATGGTTTGCAGCACAAGGTGCGAAAATCAGTGATGTGGCGATATCGGCCAACGCCATCCTGATGCAGTTATTCTTTATGGGCAGCTACATGATCGACGGTTTCGCCACGGTCAGCGAAGCCCTGGTCGGCCAGTCGGTGGGTGCAAAATCGCGCCAGCGTTACAACACCGCAGTTCGCATTTCCTCGCAATGGGCCATGGTCACAGGTGCCGTTTTGTCGCTTGCCATCCTGCTTGCCGGACCTTGGGCGATCGATTTCATGTCGGTCAACCCGGATATCCGGTCCTATGCCCGCACCTTCTTATGGTGGGCCGCACTGACGCCGATACTGGGGGCAGCTTGCTTCCAGCTTGATGGCATTTTCATCGGCGCAACGCGAACCCGCGACATGCGCAACATGATGATCGTTTCGCTGGCTGTTTATCTGGCAGCGGGCTACACGCTGATGCCGGTGTTCGGCAATCACGGTTTGTGGTTTGCCCTGTCGCTGTTCTTCATCGTGCGCGGGTTTACGCTGTATGCCCGGATGCCGGCACTGGCGCGTGATGCATTTGCCTGAACCAAATCCCTCGTTGTAGCGTTTGAGTGTGATGACCCTGGATCCCGCAACATGGCTGTACCCGACACCGAAGGGCTTGTATTGCGAGCCGGGAGATTTTTACATCGATCCTGCGCGCCCGGTCGGGCGCGCCGTGATCACCCATGGCCACGCCGATCATGCCCGGCCCGGCAACACAGCAGTGATGGCAACACGCCAGACGCTCGACATCATGCAGGTGCGCTATGGAGAGCGGGCCGGTGAAAACCTGCAGGCGATTGATTACGGCGAAACCATTTCGATCAATGGCGTTGACGTGGGCATGGCGCCCGCCGGGCACATACTGGGAGCTGCCCAGGTCATCCTGGACTGGCAGGGTTATCGCGCCGTTGTATCAGGTGATTACAAGCGTGCCACCGATCCCACCTGTACCGGTTTCCAAGTGGTCAAATGTGATCTGTTCATCACCGAAGCCACGTTCGGTCTGCCGGTGTTTGTACATGAAAACGCTGCCACCGAAGCCGCCCGCCTGGTTGCGTCGCTTGACGCATCGCCACAGCGCACTCATCTGCTCGGCGTCTATGGACTTGGCAAATGCCAGCGCATGATCTGCCTGGTTCGGGCCGCAGGTTATGACAAGCCGATCTATCTGCACGGTGCGCTGCAGGGTTTGTGCGCTTATTATACAACCCAAGGCGTGGAACTTGGCGAATTGCGGCCCGTCGCCGATGAACCGCCGGAGGCCTTGCAGGGTCAATTGGTGCTGTGCCCGCCATCTGCAATTGCCGATCGCTGGTCAAGGCGCATGAACGACCCGCTGACGGCATTTGCCTCGGGCTGGATGCGGGTTCGGGCACGGGCCCGCCAGCGCGGCGCGGAGTTTCCCATCATCGTGTCCGACCATGCCGACTGGCCGGAACTGCTGCAGACCATAACAGATGTCGAGGCGGGTGAAATCTGGGTGACCCACGGCAGGGAAGATGCCTTGCTGCACCAGATATCAAGCATGGGGTTGAAGGGCAGAGCACTTGCCCTGGTCGGTTTTGAAGACGAGGGAGAGTGAGCCTATGCACGCCTTCGCCGAACTGATGAACCGTCTCGCCTTCACCAGCTCCCGCAATGCCAAGCTTGAGCTGATGCAGGCCTATTTCCGCACTACGCCCGATCCGGATCGCGGCATCGCGCTGGCTGCCCTTACGGACGGCCTGAACCTGCGCCTGCCGTTCCGGCGCCTGGTGGCAGAGCTTCTGGAACCGCATGTCGATCCGGTGCTCTACAAGCTGTCGCGAGATTATGTGGGAGATACCGCAGAGACGGTTTCGCTGTTGTGGCCGGTACACAACACAGATGCACCGGTACCGTCACTGGCCGAAATTTACGAAACACTGCAATCGCTCAAGCGGGCCGATGCCGGAGCGGTGCTGGCTGGCTGGCTGGATGCTCTCGATGCAAATGGCCGCTGGGCCCTGCTCAAGCTGGTCACCGGCGGACTACGCATCGGCGTGTCGGCACGCCTCGCCAAGACAGCCATTGCGCAGGCGTTTGACCATGACGTGGCAGACGTCGAGGAGGTTTGGCACAGTATAGAGCTTCCCTATGAAAACCTGTTTGCCTGGCTGGACGGCTCCGCTGACAGACCCGACCCGGGTGATACGCCGGTATTCAGACCGGTCATGCTGGCCCACCCGCTGGAAGACGGCGATCTTGCCAAGCTTGCGCCGGCAGAGTGGGTCACCGAATGGAAGTGGGACGGCATAAGAGTGCAACTGGCGGGAAACGGGCGAGACTTGCGGCTGTATTCGCGTACTGGTGACGACATATCGAAGTCGTTTCCTGACATTGCAGATGCATTCCTGGGCTTTTCCGGCGTGGCAGATGGCGAATTGCTGGTGCTGCGCGACGGCGACATCGCGCCGTTCAATGATCTTCAGCAACGTCTCAACCGCAAGACGGTCAGTGCTGCAATGGTCAGGGATTATCCGGCACACATCCGGTTTTACGACCTGTTGTTCCATCATGGTGATGACCTCCGCACACTCGACTTCACGGCGCGGCGCAAGCATCTGGAAGACTTGCTGGCGGCGAACGAATTTTCGCACGCATCTTTGAGCGAGGTCATCGAGTTCAAGACTTTTGATGAGCTGACGGTTCTGCGCGATGGCGCGCGCGACGCCAATATTGAAGGCCTGATGCTGAAGCGCATCGCGTCTCCCTATCTGGCCGGCCGGCCGAGAGGACACTGGTTCAAGT
>Ga0316194_10002338_pt1 | contig 13237 bp, 12 predicted proteins | sample CroRivsedime1_MG_FD_204936 | JGI IMG/M metagenome (GOLD analysis project Ga0316194, IMG submission 204936) | Coastal sediment microbial communities from Maine, United States - Cross River sediment 1 | ecosystem: Environmental > Aquatic > Marine > Coastal > Sediment | place: USA: Maine...
AGGGGCAGAAGAAGTTTAGCGACGATCAGGCGCAGCCCACGCAGGTTATGTCTTATAACCAGTCGATCCCGGGACCGGTGCTTCGCATTCCACAGAGACGTGAATCAATCATTCAATTTCATAATGCGCTGGATGAAGCGAGCTCGGTGCACTGGCATGGGTTACGAATTGATAATGCCATGGACGGTGTGCCCGGTATGACCCAGGCAGCGGTGTTGCCGGGGGAGACCTTCGAGTACCGGTTTACGCCACCGGATGCCGGCACCTACTGGTATCACAGCCATCAACGTTCCTGGGCGCAGCTGGCGTTGGGCCTGGCCGGGGTGTTGATCGTTGCCGAGGACGATCCGCCGCCGGTGGACCAGGACCTGGTATTCGCGATCGACGATTGGCGACTGGATGATGCAATGCAGATGGATACGCAAAGCCTGGGTTCCCTGCATGACTGGTCCCATGGTGGGCGCATGGGTAATGTCATCACCGTAAACGGTGAGACCGACAAGCGCTTCAGCGTTGCCAGCGGCGAACGTATTCGCCTGCGATTGATCAATATTGCCAATGCCCGCACCATGAACCTGCTTTTTAATGAGCCTGAAATCTCGGTTATCGCGGTAGACGGTCAACCGGTGAAACCCTTCGCGGTGGATACGGGCAGGATCGTACTTGCGCCGGGGCAACGCATGGACCTGATCATTGACATGACTGCCGATCCGGGTCATCGCTCGCTGATAGAACTGGTGGTCGGCGAGTATGCCTACGAGATTGCCAGTTTCGAGTTTTCCCAGACCGCCAGGCGCCAACAATTACCGGATACCCCGATTGCGCTGTCGCCAAATCCGCTTAATAAAACTGTCTTGCCGGATACATTTTTGCATATACCGCTGTTAATGGAAGGCGGTGCCATGGGCGGTATGCGCAGTGCTACCTTCGAAGGCAGGGAAATGGATATTCGCGAACTCGTCAAACACAATAAAATCTGGGCGATAAACGGTATCGTGGGTATGCCGGAAAAGCCTCTTTTCAGCGTTAAACGTGGCACCGCGATCAGCCTCGATGTTACCAATGACAATAGCTGGCCGCACGCGATGCATATCCATGGGCATCACTTCATCTATGACAAAACCCCTGCGTTCTGGCGTGATACCGCGCTATTCTCACGCGGCGAGCAGGGCAGCATGGCTTTCATCGCCGATAATCCCGGCAAATGGTTGATACATTGCCACATGGTCGAACACATGGCCGGCGGCATGGTGACCTGGTTTGAAGTAACCTAGGGGACCTCTGATCAAATAATGAACGAACATCTTGTGTCCAAAATAATCAATCTCTGCGTTGTGGAACTTAGCAATAGCTGGGCTATTACTTGCGTTCCACGCCTTGATCTTGATTATTTTGAATCACAAGCTGATTCACTCAGACTTAATCAGAGATTCCCTAGCGCAATAACTGTATTCAGGAGTAATAAACTATGGCCAAAATAAATATCCAGTTCACGTTGTTCTCGGCGTTTTACTCTCCGTTGATCGCGACCATGGCGGGTGGTTTTCTGAAACAGGAAGGGCTTGAATTCGAGTGGTCGGTATCGCCACCGGGAGTGGCGGCAGTGGACTCGATTACCGACGGCTCGGCCCACGTGGTGCAGTCGGCTCCGAGTCAGGCATTCAACGCGATCGCCAGGGGTGAGTCCGACTACCCGCTACATTTTGCCCAGGTCAACGAAATGGATGGCTTTTTTCTCACCGGGCGTGAAGCCGATGCAGATTTTTCCTGGCAAAAACTCGAAGGTGCCGAGGTCGTGATGTTTGGCGGTGGTCAACCCAATGCGATGTTTCGCTACGCCTGCCACCGGGCAGGTATCGATTTTAATAAAATTGTTGCGCTTACGCCGGGTGGCCCGGCTGAAATTGACCAGGCCTTCCGGGCTGGCCAGGGGCAGTATGTACAACAGCAAGGTCCCTACCCACAGCAACTCGCAGACGATGGTGTCGGCAGCATCGTGGCGCAGGTGGGCCCGCAAATAGGCCCCTGTGCTTTTTCCAGCCTGGCTGCGTCACGGGAATGGCTCGAGACCGATATGGCGCGAGCCTTCACCCGCGCCTACGCCAATGCACGGCAGTACCTGAACCAGACTCCGGCCGGCCAGATCGCAGCTATCGAACAGGCGTACTTCCCCGATATCAATGCTGCTGCGCTGGAGAATTGTATCGCCAGTTATCAGCAACTGGGTTGCTGGACGCCACATGTCGAAATCACCAGGCCGGCCTTCGAAGTAACCCTGGATGTGTTTGAGCATATCGGTGGAATCCCCGAACGCTATCCGTATGAGCTCGTCTGTGCCGCTCCACCGGCGATCTAGGATGCAGGCAGGACTGATTGTCTGCAGTGGGCAAGTATAGGCAGACATGACCTGGCTAGAAGAACTCTGGTTATTCGGTTTGAAGCAGGCCTATGCCTGTGTATTTGGTGGGTTCCTGCTACTGATTATGATCGTCACCAGTTTCTGGTACCCGATTGAATCTTTGCATCGATATGATTTTATATTCATCGCTGCGATCCTGTTTCAAATCTGCCTGCTGGTGTTTCGTCTTGAAACCCTGCGCGAAGCACTGGTCATCGTGGTTTTTCATTTCGTCGCGACGGTCATGGAACTGTTTAAGACCTCGGATGCGATTGGTTCCTGGGTTTACCCCGAGGATTTTATCTTTGGCATCGGCAATGTGCCGTTGTTCACCGGGTTTATGTATAGCGCGGTCGGCAGCTACATCGCGAGGATATGGCGCATCTTCGAGTTTGAGTTTTCATGCTATCCGTCCCAGAAGTGGACCGTGTTGCTGGTAACAGGAATATATGTCAATTTTTTCAGCCATCACTATCTGCCAGACGCGCGTTGGGTTTTGCTGTTGCTGACTGCTTTTCTGTTCTGGAGAACCACGATCTATTTTAAGGTAGTAAAAACCCTGCGTCATATGCCCTTGCTGCTGGGCTGGTTTATGGTTGCCCTGTTTATCTGGGTTGCCGAGAATGTAGCGACCTATGCCAATATCTGGATTTACCCGAATCAATCGATCGAATGGCAGCTGGTGCCACTCGCCAAATTATCTTCCTGGTACATGCTGATGTTGTTAAGCTTTGTTCTGATCACCGTCATTAACCATGTACGCATACGCGATTGCGACGAGCAATTGCAACTGGATCCCATCGAATCGAAAATCGACTGATTGAACACAGGATTGATAAATGCCCATAGATAAAGCAACTGTTACCGGAGACCTGCTTTGCGAAGCAGGTGTTGCCCATCTGGATAATGCGGGCGCCGCGCTAATGCCACGCTGCGTGCTGGAGACCCAGATCGATCATCTCAGGCTCGAAGCTGCCGTGGGTGGTTACGAGGCCGAGAGGCTCAGGTCTGAACAACTCGAAGCGGTGTATGACTCGGTTGCGCGCCTGATAAATTGTCAGCGCGAAGAGGTCGCGATTGTAGAGAATGCAACAGTCGGCTGGATGATGGCGTTTTATGCCATCCCATTCGAACCGGGTGACCGTATCCTGACCGCCGAAGCCGAGTATGCGTCCAACTACCTGGCTTACCTGCAAATTGCCCGGGACAGGGGAGTTGTCGTCGAAACCATCGCTTCGACCGATGATGGTGAGGTATGTGTCGACTCGCTAAAGAAAATGATCGACGAGCGCGTGAAACTGATATCGATAACCCATGTCCCGACCAATGGCGGCCTCGTCAATCCGGTGGAGGAAATTGGAGAGGTTGCCCGGGCGCATGGAATTTTGTACCTTGTCGATGCCTGCCAGTCAGCAGGTCAGATACCCCTCGATGTCGACGCGATTCAGTGTGATTTGCTCAGTGCCACCGGGCGCAAGTGGTTGCGCGGACCGAGGGGAGTGGGATTTCTTTATGTCAGCAGCCGTGTTCTCGACTCCCTGCATCCGCCGATGATCGATCTTTTCTCCGCTACCTGGGTCGATGCCAACCACTATGAATTGCGCCAGGATGCGAGAAGATTCGAAAACTGGGAAAGCAACTATGCGGCCAAGCTGGGCCTTGGCAGTGCCATTGATTACGCGTTGAACATAGGTCTCGATAATATCGCAGCGGAAGTCAGTCGGCTGGCTGGTATTCTCAGGGCAAAGCTGGGTGAAATTCCCGGCGTAAGCCTGCATGACATCGGCAAGAGAAAGTGCGGCATCGTCACCTTCTCGGTTGCCGGGGTTGATGCTGTCGAGATTGAAATCTACCTCAGAGAAAACGGGATTCATGTCAGCGTGAGTTCGCCATTCAGCACGTTGATAGATGCTACGCGCAGACAACTACCCGATCTAGTGCGTGCCGGAGTACATTACTATAACCAGGAAGCGCAAATCGATGCCCTGGTAAACTGTGTCAAAGCGATTTCAGAGCAGGGTGGCTAAGCAGTTTGCAGCGCAATCAGATTTCTTCTACCACCGTGGATAGCATCTCGCGAACCTGGCCCGCAACCGCATGCAGTGATTCATTGTCGATTGCCTGCATCGAGGCAACGGGATCCACCGCGCTTACCTGAACGCCGCCTTCGACTTCGCGCAGAATCACGTTACAGGGTAGCATCGCCCCAATTTTGGGTTCCATGCCGATCGCCTGATGCGCCATTTGCGGGTTACAGGCGCCGAGAATTAGATAAGGCGTCATGTCGACATCGAGTTTTTTCTTCATCGTCGCTTTCACGTCGATTTCGGTGAGTACCCCGAATCCATGTGCCGCCAGTGCTGCTCGGGTTCTGCTATCGACTTCTTCAAAATCGGTGTTTGTGATCAAACGGTCTATTGTGTAGCTCATTTTTTAGTTCCAGTTAAATAATGTTAACGATCATAAAAAAATCATTAGCCAGGGTCTACCTGTAGTTTCGGGATCCGGGCGATCCCAGGATGCCAGATCTCGTCCGTTATCAGTATAGTAGCCAGATTTTAGCAATCCCGTTAGCGTCATGTTAACCCTTGTCAAAGTGATTACGCCTGCTGCAAGACGACTGATTCGAATAACATTGATTTAGATCAAGTTACAATTTTGCCTGGGAATCCCGGTAACGCAGCAGGGACGGGACGGCTCGATATCGCGGCCCCGCCCCTTTTATCAAACGGCCTAAGGTCAATATGCGACGGTAAATCGAGCTCGGTGGTGCCTGGGCCGTTCGGCTTCGTCGAGAAGCACGACCGCGGCGTCCTCCATCGAGATCTTCGAGATTCCCTCGGCGTCGAGCAACAGTTCATCGGCACCAAGGCGGTAGTTGCCGGTGCGTTCCCCCGGCACAAACTCTGCGGCGGGGCTGAGATAGGCCCAGTCCACTCGGGCTTCTGCAAGGCAGACCTCTAATTGGTCAGCGCTTGCCTTGCCGATATGTCGCGCGGAAAGCGGAAGGTAGCTTGAATCTTCAATTACTGTCTTACCGTCGGTGCCGGGCACCGTTAGTGTTGCGGCCCCGCCGACAAGCAACAATCGCACGCCGTTTTTTGCTAGTCCGTCCATCAGCGATCGGGTTGTCGGAATAACATCGTTCTCGTAGCCGGGCGCAGGTCGGATAGCCGAAATCACAACATCCTGGCCGGCGCTGACTTTGGTTACGTCCTCGACATTACCGGCATCGCCAGTAAGAGTCCTGACGCCAGTAGGCAGGTTGTTAGTAACGGCCGAATTTCGCATGACGGCGGTAACCTCATGGCCTCGAGACAGCGCCTCTGCGACAACTCGACTGCCTGCATTGCCTGTTGCTCCAAATACTGTAATTTTCATGGTCAGGTACCCCTTAATAGTTGTTTGCAAGATAAAGCACGTGGTTATGTGCTGGAAAAAGAGTCAGCATGCGTTGCACGCTTGCTGCCGCACTTGTGGCTGGAAATGTTGACCTGGCCGACGCCTGGCGGCATCCCGCTTTAGCAACAGCGCGATGGCAATTACAACCAACAGGCTACCGGGAAGCCAGTGCCAGCCGATGCGCTGTGGCTGCTCGATGAACAGCAACAGCATCGAGACAAAAGGCACCAGGTAGCTATATGCCGTCACCGCGGCAGGTGTCAGTACGGCAGTGGCTCGCTGTGAGAGCCAAAATGTCATGCCGCTGGAAAACACGCCCAGATAGAGCAGCAGTAATCCATCCGTTATCGTCATGGGAATTAGAAACTGCGGATCCTCCCAGGTAAGCCCTGACAGGCCGACCAGTATGCTGCCAGTTAACAGACTCCAGAAGGTACGCAGCTCTGCGCCTGGCGACAACCATCCGCGATTCAGACCCCACTTGCTCAATACCGGATATAAAGCTGAAGCGAGGCATCCGACAAGGAACGCTGCCTCGGCCAGGCCGAATTGCAGTGCAGAGGATTGCCCCCCTGCCTCGGACCAGGCCAGTGCAAGCGCACCGGTCGCTCCCAGTACCAGAATCCCGAGCAATTGACTGGCTCGCTGCTCGACACCGAATGCTCGGCCGAGAAAATAGGCCAACAACGGCACGCTGACATAGAGGGTGGCCATCGACAGCGCGGAGGTTCGATGTGCTGCCCAGAACATCGTGCCAAAGAATCCGGCGAGACTAAGGCCCATGAATGCGTACAGGGCCAGACCCGGCAGGCTGGGCCAACGATCTGACTTGCCCCATACCAGCGGCAGTATTGCCAGCGCCGCGACGGCGAAGCGAATCGCCGTTAGCAATAGCGGCGGCAAACCCTCGCTCATGATTCCGACAGCCGGGAAGGATGAGCCCACGATCAGCGCCCATAACAACATACCAAGGTGAGAGTTCATCGCCGATTTCGATCTAGTTTTAGTTGCTGCCTTTACACGATCTAGCGGGGCAACGCTCGTAGTAAAAGCGAACTGTGTCAGGTTCGAAAGCTGGTCAGGAAAATTTTGTTTCATTAGTTTTGCTCCCTCCGGTCAGGGCTAATCGCTGATCCGCTGGCATAGCCATGTGGATCGTTTATTAAGTGGGAAGCACTTTATAATGTTTCTGATTGACTGATAATCCACTTTCCGAGAAACTAAATGTTGATTAATAGTTGACAATAGGTTTGATAATGGGTGGATTCGCTGCCATTCCGGTGTTTGTAGCGGTCGTCGAGAACGGTGGTTTCTCCGCGGCGTCGCGTACACTTGGGGTTTCAAAATCCGCGGTGAGTAAGCGCATCAATCAACTTGAGAATCACCTCGGCGTCCTTTTATTGCACCGCACGACCCGCAAGCTCAGTCTGACCGAAGCCGGGGAACGATATTATGAGCATGCAGCCCAGGCTTTGAGCGCCGCCGGCAAGGCCGAAGACGCGGTTACAGAGTTACAGGGTGAGCCCCAGGGGAAACTGAAAATCAGCAGTCCGATGTCGTTTGGACGTCTGCATGTGGCACCATTGATTCCGAAATTTATGCAGCGTTACCCAAAGCTGCAGATAGACCTGGTGATGGATGATCGAAATATTGATCTCGTGGCAGGCGGAATAGACGTCGCCATACGCTCTGGTGATATGCCGGACTCGACACTAATTGCGCGTAAACTTGCACCGTTGCGCCAGGTATTGTGCGCTTCTCCGGGCTATATTGATCGCTACGGCATGCCGCTCACTCCATCGGAGCTCCACGACCGTAACTGCATTCTGTTCAGTTACTCCGGTGATGCGAACCAGTGGACGCTGAACCAGGGCGACCAGTCAGAAACGGTTCTGGTGTCGGGTAGCTATCGGGTGAATAACAGCGAAGCGTTACTCGAGGCTCTGCGAGAAGGCGTCGGGATTGGTCGATTGCCCACCTTTGTAGCGGGCCCTGACTTGAAGGTGGGAAATTTGGTGAGGGTTCTGGGTTCTCATCATATTCCCGATCACACTTTCTATGCGGTTTTTCCCGAGCGGCAGTATATGCCCGCCAAGGTACGGGCCTTCCTGGATTTTGCGATTGAATACTTCGGCGGCGATCAGCCCTATTGGGATGCCTAGATTCCCAGTGAGTCAGTTGCCTTGTCTGTACATATCAATCGGACGGTACCCTTATATATCGATTAAACATAATCTATGAGGGCCCGGGTTGGGTTGTCAGCCACCCATCGTATATTTCTGAGCGTCGGCTATGTGCCAATCGGATGCCAGCGATTACAAGCTAAATAGAAAGCAACCTGGCCCGGTCCGATATCACTAGCCAAGGCAAAGGCCTGCGCAAGCTAACTGACGACCAGGTCACAAAACACACCACCCAACAGGTTAGGGATAACCGTTTGGCGCGTTAGGATTAGCGACTCCTGCACCATTCCCCATATAAAGCGCATCAAGTTCAACGCAAGGAAGCCGAGGAGCAACGACTTAAGGACGCCGAACTCAAGGCCAAGCTAGGGGCCGAAGAAAATCAGCGCCGGCATAACTCTCTACGCGAAGCCTATAAACTGGCTATTTTAGAAAAGGTTAAGAGGAATTGGATTGCACCGGCCGGAAGTAAGAAAATACCGGAGTGCTGGATTCAGGTACTGCAAGGGCCGGGAAGAATTATTCTCGATGTTACCTTTGGCGCCTGCAAGGGCAGTACTGCCGCATATCGATCCTCAATCGAAAATGCAGTATACAAGGCCGAGCATCTAGTTTGATTGTTTCCTGGCCCGAATATACTCTGTGCAAAAGCGCAGCACAGGAAATTAGAAAATGAAATTAGAAATATTTATATCTCTAATGCTGATAACCGGACTAGCACCCTTATCCGTCCAGGCCGACAACTATGATTCAAGTCCATCATGCCCGAAACCAAACAAACCATCTAAATTTAACTCGAAACTGGAGTTGGATAGTTTCAACGATGATGTTCGACAATATCAAAGCTGCCTTTACGATTTCGTAAACGAGCAAGAGGAGGCAATACAAAGACATCAACGGGCTGCAAATGTTGCAATAGATGAATGGAATAATTTTGTTAGGACGGAACTTAAATAGCACAGCAAGCGAGTGCAGTAAGCCAAAGCACTCCCTGTGCTGGTATTTTCTCCAAAGCTGACGCTCAGATGAGCTTGATGGGCTTCTCGAATCGGCCAGAAACGGCAATTCGCGGGGTAGTGCATGAACGACTCTGAAATGCCACTTTGCTGCCGTTGATGATTAAATTTTGGTCAGCCGGTTAGTGCCCACAGTCAATCTTGTGTTGGTGAACGGGTATTTTCATCCCAATAATTCTAGGCTTTTATGTTTTACCTCAAAGTCAATTGTCAATCCGCTTAAGCAAAAAGTTTTATTATTTGCTATAATTAAAAATTATCCGCTGAATAGATATTATTTATCCCCCATACACGCAAAATTATGAATGATTCCATCCTTGTAGGTTATCAAATTGCTAAAGCTCGAGAAACTAGGGGTCTTAGCTCACTCCAACTTGCCATCAGAGTCGGTGTAGAAGAGGCGACTTTAATGAATTGGGAGAATGAACGCAGCTCACCACGTGCCAACCGTCTGGCACAAATAGCCGGGATATTGGGTGTGCCTTTGGTCTGGTTAATTGCTGGCGAAGAGGACGAGGATGTGACTGAGTATGATACACCTAATCTTAAAGAAACAGGTTCTATCGAATCTAAGTTGGAAAACGCTGAACAACTTATACGGCAGCTAAAGGCCTTAGTGGCTGATCTCCGTGGACAAACACGTAGGGGTCAATTAGAACTCGAAGCTAACAGCTTAGTTATTTAACGACTCCCTAATTCTGACGTCAAACAGCAATTAACTAGGTCCGGTTAGTGCCGGTTTCTGACCTTTACTGTGATTTGATTAAATGTCGGTTCATGGTCGGTTATCGCCGCTGATTAATCGAGTTTGAGCGTCAGTTTTCTCGTAAGCGGACCCTCTAAAACCTTTGCAGGAGACAATCTTCGGCTAGGAACGGACTCTCAGATTAGTATTTAGCTAACTCCCACCATACTTCCGAAAGCTGCAATACGATGATGGCGTATTTGCCAGGCTGTCGGTGAAAGCAGCAGGCGACCTGGCACCAGTTGCCTTTATCTTGTTTGATTTCGGCTGGTTATTTACTGGACGTTGCATCTTCTTTCATGTGTTCAAATAACCGATCAGCGCGTTTTGCCAACAGAGCGGCGCCGTCACGCTTGGACCAGTCGTAGATGCCCTTGCCAGTTTTGAGACCAAAATTACCCTCACGGACAAGTGCCGTTACCGCCTCTGGTGGCTCAGTGATATTGTCAAGACTGGGAAAGAGAAATTCGCCAAACATGTGGATAATATCGAGACCACCAAGTTCTGCTGACTCAATCGGGCCGGTGACCGAATATCTACGCCCAAGCGTCAATCGCATTGAAGCGTCTATCGCTTCGGCTGACGCGATGCCGTTCGCCCACATCGACCAGGCTTCGCGCATTATGGCGAACTGCAAGCGGTTGATGATAAAGCCGTCAACTTCCTTGTCCATCAGCGCATTGGTCTGGCCTACGGACTCCAGAAGTTGGCAGGTCCAGTCAATTACCTCGCGCGAAGTTTTTTCGCCTCCGCAAATCTCGACCAGCGGCATCAACTGAGCCGGATAGACGAAATGAGCGGCAATGGCCCGCTCGGGGTGCGCCATCCTCTCGATCATGAGACTGATGGGTTGGCCTGAAGTGGACGCCAGCACCACATCCGATGAACAGATTTCATCAAGCCGACCGAACACCTCTATCTGGGTCTCGCGTACCGCTGGAACTGCTTCAATTACGAAATCCGCGTTTGCGGCATCATTGTAGTCGGTCGTGGTCGAAATGCGTGCGATGGCCGCGTCGGCCGCTTCGCGAGTAGTATGCTTTCTGTCAACAAAGGCGTCGAAATTTGTGCCGATGGTCTGCATCGCCCTCTCCAGGCTATTCGGGTTGCGACCGATCAACTTGACAGTTTTCCCGGATCGCGCGAAGACCTGTGCAATACCTTGCCCCATTAGGCCGTTTCCAATAATTGCGATAATTTGGGTTTCTGCAACAGGTTTCATATGTTTCTCCGATTTCAAAGTTAACCTTCGGGCAAAGCGCCGTCTGGTGACGCAATCCGCGTCTCACACAATTTGTGGTGCCTGGGATAATGAACTGCGATGACCTTATATATTATGCATATTAACAAGCGAAATATCGGTGTATTTGCACCTAACAGCAAGCAACGGAACGAGGCTATAAACTCGGACTAACCGAAAGGCGTCAACGGGTAAATCTCGGCCGCTGGCGTAGAGAATTTGAGGGTCTGATATCTCCGAAGGAGACACTGAAAAGCGTTACCTGGGCTTCCGAGTTCGGCCAACTGATTCGGCCCCAGTATTTCGGACCAGTTGATTAAGTCTTCATTACCTGTTTCTCAAACTCCACCGGACTAATATATCCAAGATAAGCATGACGCCGCCATCGATTGTAAAACCGTTCGATATAATCGAACACATCTGTCTTGGCGTCTTCTCGTGTCGGATAAGTTTGCCGTCGAATACGTTCACGCTTCAGCAAGGAAAAGAAGCTCTCCACTGGCGCATTATCGTAACAACTCCCACGGCCGCTCATACTGCATTCAATACCATGCTGGCGCAACAGACCACGAAAGTCATCGCTCGTATACTGGGGGCCGCGGTCAGAGTGATGCAACGCGGGGTTGTCTCGCTGCCCCAGGGCCATCTTCATGGCATCCATCACCAGCTGTCGACTGCTATGGCGATCCATCGCCCAGCCCACTATGCGGCGCGAGAACAAATCCATCACCACCGCCAGGTACAACCAACCCTGACGTGTTGAGATAAACGTGATGTCCGATGCCCAGTGCTCGTTAGCCTGTGCAGGGGCGAAGTCTTGCTGCAGTAGGTTGTGGGCGTACGGGTAGCTGGGTGGACTTCCCGCAACTCTACGAAAGCGCCGCTTCGGACAGCCTTTAAGACCGGCCTGGCGCATCAAACGGGCGATTTTGTGTCGACCACAGCCTTCCCCCATCGCACGTAACTCGCGATGAATCTTACGGGCCCCGTAAACACCTCGGCTCTCCAGATAAACCTGGCGAACCAGTGGCATCAGTATCCGACCCCGGCGTTGCCTGGTGGACTCGCTTCGGTTGCACCAGTCGTAGTATCCACTGCGTGAAACCCTCAGCAACCGACACATCATTCTCACTGAATGTTGTTCGCGACGTCGATGGATACACCCGTATCTCACTTCGACTCCTTGGCAAAGTACCTCGCCGCTTCTTTTAAAAAATCCCGCTCCTCCTTGACCTTAGCCAACTCCCGCTTGAGTTGGGTCAGCTCTTCATCCCGGCTATTACCGTGACCCGGAAAAGCCTGTGCCTCGCCAAATTCACTGACCAAATCTCGCCAACGTCGAAGCTGTCGAGTGCTAATACCCAGTTCCTCACAGACCAGAGTATCCGTGACGCCGGGTTCATCTGCTCGCTTCAATGCCTGCCGTTTGAACTCTGTGCCGTATCGCTTTCTTCTTCCCATGACACACCTCCTTGCGCATTATCGCGCCAAGTTAGGTGGTCCGTAAAACCGGGGCCAAACCAAACAGCGGTCACTCACACCTAGTTCGACAAGATCTCGAACTACTAGTCAAGCATCGATATCAGGGCACTTTTTCTATGGCCGGTTGGACGGATGTTTCTGGTGTATCATGCCTTCGGTTGCCTGCCTTTATAGGTAGGGGCATTGCGGATATTTTTCTATAACTAAAGGGCTTCAAATCTTCCAAGGGGGGTTTATCGTGAGCGACATTTCTATCATTGGTCTGGGAGCCATGGGGTCCGCCATAGCGCGGACGCTTTTGGTGAACGGGCGTAAAGTCACCGTATGGAATAGGTCTCCAGAAAAGATGGCAGCGTTGGCAAGTGCGGGTGCTAATGCAGCCGAAGATATTAGAGAGGCCGTTTCCGCCAGTCCTCGGGTGCTTGTCTGTCTTTTGAACTACACTGCGACCAACACGCTATTTGCTACGCCGGACGTTGCCGGTGCTGTCGAAGGACGCAACGTCATTCAGCTTGGCACCTCGTCACCACAGGAATCTCAAGACGCAGAGGTGTTCTTCAACGGGCTTGGCGCAGGTTATATTGACGGGACTATCATGTGCTGGCCAGGCAATATCGGGACGCCGAGCGGGCGAATTGCAGTCGCGGGGGCCGAAGACGTCTTCTCAGATTTCGAAACCGACCTGAATATCCTAGTCGGCGATCTTCGCAACATGGGCAGTAATATCCGCGCCGCCGCGACGCTTGAGCTTGCGTTTCTTTCGCGACTTTT
>Ga0316194_10002340_pt1 | contig 13226 bp, 11 predicted proteins | sample CroRivsedime1_MG_FD_204936 | JGI IMG/M metagenome (GOLD analysis project Ga0316194, IMG submission 204936) | Coastal sediment microbial communities from Maine, United States - Cross River sediment 1 | ecosystem: Environmental > Aquatic > Marine > Coastal > Sediment | place: USA: Maine...
TGCATTACTCTACTACCGTCCATCCATAGACATATGCGTTGTTCTAATTACGGGCGTCCTGCCCTAACATACGATTTTTTACAGCTTACGTCCATGTAAGCTGCCTACGGCTCGCTTCGCTCTTGAAAAATCGTTCCATACGATTTTTTCAAAGCTTCGACCTATATATTTCTGGCTCGTCAGGCGAGTCTTGAAATGCACTGGAATCACATTTCGTGAGCGATATAGCAGGTGATCCTATACCGGTCTTACTAACTACTAGCGCATTCGTGCTCTGTTTCAACCTCGAAAGAATTACAGCAGTCCAAGGTAACGGCTGGTTTAATTAACATTGTTTAACATTTCCCCGGTTGTGCCTGGTTAGTGAATGGTGTGAAGTAGTGTCATACAAATTTTGGCAAACGAAAAAAGGGGATAAGACCCATGCAAGCAGTAAATAGTGTATTCAAATGGTCTTTTTATTTAAGTGGTATGACCGGGCTGACGATCTTGTTAAGTATCGTCGCAAGCTGGCTCGCGATCGAACTGCTGGTTGTGCTAGTGGGCATCACTGCTTAGCCAGTTCAAACACAGAAACCGATTCGGCTTATAAGGTTTTTAGTTAATAACGTTTATATTAATACAACAGGAGAGCATGAAAATGTCTAAAAGTATTCAAGATGTAGAAGGTATTGGTCCCAGGTATGCAGAACAGTTGCAGCAGGCGGGGATTAAAACAACCGATAATTTACTGGAGGTCGGAGGCACTAAATCAGGTCGTAAAGAACTGGCAGAGAAAACCTCGATCAGTGAAAAAAATATCTTAAAGTGGGTCAACATGTGTGACCTGTTCCGTATCAATGGAGTGGCTGGTCAGTTTGCAGAATTGCTTGAAGGGGCTGGTGTTGATACGGTGAAAGAACTTCGTAACCGAAACGCAGAGAATCTTGCTGAAAAGATGGCTGAAGTAAACAAGGAAAAAAACCTGTGTAAAGCATCGCCCAGCGCTAAAACTGTCATTAAGTGGGTAGAGCAGGCGAAAGAGATGGCGCCGATGGTAAGCCATTAACTTGATCATTTATTAAACATCACATGTTTGATATCGCTTTAATAAACAGGCCGGGCTATGTTGAAATACCTGGCCTGTTTTATCTAGAGTAAAACGGGATGTGTGAATATATTGATTGCATTCATTTGTTTCTCGATATCGTGCGCGGGAGGACCCAATGGAGTTTATAAAACAATGTCTTGAGGAGGAACCGGCTATTTTTACCGAGTGTTTGCTTGGTGTTGGCTTTAGCGTTGAACAGGCTCGGCAGTTTTTAGCTGATGTATCACCGGTCATTATAGAATCAACGCAAAAAACAGGCGCATTTCGTACCATTAGCTGCCTGTTGTCTGATTGCCAGAGGCAGGTGCCAAAAATAATCGATGTGGAAATCATTGCAAAATCATCAGCTATCAATGTTGAGCAGGTCATCAAAGGCTTGCATGAGATTGCATTGACTTTGTTACAGGTCTATTCGAAAGAAAGTAAAAGTTTCGTTAAGGCAGCTTCTTCTTTTTCTGGTCTTAAGCAGGCAAGCTAGCTGTCGCGCTGGTATAAGCATTAGAATTCAAGTATTACAATAACTATAAAGCGTTAAATCATGGCGGTCTAAGGCCGCCCTTTTTATTTCTGAAATAATAACTTGTCGCTTATATTTTCCGAGCTGCATCAACCAGGGTGACAGGTATAACTGGCCGTGTGTTAATATCGCCACATGTGAACAATGAGGAAATGTTTACATTTGTTAACGTTTCGCCGGCTTTTTGTTAGCCATTAGTATGGCAATATTTATAGTCAAAAGCGTTTTAAGAGGTGTTTGTTGTGCGTATCGGATTACTGGAAGATGATTCAAGTCAGATTGAGCTGATCAGCCTGTGGGCAAAAGAGGCGGGCGACACGCTGCAGCCTTATACGACAGGTAAAAGTTTTCGTGAAGCATTGAATAGTGAGAACTTTGACTTACTGGTGCTCGACTGGCACTTGCCCGATACCACCGGTATTGAAGAGCTTGACTGGTTACGCGGTGAAAAAGCCTCTAATACCCCGGTGATCTTCATAACCAGTCGTGATAGCGAAGAAAGTGTGGTTGAAGCACTTGATCACGGTGCAGATGATTACATGGTCAAGCCAGTCAAAAAAGCGGTTACCCTGGCAAGGATCAAGGCGCTACAGCGACGTAATAAAATCGGCGAAGATGCTGATTCTGCCGACAGTGAAAAAGATTCTCAAATTACAGACCCTGCTGAAATTGAAACTTATCCGCCTTACGAAATAAATAATCAGGGACGCAGTATTTCGCTCAATGGTGAAGCAGTAAAATTGACCAATAAAGAGTTTGAACTGGCAGCCTATCTATTTCGCAATGCCGGCTGCCTGGTAACGCGAGATTTTTTAATGGAGTCAGTCTGGGGAACCCGGGCGGATCTCAATACCCGCACAGTGGATACCCATATCAGCCGTATTCGCTCCAAGCTTGGAATTAACCCGGCCGCTGGCTGGCAGCTTGCCAGTATTTATCAACGCGGTTATCGTTTGTTCAAAGTTTCATAAGAGGAAGGCAGGATGTTACGCTTGATATACACATTATTGATGGTGGTTGCAACCAGCTTTCCCTCCCTGGTCGCTGCTGAAGAAGAATACTGGGAATATACTTTCAGGCCTGGTGACAGTATATGGAAAATCGCTGAAAGATATACCACCACCGTTAACAACTGGGGTGAGATACAGAAATTAAACCAGATAAAACAGGGACCGGATAGAAAGATACGTCCGGGCACACGAATTATAATACCGGTCTCAATGTTAAAGCAGCAGCCAACACCAGCCCTGGTGATTGCGGTGAGCGGTGAGGCAACGTTAATACGTGCCAACGGCGAGCAGTCTAAAGTAACTCTCGGCGAAAAGCTCTACAGCGGCGACAGGGTTGTTACTGCAGACAAACAAAACCTGCGCATGCAGTTTGCAGATAAATCGGAGTTGCAGGTGTTGTCAAACAGTGTAGTCGTACTCGATAAACTCAGCCATCATAAGCAGACAGGTATGGTGGATACACGCATTCACCTCAATTCAGGCAGCGTTAATACCTGGGTAGAAAAACAGCATCCGGACAGTCATTATGAGATCAGAACACCGGCGGCAATCACTGCAGTGCGGGGCACTGCGTTCAGGCTGTCGACGGATGATGAACAGATTAGCAGAACTGAGGTGACCGAAGGTATGGTCGCGGTTTCAGCCGGTACCTCAGAAAAAGAGATCCAGGATGGTTACGGTATCGTGGCCGAGAAAGACAAGCCGTTGCCCGAACCGGTGAAATTATTATCAGCGCCGGATGTGAGTATCGAGGCCTCGGCCGAACAGACGTCTGTCCAGGTTTCCTGGATAGCACTGGATGGCGCAAAATCATATCGCTACCAGCTGGCAGGTGATGAGAAATTCAACCAGCTTGTCGTGGATAGCACGACCACAGAAAACACGATCGATCTGGATCAGCTTACGCCTGGCCATTACTATCTAAGTGTCCGCGGTGTCGATCAGTTTAAACTTGAAGGACTTGATACAGTTACCAGCTTCGAGATTAAAGAACCGCCACCTCCGGTTGAAGATGATTCTTACTGGAAAATTATTATGACTATAGGACTGATCGCACTGTTCTTATGAGCATGAAACTGTAACGTGGATTCTGTCAAACAGGCTAACTCCAGGAGTAGTCGTTCAGGGTGGGGTGAGCACATATTGCTGGTTGTTCTACTGGCATCTGCTGCCGGACTGTTCATACAGAATAACGTGCTCTGGCGCTGGGATAATCTGCTCTACGATGCGCAGCTATCCTTCTGGTCACGCACGGTTTCTAATGACATCATCATCATAGCTATCGATGATGAGAGCCTGTATGAGATAGGGCGCTGGCCCTGGCCAAGATCTACCCATGCAAGCTTGATCAATAAACTTGAAATGGAATCACCGAAAGCTATCGGGCTGGATATCATATTCAACGAACACGATAGTAATAATCCGATATCCGATATATTGCTGTCACGCGCCATGCGTGCAAGTGGAAAAGTCGTACTGCCGATTTTCATGTCGCAGGAGAGCACAAACTCCTACCCGATCGAAGCCTTGCCGCTGCCGGAATTCACTAACAATGCTGCCGCCCTGGGGCATGTGCATATCGATATCAGTGAAGACGGCATTGCCCGTCGGGTCTTCCTCAGAGAAGGTATCGGCGAGCCACACTGGCCACACTACAGCCTGGCACTATTAGGCGTAGCCGATGATCGATTCGAACTGGAAGACAGGGTAAAAACGGCAGACCAGGCGAAACAGTATTCCTCCATGCAATGGTCACGTGAATCCCCTTTCCTGATACCGTACGCCGGCCCACCCGGACATTTCCAGCATATCGGTTATTCGCAGGTCCTGTCAGGGCAGTATCCTAAAGACCTGTTTCGCGACAAGATAGTGCTGGTGGGAACCACCGCTGAAGGTCTGGGTGATGCCCTGCCGACACCGCTATCCGGAAAAAGCGGCACCATGCCCGGGGTTGAGATAATTGCCAATGTCATGGATGCGATACGCAATGATATCCGAATTACTGAAGTGCAAAAAAACTGGTTGATCGTTATCAGCGTCCTGCTGGTTGCGCTGCCTGTGCTCATCTACCCGTACCTTAATCCAGCAAGTACCTTACTTGCCCTGTTCAGTATTGTCGCAGGCACACTGATCGCTGTTGCCTTGCTGTTATGGTTATTCAGTGTCTGGTTGCCGGTATCCACGATATTACTGTTCCAGTTCATCAGTTATCCGTTATGGAGCTGGCGCAGGCTGGAGCAGGCTATGCGTCATATTAATGCTGAACTCGACCAGCTTTCTGCCCGGCAAAAATCTCTCAGCGTACGCCGTGACAGGAACATAACCGATGAGATCAAATTTATCAGCCAGTTTGTTCCAATAAAAGGCTGGGTATTACAGGATGAAAACGGCAACACTATCCTCGAACAAGGAAGCGTGCCTGCCTGTAATCTGAATGACATCAAGTCGCAGGGCTGGAGCATCGATGGCTACCGCTACTGGACACGAACACGCTACAGGAATAAACCCTGCCTGCTGGGTTTGAGTATGGGCGTAGACTCCATCATCACCGATGAAGAAATGCGCCTGCTAAACAGCCTGATCAATACACCACTAGATACAGACACGGATCACAATGCCTACGTCGAAGATGTACTGCAGGCAAAAATCGAACAGGTGCAGGCTGCCGGTGTCGAATACGAAGAGCTCAGGCGAATAATCGATGACAGTCTCTCGGGTATGGCCGATGGCGTTTTAATTTGCAGCAGCCGGGGCCAGGTAATGCTGTCTAATCGACGTGCAGGCTGGTATCTGTATGGTGATGATAATGCCGATATAAACGGCGAGTCGTTAACGAATATATTGAAACATGTGCGGCGGAAAGATGGTGAGAACTGGAAGGCCTTATTGCAACGCGTGATGTTCCGCCAGGAGCGGGTGCTCACCCATGCGCGACATGAAGACGGCCGTGAGCTGATGGTAGAGATCAGTCCATTACGGATCATCGGTGATGTGTTTGATGGTTTCGTGGTCAACTTTTCAGATATCAGTATGTTGAAGGCTAGTGAGAAAAAACGAAATGAAGTACTGGACTTCCTTTCTCACGATTTGCGCTCGCCGCTGTCATCAATGATCGCCATGATCGAACTGGCAAAAGATAAAGGTGATATTGATGAGATACACAGCATGCTGGCCAACATGGAAAAGAACACGCATAAAACCCTGCATCTGGCCGAACAGTTTTTGCAGCTATCACGTGCTAATACCAGTGAAAACTTACGCTTTTACGATATCGATTTTAATAGCGTGGTATTAAACGCGATCGACCAGTTGTGGGCGTTGTCAAATAAACTGAAAGTGAGTGTCAACTACGAATTTGACCAGGAAGAATTATGGACTCAGGGCGAACCGGACTTACTGGAACGCGCCATAATCAACCTGTTATCAAACGCGATAAAACACAGTGAAGTCAACACCAGCGTCAACATTACGGTTCGTCAGAACATGGGCGAGATCAGCTGCTGCATCATTGACTATGGAAGTGGGATAAGCGTTGAAGAATTACCATATCTATTTGAAATGTTCCGGCGCACGCAGGGTAGTGGCGTCGAACGTAAACAGGGTGTAGGGCTGGGCCTGGCTTTTGTCGATGCGGTTGCCAAGCGCCATTCAGGCTATGTTGATGTTGAAAGCAAGCTGGGCGAGGGGGCAAGTTTTTGTCTTAAAATTCCACTAATAGAGCCGACCGAAACCATAGATTAGGGATACGTAAGATACGGGTCGGATCAATACAGCTCACTTAATAGTAATAACTACCGTTTAATATAATATCGTTCCCGACAACTGCTCCTCGACAATTGCTCCTGCATTGTTCTACTACCTGCCATCCATGGCAGTATGCGTTGTTCTAATTACGGGCGTCCTGCCCTAACATACGATTTTTTCAAACCTTCGATCTGCCGATTATGAGTTGTAAATCAATCGAGTCTGACCCCATTGATTGCAATATATATGACATACATCAGTTAAGCATTACCGATTGCCACGGCTTCTTCCATTTTACTGAAATTTTCCAGCTTTACGTGAGTAAGATCTACACGGGTAAAAAAGGCATTACAGGCCATCGCCGATGCAAGCGTGCGCAGGTCGCTTGCCCAGTGCGGCATATAATGCGGCCCCACTAGAAAACCGGTTTCAAAATAAGGCGCCAGTTCGACAATATCACCGAGACTCATGCGACCGGCAAATAATGCGTTTGCCAGCTCCGGGCGATTTTCATGAATGGCGACGGCGAGAAAAGCATAAACCTCCAGTAAGCCTTTAAGGTATACCGTATCCTTGGTGAAGACTGTTTTACCCCTGACATCGCCACCGCGAAAACAGCGGACCGTTGACTGGTAGCTTTCTTCTTCGCTTTGCCCGGCTTCGAGAAAGCCGCTGAATACCTCGATGAAATCAGCACCATCCAGCGCCATGGCAATCGCCTTGATACGCAGTGCGATTCGGCGTAAACGTACAATATCCAGTGACAGGGTCATCAATTCGGCCATCACGGCGATGCCTTCCTGGGCACGGGTGGTTCGCGGCGCACCCAGTGAGAGTAGTTTTAGATTGGGCTGACGTTTTCCGTTATGCATGGTGGCCGCATGTATATGCGCCTCATGCTCCAGTAACTGCTGAAGATCAAGCTCCGAATACAGCGCGCCGCCACGCAGACGCACTCGGCTTGAACCGGCGATGGCCTTTGAAGGCAGGTTCGGGTCAATAATAACATCGACCTTGTCGTCGACAAAAAACGCATCAATTTCTTTCTGCAGGCGTTCTGCAAATTCTTCAACCGGGATATCTGTAACGGTCGGCGGCACTACGAAACCACCCAGTAACTCGTCTGTTTTGTTAAGAAAAAACTCTGCCGCATCCAGAGCCGTCCAGTCTTGTGTCGGGTAGACATCGTTAGGTTTCCCATAGAGCTCTATAGAATAGCTGGTAAAATCAGGCGTACCAATGGCTCCCAGCATTCGTGCAGCCGAGGCGTAACTGCGCGCTGTTTTAAAGATCAGGTTATCCAGCGGGTGGCCACGATCACAATGTGACTGTATCCCTTCAAGCACCTCGATCTGCTTACGGTAATCCTGCGGTTCAAGCTCAACAACCGGTAGTTCCGGCTTGCCTGCACGCCATGTCTCAAGAAATCGTGTTTCAGCTTCACTCGGCCATGACAAAGAACCGAGAAGCCTGATTGGTCGAACGGTTTCAGCTAACAGAGCATCATGCTCATATGTTTTATCAAGACGCGAATTCATTTGAGTGCCTCTGCAGTTAAGTTATCGCCGAATGATATACGAAAAACCAAGTGCAGCTAATAGAAAAATATATTGCTAATTCAATCTTAATGGTACTAGACTGCGTGCATTGGAAGCCTCATATTTTTTGCGTTAATTTTTATATCGTTGGTCGAAACCATCGGTTCAGAACGCGAGTCGCGTTATACCGGGCGCGTCAGTAAAGTGACTGTCGAGCTCAGGTAAAAAGTCGCGCTGAGCTTGATGCGATGGCTGAGCTTATTTAGCAGGATGCAAGGGTTAAAACAGAATTGGATGCATCGTTAGGTTATGCCGTTGCTAATATGAAAGTAATCAAGGTACCTATCGTGGTGAAGGCGTGTTCGTTGATAAACAGACAAACAAACGTACTTATTTCACCGTTAATCGGCTTGGTCTCGGCGGAGGCTATTGGAGGATGCTTATGAAATCATTGGCGCTGTGGCTGCTGGGCAGTCTACTGGTCATGTCGACGGCTGACGCCCGGGCGCAGGAGACCTGGGGGGCACTGGAAGTCGCCGGGCGCAGTGTCGCGCCGGGCGAGAGTGTTCGCCTGTTCGTTGACCTGGCGCGCACGCTGGGCGGCGAGAGTCGCATGCTCGACACGCTGGTGGTCGTTACGCGCGGTAGCCGTGCCGGTCCGACCCTGTGTCTCACGGCCGGTATACACGGTGACGAACTCAATGGCGTGGAGATTGCACATCGTATCTATGCGGGGCTCTCGGCCGACGAACTCGCCGGCACGCTAATCGCGGTGCCGACCGTCAACATGGCGGGTCTGCGCAGCGGCAACCGGTATCTGCCAGATCGTCGCGACCTGAATCGGGCTTTCCCCGGTAATCCCAAGGGCAGCCTGGCTTCGCGTATTGCTAACAGTCTCTACCAGGGCGTGATACGTCACTGTGATGCGCTGATTGACCTGCACACCGGTTCAGCCAGTCGTACCAATGTGCCGCAGATCCGCACCGACCTTGCATCACCCAGTGCGCTGGCGCTGGCGCGCAGCTTTGGCGTTGGCGTCGTGCTCGACGGGCGCGGCCCGACCGGCAGCCTGCGTCGTGCGTTACTGGACGCGGGCGTGCCGGCGGTCATCTACGAAGCCGGTGAGCCACTACGCTTTCAGGAGAATGAAATCGCCATAGGCGTGGAAGGTGTGCAGCATGTCATGGTCGATCTGGGCATGATCGCGGGCACAAGCAGCAACCGTCCGTCGGCTGTATACCGCAAGACCACCTGGGTGCGCAGTGGTGATGCCATGGGTGTATTCCTGACTGGGCGGCAACCGGGTGACCTGGTGCACCAGGGTGACGAACTCGGTACCGTGACCGATCCGGTGACCGAGGAAACCTCGGTCATCGTCGCGCCTGCAGACGGAAAAATCATTGGCATGGCGGTGCCACAACTGGTACTGCCGGGTTACGGGTTGTTCCACCTCGGCTTCGACCCCGAGTAGGCAGTAAAGGGAAGTGATATGCACCCGCATACCAAGTTTGTACTCTCATACAAAAAATCAGCTAAGGACAGTACTATGCCAAATCAACGCAGTTTCAGCAACGCCCTAAAAGTGCTGCCGGACTGTCTGTAGAATCACGAATAAGAACGCCGTCGAACAGCCAAACATCAGCACCCCTGTTATCGCGGTCAGCGTGCCGAGATGTCTCCAGGGATACGTCAGCAGGATGTCGCCGTAGCCCAGCGTTGTGATCGATGCAGCGCTGAAGTAAACACCCTCGGTAATACTGGATAACACCTGTGTCCAGCGAAAAAAAGACCCCATGCAGCGGCATCAATCACGTGCGCCGACATGAGTGCCAAGAAGCAACTGAGGAGGAGGGGCTTGCCGGTATGTTTCGGTCCCAAGTTCTCCAGTAGCCATGCCTTGTAATGCGGTATCTCGCCGATCACATCAAAAATCACAATGACATGAAAGTAAAACAGCGCAGGCGCCAGCAGTAGTGCAAAGCCATAGACCCCGACAATCTTTCTTCGGGAAGGAGGAAGATGCTTGTCTATCTCTATTCCATCTGAAATGAGAAAAGGAATATGGGGTGGTGCGCATATTTGTAATACTGGAAGCCCGCTATGGGTTGACAAGAGACCTCCAGGCTATGAAATCGATTCCAACCACCTGACCGGTTGAGACCGCCGCCAATAGCTGACTATAAAAAATAGGGATGAATATTTCAAAACACTCCTAAGTAATAATCTCTTGACTTGTCCTGTGGTGTGGAAAGCCGTCTATTGACTTACAAATTATTACAGTAGATCGATAACCTAGTCTTCCAGAGTAACTGGAGTTACAAACCCTGCAGGCTTGATTGCAAGTACCGAGCAGTCAAGTTGATTTAGTATAGTTTCTGCCGTATTGCCCATGAAAAAGCCAGAAAGGCCTGTGCGAGCTACTGTGCCCATAACTACAAGATCGGCCTTGATCTCTTCGGCGAATGCTGGAATTATTTTTCGTGGATCACCTTTCAATAAATGTTTTTTCGGCTTTATATATTCCAGGGTATCTTGTCCCAGCTTATCTATTGTCTCACTCATTAATGCATTCATATTTTTAATATGCTGTTGCCTTACCTCTTCGACATAAGAAGCGACCTCTTCCTCCGGCCTTGCTATGAACGCACCTCTTAGTGCTCCTTCAAGTAAAGCCTGCCACGCATGAACGATATGTAAATCAGCGCATTCTGATAGCGCTAACGAACTTGCCATCTGAAGAATGTGCTGATTGAGTAAGTGCCTCGTGTGTAGTTCTTCTGACGGGTGGTCGTCATCGACATCCACTGCTGCCAATATATTCTGGTATGCTTTCGGTGATTCAGGTTTGACCAACCATACAGGACATGGGCACTTGCGCAACAAGTGCATATCATCACTGCCAAATACCCGATTTAATAGTTCGCCACTATCAGTGGTCTTGAATACCAGGTCATGTCCATTACGAAGGATCTCATAGATAACTTCTAAAAATAATATTCCGGTAAGTACCTTAGTCTTCATATCGATTTTTTGGCAATAGGGTGAAACCAACGTTTGCAACCGATTTTGATGTTCCGCAATAATTTCTGCCTGCAGGTCTATAGAAGACATGGTGCGTTCGAACAGGGTCGTATTAGGGGGCACTTCATCGATTACTTCAACTACAGTAAGACTGGCTTGATTTCTTTCTGCCAGCTTGACTGCATGTTCAACCGCTGTTGTATCCTGCGTATCAGTGTTAACAATACAAAGAATGTTCTTGAACCGCTTCATAACATTACCCTCAAAATGAGACAATAATCTTTTGCTTATTATACTTTAATTGGTCAAACAATCTAACTTACCCATTTGTAGTTACTGGTAAGCGATGTGCATAGTGCCCGTAGAACCACTTCATAATAAAAGGCGGTAGCAGAGTGGTTAATGCAATAACGATCACCATGCCTGCATAGATTTCATTGTTGAAGATCCCGCTTATTCTGCCTAACTCGGCGAAAATAAGGCCGACCTCACCCCGGGGTATCATTGCTAAGCCAATCACCCAACGTATAGGCCATGACTCCTTGATAAGAAATGCGCCTATTAGTTTGCCTGCAATAGAAGCGAGTAATAGTGACAATGAGAAAATCCAGATAAATGAAGAGCTCCAATCGATCTCACGCAAGTTGAGAGAAAGCCCAACAAACACAAAAAAGATTGGCGTAAATAAATGCACGATAGGTTTCATCTGGTCTTCGATGCGATGCGCAAACTTTTCATCGGTATGCAGAGCGATGCCAAGTGGTAGAAAAAATCGCCTTGATAAGGCTAGTCCTGCAGCAAAACCGCCAAGTAGTTCTGGTGCTCCTAGCGCATGAGCTAACCAGGCAAAGAAGAGCACCAGGGATACTATGCTGGTAGGGATTAAACCGGGAATTTCGCTGACAGCATCAAAACGCCTGATTACCAGTGAGATCAGCTTGGCGGCAACAGGTGCCAGTACGAAAAATGCACCCACGAAAATCAGCACCTTCCCGGTATTGAGTATGCTCACCCCGCCACCGATAGAAAACTCATAGAGCAGTGCTAACAGCACTACGCCCATAACATCATCCAGCACCGCTGCACCCAATACAATTTGTCCTTCAGGTGCCTGTTGTCGCTTGAGATCAGACAGTACTCTCACGGTGATACCGATACTGGTGGCGGTAAGCGTGCCACCGATAAACAACGATACCAGCAGCGGTTGGTTGAATACCCAGTAGCCTAGGGAGAACCCTAGTACTAGCGGCAACACAAAACCGACCATGGCAACCACAAGGGATTTGATGCCAGTGCGCACTAGCCGTTTAACATCAGTCTCCAAGCCCACTTCAAACAGCAGCAGGATAATACCGATCTCCGCCATCAGCTTGATGGCCTCAAATGGCTCGATCCAGCCCAGTAAACTCGGACCCAGTATTACACCTGCAAATAATTCACCAATTACTGATGGTGCCTGCAAACGAGTCGCTAGCTCAGCAAATACTCTTGCAGTTAGCAGGATGATCAGCAGGGTAAGAAAAAAATCATGGGTTTCCATAATCGTTCCAGTGTTCTCTGGTCTACTTGCCAGGAATAGTCAACAGAACAACACGTGAAAAACTGTGTTATCGACTAAATGTGTGTGAACATAGTGAGTTATATCTAAATTATTGTATTACTTTAGAAAACACAAGTTGGTGCACTATCTATTTAAGAAGGTCATCACAACATATGCATCACCATTTTCTAATTTTCATATATTTTCATCCGCCGCATAAAATATTTTTCTAACTCGACCAGAAATAACACGGAAGAGGATACCAGCAGAATACGTAGCCATATTTCTATACCGATGGTTGTTGTGCCAAATAAGGATTGCATTGGCTCAAGATAAGTAAAACCAAGCTGTAAGATAAAGAGTATACCAATGGCAATCAGCACATAACGGTTGCTTGTTAACCCTGCCCAGTTAAATACTGAAGCAGTGATATAACGCGAATTGAACAGGTAAAAAATCTCGAACATAACCAGTGTGTTTACCGCAACAGTTCGCGCATGTTCGATACTGGCGTCACTATCCATCTCCCATAGGAAAAGTCCGAATGTGCCACTCATTATAATTATTGAGACAAATGTAATTCGCCAGATAAGATGCGAGGTTAGTATAGGCTCACGTGCATTACGCGGTGGACGTTGCATGACATTTTTTTCTGATGGTTCAAATGCCAGTGCCAGTGCCAGGGTTACCGCGGTAACCATATTCACCCAGAGTATCTGAGCTGGTGTTAGCGGCAGCTGATGAAAGCCAAACAAGATAGCCGCCA
>Ga0316194_10002344_pt1 | contig 13218 bp, 14 predicted proteins | sample CroRivsedime1_MG_FD_204936 | JGI IMG/M metagenome (GOLD analysis project Ga0316194, IMG submission 204936) | Coastal sediment microbial communities from Maine, United States - Cross River sediment 1 | ecosystem: Environmental > Aquatic > Marine > Coastal > Sediment | place: USA: Maine...
GTCGGCGTGCCAATCGGCGAGTTCGGATTCCGATCGTTGCTGCCACATCGGACCCGGAACCAGCACGGCGGGGAAGACGTTGGCGAAGTAGGTCAGATGCCACTCCGGCGGAAGATCATCCGGATAGAAGCTGTTGGCATCGGCGAGGGCCCACCAGCCTTGGGGTACGACGTCGATGGAGGTTGGCATGGTGTGGGCGGAAAGATCGCGGGGTCTCTAGCAGCTGGGAGCAGTGTTGGGGCAAGTCCTGGGTTGGGCAAGTACCGGGGCCGAGCGCCGAGTGCCACGGGCCGCGCTCGTTGACCCTAAGGCGGCGCGCGACTCCCTGCTCCGGATCGAAGATTAGCCTATCGCCGGCGGCACTCTGAGGTCGGTCGTTTCGTCTCCAGTGTTACACGACTGGCCGGGCGGCGCTGAACCGGTATGATAGCCCCTCCGGCAGCCGGCAAGGCCGCGACAACAATAGCCGAGGACGAAACCGATGCAGGACCCGAGCGAACGGGCGAGTGCCATCCGGGCAGTCATTTTTGATGTGGATGGTGTGCTCACTGACGGTAGCCTTTATCTTGGCGACGACGGTCAGGAGTACAAGGCGTTCAATTCCCGCGATGGCCATGGCATGGTGATGTTGGCCCATGGCGGCGTCACCCTCGCCATCATCACTGGACGCAGCTCGGAGGTCGTGCGCATTCGCATGGAGAGCCTTGGTATCGAGCATGTTTTGCAGGGCCGTCGCGAAAAGCTGCCCGCCTACGAGGAACTCAAGCAACAACTCGCCGTCGACGATCACCAAGTGGCCTATGTTGGCGATGACGTGGTGGATCTGCCGGTGATGCGCCGGGTCGGTCTGGCGGTGGCGGTGGCTGACGCGCATCCGCTGGTACTGGAGCACGCGCACTGGCGCACGCGCAGCCCCGGTGGACGCGGTGCCGCGCGCGAAGTCTGCGAGCTCATCTTGCGTGCCCAAGGCAAGCTGGATGCGATGCTCGCCGCCTATCTTTAGCCGGATTCGTGGCGCCCAGATCACCGTCGTTGGAGCTTGGGTCGTTATTTCCGACCCGACGCGAACTGATCGTCGGTGGGTCGCTTGTCGCGATTGCATTGCTGGCCTGGTGGTACAGTGCCTCTCGCGCCCCGGAGACCGCGGTCGCGACGAATGCGCAGCGCCGACCGGACTATGTGGTGGAGAACCTTGCCGGCGTTACCATGGGCGCGACTGGTAGGCCCGCCCGGTTGCTCGCGACCCCGCTGCTGCAGCATTACCCGGATGACGAAAGCAGTGAAGTGGAAACGCCGGTGATGACAGTCTTCAGTGAGGATGCGCCGCCCTGGGTGATTCGCTCGGAGCGGGGCTGGATCTCGGCAGACGGTGACGAGTTGTTGTTGCAGGGCGCCGTGCGTGCTGAGCGCGCGTCGGCCCCAGATCTGGCGCCGATGGTGCTAGTCAGCAGCGAGATGCTGGTTCTACCGGACGTCGATTATGCCGAGACTGACCGCTTTGCCGAGCTGGAGCGTGGCGATGACTGGGTCACGGCCAAGGATGGCATGCAGGTCTGGTTCGGCGAGCAGATGCGCGTCAAACTGTTCGGTCGCAACCGCACGCGCCTTGCGCCGAGTCGCACTGTCGAAGACGGGCCGGGCGACGATGCCGGCGGTAATCCCGAAATCGATCCGGATCACGCGGCGGCCGACCCAACCCCGACCAGTGCCGATTAACCCGGCGCCGGGCCGTCGAAGAATCAGCTATCAGACCTCTCGCCCATGCCAGTTCCGACTTTCCCAGCATTCCCTTATTGCAGACGCCCGCGGCTCGGACTCGGGTTGAGGGCCGGCTGGCTGACACTGGTGCTCGGGTTGTGTGTGATGTCGCCGCTGTCGGCCCTCGATAATGATCAGGAACAGCCAATGCTCATCGAGGCGGACGCCGCCGAACTCGACGACCAGCAGTCGATCAGCCTCTACATCGGCAACGTCGAGGTAGAGCAGGGCAGCATGCGTATCTTCGCCGACGAGGTGCTGGTGCACCATCGGCCAAACCGGCAGCCGCAAAAGATCATCGCGGTCGGCAAACCGGTGCGTTATCGCCAGGTGCTCGACGACGACCCAGACGAGGTCAAGGGCCATGCCCTGCGCATGGAGTACGACGCCGACCGCGACGAGATTACGCTCATCGACGAGGCCGAGCTGACCCAGGGCGAGGATCGCTTTGCCAGCGACCGCATTGTCTACAACCGGGTGACTGAGCGCGTCACCGCCGGCACAAGTGCTCAGGGGCGTGAGCGCGTGAAGATCCGCATCGAGCCTCAGGAAAAATGACCACGCTGATTGCGGAAGGACTCGCCAAGACCTACCGCCGTCGGCGCGTGGTCAATGACGTCAGTCTGGCGGTGGGCGCCGGCGACGTGGTCGGTCTGCTCGGACCCAATGGCGCTGGCAAGACCACGAGTTTCTACATGATCGTTGGCCTTGTGGCGGCAGACGCCGGAAGCATCACCCTCGGCGACGAGGACATTACGCTGCGGCCGATGCATGCAAGGGCGCGCCGGGGACTCAGCTATTTGGCCCAGGAACCCTCCGTGTTCCGCAAGCTCAAGGCGCGAGAGAATCTGATGGCAGTGCTTGAGACTCGCCGCGACCTCAACCGGACCCGCAAGCTCCAACGCTGTGAGCAGCTGCTCGACGAATTGGGCATTGCGCATGTCGCCGACTCGGTTGCGCTGAGCTTGTCGGGGGGCGAGCGACGTCGACTCGAGATTGCCCGCGCGCTTGCCGTCGAGCCGAAGGTGATGCTGCTCGATGAACCCTTTGCCGGCGTCGATCCCATCGCTGTCGGCGAGATCAAGACCATCATCGGACACCTCCGCGCCCGGCGTATCGGCGTGCTGATAACGGACCACAACGTGCGCGAGACTCTGGATATCTGCGATCGCGCATACATCATCAGCGAAGGAAAGGTAATCGCGGACGGCTCGCCGGCCGCGCTGCTGCAAAACGCGCAGGTGCGCTCGGTCTATCTTGGAGAGGATTTCCGACTCTGATCGCCATCCTCGCAGCGATTTCGGCTAAAATCGGAGATTATCGTATTCAATTTACGTACCACTCTCTACACCGGTCTCGATGAAACAGACCATCCAACTGCGTCTCGGTCAGCAGCTGACCATGACTCCGCAGCTGCAGCAGGCAATCAAGCTGCTGCAACTCTCCACGCTTGATCTGCAACAGGAAATTCAGGAAGCGTTGGAGTCAAATCTAATGTTGGAGACTGCGGAGGATGTAGACGCCTCCCAGGAACGTGACGAGTCCGACGAACGCCGCCGCACCGCCGATGCCCAGGTCGACAACGAGCTGCATCCGGAGCAGACGACGATGCCGGACGAGCTACCGGTGGACAGCAGCTGGAGCGATACCTACGACAGCTACGCGCCGCCCGGCGGCCACAGCAGCGACTCCAGCACGGACTTCGACCCGTTTGCGCAGCAATCGCGTCCGCAGACGCTGCATGACCATCTCGCCTGGCAACTCAACTTGGCAAAGTTTGCCCCACGCGATCGCGCCGTCGCCGAGGCCCTGATCGATGCCATCGATGCCAACGGCTATCTCCGCGTCGAGCCCGAGGAACTGCTCGAATCCCTCGGTGACGGCGAACTGGAACTTGATGAGATCGAGGCGGTACTGCATCGCATCCAGTCCTTCGAGCCGGCCGGTATCGGCGCACGCAGCCCGCAGGAATGCCTGCTGCTCCAGCTGCGGCAGCTGCCGCCCGAGCAACCATTCCGAGACGATGCCATCCTGATCTGCGCGCATCATTTCGACGCGCTGTCCCGCAACGACCTCGACGAGCTCCGCCGCCAAACCAAACTGCAACCGGATGCGCTGCGGCAGGCGTTGATACTGGTCCGTTCAATGCATCCGCGGCCTGGCACGCTGGTCGCGGACATTCAGCCGGAGTACATCGTCCCGGACGTGCTTGTGCGCAAACAAAATGGCGTGTGGACTGTCGAGCTGAATCCGGAAACAACGCCTAGACTAAGAGTGAACGCGGGCTACGCGAAGTTGATCCGGCGTGCCGACGACGCCCCGGACAACAGTTGCATGAAGAGCCACTTGCAAGAGGCCCGTTGGTTCATTAAAAGCCTCGCAAGCCGAAACGACACGGTCTTGCGTGTGGCGACGAAGATCGTCGAACTACAGCAGGACTTCTTCAACTATGGTGAGGAGGCCATGAAACCGCTGGTGTTGCGTGATGTCGCGGATTCCCTGGAGTTGCATGAGTCGACCGTCTCCCGGGTGACCACGCAGAAATACATGCACACCCCTCGTGGCACTCTGGAGTTTAAGTACTTCTTCTCCAGCCATGTCAACACGGCATCCGGTGGCGAGTGCTCTTCAACCGCCATCCGCGCCTTCATCCGCAAGCTGGTTGCGGCCGAAATTCCTAGCAAACCATTGAGTGACAACAAGATTGCCGGCATCCTTACGGATCAGGGCATCAATGTAGCGCGACGCACCGTCGCAAAATACCGCGAGGCAATGGGTATCCCACCCTCGAACGAGCGCAAGCGGCTGGCATGACGGCGGTCTCAGACCGTATCCGGCGCCAGATCCGGAGCCAGACGCCTGCATACACTAAAGTGACACTTTGGGAGTGACACTATGCAAATCAACCTGACCGGCCATCACGTCGATATCACCGAACCGCTGAAGGGCTATGTGGACAGCAAGTTCGACCGCCTGGAGCGGCATTTCGACCACGTGATCAATGTGCATGTCATCCTCAGCGTCGAGAAGCTACGTCAAAAGGCCGAGGCCACGTTGCAGATCAACGGCGGAAACGTGTTCGCCGACTCGGTGCATGAGGATATGTATGCGGCTATCGACGGGCTGATCGACAAGCTCGATCGTCAGGTCATCAAGTATAAAGAAAAGCGCCAGAGCCACCGCGGCAATGGCCAGAAGGGCTTGCCGGAAGAGGAGATTTCCGAAGCGGCTTTGGAGGATAGTTCCGAGGTGCAGCCGCAGCAGTAGAATCGCCGCCCCGACCGCTTGCGGCCGGGGCGTCGAGGCATGCCGGAGTCTGGCGCCGCCGACTCCGGCTTTTTCGCTCTGAGGACCGCGCGCGCACCTGTCGGTTGTGGCGCAGGGAGCTCGGCCGGCGCTGATGCTCGGCGAGGGGACTTCGGCACGGCTGCCGGAGTCGAAATGAACTAGTCTGTGAGTCGTGCTGTCGCCTGCGGTAGGCGTAGAATTACCGAGCCGTCGAACGATATAGGGGTTCGATGGCGCGCGCACCTTAACGTCGCCGATGGAGCCTGATCGCACAGGACTTCGCCCGACCAAAGACAACAATATGCGGGAGCTTTTTTTGATGCTGCCCCCTGACCTGATTACCGAGGCACGAATCCTCAGCGGCTGTGAAGTGACCAGCAAGAAGCGCCTGTTGGAATCACTTGGCGAACTGCTCGCCGATGCCGACACCGGCCTGAACGCTGACGCCGTGTTCGAGCGACTGCTGGAGCGCGAGCGTTTAGGCAGTACTGGCCTCGGCCATGGCATCGCGTTGCCCCATGCCCGCGTCGACGACGTCATCGCACCGGTTGGCGCCTTCATCCAGCTGCGTGCCGGGGTGGAGTTCGACGCCATTGACGACCGGCCGGTCGATCTTGCGTTTGCATTGCTGGTGCCGCGGGAGGCCGACGAGCGGCATCTGCAACTGCTTGCCGGGCTAGCGGAAATGTTCAACCAGATGAAGTTGCGGCAACGCCTGCGCGACGCGCGCAGCAGTTCGGAGTTGCTTGCAACGCTGGCGTCCTGGGGTGCACACGAAGGCGAGCCGTGAAACCGATCCACTCGCTGCAGGGACTCATCGAACACATCGGCCCGCGACTGCGTTTGCGGTGGCTCACGCCGCCGCCGTCACTGTGTAGCCCGTTGCTGGGAGGTGCCGGCAGTGGTGCCACTCAGCGGCTGGTGGGATCGCTGAATTGCATCCATCCTAACCGGCTTCAGGTGCTGGGTGAGGCCGAGATCGCGCATCTCGCAGACCTTAGCGCACCGGCCTTCGACGAGACCATCGAGCGGCTGTTTGCGGCGCGACCGGCTGCCATCATCTTTGCCTCCGGGATCGAGCCCCAGTCGGTCTTCTACGAACTGGCCCAGCAGACCGGAACACCGCTGCTTGGCTCGACTGCGACCGATTCCGAGGTGGTGGATCGGCTACAGTACTTCCTCACCCACGCACTGGCGGAGCGCACCACGGTCCACGGCGTGTTCCTCGAGGTGCTCGGCATGGGGGTGCTGCTGGTAGGCGATGCCGGCGTCGGCAAGAGCGAGCTTGCGCTGGAGATGATCGCACGCGGACATCAGCTGATCGCCGACGACGCGCCGGAGTTCGCACGTATCGCACCGGAGACCCTGGACGGCAGCTGTCCACCGCTGTTGCGCGATTTCTTGGAGGTACGGGGGCTCGGCGTGCTCAACGTGCGTGCCATGTTCGGCGAAGGCGCGGTGCGTCAACGCGAAACCCTTAACCTAATCGTCAATATGCGCAGCTTCGACAACGGCGAGCTGGCGCAGATCGACCGCCTGCACGGCAGTCTGTCCGCGCGCACGCTGCTTGGCGTGGCCGTGCCCGAAATTACGCTGCCGGTAGCGCCGGGACGCAATCTGGCGGTGCTGCTGGAAACGGCGGTGCGAAACCAGATCCTACGCCTGCGCGGCTACGATGCAGGCGTCGATCTGGTCGACCGTCAGGCAAGGGCCATCGACAACCCGCTCGCACCGCCGGCCCCAGATCTGCCGGCCGCGGGCTGCGCGCCCGGTGCCTTGCGTTGAGCGGGGTCTATCGATCGCCAGATCGCGCAATGCTGCAGTGCTGCAGCCTTCTGCCCTGGGCGTTTGGCCCGCGTGAGGCCACGACGGGTTGCGAAACGCGGCACTGAACACTCGGTGATCTGACGCGCCGCCTCGCTAGCAGCTAGCAACTCGAAACGTTCCAACAAACCAGTCCATACATCAGTTGCGAGCGGATCCAGCCATGGACTTCATCATCGTCAGCGGACTGTCCGGCGCCGGCAAGAGCGTCGCATTGCGTACGCTCGAAGACATCGGCTACTACTGCATCGACAACTTGCCGCTGTTCTTGCTGCGGGAGCTGGCTTTGGGGCTGAAGAGCACCGGCGCCGGCCCGTCCGGTGAGTATGTCGGTACCGCGGCCGGCATCGATGCCCGCAACCAGCCGGAGCATCTGGCCGACTTGCCACGGCTGATCGGCGAACTGCGCCAGCATGGGATCGGTTGCCGCGTGATCTTCCTCGACGCCGACAACGAAATTCTCATCAAGCGCTTCAGCGAGACGCGCCGCAAGCATCCGCTGACCGGTGACGAACGCTCGTTGGAAGAGGCCATCGGCCATGAGCGCGGGCTGTTGGAGCCGCTCCGACAGGTCGCCGAGACGCAGATTGACACCACCCACACCAATGTGCATGAGCTGCGCGATCTGATTCGCGAGCGTCTCACCAGCACGCGCGCCGCACGCGCCTCTGTACTGCTGCAGTCATTCGGGTTCAAGAACGGTGTACCGGAGGGGATCGACTTCGTTTTCGACGTGCGTTGCCTGCCCAATCCGCACTGGCAGCATCAGCTGCGGCCGCTGACCGGGCGGGATGCGCCGGTGGTGGAGTTCTTGGAGAAATCGCCAGAGGTCGCTCAGATGCGCGACGACCTGATCGGCTTTTTAGACCGCTGGATACCCCGGTTCGAAACCGATGGCCGCAGCTACCTGACCATTGCCATCGGCTGCACCGGCGGGCAACATCGTTCTGTCTACATGGTCGAGGCGCTGCGCAGCCATCTGGCCGAGAACGGACATCGGGTCTTGGTGCGACACCGGGAGTTGCCATGAGCGTCGGCCTGCTGCTGATCACCCACAATCAAATCGGTGCAGAACTGTTGGGCACGGCCATCCGCATGCTCGGCACCTGCCCCATGACTACTACCACGATCGCGGTGACCGAGCGCGATGATCCGGACCTGCTGCGGGCCGAGGCACGGCGCTGTCTCGAGGCCCTCGACGACGGCGCCGGTGTGCTGGTATTGACCGACCTGTTCGGCTCGACGCCCGCCAACGTGGCCGCCTGTCTGGGCGACCAGGACAACGTCCGCGTGTTGAGCGGGGTCAACTTGCCGATGCTGGTGCGCGTCCTGAACTATCATGGGCTTGGGCTTGCGGCGCTCGCCGACAAGGCCCTGAGCGGCGGTCATGACGGCGTTTTCGCCTGTCCGGCTGCGCATCCGCACTGAGGTTGCGGTCCCGCCGCGCCGCCTGTGCCTTCCGGCAAGATCGCGCGCGTCGAGCGGTGCTTCGGCGCAGGCCGCCGCTCTTCACATCGACAATGATTTGGCCAATGCCATGATTCGCACCGAACTCGAAATCATCAACCGTCTCGGACTGCACGCCCGCGCCGCGGCCAAGTTTGTGACCTGCGCGAGCGGGTTCGATAGCGCCGTGCAGGTGGAGCGCGACGGCCGCCGCGTGAACGGAAAGAGCATCATGGGCGTAATGATGCTGGCTGCGGCCTGCGGCACCAGTATCGTTGTGGAGGTGGATGGCGACGATGAAGAGGCGGCAACGGCGGCCCTTGCCGCGCTGGTGCGGGACCGCTTCGGGGAGGGCGAGTGACTACCGCCTTTCCTGGCGTCGGCGTCGGTGGGTCACGTCCGGTCGCGGTCGGGGCGGCGTATGTACTCGCACGCGACCCGGTGGCGACACATGAGGCAATTCTGCCGGACCGTATCGATGCCGAACTGACGCGCCTCGACAGCGCCCTGGAGTGCGCCCGTCGTCATTTGGAGGATGTGCGCGCGCAGATCCCGGCGGCGACACCGGTGCACATCGCCGAGTTCATCGACGCCCACCTGCTGATGCTGACCGATTCCGCGCTAGTGGACGCGACACGGGACTTAATCCGCGACCGTTGCGTCAACGCGAGTTGGGCGCTGCAGCTCCAACGCGACACGTTGGTCGAGATCTTCGACCAGATGGAAGACGCTTATCTGCGTACCCGGCGCGATGACGTCGACCATGTGGTGCGCCAGATCCAGGTCTTTCTGACCGGACAGCCACCGGCCGAGACCCTGGCCGCCGCCAACATCTCTGGGCGCGTCATCGTTACCTCCGACCTGACCCCGGCGGACGCGATCCTGCTCCGTCACCGGGGCGTCGCGGCCTTCGTCACCGAGCATGGCGGCCCAATGTCGCATACGGCGATCCTTGCCCGCAGTCTCGACATTCCCACCGTTATGGGCGTGCACAACGCCACCCATTACCTGCACCACGGCGAGTTGTTGGTGGTCAACGCCGAGACCGGCACCGTGCTGGCGGAGGCTGACGCCGCGATCCTGGAGCATTATCGCGCCCGTCTGGCCAGGGCCGACGCTCGCCGCAACGCGTTGCGGGGCTTGGTGCTCCAACCCTCAGCCAGTCGCGATGGTACGCCGGTGGTGCTGTTGGCCAACCTGGAACTGCCCGAGGACGTGATCGCCGCGCGCGATAATGGTGCCGCCGGTGTCGGCCTGTATCGCACCGAGTTTTTGTACATGAACCGCGACGGTCTGCCGGATGAAGAGGAGCATCTGGCCACCTATTTGGACATCGTTCGCGGGCTCGACGGCATCCCGCTGACGATTCGAACCTTGGATCTTGGCGTCGACAAGCAGGTGCCGATACCGGGGCAACTGGTTTCGACCCAGACCAACCCCGCGCTCGGACTGCGCGCCATCCGCCTGTGCCTTAAGGAGCCGGCGCTGTTCCTGCCGCAGCTGCGGGCGGTCCTGCGGGCCTCCGCCGAGGGTCCGATCCGGCTCATGATCCCGATGATCTCGAATATGAGCGAGGTCGACCAGGTATTCGCGCTAATCGCCGGCATCCGGCGTCAGTTCCGCCGAGACGGTATCAAGTTCGACCCACTGATGCCGATCGGTGGCATGGTCGAGGTGCCCGCCGCGGCGCTGATGGCGGGTGGTCTGGCGCGACGGCTGGACTTTCTATCCATCGGCACCAACGATTTGATTCAGTACACGCTTGCGATCGATCGCGTCGACGATACCGTCAGCTATCTCTACGATCCGCTCCACCCTGCCGTGCTGCGTTTGATCAAGGCCACCATCGACGCCGGCACGGCTAACCGTACACGCATCAGCATGTGCGGCGAGATGGCCGGCGATCCCCGCTATACCGCGTTGTTGCTCGGACTCGGGTTGCGCGAACTCAGCATGCAGCCCGGCTCGTTGCTTGAGGTCAAGGACCAGGTCCGGCGTTGCGACGTCCCCACGCTTGAACGGCGCGTCGGCGCGCTGATGCAGCGCCTTGACGAACTCGACCACCAGGAACTGATCGAACAGTTCGAAGCCCTCGCCGTCAACTGAGCGCCCGATTTCCCGGCCTCTTCTCTGGCTCGCGATTGGACCCGCGCGGGCCGCTGCCGCACGTTCGTCAGCCACCGCCCTCAGGCTGCTAAACTGCGCGCCCCATCGCGGACCTGGCGTTCTGCGTGGCACGCGACATTCCTCGACATCCCGGACCCGTACCGATGACCACCGATACCGAAGCAACCGCTGAAATCGACCGCATCGACGCCTTGCGTGCCGTACTGGAATCGGGCTCCGTCATCAAGGCGACACGCATGCTGAACGCGCTGCATCCGGCCGAGATTGCCCATCTGCTGCAATCGATGCCGCGGCGGCAGCGCGAGATCGTCTGGGCCATGGTCGACGACAGCGCCGAGGGCGAGGTGCTGGTCTACTTGAACGACGACCTCCGCGACAACCTGCTGCGTGGCATGAGCTCAGCCCGCATCCTGGCCGCGGTCGAGGGGCTCGACACCGACGACCTGGCGGATCTGGTGCAGGACCTGCCGGCCACCATCACCAGGCAGGTGCTGAGTTCCCTGGACGAACAACGCCGAGAACGCCTTGAGACCGCGCTCGGCTATCCCGAGGACAGTGCCGGCGGACTGATGAACACCGACATGGTCACGGTGCGCCCGGAGGTGACGCTGGACGTGGTCATGCGCTATCTGCGTCGCTTCAAGGACGGGCTGACGACCAGCACGGATAGCCTGATCGTGGTCAACCGCGACGGTCGCTACCTGGGTGTGTTGTATCTCACCGATCTGCTCACGCACGACCCGGACGAGTCGGTCGCCGAGGTCATGAGCCTGGATGCCCAGCCCATTTCCGCCAGCCTCGATGCCCGCGATGTCGCCAACCGCTTCGAGCAGCTCGACCTGGTGTCGGCGCCGGTGACCGACGAGGATGGCCGCGTGCTGGGACGCATCACCGTCGACGACGTCATGGATGTGATTCGCGAGGAGGCCGAGCATCAGTTCATGGGCCAGGCCGGCTTGAGTGAGACCGAGGACATGTTCGCGCCGGTATTGCTCAGCGCACGGCGCCGCGCGCTGTGGCTCGGCGTGAACCTGCTGACGGCCTTTCTCGCCTCCTGGGTCATCGGGCAATTCGAGGCCACCATTCAGCAGGTCGTGGCGCTGGCGGTTCTGATGCCGGTGGTAGCGAGCATGGGCGGCATCGCCGGTACCCAGACACTGACACTGGCCATCCGCGGCATTGCCCTGGGACAGTTGTCCGCCAACAACATGCGCTGGCTATTAGCCAAAGAGATGGCCGTGTCGGTGATCAACAGCGCGATCTGGGCGGTGGTGGTAGCCGCCGTCGCGTTGCTCTGGTTCGGTAGCGTCGATATCGCCCTGATCATCGGTGTGGCCATCACCATCAATCTGCTGGCGGCGACCTTCTCCGGGGCGCTGCTGCCGTTGCTGCTCCAGCGGCTCGGTATCGACCCGGCACTGGCCGGCGGCGTCATCCTGACGACGGTCACTGACGTCGTCGGCTTTCTAGCCTTTTTGGGGCTCGCGACGCTGTTCTTGCTCTAGCGAGGCGATGCCTCAGACCGACGAGCGTGCGGCGCTGTGTTGATACGTCCGTGCGTTGCTCTGAGTGTCGGTCAAGCGTCGGCCGGCATCTGCTTGCGGGCGGTGTCGAGTCGGAGCAAGCCAGCAAGCAGCGCGTCCAGTTGATCCAAACGCACCGAGTTGGGACCGTCGCTGGCGGCGTTGTCCGGGTCCTCATGTATTTCCATGAACAACATCGCAACGCCGACGCCGATAGCGGCGCGGGCGATCACGGGCACGTATTCGCGCTTGCCGCCGGAGGCGTTGCCCAAGGCGCCAGGCATCTGGACCGCGTGGGTGGCGTCCATGACCACTGGGTAACCGATCTTGGCCATCTCGTAGAGGCTGCGCGGGTCGACGACGAGGTTGCCATAGCCGAAGGTGACGCCGCGCTCGACCAGTGCGATCTTGTCGCAGCCGGTGGATTCCAGCTTGTCGACGACGTTCTGCATGTCCCACGGGGCGAGGAACTGGCCCTTCTTGACGTTGACGGTGCGTCCGTATTCTGCCGCGGCACTGCCGACGGCGAGGACGAAGTCGGTTTGGCGGCAAAGGAAGGCCGGGATCTGGAGCATGTCGACCACTTCCGCGACAGGGCGGCACTGGGCCTCGGTGTGGAGGTCGGTGAGCACCGGGCAGCCTACGGTCTCGCGGATCTCGGCGAGAATGGCCAGGCCCTGCTCCAGCCCAACGCCGCGGCGACCGCCTAGGCTGGAGCGGTTGGCCTTGTCGAAGGACGCCTTGAAGATATAAGGGATGCCGAGGGCACCGGCGATGGCGGCGATCTCTCGGGCCAGCATCAGCGCATGCTCGCGGCTCTCGATCTGGCAGGGTCCCGCCTGCAGCGCGAACGGCAGGTCGTTGCCAATGGTGATGCGCTCGGAGACGCGAATATGTTTCATGCGGTTGCTCTTTGGGGCGGGGTGATCGTCAGTGCGAGGGAAGCAGCAGGGCGCGCCATAGCAACAGGAAGCTAGACAGGACCATTGCGCCAGCCACTGTTGGGGCCAGCAGCGGGACGGCTGGCACCGCGGTGGGCAACAGCAACAGCGCCGTCGCACAGCCGGCGAGAGCCACCGCGGCGAGGGTCGCCAGCGTGCGCTGATTGTTGTGCTTGAGCTCGGTGCGGATCGCTTGCAGGTCCGCCGCGGGGCTGTTCGGCTGTAGCGCGGCCTGCCGGTCCAGATGATCGACGATGCGGGTGACGGCGACTGGCAGATCTGGCAGTCGCTCGGCAACGTAGGGCCAATTG
>Ga0316194_10002349_pt1 | contig 13206 bp, 14 predicted proteins | sample CroRivsedime1_MG_FD_204936 | JGI IMG/M metagenome (GOLD analysis project Ga0316194, IMG submission 204936) | Coastal sediment microbial communities from Maine, United States - Cross River sediment 1 | ecosystem: Environmental > Aquatic > Marine > Coastal > Sediment | place: USA: Maine...
TGCGACAGAACTGGCCAGTAGGCGATGGTGAACGTAGCGAATGCACCTGACCATAGCAGGCCCGAGGCGATGATCGCTTGAACATGTAGCGATGGAAACGAAAGTGGCACCAAAACACGCGCTGCGGCAGCAAGTTGAATCGTGATAAAGCAAAACACGTCTGCCCGACCGGCTTGCAGCGTCCGGCCGGTATGGCCTCGCGCGGTCCGCGTCATCATCCCCAGTGTCAGGCTGCCAATGGCGCCGACCGTGAGCGCATGCGTCGCGATGCTCGTTGGTGCCAGACCCAGGTTGGCGAGCGCCCGCAACGCGAGCGCGAGTACGATCCAGGCATAAGCGATGTGCAGTATCCATACGATCGGCGCGTGCAATGTGCGCCATGGTCGCCACAAGCCAAGCCGCAGACAGTTAACGATCGCAGCAACTGCTGCAACCGTTGCGATGATTTGTGCCGGGGCGGAAAATGAATCTGCTGCCAGCAGTGCGACGACGCTGGCCGGTGCGAGCCGTTCAATCGGGGGCCATCGCGTGCACGAGGCCCCAGGAACGCCGTTCATGGTAAACATCGGAATAACCCGTCCTGCCATGATCACCATAATCAGCAAAACGATGTCCAACCCTGCCTGCAAACCCAGTCGCAACGGAATATCGACGATGCCTGCCATGCCAAGATGAAAAGCAAGGTTTGCAATTCCCAGGCCGAGCAACAACAGAATAAAGAAATAGTTTCGGTAGTTACGGCTGCGCAGAAGAGGCATGGCAATGCCCGTTGCCGCGGCCAGTGCAAACGCGGCGTCGAAGGCTGCGGCGGCAAGTGCGTAGGGCGTAAGCACAAGCACCCGGGCGGCGAGCCAAAGAATCGCGATTGCGGCGAGGGTCGCTCCGGTTGGAGTCGAGCGGTTGGTCCAGGCATGCCCCGCAGTAAACAGAAAGCCGACGATGACGGCGAAGGCGTACCCGAACAGCATTTCATGTGCGTGCCATAAAGGCCCGATGGTCAATGTGCCGATGCCGGGCCAGCCAGCAGTTTGCGCTGTCCACAGTGCGACGCTTACCGTTGCGAACAAGCCGGCGAGCAAATAGAAGGGCCGAAAGCCGAGATTCCACAAAGCAAAGCTGTCTGTCTTTGACCGGGCAGCGGATTGCGGGGGTGTCGTGTTGGTCATCGCAGGATTGTCGGACATGGATAACACTTGCGCCAGCAGTATTACAGCACTCACCTGCTCGGCCTCGCTGGCGGTTATCCCGGTTGCCCCGAGCCGGCGTATGGTTAATGCGTTGAATCACTCGATGCTGTTATCGTTGTCTTTTGTTCATGCATCCGTTGCAGCCGTATCATTGTGCCGTCGACCAATATTGATCACAATCGCTTGAGGCAGTGGAATTGATTGGTTATGAGCGATGTGATGCGTGCGCTGTGCATCACGATGCGGCCCCGCCAGGGCGCTGACGGCTGATGCAATCCGGAACGAGCCCTTTGGAAATGAAGCGATCTTGCTGAGACGGCTATTCATCGTCTTTCTCGTTGTCGTCGCCGGCTATGCGGCGTGGGACCGTTATGACCTGACCGATGTGCATGTTGGGTCGTCTGATACCGGTGATACTGCGATTGCTCGCGCCTTTCGTGAGCGTGCCACTGGAGTTCAGGTATCAGGGGAAGGCGTGACAATCAAAATTCTTCCTGACGATAACGAGGGCAGCCGGCATCAGCGCTTCATCCTGGAACTGCCGTCCGGGCGAACGCTGTTGGTGGCGCATAACATTGACCTGGCGCCGAGGATCTCGTCGCTGCGGGAAGGTGATGTGGTTGAATTCAACGGGGTCTACGAATGGAATTCAAAGGGCGGTGTCGTTCACTGGACGCACCATGATCCTCAGGGCCGTCATGAGGCTGGCTGGTTGCGCCATCACGGCCAAATTTATCAGTGAGTTCCGGCAGGGCGAACGGTGCGCTTTGCGCAACAGTCCCCTGCTCTGTCTGTAGAGTGTTGCGGGGTTTCTTGGGGTTCGAGGAATGACGGACGCAGACCTGGAAACGATCAGACGGCAATTGAACCGACGGGCCTCCGAGCTTCGCGAGCTTGAGGAGGCATCGAAGGCTTCTTCGCGGCCAGTGATATTGGATCAAGCCAGTGTCGGAAGGCTCTCCCGAATGGACGCCATGCAGGCGCAGCAGATGGCGCTGGAAACAGCGCGGCGGCGCAGGGAAGAACTGGTGAGAGTGGAAGGGGCGCTGCGCAGGTTGGAAGCCGGCGAATACGGAAACTGTTTCGTTTGTGGTGAGGAAATTGATGCCCGGCGCCTCGCTATCGCGCCCACCAGCACCCGTTGCGTAAACTGTTCCGATACCTGATCGATTAGAAGTTATGTTGGAACCGAGGGAGGCGAGGATCTGGGCGCGGGGTAACGCGTCGTTCAGGAAACCAGCAGTTGTGAAGCTCGGAACTGGAACGTCCGTTGCGATCGACTCGAACGCAGGAATTGGCTGGTCTTTGCATACGCATCTCCTGACTGGATATGAGATGCTCGTTGTTTACGTAATTAAGCCTAATGAATTTACGTAATTGCATCCAATCTGCCCCTGACGCACTGGATTAGCAGATAGCAAGGTGCTTTAATCAATGAGTTATAACAGGCGCTGTAAGCAAGGGCGTCTGCACACCGAAAGGGAGCGCGCGACGCTGCCTCGGACAATCGAAGGAGGAGAGAATGAAATACAGTAAATTGTTGGTTGGTGCAGCGTGTGGCGTTGCCGCGCTCGTTGCCTATGCCGGGGGCAATCCCGATTTCGTCAAGTTTCCGCACGCCTATGATGCAACGTTTACCAACTACACGACGATGAACCGAGCCGGCAGTGCAGCGGTGGCGAAGATGTATGCCAACGACGTGGCAATCGCCAGCTATGCCAAGGGTATGCCGGCTGCGCCAGGTTCGAAAATAGTGATGGAAGTCTACAAGCCGAAGAAAGATGCTGACGGAAAACCCGTTGTCGGCAGTGACGGCGTCAACGTGCCCGCCAAGCTTGCAGCCATCGCAGTGATGGAGCGCCGTGACGCATGGCCAGCTAATTATGCCGGGGGCGATCGACTTGAAGGTTGGGGATTCGCGATCTTCAATCCGGATGGAAGCCCCAAGGAAAACGATCTGACCTGCGTGGTCTGTCATACGCCTTACGAGAAGCAGGATTACCTTTTCTCGCATCAGAAGCTCGTCGATTTCGCGAGCCGTTAGTCAGTAACAAAGTTGCGCGGGCGCGGTATCTCCGCGCCGCGCGCACGGCGACTCACCATTTTCGTCTGCGAACCGTCGCATCGCTGGAATGGCGCATGAGTACGCTCGAATCACTGCTCCGGCGCGATCGTGCGCTGGTGATCGGTGCCCTGGTTATTGTGTTCCTGTTGGCGTGAGCCTACATGCTGGCGGGCGCCGGAATGAATATCGCGCACGAACCCGTTCCGGTTTTTGCTGACATCGATTTTCAGTTTGACCTGGAAGGGCGGCGAGGGCGTTTGTTTGTAAAGAATGTACTCGATGCAACCGTTTCACCGATCAGGAATCCGAAAGCTGGCGAGGATCATTTCATTGCAATTCGCCCGCATCGGGGATTCGACTTCCGTGAGGCCGAGATGGACAGCACATCATTCTGGAGCAAGGGTGAGCTTGAGTAACAGCACGAAGGGCGGTTTGCAGCGCTGACCTTTGCGAGCTATGGCCCCAAGGGAATTATTCCGGAAGAAAGTCTTCCGCATAGAGCCGCGTGACAGCCGTGTGAGAAGGGTCTGGACGTTGTTCTGAAGATCTCGGCTGTCGCTGCGTTGGCGTACTATCTCGAATTGCTGGCGAAATCTCCGTCAATCGAATGGGCCCGGTGACAATTGGTGACTGCAGTCGCTGCCGGCTCAAGGTTAAATAATTGCTGAACCGAAGAGTCATGTTGTGGTCCTTTGTTCAGAGCCCATTACCTGTATAGCTTCGTCAGCGACGTCGTCATAACCACACGCGAAATGCAACAGCAACGAGCCTCAACCATGGCAGTGGATCTGTATTCAAAGCTGACCAACGAGGAAGATGCGCGCGCATGCCGCGACATTTCCGATGCGGCTTGCAGGGAAACGCCAGGCAATTTCCTCCTGATCCTGACCACTTCCTTTCTGACCAAGCTTGGTGATTCGATCGCCAGCCCGAAGACGGTTCTCGCGTGGGTGGCAACGGCAGCCGGTGCACCGGCCATTGTTCTTGGCTTGCTGGTTCCGATCAGGGAATCCGGCTCGATGATTCCCCAGTTGTTTATCGGCGGGTTTGTACGCGCACTCCCCGTTCGCAAATGGGTCTGGGTTGCGGGCAGTGTGTTGCAAGCGTTGGTTGTCGCCGGCATCGGTTTTGTTGCGATCTCAATGACCGGCGCTGCCGCCGGCTGGGCCATATTGGGTCTGATCACCGTCTTCAGCCTCGCTCGGGGATTGTGCTCGGTAGCGTCGAAAGACGTGCTGGGCAAGACGATTCCCAAGGGCAGGCGTGGTCAGCTCACTGGATGGTCGGCAAGTCTCGCGGGGATGGTCACGCTTGTGTTCGGGCTTGCGCTGCTGCTGCCATCGTTGCGCAGTCTCGATGCGGTGTTGCTTGGTGCTGTTCTGATTGGTGCAAGTTTCTTGTGGTTACTGGCCGCTGGTGTTTATGCAATGGTTCGCGAGGAACGTGGCGAGACCGAAGGCGGGGCCAATGCGATTCGCCTGGCATTGAACAGTCTTGTCCTTTTGCAACGCGACAAGCCGTTCAGGCGGTTCGTGGTGGCGCGAGCTCTGCTGATGTGTTCGGCGCTGAGTGCGCCCTACTATGTCGCACTGGCGCAGCAACGGATAGGCCCCTCTGTATACGTGCTTGGCCTGTTGGTGATTGCAAGTGGGTTGGCAAGCTTGTTGAGTGCGCCCTTGTGGGGGAAGTTCGCCGACCGGTCCAGCAGGCAAGTCATGTTTGCGGCCGCAAGCGTAACGGCGGCCACCGGGCTTACCCTGTTTCTCGTCGATCGGGTGGCACCGGCAATGATCGGGACGATCTGGTTGCTGCCGCTCGCTTACTTTGTGCTCAGTATCGCCCACAGTGGAGTGCGGGTTGGTCGAAAGACTTACGTTGTAGACCTGGCGTCGGGAAACAATCGGACGGCATATGTGTCCGTCAGTAACACCGTGATCGGGGTCATGTTACTGGCGGTGGGCGCGCTCGGGGCCTTGGCCCCTCTTATCGGAAATGCTGGAATGATCGGCTTGCTTGCTGCGATGGGCGTTGCAGGCGCATTGCTTAGCTCGACTCTCAAGGAAGTATGAGGCTGTGACCCGTTTGGGGATGATGGAAGATCTGTATGCTTTGGCACGAACCGATGCAAGCTCTGAACTCGATGGGCGAGTGAATATATGAGGATGCAGGCAGAGAAATGCACCGCACGGTTCTCGAACGCGATTCGACTGCGCGGATTCACCGGATGGTTGATAGTGGTCGGTATTGTATGCGGATGTGGTGTATCGGAACCGGAGCCGGCTCGCGAAGCGGTCGCAGCCGACCCGGGCGCAAGCCCCTACTACGAGTTTGGCAGTGCCAGCCGTGACGGTATCGGCAAGTTCTACATGGGTCGCGAGATTTCCCAGGTCATGGGCCATCGCGGTGCGGCGTGGCTGGAGCGCCCAAACCGCCAACGCGAAGAGCGCACTGACTTGCTGGTGAGAAACCTGCCGCTGAACCCGGGCAGTGTCGTCGCCGATATCGGCGCCGGAACGGGTTACTTCAGCTTCAGAATTGCGGAGCGCGTACCGGACGGAATGGTGTTCGCGGTTGATATCCAGCAGCAAATGCTCGACATCATCGAATCCCGGAAAGCAGATGGTGCGCCGGGCAACGTTCAAACTGTACTCGGTACGGAGCGCGATCCGCGCTTGCCCAGCGCCGCGGTTGATCTGATTCTGCTGGTGGATGCGTACCATGAGTTTTCCTACCCCGGAGAAATGGGAGAAGCTCTGGCGCAGGCGCTAAAGCCGGGTGGACAACTGGTGCTGATCGAATATCGTGCCGAAGACCCTTTGGTTGCGATCAAGCCGTTGCACAAGATGACTGCCGCACAGTCGATCGCTGAGATGAAGGCAGTGGGTCTGGAATGGGAGCGCACAGAAGACTTTCTGCCGCAACAGCATTTTCTGGTGTTTCGTCGACCGGTTTCGGAGCATGATTTGCCGTGAGTGCTGACTTTGGCGGCAAAGTTCGCTGATCGATGATCTGGAGAATTGACTGAACAGGAGGAACGGTTTGTGGCACTTGTAGGTGAAACGGAACGGGTTCCGCGCATCGCTCGCTATCTTGGCTATGGTGGCGTGATTCCGTTTGTGGCGATGGTGATCAACGTGGTCGCTGAAGGTCCGCTGCCGGCCGCTTTCGCGTTCAAAGCGTTCGTTTACTACTCGGCGGTGATCCTGTCGTTTCTGGGAGGTATTCGCTGGGGCGCTGCGACGAATCTCGATGCAGGCATGAGCCGCGAGTTGGTGTTATCGATTGCTCCTGGTTTGTGGGCTGTGCTGTGCCTGTTGCTCGGTGACCCTGGTTTTTCGGTTTCCTTGCTGTTAGTCGGTTTCGTTCTGGCGGGATTGGTCGACGTTTACCGGCCAGCGCCCGGATTGGCACCCTGGATGCGTCAGTTGCGGAAAAGATTAACGATTCTGGTCGTTATCTGTCACCTGGCGGTGGCGGCGTCATTGGGCTTGTGACCTCCGGACCCCTGGTTTGCGCGGACTTGCGCATTGGTCCCTGAACACCGGAAGCCAGCGCAGCCCGGTTCCTGTTGGTTGATCCGCATTGCACCGTGACAAGGGAGATTGCGGCAATCATTATCGGAACGCGCAAAAGGCAGGAGCTTTTCGCGGCTGATGCTATTACGAGGCGCCGCTTGGCTGGCGCGCGATACTGTCGGTGACACATACAGAAAGCAGGTAGGCCATGGCGACCGATTATCAGCAGATCCTGAGCGCGATCTACGAAGAGACACGTTCACATCGTGGCGAAGGCAAGGTTGCAGATTACATCCCCTCTTTGGCCAGAGTCAGTCCCCGTCACTATGGATTGGCGCTTCAGACGCTCGTCGGGGAGGAGTGTCACGCAGGGGACGCAGACATCCCGTTCTCCATCCAGAGCATCTCGAAAGTTTTCGTGCTGGAAATGGTTTACCAGCAACTGGGCAGGGATCTGTGGCTGCGAGTAGGACGTGAGCCCTCTGGAAGCGCTTTTAACTCGCTGGTGCAGCTTGAACACGAGCAAGGTTATCCGAGAAATCCGTTCATTAATGCGGGTGCCCTGGTGTTGACGGATTGCCTTGTTTCACAAGTTCACGATCCACTCACCGCGATTCGTGATTTCGTGCGCCGATTATCCGGAAACGACACGATTGATTACGATTACGAAATTGCCGCTTCAGAACGGGCTGCCGGGTTTCGCAATGCGGCGTTGGTCAATTTCATCAAGAGCTTTGGCAACGTCCATAACGACGTAGATGTCGTTCTCGATGTCTATTTTCACCAGTGCGCACTGATGATGAACTGCTCGGACCTTGCTCGTGCCTTCCTGTGTCTGGCCAACGGTGGTATCAATCCGCTTGACGGGGGCATTGTTCTCACTCCCACGCGCACGAAGCGCGTCAACGCGCTGATGCAAACTTGCGGCTTTTATGACGAGTCTGGCGAGTTCGCATTTACTGTCGGATTGCCGGGGAAAAGTGGTGTTGGTGGCGGTATCGTTGCCGTGATCCCGAAACTCCTTTCTATTTGCGTTTGGTCTCCAGCACTTAACGCGCATGGCAATTCTCTGGTCGGAATGCGGGCGCTCGAATTGTTCACTACGAAACTGGGGGTTTCAGTTTTTTAGACCGTTCAAAATCCTGTAAGGGCATTTTGAACGCCAGTCGTTATGGCATGACCGGCGATTTTTGTCTAATTTTGACGATCAAGTAGCGGGGGAGCGAAAAAGCCATTTGCCGTTCGACCGCTTCCCCGCCTTGTTGCGCTAGCGCAGTATCGCGCTAGTTGTGAGTGATCGACGTAATGTCGGTGGGGCTGTAGTTGTCGCTGGAAAACCGGCCAATCTGCTTTTCTCCGGTGGTACGTGAGCCGTGCGTCACGGCTGACAGGTCGGTGCCGTTGAATTCGTCAGTGCCAACAATCTTTGTCCCGGAGGTTACGGTACCGTGTGTCACGGCGGTGATGTCCGACCAGTTGGTGGCAGAAGAGGCAGGGTTCATTGTCAGGGCACCGATCATCAGGGCTGCGAAGGTCGCAGTGATGGTGTTGTAGGTTCGTGTCACTTTTTGTTTCTCCTTTCACGATGAATGAGGAGTGTTCTTCGGGGCGCTAAAATCTGTTCGCCCCTCACATGCGGTCCACTCCTGCGTCCAGAGGTTTGAATCCGATCGCAGCAAGCGACACTGCGACTGAATAAGCAGGATTCGGGAAAATCAGTTATGCGTGACTGAAGTCAGATCCGACCAGTTCGCCGGTTTACCGCTCGGATGACCTATGGGCTTGACTCCAATGCCGACGCGGGCCGTGCCAAACGAGCCCTTGTCTGACCATTTGTAAAAGTCACCGGGCAAGCGGCCGAATTGCTGTTCCCTGGGTTCATCGGACGCCGCGCCGTGGGTGACGTACGAGATGTCGCTCCAATGCGGGGCGGCTGAGGCCGTGCTCATCGCCAGTCCGCTGACGAAAACAAATGCGAGCGTCGCGGTAGTGGTGTTTTTGCTACGAGTCATACTGAAACTCCAGTCTAAAAATACCAGGCTGTGTTTCTGCATCTGGCCAGGGGCTGCCCGCTCGTATGGTCGAATCTTTCCCGTGCGGGCAGCCGCTGCGTCGTGGCCAGCCTTAATCTGAAATTGATCTTTATCAGTTCGGCATCAGAACCGTGTCGATCACGTGGATCACACCGTTGCTCGCCATCACATCGGTCTTGATCACTTTGGCGTTGTTTACCATTACGCCGTTATCCGTCGTGATAGTGATGTCCGAACCCTCGAGCGTCTTCACCACGCCGGCGCTGACATCGGCGGCCATTACTTTCCCGGCGATCACGTGATAAGTGAGCACATCAGTAAGCGCGGCCTTGTCTGCCAGCAATGCGTCGAGCTTGTCTTTCGGGATCTTTGCGAACGCCTCATCAGTTGGTGCGAACACAGTGAACGGACCGTTGCTCGTCAGGGTGCTTACTAAACCCGCCTGCTGCACGGCGGCAACCAGTGTGTTGAATGAACCAGCCGATACGGCAACACCGACGATGTCCTGTTTCGGGGCCATCTCTGATTCTTTGCTGCTGGCGCAAGCGGCCATTGTTGCTGCGAGTCCGAGTACTGCAAGATATTTGAAAATTTTCATGTTGTTCCTCTTTGCTTTCGGTTGATAAGTGGTTATTGCTACTGCTCTGTTGCGGATTGCTGTCTCGTGCTTGTCCGGGCACCCGAGCCGGTTACGTGTGTAAATGACGCATTTCTCACGCACATAGCCGGGACATTTGTGATGAAGGCATTCGATTTCGACAAATCTGCGAAGTGATCCGGTTTTCTGTTAACGGGAAACGGTTGTTGTCGCGCATGCTGATCGCAGCACGGCGCGCATTTCGGCATCGACGGCGGGCAGGAAAGCCAGCCCAGTAACGTTGTTTTGATTCCATACCAACGCCCCCTGCCCCAGATTTTTTTCGAACATCTGCCATTCCGACATCGCGAGGGTGTTAGTGGAACAATCCACCCGATAGCTCAGGGTGACCGACCGGTGGGTGTAGAGCGGGGTACCGGACTGCGGATCGTTTCCGAGCGTGACTGTCTCAGCGAAGTCGCGCAGGACCTCGACGTCCACGAACTGCCCTTGCGTGTGAATGCTGGAGCGGTTGATAAAGGTGGTTTCGGAGTTGGCTCCGCTCAGAGCAACCCACCCGGAGGCAGCCTGGACACCAAAGGAGGCCGCAGCCGCCAGTGTTGCCATCACAATTCGTAAAAACATATGTATATCCTTGATAATAATAAATATTGGTAAAATTTTGGAGGTTCGCCCTTGTTTTCACTTGGGTGGAGCCAGCTGTTTTGTCCTAGACAAACGATATATTCAATAGGACATGATGTCAACGTAAAGGTTCAGGTTGACCAATATTTGGACGATATTTGGTCGTGACGGCGGCTACGCCATTCGAAGCGGCGTTACCGGGGAGGGGGGGGCTTGTTTGCGATGCCGCTATGAAGTTGCGGCGATGGGATGGTGATTGATGGTGTGTTGGTAATGGCCCGCTAGCGCTAGGTCACATCGATACCTTCGAACCGGGCGACGTGCAACAAGGCAGATTCCAGCATGGTGCGTGCGCGCCCGGCGGTCGTGTGCAGAAAGCCATGGATCTCGGCGTCCTCGGGGTTCTTGTGCTCACACTCAAGACTGTAGGTCTCGAATGCGGCCATGGCGTTGATGAGTTCGACAAGGTGCAGCGGGCATTCACACGCCAGCACTGGTGCCCGGGTGGAAATGCGGGCTAGCTGCTGCGGCGTGAACTGCCTTGGCAGTATCTCTCCTGGGCTGGTGGCATCAGCGTCCGGATTCGGTCGCTGGCTGATGCGCGTATATCTGCATGCTTGCGCGATATCTGTCGAACTCACGGGTGCCCGGAGGCAGGTCACGCCGGCCGACTCGAGATCGAGTAACGCCTGACGTGTACCGAACCCGTAGACGACGACCGCTTTCGCGGTGCCAGAAAGCGCCAGCATCCGCCGTATGTTTCCGATGGTCTCCGCTTGCACCGTGGCTGTTTCAACCACCAGGGCATCCGCTTGCGGAAAAGTGTCCGATCGCTTCATGTGCGCTTCATCTTCGAACGCAGCCGCCAGTTCAAGCCGCGAAGTGTCACCGCCGGTGATTTTGGCTGCCAGTGTTCCGCCAACACCAATAATCCTGCAGGGGCCCGATTCATCCACGGCGGATTTCAGCTTCCGGGGAGATGTGGCGTCGAGGCGCACTTGCAACTGTTCCATCGACAGTGGTGCAATGGTGCTGATCTGGTGGCCGGCATCAACCAGGGTCTTGATCAAGGAAAGGTGGCGGATGTCTTCATCGCTGTAACGTCGGCTTCCGCCCTGGGAGCGTCCGGGACGAACGATTGTGTAGCGCCGTTCCCACATGCGAAGGGTTTCGGGGTGAATGCCAGTCAGTTTCGATACAACGCCTATGGCGTATTCGGGGTTGGTTTCGCCGGGTGATTTGGTTGGCATATCGCTCTTCCTGTCTGAAGCACGGGATATTTGTTGTGGCGTCATCGCCAGTTCCAACGCATCGTAACTGCAACCGCCGACTCTGGACAATGCTTGTACACAATCCGGGGGCATGATTTCCATACCAGCGAAGCGCGGCGCGCGGGAGTCTGGCGCGCGATACAGAAGTCTCCGGATTACTTTGTTGGTGGCGCGGCAATGCGATAGCTTGTGAGGCAGACTCAACCATCGGGAGAATAAAACTCGTGTACGTTACGCCGTTATATGCCGCAGTTCTTGCGCTGATGTTTGTCGTACTCAGTGTGCGAACGCTGCGCTTGCGCCGTCAACTCCGTATCGCTGTCGGTGACAGGGGCGACAAGCAAATGCTCCGTTCAATGAGGGTCCACGCGAACTTCGCCGAGTACGTTCCGTTTTCACTATTGCTCATCTATATGTTGGAGGCCAACAATGGTACAAGCGTGCTGATTCATGCACTGTGCGTGTGCCTGGTCGTCGGGCGGCTTTCACACGCGTATGGCGTCAGTCGGGTGGCGGAGGATCATCGTTACCGTGTGTTCGGGATGTCAATGACGTTCACGGCACTGAGTGGGGCTGCGCTAGGGGTACTGGCAACCATGTCGTGCGCTACTTTCCCTGAGATCTGCTATGGCTGAAGATCATGCGTACGGCCGGTCGCGCCAGTTCATGCCTGTAACTGATATCAAATATCGGAATACGGTGGTTTCATGAGCACCGCTTTTGGCATGCGATATCCTTGCGACAATGTCGCGAGCGCCGACTCGCAGCGTCAGGTTTATTGTCCGAAACATCATCAGCCGTGGGTGCTTGGCGTTTCCATCCTCGGGTCCAGTCTGGCATTTATCGAAGGCTCGGTTATCGGTGTGGCCTTGCCTGCACTGCAGGCGGATTTCGCCATCGATTCGGCTGCGATCCAGTGGGTAAGCAACGCGTATCTGCTGGTGCTGGGCGCGTTTATGCTTATCGGCGGTGCCGCAGGCGATGCTTATGGTCTGAAGCGAATGTTCGTCGCGGGCACGGCGTTGTTCGGCCTGGGGGCTCTGGCGTGCGGACTTGCCGATTCATATTATGTGTTGATTGGCGCGCGTATCGTGCAAGCATTGGGTGCGGCAGCGCTGGTGCCAACGAGCCTCGCTATGGTCAGCCGTTACTTCGAGAAGCAGGAAAGAGGTCGCGCCATCGGTATCTGGGCCGGCGCTTCGGCATTGACGACGGCGATGGGCCCGGCGCTGGGTGGCTGGTTGGTCGATGCGTTCGGATGGTCTGCGGTTTTTCTTATCGTGCCTCCCCTGGCGCTTCTTGCATTATCGCTCGCCGTTTGGCGCGTGCCCGTGGATACCGCGCGCAAAGCGGGCCCACTCGACTATGCGGGCGCGGCGTTGCTCGCCGGAGCGTTGCTCGCGCTTGTGATCGCGATACTGGGTATTGATATTTTGCCTCCACCGATCTGGGTGGCACTTTCCCTGCTGCTCGGAGTCGCATTTGTATTCCGTCAACGGCAAGCACAGGTGCCGATGCTGCCGCTGGTGCTGTTCCGTATTCCGGCCTTTTCCGGCGTCAATCTGATGACGATACTTCTTTATGGTGCGTTGGGCGGCATCGTGTATTTTCTGCCGTTCAATCTCATCCAGGTGCAAGGATATAGTGCGTTGCAGACCGGTGCCGCATTCCTGCCAATGACGCTGCTGATCGGTTTCGGTTCCGTCTTTGCAGGTGATCTGATTCGACGGGTTTCGGAGCGCCATGTGCTGACACTTGGCCCGTTGATCGCGGGGCTGGGGTTTGCAGCTTGCGCATTGCCCGGAAGCGAAACGCGCTATCTGTCTGATTGGCTGCCGGCCGTCGTTCTGATCGGGATCGGCATGACCCTGTGTGTTGCACCTTTGACGACTGTTGTCATGAATGCCGTTGAT
>Ga0316194_10002351_pt1 | contig 13195 bp, 9 predicted proteins | sample CroRivsedime1_MG_FD_204936 | JGI IMG/M metagenome (GOLD analysis project Ga0316194, IMG submission 204936) | Coastal sediment microbial communities from Maine, United States - Cross River sediment 1 | ecosystem: Environmental > Aquatic > Marine > Coastal > Sediment | place: USA: Maine...
CGAGATCCGCGCCCGCTACGACGAGATTTTCGCCAACTGCGCTGCTTCTCCCAACGGCTTCGAGCACGTGCCGGACCGGCGCGGATTCTACGCGCTCAGTCCTGAAGAGCGTCGGGCGCGGTGGGATGCGCTTTACGATCAGCCGGGATTCGCCCTGCTTGCGGGTAACTTCCCGGAGATCTTCTTTGATGAGGCAGCGAACAGAGAGATTTCCGACTATATCGCGCAGCGCATCCGTGGCCGGGTGCATGACCCGGAGACTGCGGAAAAACTCATACCCAAAGACCACGGCTTCGGCATGCAGCGTCTGCCGCTGGAGACGAACTATTTCGAAGCCTACAACCGGGACAACGTGCGGCTGGTGGATCTCTCACAGACGCCGATTGAGCGGATCACGGCGACGGGAATCCAGACGGTCGCCGGGCACGTGGACCTCGATCTGATCGTCTACGCCACCGGCTTTGACGCAATAACCGGCGGCTTCGATCAGATCGAGATCAGCGGCGCTGGCGGCCAAAAACTGGGAGAGAAATGGCGGCAGGGACCGAGCACCTTTCTTGGTCTCATGAGCCACGGCTTTCCGAATCTGCTCATGATCGCCGGGCCACAGAGCGTTTCCGGCTCCACCAACTTCCCGAGGGCGATCGAAGGTGCCGTCGACTGGGCGACCGATCTGCTCGTTCATGCCCGCGCTCGGGGCTGCACCCGCTTCGAGGCGACGGCGCAAGCGGAGCGGGACTGGGTCGATCAGGTGGTGGCGGTGCACGAGAAAATGCTCGCCCGCCGCAGCCAGGGCTGGTTCACAGGCTATAACTCGAATGTCGCCGGCCATGAAGCGGGCACTGTCCGCTACCAGGCCTACTTCGGCGGCGGGCCGAAATACAGGGCCATCACCGATCGGGTGGCCGCGGAGGGCTACGTCGAGATCGACATGCGCTAGCGCCTACTCGCGAGCACAGCGTCTGTGTCCGTCAGATGAAACTCAGATACAGCCCGTAAACGCTGGCAGCGATGATGACGGTAAAGGTGAGCACCATGCCGATCTGCCGGAGCTTCAGGTTTGCCTCGGGGCCCATGCCCAGCACGTGCAGCGGCCGGCCCACGATGAAGAGTGCCGCGAGCACCATCAGCGCCGTCCGATTGCCGCCGCTGAACTCCAGCAGACCCAGCAGAATGAGAAAGACCGGCGCGTATTCGGTGAAGTTCCCATGCGTTCTGATGGCGAAGAGCAGTTCCGTGTTGTTCTGATCGCCGATGAGCGCTTCATTCTTCACGCGCGAGGCGATCACCCGGGCGGCCAGCCAGATCAGCATGAGGCCGACGATGGAAGCGGTTGCCAGCGTGATGGGCAGTGCGGTCATGGGGATGATCCTCTCTTCTACTTGTCGCGGCTCTTCAGCCAGAGCCGTTCCAGTCGACGGTGCAGGTTTGAGAGTGGCGTGGGTGGATCAAACTCACCTTCCTTCACCGACTCGGGGAAGTGAATGCCGACCGAGCCCCTGTCCACCTCGCGTACCACGGCGCCTTCCAGGACTGCGCTGCGGCCTTCGTACTCGATGGCAGCGGTCACGGTATCGCCCACCTCTACACCCAGGTCCAGGTCAGCGATCAGCATGCCGGTCAGGCTGAGATCGACCACGGTGGCAGGCGACGTCTGCTCGCCCAGCGTGATCGCGGCCGTGATGCGCCGTTGTGTGTGCTCCGGGAGGTCGGCGACGATGACCCTGAATCCCAGACGCTTCTCTTTTCCAGACACAAGTAAAGGTACCCTGGTTGTCCAACTGCTCGACGATAAATACTGTTTGAGGATCAGTAAAGACGGCTTGAGAGGCATTGGCAGAAGTGTTGAATGGAGACGTTCAGCCCCTGAGCACGAGCTGTGTCTGAGTCACCAGCGCCACCGAGAAAGTTTGTCTTGCTCTCGATGGTGGTGGCCGCTTTTGCTCCCTCGGGCGGCTGCAGGGCGAAAGGCATGTGGTCGATCATGTTCAGTGACACGGCGGTTCCCTCTCCTCGGATCAGGTGAGTTGTCAGCATACCCGGATTCAGGTCAAGTAGAACTGCAGGGAGGGGCGTGCGTACTATGGCAGGCTCAAAGGAGTTGCAGTCTCCTCAGGGAACGGGAAGCCCAGCTTGAAAGCCTATCTTGTTGTCATCGTCCTCCTGCTCGCCATATTCGGCTCGATCGGCGCCTACCTGTATCAGCGCTTCAGCACCTTCGCGAACATGGACTTCACGCCGCCGCCGGTGACCATTGCCGCTTCCACCGCGGAGCTCGAGGTCTGGGAAGAGACGCTGAACGCGGTGGGCTCCATCAAGGCGGTGCAGGGCGTCGAGCTCACCTCGGAGACCAGCGGCGAAATCACCAGCATCCGCTTCGAGTCCGGCGATGAGGTCACGGCGGGGCAACTCCTGCTGGTGCTGAACGACGAGGTGGAGGTCGCCAGCCGCCGCAGCCAGATCTCCACGCTCGAGCTCGCCGACATCCTCTTCCGGCGGGACCGGACGCTTATGGAGAAAGGCTCGATCCCACAAACCCAGTTCGATCGGTCCCGAGCCGATCTCGAGCGGGCCCGGGCCGAGCTGGCGGAAACGGAAGCCCGGCTTGCCAACAAGCGGATTCAGGCGCCGTTTTCGGGAACCATGGGCATCCGGCGGGTGGACGTGGGCGACTATGTTTCACCCGGCACGGTGATCGCGACCCTGCAGGATCACTCCAAGCTGGAGATCGATTTCACGGTACCTGCACGCTATGCGCCGGACCTTCGTGCCGGGCTCGTCGTTTCGGTGCGGGTGGACGCCTATCCGGAGCGGCCGTTCCGGGCCGTCGTCACGGCGGTGGATTCCCGGGTCGATCCAAATACCCGCAACGTTCTGCTGCGTGCCCGTCTCGAGGAAGTGGACGGGCTGCTACCCGGCATGTTTGCCGTTCTGGAAGTGGATCTGGGCCGTGATCGGGAGGTGGTGACCATCCCTGAGACGGCGATGACCTACGCGTTGCAGGGCAACACGGTCTACGTCATCGAGCCCACAGACGACGGCCAGCTCACCGCCATCGCCAGGGTGGTCGAAGCCGGGCGGGCGCAGGACGGCAAGGTCGCCGTGCTGGCGGGACTGAATCCGGGTGATCAGGTGGTGAGTGTGGGTCAGAACAAGCTTTATCGCGGTGTTCGCGTGCTCATCGATGAAAACGTGGCGCTCTAGCGCCTGAGGGGGTTCAGGTGACGGACATCTTCATCAGAAGGCCCGTGCTGGCACTGGTGCTGAGTGCGGTGATGCTGCTGCTCGGACTGCAGGCCGCCAGCCAGCTGACGCTGCGCGAGTACCCGGAGGTCGAAAAGAGCGTCATCTACGTGACCACGGTCTATCCCGGCGCCAGCGCGGAAACCGTTCAGGGTTTTGTCACAACGCCGCTGCAGCGCCGTATAGCGGCCGCCAAAGGCGTGGAATACGTCACGTCCGAGAGCAATCCGGGCATCTCCGAGATCCAGGTCTGGGTCCGACTGGGTGAGAACAGCACGGACGTGCTCGGTGAGGTGATCACCAAGGTGAACGAGGCCAAGTTCGAGTTGCCTCGGGAAGTTGAGGACCCGGTGGTGACCAACCGCACCGGTGGCGACTCGATGATGTATCTGGCGCTCCTCAGTGATGAGATGTCCGTGCAGCAGCTGGCCGACTACGGCATGCGCAACATTCAACCGGTGCTCAGCACGGTGGACGGGGTCGGTGAGGCGCGATTGCTCGGCAGCGGCCTGTTCGCCATGCGTATCTGGCTCGACCCGGCGAAGATGGCGGCCTTCGGGGTGACCGCGACGGACATCAACGCGGCCATACGCCGGGACAACTTCATTTCCGCGGCCGGCACCACCCGGGGTGAGCTCGTTCGCGCCAGTGTGGATGCCCAGACCGATGTGCAGGACCCGGAAGCATTCGCCGCGATCGTGGTGCGCCAGGATGGTGATCAGCGAATCACTCTCGGCGACGTGGCAGAGATAGAGCTTGCCAGTGAGACCTACGAATCTGCCGTTTACTCGAGCGGTCAGGAAAGTGTGTTCATCGCCGTGACGGAAGCGCCAGGCGCCAATCCCCTGGAGATGGCCAGCGGCGTGAAAGCGAAGATAGCGGAGCTCAATCAGCAGCTGCCCGCGGACATGACCATCTTCATGGACTCGGATCTGTCGATCTACATCGGTGAAGCTCTGGAGGAGGTGATCAAGACGCTGGTCGAGGCGACCGTGATCGTGATCCTGGTGATTCTTCTGTTCCTCGGTTCGCTCAGGGTGGTGGCCATTCCCATCATCGCCATTCCGCTCTCGCTGATCAGCGTGCTGTTTCTGATCTGGCTGATGGGCTTTTCCATCAATCTTCTGACCCTGCTGGCCATGGTGATCGCCATCGGTCTGGTGGTGGATGACGCCATCGTGGTGGTGGAGAACATTCATCGTCACATCGAGGATGATAAAACGCCGCTCGAAGCGGCGCTGATTGGCGCCCGGCAGGTGGCATTGCCTGTCATCGCCATGACCCTGACGCTCGTGGCCGTGTATCTGCCCATTGGCTTCTTAGGCGGGTTGACCGGGGTTCTGTTCAGTGAGTTCGCACTGACGCTGGCGGGCGCCGTGCTCATCTCCGGCATAATCGCCCTCGTGCTGAGCCCGATGATGTGTGCCTACATCCTGAAAGATCACGCACACCAGGGCAAGGTGGCTGACTGGCTTGATACCCGCTTTGACAGCCTCCTGCATCGCTATCAACGTCTGCTGGAATCGGCGCTGAACAATCGGGGCGCAGTGATGCTGTTTGCGGTGGTGATCTTCGTCAGCCTGCCCGTCCTCTATCAGCTGGCTCAGCAGGAGCTGGCGCCGGCCGAGGACAGCGGCAGTATTTTCGCCATTGCCACGCCGCCGGACTACGGCAACCTGGAGTACACGACTTACTTCCTCGATGAGATGGTGGATGCCTGGCGGACGATTCCCGAAATCTCGCACTCCTGGCAGGTGAATCAGCCGACGGCCGTGTTCGGCGGGCTCGAGCTCGTGCCCTGGTCGGAGCGGGAGCGGTCGCTGGAGGAGATCCGCCAGGAGCTGCAGACGAAATACAACAGGATCAGCGGCCTGGAAATCTTCACCTTTCCCGCAGGCGGCTTACCTGGGGCATCTGAAGGCTTGCCGCTGCAGTTCGTCATCTCGTCGAACGTGAGCTACGAGGAGCTCGACCGGGTCGGTGAAGAGGTGCTGCTCAAGGCGCGCCAATCAGGTCTGTTCGCGTTCGTGAACAAGGATCTTCGCTACTCACGCCCCGAGGTGGCTGTGGCCATCGATCGGGAACTGGCAGCCCGACTGGGCATCTCCATGGCCGACATCGGCGAAACCCTGCAGGTGATGCTGGGTGAGGCGGAAACCAATCGTTTCAGCATCGAAGGTCGAAGCTACAAGGTGATTCCCCAGGCGGGTCGCGGCTTCCGACTGACCAAGGAGTGGCTGGAGCGTTACTACGTCCGCACCAGCACGGGTTCACTCGTGCCCTTGAGCACCGTCGTCACGGTGAGCAAGACGGTTCAACCCAGCACGCTGCGCCAGTATCAGCAGCTGAACAGCGTCACCGTCCAGGGCCTGGTGCTGCCGCCGAACACCCTGGGTGCCGGGCTCGAGTTCCTCGAGGAGGCCCTGCTGGAAGTGGCGCCCACGGGCTATCGGGTCGGCTATCAGGGAGAGTCACGGCGGTTCATCGAGGAGAGTCAGGGTTTTCTGCTGCTGTTCGCGACGTCGCTGATTTTCATCTATCTGGTGCTGTCTGCTCAGTTCAACAGCTTCAGAGACCCCTTCATCGTGCTGATCAGCGTGCCGTTATCCATCTTCGGCGCCCTGGTACCGCTGGCGCTCGGCATCACCACACTGAACATCTACACCCAGGTCGGCCTGCTGACCCTGATCGGTCTGATCAGCAAACACGGCATTCTGATCGTTGATTTTGCCAACGCGAAAATGCGTGAAGGTCTGGATCGGCATACGGCCGTGCTGGAGGCCGCAGGTCTGCGGCTTCGTCCCATCCTGATGACCACCTTCGCCACCGTGCTCGGGGTGCTGCCGCTGCTGCTGGCCTTCGGGGCAGGCGCCAACTCGCGCTTTGCCATCGGCCTGATGATCGCGGCAGGTATGCTGGTAGGCACGCTGTTTACCCTGTTCGTGCTGCCGACTTTTTATCTGCTGCTGGGGCCGCGCTATCTCCCTGCTGCTGCAGCAGAATCCGCGACTGAGGCGCCTGCAGCTCCCGCATCCGGCGCAGGGGCAGAACCGGTCTAGTCAGGCTCCCGTTCGAGCTGGCGGATCTGTAGCGCTGCGAGCAGTTCGGCGTTTCCCGTAACTCTGGCGCGATCCAGCGGCGTCTGTCCGGCGTCGTTCACCGAATCCGGATCAGCGCCGATTGCGAGCACCCAGTCATAGCGCTCCAGATTGCCCGCTTTGCTGTTCATTGCTGCCGCGTGCAGCAGCGTGTTGCCTTCGTCGTCCCGGGCGTTTGGATCCGCACCATGCGACAGCAGCCCTTTCATCGTGCGAATGCTGGTGCCGTATCGAGCGGCAATCAGCAGGGCGGTCATGCCTTGATGATTCCGGACATCTATTTCGGCACCGTGTTCCTTGAGCAGGGTGAGCGCCAAGTCCGGATCCTTTTCTGACCAGATGGCGGTGCCGTGGATGGCGGCAGCGCCGTTGCCATCCTGCTGATTCGGATCTGCGCCCGCGCGCAGCAGTAGCTGCGCTGGATCCAGGCAATCGAGGTGGGCCTTGCCGAAAAAGGCCTGCCCCAACGGCAGCGGGCCGTGCTCGATGGGAATGCTGATGTCCGCTCCGGCAGCCACCAGCAGCTCGAGTTTCTCGAGCTTCTCCGGCTTGCAGGAAACCAGACTGCTGATCAGGGTCTGACCGTGGGTTTTTCGTGCGTTGACGTTGGCGCCGGCTTCGATCAACACCCGCACAGCCTCTGGATTGCCGCGCTCCACAGCGACGACGAGCGGCGTCTGCCGCTTGCGGTTCCGCAGTTCCAGGGCGGCGCCTCGCTCGATCAGCGTCGCCATCAGGGCGGGTGCGCCTTCATCCCGTTTTCTGCTGGCGAGTATGTGCAGCACCGAATTGCCCGCGCTGTCCGTCAGGTTCAGATCGGCGCCGCGCGCCAGAAGTGCGCTGGAGACCCTTGCCCGGGCGGTGCCGCCGAACAGTGACCGGATCAGCGGCGTCTGGCCGCTGCGGGCCTGCTGATTGATATCTGCGCCAGCGGCGAGGAGCAGGTCGACAATCTCGTCCAGTCGGTTTGGCGCAACGCCGCCAAGCTGGTGCAGCGGCGCATCCCCTTTCCGGTTGCCGAGCGTCGGATCGGCGCCTCGCTCCAGCAGAAACGGAACGGCGTCCACACAGTGGCGCATGGAGATCATCAGCGCCGAGTCACCCCTTTTGTTCTGGCCGTTGATGTCGGCGCCCGCATCGAGCAGCAGTTGCGCCAGGCTTAGCGCATTAACCCGACAGTTTTTCAGCGCGGCTTCGAAATTGCTCCCCTCTCGATCTCTGGCATTGGGATCGGCGCCCTGATCGAGATAGTGGATGGCCCGCTCGAGCCGGCCCGAACGCAGGGCGTTCAGCAGGCCGGCATCGGGTGATCGAGGATCATCAGACTCTGGCTCCCGGTCTGCCTCCGGGGTGGTGAGGCCTCTCAGTTGCTCCGGGCAGTTGGCCAGCATCTGCGGATCTGCGGCGGCCGCTTCGATCCTCTTACGCAGTTGATGGCTTGAGTGGTTGCTGAGTGGGGATTCGTCCAGACCGTTCTTCAGCAGAATGCAGGCGTCGTTTGCGAGCAACGCATCGACCAGCCCCTCGTTCTGGAAGGTGAGCCCATAGTGCAGCGCCGTGTTGCCGAAAGGATCCTGGGCATCCGGGTCGGCACCAGCGGTGAGCAACAGTTCTGCCGCCGGTCCCAGAAATGACTCATCAACCGGGGGGTGGGCCCGCATGTCGCCGGTCCAGGGTCCGTAGGTGTGTATCACGGCGTGCAGCAACGGGTTGACCTCGTCGCCATGGTAGGTGGCGCAAGGCTGATCCAGGTCCTGGTCGAGGACGGCCTTCATTGCCGCCAGATCCCGCTCGACGGAGAGGAAATCACAGAGCTTGCCGTGTTTGGGGTTCTGCCGATGCTGACGCGCCCGCCTGGCGTCGTAGGCCCGTTTGTCGAGATAGTCATTGAAGCGGGCCATCTGTGCTTTTGCTTCGATGCGCAGGACCTTATGCAGGGGTTCCCAGGTCGGGCTCAGCGAGGCGCCGACAAACCAGAACCAGCTGAGCACTGCTATGGCCAGCACCGTATACAGTCCCAGTTGCCAGTTTCTTCGTTGAACCGAGAGCACCAGCGCGATGATCACGACCAGCAGGCGGATGGCGACCAGAGGGTAGAGTACGAACACCGCACCCAACGCCTCCATGCCCGATCGAGGCATGAGGAGAAAAACGAGCACGATGAGCACGTCGAGGATGATGCCGGTCAGCACCAGGGCTCGTGGGATTTTCTTTTCCGTCATTGGCGTCCTGCCCGGGTCCGGAAGCCACGCAAGTCGACCGCTCCGGATAAGTCCTGCTGGCGAAAAGGTTAAAACGTCAGAGGTAATTAACCCCTTTCAGGCGGGGTGTCGTCGGCAGGCGTCACAAACAGGCCCGGTGATGTCCGGACTGTCCGGACGCTGGGATTCTGGGCGGAGGGCCGCCCACTGAGGCGTATCAGGCTGCAGACTCCGTTGGAGCAGGTTTGGCGGCGCGCATCTCTTCCCAGGCGTTTTTCAGAACGCGGTTGGCCGAGCGCAGAAACATGACGAGCAAGCCCATCGCTACGATCACATCCGGCCAGCCGGAGTTGAACAGCCAGACGATGGCGGTTGTGGCGATCACCGCCGTACCCTCGAATACATCGTTTCTCGAGCATTCCCAGACTGAGTTCATGTTCACGTCCTGATTTTTGAGCGGGGTGAGCAGGTAAAGACAGAATGCGTTTGCCGCCAGGTTCAGAATGGCGGCGATGCCCATGGTGGTCACGATGGGCGCTTCCATGTTGCTCAGCCGCCAACCGATCTGCACTGCCACCGCCAGCGCCGCTCCGAGTATGAGCAGCCCTTTCAGGAAGGCGACTCGCGCCTTGGCCAGGGTGCTGGCGCCAACGACCAGCAGGCTCGCAGCATAGGTCAGCGCGTCGCCGAGATTGTCCAGGGTGCCGGACAGCAGCGCGGAGGAGCCGCTGAGGAAGGACCCTGCCACCATCATCAGGAAGGTGGCCAGGTTGATGATCAGCACCCAGGTCAGAACGGACTTCTGCCGCGCCTCCAGCGCGGCGACGTCTATTGTCTTCCCGCAGCAGCAGTCGCTCATGATCTGTCAGGTGCGCGGCACGCGAACGGAGGTGGCGACGATCTCATACTGCGCGCCGGCGCGGACCACGTCGCTGCCGCCCGCGTCGTCGTTCAGATGCGCTGCCTGCTCCTCCGAAAGCTCGCGTCGAACCAGCGAACCGGCCAGGGTGACCGTGCGACCGCTGATATCGGACGGCACGAAGAAGCTGTAATCCTTGAAGGACACCCTGGCGGCGTGTGCCCCGTCCTGGGCGATGAAGAAGCAGCCCTTTGCCTGGCAGACCTGGGCCACACGGGTGCGAACCACGATGGCCTGGTCGAGGTATTGCTGACCGTTGTCGAGCAGGGTGGCGAGGCTGATTTCGTCGGGCTGTTCCGGCAGGGGAGAACCGAAGGTCTCATGGGTTTCGGTCGCCTCCACCGGTTCTGAAAGCCGGACCACGTCGCCGCTGGCGGCGCTGGCCGTCAGAGCCAGCATGAGCAGCAAGCAGGGGTGTCTGAGCCTGGCTGATTTCATGGCGTTTTCTCTCGAATCAGATTGACAGCCTGCAGGTTATCAGCCCCTCGCGCAGCCCGCATCAGAGCGCGTCAGTCACTGTCTGGAAGGCGTGATACAGGCGACGAGTGGTCTGTCCGGGCAGCCCATCGCCAACGGGCTGCCCGTCGATGGCGACCAGCGGCCTGATTTCGGTCGTAGTGCCGCTCAGAAAGACTTCCTCTGCCTGGCAAAGCGTCGTCACCTGAATCGGTGCTTGCCGTACGGCGATGCCGAGACCATTGCAGAGCTCGAGAGCGATGGTTCGAGTGATGCCGGGCAACACCTGATGATCCAGCGGTGCGGTGATGATCTCGCCGTTGCGGACGATGAAGAGATTCGCATGACTGCCCTCCAGCGCCCAGCCGTCTCGAACCAGGATGACATCGTCCGCGCCTGCCGCCACCGCCGCCTGCTGTGCCAGCACGTTGGGCAGCAGCATGGTGGTCTTCAGGTCGGCCCGCGACCAGCGGTCATCAGGATGAGTAATTGCCGTGTAACCCGCCTGCCAGCGAACTGGATCCGGCCTCTCCAAGCGCCTGGCGAAAAGATAGACGGTTGGTGCGACCGGTTCTTTTGGAAAGGCATGAGACCGGCGAGCTACACCGCGGCTGATCTGGGCATACACCATGGCCCAGGGCGCCTGGTCGAGGCCGTTGCGCGCCAGGATTTCGTGATGAAGAGCCTCGAGCGCGCCGGCGTCCGCATCGATCTGCAGCGCGGCCAGGCCGCGACTCAGGCGCTCGAGGTGAAGGTCGAGGCGGAGAAAATGCCCCCGGTAGGCGGGCGAGGCTTCGTAAACGGCGTCGGCGAAGAGAAAGCCCCGATCGCTGACGTTGATCAGCGCCTCTTCGGGCGCGCACCAGTCGCCATTGAGGTAAACCGATTCACTCATGCCGATTCGTGTGGATCCGAGCGAAAGAAAGGCTGTGGTTCGGCTGCCAGTGTGTCACCCGTGATGCCGGCTGCGATTTTCTCGGCCAGCATGATCGTGGGTGCGTTCAGATTCCCGTTGGTGATCATTGGAAACAGCGAGGCATCCACGACTCTCAGGCGATCGGTGCCGTGCACCTTGCCGTTGCCATCCACCACGCCGTGGTCGCGCTCACCCATGCGGCAGGTACCGCAGGGATGGTAGGCGCTTTGTGTATTCGCTCGGATCCAGGCGTCCAGTTCTGCATCGCTGCTGATCGCCGCTCCCGGTGTGATCTCTTCTCTGCTCACGTTGGCCAGCGCGTCCTGAGCCAGAACCTCCCGCGCCAGATGCACAGAGCGCCTGAACGCCACCACGTCCCGTTCGTCGTTCATGTAGTTGAACCGGATCCGCGGCTGTGGCCCGAGTCCTCTTGAGCTGATCGTAACCGAGCCCCGGCTGTGCGGAAGCATGGGGCCGACGTGCAGCTGGAAGCCCGGGATTTTCGAAACCCGGGAGCCGTCATAGTGCATGGCGGCGGGAAGAAAATGGAACTGCACGTCCGGCCAGGCTGTGTCCGGCGTGCTGCGCACGAATCCGCCCGCTTCGAAGTGATTGGTCGCGCCGAGGCCGGTCCTGCTGGCCAGCCACTGTGCGCCGATGGCGGCCTTGCGCAGTGGTGTCAGGCTTCGATTCAGAGACAGCTCGGCCGCGCAGGCCTGCTGCACATACACTTCAAGATGATCCATCAGGTTAAGGCCTGCCGGAAGATCATCGATCACAGGAATGCCGAAGCTATCCAGGACTTCACCCGGGCCCAGACCCGATCGCTGCAGAATGCAGGGCGACTCGATTGCGCCGGTAGATAGCAGCACTTCGCGGCGGATTTTCGTCGTCTGTTTCCGGCCTTTGCGTTGCCAGCTGATCGAATGCGCCTCACCGGCGGAGAGTTCCACCCGATCGACCAGCGCACCGGTGATCACATCCAGATTGGGGCGTCCCAGCACCGGTTGAAGATAAGCCCGTGCCGCACTGCAGCGCAGGCCGTTTTCCACCGTCATGGGCAGCGCGCCCACGCCTTCCTGCTGGAAACCGTTCAGATCGGGGCTGTGCGTGTGACCCGCCTGCTCGCCCGCCTGCAGAAACTTCTCATAGAGGGGGTTCTGCATCTCGCCCGTGACCGTCGCCAGCGGACCGGATTTGCCCCGGTAGCGCTCGTCCGCGCCATCGTCCAGGCAATGCTCCGCGCGTTTGAAGTAGGGCAGGACCGCTGCGTACGACCAATCTTCAGCAGCGCCGGCTAAAGTGTTCCAGCGATCGAAGTCCATCGGGTGGCCGCGGACGTAGACCATGCCGTTGATCGCGGATGAGCCGCCAAGCCCACGACCACGCGGGCAGTGGAGCTGCCTGTTGTCGAGGCCCGGGTCCGGCTCCGCAAGATATCCCCAGTTGAATCGGGCCCGGTTCATCGGAATGCTCAGGGCTGCCGGCATGTTGATGAATAGGCTCGAGTTCCTGCCGCCCGCTTCCAGCAGCAGCACGCTGCAGGCCGGATCCGCACTCAGGCGATTGGCCAGCACGCAACCGGCGGAACCTGCGCCGGCAATCACAAAGTCGTACACGTCTTTCAGGGCGCTGGCCATTCGCTTAACTTCCCGGGCTGGGGTAGGCTCCTGCTCTGGCCTTCAAGACCAGAATTTATGCAACGCCTGCAGCCCGACGATCCTGCCGCCGGTATCGATTGGTTCATCTTCATCTCGAGTGCGGCGATCGTCTTTGCAGTCTGCATCCCGCTTGGACTCTACCCCGATGCCGGAGCGATTGCGCTCAATAAGGCCTTCCAGTTCGTGACCGAAAAGCTGGGCATAGCCTACATCCTGTTCAGCATCGTCGCGATCTCGTTGCTGCTCTATCTGGCGTTCTCCCGGTTCGGCTCGGTACGGCTCGGCGATCAGCCGAAGCCGGATTTCGCCACCTTCAGCTGGGCGGCCATGCTCTTCTGCGGTGGGATCGGCACGAGCGTCCTGTACTGGGGCACCATTGAGTGGGCCCACTATTATCAGGCGCCGCCAATGGGCGTTGTGGCTGGCAGCGCCGAAGCGCTGCGCTGGTCCATGGCCTATCCGATCTTCCATTGGGGATTCACCGGCTGGGCGTTGTACTGCCTGCCTGCCATCGCCGTCGCCTATGCCTATCACGTGCGCGGCGTCCGGTCGCTGACGCTGAGCGCGGCCTGTGAGCCGGTGATCGGCCACTGGGCGCACCGGTTTCCCGGGCGATTGATCGACATGACCTACATGATCGGCCTGATAGGCGCCTGCAGCACGGGAATCGGCCTTGCGGTGCCGCTGATCGCCGCCTGCCT
>Ga0316194_10002352_pt1 | contig 13189 bp, 15 predicted proteins | sample CroRivsedime1_MG_FD_204936 | JGI IMG/M metagenome (GOLD analysis project Ga0316194, IMG submission 204936) | Coastal sediment microbial communities from Maine, United States - Cross River sediment 1 | ecosystem: Environmental > Aquatic > Marine > Coastal > Sediment | place: USA: Maine...
CGCAATGGACAGATTCTGTTTTGCCTGTTCCCAGCCGATTTTGGTTCGGCCGCCTTCATAAATAGACCATGACAAAAGGAAATTAGAAGCGAAATTGTTAATGGGATCCGGATCATTCAGGCTGACAGGATTGAAGTCCGCCTGGGTAATGACACCTTGATTCAGTTTTGTGCCAAATGCCCACATAGGATTGGTGGTACGCTTGAAAGATTGGGCAAAATAAAGTTGCGGGTAGAAACCGGATTGGGCCTTTACTGAGTTGGATTTAACAGCATCCACTTGAAATTGTGCCGCCTTTATTTCCGGATTCTGTTCCACGGCGATGTGAATGGCTTCGGTCATGGATAAAGGTTCCGGCAACGGGCTATTTTGATCGTCTGTCGCACCGGCAAATAGCGGGAAGAAATAAGATACTGCGAAAAATAACAATACACAGAGATGAATACGAATGGTTTTCATAAGACGTCTCCACAATGTTGGTGTCTCGTTGAAAGTTTGTTTAACAAAGCAATATCGAGGAGTTATGGTTTTTCATGTCGGGTCGTCACGAAATTTCTGTACGGTGCATAAAAAACCGTTAGAGATATCTGATGAACAACCGAATACTGCGGTATTGATCATAAAGCTGAAAGGATTTACCAGCTTTGCAATCATAGCCGAGTTTTATTCCGGATGCTTTATATATGCATAATCACTTTTAAAAATCAAGATTTCGCAAGGTCTGTTGTTATTTTCCTTTAACAAGCTGTTGATTGGTGGTTGAAGGAAAACAGGATGATTGTCAAGCGCTTAATGTTTGATGGGGACGATCGTTCCAAATTTAAATAATCGTAGGGACATAGACAAAAAGCGAAAGGATGATATGCTGAAAAACAGCGTTCCTATCAATATCATTATTGACGGTTGCGAACATAAAAGCGGGGTTATAAAATCACTTACAGGCATCGAAAACGTAATTATCCGAATTCGACAGTTTTCCATTGGTGATTGTCAGGTTGATAAGCGGGTAATGGTTGATATGATTAATAGGGTTTACGATAAAACAATAAGATGATCCGAGAGGCAAGTCGGAACATGCTGAAGAAACCGTTGCAAAAATATTTTGGATTCAATTCATGTTTAAAGGGTCAGGAAGAAGTCATCCGAAAAGTTCTGGAGCGTCAATCCGTGGTAGCCACTTTTCCGACTGGTGCCGGGAAATCCCTTTGTTATCAACTGCCGGCAATATTATTGTCCGGCATGACGCTGGTGGTATCTCCCCTGCTGTCTCTGATGAAAGATCAACTCGATTTTTTGCTGGAAAGCAATGTCCCTGACGCGCGTTTGGATTCAACCCTTCAAAAAAACGAATATAATGCAATTCTAACAAGAGCTAAAAATAACGAATTAAAAATTCTAGTGATTTCGGTGGAACGGTTTAAAAATGAACGATTTTGCTCCAACCTGGAACAGATGAACGTTACCCTGTTGGTTGTTGACGAAGCGCATTGCATCTCTGAGTGAGGGCATAATTTTCGACCGGAATATATGAAGCTGCCTGGTTATCAAAAGGAATTCAAAATAGAGCAAACGCTGTTGCTTACCGCTACTGCTACTGAGCGGGTAATTGACGACATGTGCGCTAAATTCAATATTCTTAAAGACCATGTATTTGTTACCGGCCTTTATCGTGAAAATCTCTATCTGCAAATAACGCCAATAGCCACACCTGAAAAAAAGAACCGCGTGCTTCAAAGAATCCGTGAAATACTCAAAGCTTCCACTATTGTATATGTTACTCTGCAGAAAACGGCTGAAGACGTCTCGGATTTTCTTTGTGCAAATAACATAAATGCGCATCCTTATCATGCCGGGATGCAAAACGAAAAACGGGAACAGATTCAAAACAAATTCATGGATGGGACTCTGGCCTGTATTGTTGCAACGATCGCATTCGGAATGGGAATCGATAAAAACGATTACCGGTGAATTTATGCAAGCTTTAGGCGAGCAGTTTACCGAGGTAAATTTAACGAAGTTTCTTTGTGGTATTTCTACGCCTGTCTTCTCGAAATTGAAAATAAAGAAACTACCCTAGTTCGGTATTCTTGAAAATTATCCCTTTTTGGAAGTAAAAACATGGATTAAGGATAATATTTTGCTTGAAAAGCGTATCCCTGGTGAAATACTCACTGCGGATATCCGGCAGTATTGCTAAAAACAATCCCCAAATACAGCATAAAGATCTACAGGAAGTTTCACAATTTCCACCTGGGTCATTTAGCCTGGACTTACATTACATGGGATTTTTCCATAAGCTTACCTCGGGTACTTATGATAACGTCGTTCATGGGAATGGCTTGGCCGGATGCTTCAAGTCCCTTTTTTACGATCATCGGCAAACCAGCGCAGCACGGCACCTCCATATAGACGGTGGTAATACTCTTGATTCCGGCGGTTTTGAAAATTTCTGCAAATTTTTCGATATATTCTTCAGCACCATCGAATTTGGGACATCCCATCATCACCACCTTTCCTTTAATAAAATCACTTTGCAGTCTTGAATAAGCAACGGCAACACAATCTGCCAGTACCAAAAGATCCGCACCTTTGAGAAACGGCGCTTTTGGCGGGATGAGCCGTATTTGAATCGGCCAGTGAGAGAGGGCCGATTCACTCTCGATTCTAGCTGAGGGTGGAATTTGGGTTTCCGGATGAGATTCAATGGGGACAAAGGTCTGGATGTGAGTGGACGGACATCCACAGGGCATCTGCTGCTTTTCTTCGGCAGTCTCTTTTTCTTTTTTTGCCAGATGTTTCTCAACCGCTTCCTCATCGAAGTCATCGGCTTCACGCTCAATGACTTTTAGCGCGCCGGTAGGACATTCTCCCAAACAGGCCCCAAGCCCGTCACACAGTTTGTCGGCGATGACCTGTGCTTTACCGTCCACAATTTCAAGGGCACCTTCGGCACAAGAGGGGATACACTCGCCGCACCCGTCACACAGTTCTTCATCGATTTCAATTATTTTTCGCGATACTTTCATAATCAATCCTTTTATGTGGTTGGTTTTATGGGTCAAACAAATCCGTTTATCCGAACGCATTTTTGCCGATAAAACAAATTAATTCAATAACACCTTTTTTGCTTCTTCGCGGCCGCTATCGGTTAAAAAGGACGTATCGATAATACGGGACATTCTGTCTTTATCCGTAGGATTTTCTTTCTGTTTTTCTTCAAGGTTGGTAATGAGATCCGAATCATAGAGCACCTTGAAATTAATCGTTTCTTCGGATCGAGGATGATGGTGATGTCCGATGATATCACAAACCTCTTCGATCAACTCTTCTTTTGCGCCCAGCTTGATCATGATCGATCTTGCAATGGGCGGCCCTTCCTGCTCCTGGTATTTTGCGGCCGTACTGTTATACTTTTTTTCCGCTTCATGGATGCCGATATCATGCAGATACGCTGCTCCCAGTATTACCGCCAGGTTGCCTTTTTCATTTCTACCGATCCGTTCAGCATGACGAGCCACCCGGGTTGCATGGCCGATCCGCTTGAAATCACTTTTAAAATATCGCTTCATTTCTATGGCGATGCGGTCTTTTAGAAGGTCCTCTTTCTGGGCCAAAAGCTCCGGCGGCAAATCCCCAATGCACTCTTTTGCATACTGACAGTATGATGCACACCCGAAATCCATTTTGGGATTGGCGAACTTATGCTCGCATTTGGGGCACTTCCGGGTGGTATCGTCCTTGAAAAACTCAACCAAATGGTTGCATTCCGGACATTTTTCCTCAAAAATGGCACCTGGTTTCCAGTACCGGCTGTCCTGTCCCGGGCATTTCATTTTTTTCCTCCTATGATCAACTTTTTTTGACAGGATTAACAGGATTCACAAGACACACTCTAATCATCTTGTGAATCCTGTCGAGAAAGAATTATCCTAAAATCGCTTTCAGATCTTCATCCGGTGTCTGTATCGGCATAATATTGAACTTTTCCACCAGAACATTGAGAATATTCGGCGAAATAAACGCCGGCAGACTCGGACCCAGTCGGATATCCTTGATCCCTAAGTAGAGCAAGCTCAGCAGGATCGCACATGCTTTTTGTTCATACCATGATATAATCATGGACAAAGGAAGGTCGTTCACTCCGCATTCAAAAGCATCTGCCAGGGCCGATGCAATTTGAACAGCGGAATAGGCGTCGTTGCACTGGCCGACGTCGAGAAGTCTCGGAATCCCGCCGATATCTCCAAGATCCTTGTCGAAAAAGCGGAATTTACCGCAGGCAAGGGTCAGTACCACGCAATCTTCAGGCACTTTTTCCACAAACTCCGTATAATAATTGCGTCCCGCTTTGGCGCCGTCGCACCCGCCCACCAGGAAAAAATGGCGGATTGCCTTGTTCTTCACAGCTTCAATCACCGTGCCCGCAACACCCATAACAGCATTTCTGGCAAATCCGACCATCACCGACTTTCCTTGGGTGTCTTCCGTAAATCCAGATAATTCTAAAGCCCTTTCGATGACCGGAGCAAAGTTTTTATCGGCAATATGGGTGACACCGGGCCAACCCACCAGACCGGTGGTGAAAATATTGTCTTTATATGACTCTCTGGGTTTTTGAATACAATTCGTGGTCATCAAAACTGCCCCCGGAAACGCATCAAACTCTTTGGCCTGATTCTGCCAGGCGGTTCCGTAATGACCATAAAAGTGATCGTATTTTTTCAGCTCAGGATATCCATGGCAGGGGAGCATCTCACCGTGAGTATAAACATAAATTCCTTTTCCTTGGGTTTGTTTCAGGATGTTTTCAAGGTCTTCTAAATCATGCCCTGAAACCAGGATCGCCTTGCCTTTTTTAGCACCCAGAGGAACGGATGTCGGTACCGGATGCCCGTATGCCCCAGTATTTGCAGCATCCAGAATCTCCATGGCGATGAGGTTGATTTCACCGCATTTTAAAACGAGCCCAACATAATCGTCGGCACCGAGATCCTTGTTCAACGTAGCGGCCATGGCTTCATGGATAAAATCAAAAATCCTTTCATCGGTTTTTCCAAGGATTTTTGCATGATCCGCATAGGCAGCCACCCCCTTGATACCGTATATCAAAAGCTGCTGTAACGAAAGAATGTCAGGATTAATATCAGGGTCCGATTTAACCCCGACCTTTTCCCCTTGGGCCACAAGACCTTCTCGAGTGGCCTCAGGCGCGAAGTCCGCGGGCCCGCCTGAAAAATCGGTTTTGCCACCGGCCGCCGCTACTTTTACCTTGAGCTCATCTCTTAAATTTACGGTTTTGTGGATCAGTTCCACGAATCGATCGGGATCAAAATCGACGTTGGTCAACGTGGAAAAAATAGCCTCACAGGTAAAGTGGTCAATGGCGGTATCCCTGATGCCGACGTTTCGACCTTCAAGTGCCACCTGAGACAGCCCCTTTACCGCATCAATCAAAAGATCCTGAAGGGCTGCAACATCCGACGGTTTTCCGCAGACGCCTATTTTTGTGCATCCTTCACCTTTTGCCGTTTGTTCGCATTGAAAACAAAACATAATGGGCCTCCTTTGTTTATTCGGTTTAGTGGTTTTTTAAGATTCAGATTTTTGATGTATCCAAAAATGGATTTATCAGCTTTTTCCCGGCGTTTGATTCACACTATAAAGGATAAACAGAACCAGCGCCTTGACTTAAGTCAAAAAAGCGTGATAATTTTTTAAAAAAGAAAAAATCATGAAAAAAATTCTACAGATTATTTCAGATGCATCCCTCTTCAACGGTTTATCCGAAGAGCAGTTGAACGACGTTAGACAGATTTCAGTAGACAAGTTTTGCGACAAGGGGAAGACGATTTTTTTAGAGGGCGACGACTGTAATGGGTTTTATATTGTTGCTGACGGCAAAGTAAAAATTTATAAAGTTTCCTTTGAAGGCAAAGAACATATTCTTCATATTTATGGACCCGGGAATCCCTTTGGCGAAGTTCCGGTTTTCGCCGGAAGGAAATTTCCGGCCAATGCACAGACCCTCCTTAAAAGCCACCTCCTTTTTTTTCCGAGGACGGCGTTTGTTGACCTGATATCCAAAAATCCTTCTCTTGCTCTGAACATGCTTGGCGTGCTTTCCATGCGGCTCCGCCAGTTTACCGTTCAGATCGAAAATCTTTCCTTGAAGGAAGTTCCAGGGCGGCTTGCTTCATACCTTGTATATTTGAGCCAGGAACAGGGTCGAACCGATGTTGTCACGTTAAATATTTCTAAAGGTCAACTGGCAAGCCTTCTGGGTACCATTCCTGAAACCCTGTCACGGATTCTGACGAAAATGAACCAGCAGCACTTGATCGATACCAGAGGCCGGAATATAATATTGAAAGACCTTAGCGGACTGGAAGATCTGGCGGAACACGGGAAACTTCAGTAACCGGATTTACAACCCGCAGATATTACGCGACATTCAGCTCAAAATCAGGGCATTATGCCTGATGTTTTTCGAGCACTTCGTTGGCCCACCCCATGGCGGCAATCATGTTTGGAAATCCTGTGGTGGTTAAGGACAATAAAACCGCATGCATAATCTCGTCGGGGGTTGCGCCGGCCGCTAAAGCCTTTCGGACAGAAGACATGACCCCGCCTCTGGAGTTGGCGCCCATGGCAATACCCAGCTTAACGAAGTTCTGGCATTTTTCATCCAAAGGTCCCTCTTCCCGGCATGATTTGCCCAATTGTTGATAATCCTCAAATACTTTTGGAAATTTTTTTATAAAATCTTCATAGGTTTTTGGCAAATACATCGGTCCTCCTTTCGGCGGCGCATGGTTTACATTTATTAGCGCCGTTTAGGGTTACTATGCTGTTAAATTTGCAACTTTGCAACACCTTAGATTTTTGAAAATGTTATCGCTTGTTTGAAATCGGTTTTTCAAGGAACAAAACGGTTATGTAAATTCATGATTCGATATAAAAGCGCCACTTGCAAAACATGTTTTCAGGATGAGGGTCAGGAGGTGCGAAAAGGCACTCAACCCTTATCCGATTATCAACAACTCGGGCAAAACTGCTAAATTCTTTTCGATGCATTTCTTTACAATCATATTCACCCAAACCTCGCTTGAGCCTGGCTTCCTGAGTTGGGCAGGAGGGAACGGAAATCGTCACTTCATTGTTGGATTCATGAATCTGATATCCCACAAGAATGCACCAGGGGAAAAGTTTTTGGGCCTTGACAAATCCTTTAAGCCCCTTTTCCCGAATCTGAAATCGTTCCACAAGATCTTTAGCGGCCATTGCTGATACACGGTCCCACACCCTTTCGTTGATGTGTTCGGCGGTCTGTTGATCAAATTGTTCGGTTAAATAGATAAACCAGAATGCATCAACAACACGGTAATGCCACAAAAGAAATTTCAAGTATTTTTTTAACTCCAGAGCCTCCATATCCTCGAATATTTTCATGTCCATATTGTCACCCCTTTTTAGTTTTTGCGCGTTAGGAATATCGAAAAAACCGAAATATTGCATTTACACAGCGGACCATATGATCGAACCTGCTTCATCTTTCAGGTTTAAATGCGGCAGGCCTTCTTCATCGAATTCAATGGTTATACTGCCTTTGTTTCCCACGAGCTTCAGAACCGGTGCATTGTCCAGTACATTCAAAGTGGCACGGGGGATGTGATCCGCATCGAAGAACGTCATTAACTGTTTTTCGGGGTCGGTTGAAATTGAAACGCATTCATTTCCTTTTTGGTCTATAAGTCTGAAAGATTGAACGATGGCTTCCCGTGCGTTCAACCTGGATGTCGTCATTTCATATTCGAGTTTTTTTAAGCGAGAAATAATGATGCCTGCGGCAATAAAAATTGCCAACGGCAATACCATTGTACGAGCTTCAACGCCCAATTTTTCATAGTACCCACCCAACAAAACAATCAAAAGAATCAATACAAGCGTCATCTTCCAGTCTTTTTTATTAAACATCTATCATCCTCCACTAATGATTTTTCATTGAATACGCTAAAAAAGTTCATCTATGGTCTTTTTTTGGGAAGCGTGAAATAAAACGTACTCGAAACGCCGCTTATGCTTTCCGCCCAGATCTTGCCGCCGTGGGCCTCGACAATGGCCTTGCAGATGGCCAGTCCCAGACCTGTTCCTTCGGTCTTTGTGTCTCTTCCGGACGGAGCCGTTGAGAATTTATCAAATATGGCTTCAATATTTATTTCAGGAATACCGATTCCCTGGTCTTTGATTGAAACGGTTACCGATTCCGAATCTTGTTGAACGTTTAGTCGTATTTTTGTTTTTTGATCAGAAAATTTAATGGCATTTTCAATGAGATTCACCAGGACCTGTTCAATACGTTCCAGATCAAACTCTAAAATAATGTCACCGGGATTTTCATAGATAAGTTCAATTTTTTTCTCAATGGCCAAGGGGTTTATGATTTCTGTTACTTCATAAATCAATAGGGTCAAGTTTTCATGCTCAAAAGACCAATCGATCTTTTTGGCTTCGATCTTTGTGAAATCGAACATATCGGATACCAGATGTATAAGCCGGGTCAGGTTTTTGTCGATGATTTCAAGGTAATTTCGATTGTCTTCTATTTTAATCTTTCGATTGAGGTAGTCGATTCCTCCCCGTATCACCGTTAACGGGGATCGGAGTTCATGGGACATGTTGGCCAGAAAATCGGACTTTAGTTGATCCAGGGTTTTCAGTTCTTGGTTAGCTTCGGAAAGTTCAAGCGTTGCCTGGGCAATCTTTTCTTCCAAAGAATCGCGTCCTTTTGAAAGCTTTAAGGCCATATGGTTAAAAGCTAATCCCAGCATTTCGAATTCATCTCCAGTATTAATATTTACCCGTGCATCCAGGTTACCTCGACCGATTTCACTGGTCATCTTTTCCATTTCCTGGAGCGGTTTAATAACCACACGACGCATCAGAAAAAAAAGAGTAAAAATCGTCAGAACAATAAGACTGGTTCCATAGATGGCCAGCTTGACGTGATTGATTCTAATGGCAGAAGCCATGCGGTCCACTGACAAAAATACGCTCAATCCACCCCTGACGGCATTTGGAGATTTTTCTTTTGCTTTGTGGCATTTAAGACACCCCTTTTCCATATAGAGCGGCACCATATATTGAAAATAGTGTTTCCCGTCCCGGGTTTCATATCGAAAAATTTCCGTTATTTTTTTTTGTTTAAAATGATTTAATGCCTTTTTTTCAAAATCGTCCGGCATGTTTTCTGGATTTAGCGGCCTCAAGCTGGCAAGACGAAATTGGTAAAGATCTTGTTTTAGAGAATACTGAGACAGCTTTCTTGTTACCATTGCAGGGGAAAATCGCTGATACCATCCTCTGGAAGTTTGAAGCCTGTCGTCGATAAAAAAGGTTGTATTCTTTGCGCCTTTGCTCTCCAAGGGTACCATGACACCGCCACAGTCGGTGATCCACTGTCGGGTTAAAATAACCTGTCTGGATAGTACTCTCGCTTGGGTCAGCACTTGTTCTTTGGCCTGTTTCTCATTCTGGATACCTGTCCAGGTAAAAATAATACCAAGAACCGGCACAATAATCAGGATAATGCTCAAAAGGAATTTAATTTGAAGCGAAAGGTGTAATTTTTTCACAATTTAAACCTCGTATATCGGGGTTAATCGTTGTTGCCCATTTGTGTATTATGCAGGTAAAAAACATGGAGAAAGTAAACATCCAAATTGCAAAACAATCTTACTTTATTTGATACGGAGAGTCAAATTCATCGAATTTAAAGCAAAGACAAGATATTGCTTTGTTTAGAATTGTTTTACAGATAACGTAAAATGATGTACGTATGGTGTAAAAGGTGTTGCAATTTTGTCTACTAGCAAGAAAATCCTTGTACGTAAAATCACGGATTTCAATTATATGTTGTTTTTGTAATTGATGGATTTTCAGTGGCGGACGTTCAGTGTTGTTTTCCGGTGAAGAATAGGGACAGGTTAATTTCCATGGCAGATGGGATCCAAAAAAACAGCCACCGTATTCTGGTCGTGGATGATGACAAAGATATCGTTCAGACCATTAAAGGGAATCTGGAACTTGACGGCTATGAGGTGCTGACCGCATTTGACGGAAAAATCGGCCTTCATATCGCAAAGACCAGCCGACCGGACCTGGTGATTCTCGATTTAAATCTTCCGGATATCGACGGAATCAAAGCCTGTGAGATCATGCGAAGGGAATTCAATTTTCCGATTATCATGCTCACCGCTCGAGACGGAGTTGCGGATAAAGTGCTGGGGCTTGAATGCGGTGCCGATGATTATATGGTAAAACCCTTTAACTTTTTGGAACTTTCGGCAAGAATTAAGTCTATCTTTAAACGAGTGGAAAGAAGCCTGGTAAAGAATTTATACGAGTATAATGATCTTTCCATAAATTTTAAATCAAGAAGCGTTTCCATTTATGGAAAAAATGTTAAATTGACCAAAACTGAATATGAATTGTTGGAACTCTTTGTTTCTTATCCCAATGAAGTCCTCTCCAGAGAATTCATCCAAGAACAGATATGGCGTGATTCCCAGCTGTATCAGACAAGCCGTGCGGTTGATGTTCACGTTCAGCGGCTTAGGAAAAAAATTGAATCTGAAGTCGAAACACCGAAATATATTGTTACAGTGGCCGGTGTGGGATATAAGTTTCAGACAAGTTAGGTGCGTAAATTATAAAATTCAAACCGTTTAAGGCAAAATAATTTAGGGCAAAATAATTAGAAAAAACATAATTATAGGATAATTATTCTGCCATTAATCATTTTGCTTAATTGGAAATTTTTGTTTAGCCGGAAAGGAAACATGGTAGCATTTAAGCTAAAATCGAGTCATTGGATTGTAGATGAAAATGACGATATTATCATCGGCGAAGGGAGAATGAAAATTCTGGAACACGTTGAAAATACGGGGTCTATTAATCAGGCCGCGAAAATGATGAAAATGTCTTACAAAGCGGTTTGGAGTAAAATTAAGTACACGGAAAAACATTTGAATGCCAAAATCCTTCATTCGGACAAAAAAACGGGAAGCCGTTTGACCAGAGAAGGAAAAGCGCTTTTGGAAAAATACCGGCTTTTGAAAAAAGAATGTATGGTTGCAGATGATAGAATATTTAACAATATTTTTAAAACCTAATTTGACCGTTTCAAATTTTTAAAATGGTTAATTTAACAATATTTTTAAGGTATTCGGACATTTTGAATTTCAATAATTTGAAACCCTACGGGATTTCCAATTTCACCGCATCTACTGCGTCAGATGTCGTTCCGCATAGACGACTATAGCGAAACAACATTTTCCTTGTATCTGGGGCAAACTTGAAAATCGCTCAACTTAGGTTGAATAAATGCTTGCTGAAGATAAGAATCTCATAAGGTTAAAATACTTCGAACTTACTAAGTTAACATCATGAAAATATCAAATAAAAAAACATCCCCTCCTTTTGTTTCCGTCGTCGGTAACTCAGGATCGGGAAAGACGACTTTTATAGAAAAATTGATCCCTGAACTGATCGGTCGAGGTCTAAAGGTTGGCACCATTAAGCACGATGTCCATGGTTTTGAAATGGACAAACCCGGAAAAGACAGCTGGCGACATAAACATGCCGGTGCATCTGCCACTGTTATTTCATCTCCCTATCAAATCGGGATGGTTATGGATGTGGCGCATGATCACAAGCCGGATGAGTTGTTATCCTATTTTAATGGAATGGACATCATATTGACTGAGGGTTACAAACGGGGGGATCACCCCAAAATGGAGATATTTAGAACGGAGATCATAAACGAGCCGTTGTGCAAAAACGACAGGTCTTTGCTTGCCCTCATCACCGACTCAGATGTCGATCTTGATGTGCCTGTATTTTCCTCAGGAGCCGTTAAACAGGTTGCCGATTTTTTGATCAAACATTTCAATCTTGTTCGTTCCATCAATAACCCCTAATATAAAAAAGCCGTTTGATGTTACAACTTTTACAATTTTGTTGCTTGACGGTTTTAATATTATACATGATATATGTAATGATAGAAATCTATCAGAGATACTTTGTGTCTAAACTGGTCTATATGGCTTAATTACAAGACTAACTCGGAAACGACATCATGAAAAAACACTTCATATGGGTGTCTCTCGTTTTATTGGGTGTTGTCATCGCCTTTCCGCTGTTTAGTATGACCTACTATACCATGGTACGTACCTCCACTCCCGATTTTTGTGCCACGTGCCATGAGATCAAACCGGCAGTGATTGCCTGGCGATCCTCCACCCATGTCAACAATGCCCATGGATTCGTGGCCGACTGCATGGACTGTCATCTGCCGGCTCCCCACAAGACTTTTGACTTCTTCTTTGCCAAAACCTATCATGGTGCCAAGGACGTGGTTAAGCATTTCTTAATAAAAGAATACGATCGCAATAAAAACCGGGAGGCTGCCTACGACTCCTTTGAAAACGCCCAGTGCCAGAAGTGCCACAGAAATCTGCTGACCATGCCTGGCAAGCGAGGTGCCATGCTGGCACACCGGTCGGTGCTCTATGCTCGTCCTGGCTATGAAAAAAAGTGCGTGGACTGCCATTACGATCTGGTTCACAATGAGAGTCCGTCTGTCATATACAAGCAGTATCGGCGACTTCCCTATCAGGCCAAGGGCCTGCGAAAACTGTAACCAACCAATATACATAGAATGTTTCATCTCTTTTTTAACTGAAAGGAGAAAGACCATGAGGCAAAAATTTTTATTCATCGAAGCCGGGTTGCTGACGGTTATTCTGGTGCTGTCCGGTGCTGTGCAGTCGGTTAATGCACAGCAGAATTTCCCCAAGGTGAAGGAGTTCCGGATCGAACGCAGCATACCGCCCGAGGCGGTGGCATGCATCGAATGCCACAAGGCCACCAACCCCGGGATTTTTGACGACTGGGCCCGAAGCCGTCACGCCAGTGCCGGCATTACCTGCTTGGACTGCCATTTGGCCCAACCCGGCGATACCGATGTGGCCAAAGCACATGAGAAGTACTACAGCCAAAAGGACCTTCCATACGGAGAACAAAAGTACAAGGTACCCATCGCCTCAATCGTCACACCGAAGGACTGTTCCCGATGCCATCCCGACGAGGTGACCCAGTACAGCAAGAGCAAGCATGCCAACACCATCGA
>Ga0316194_10002353_pt1 | contig 13189 bp, 11 predicted proteins | sample CroRivsedime1_MG_FD_204936 | JGI IMG/M metagenome (GOLD analysis project Ga0316194, IMG submission 204936) | Coastal sediment microbial communities from Maine, United States - Cross River sediment 1 | ecosystem: Environmental > Aquatic > Marine > Coastal > Sediment | place: USA: Maine...
CCGACCGATAATCAGCTGCCCGACAACAACCCAACAACAATCATATCCTGCCGCACAAGATCCAGTTGCTCCTGTGACCACGCACCACGCTCGAATGAGGGCCAGTCGATTTCTCCGAACAGCGTCGTAAACTCCTCGGCCCGGGCTCGCGCCTCCTCGAGCCGATCCAGCCGGACCAGGGCAGAGATATCGATCAGGTAGGCCCAGTTGTTCAGAGCTGATCCTTTTTCAACCTCAATAACTTCCCGCACTTTCGCACTTGCTTCTGCATTTCGGCCCGCATATAGATACGCGAACGCTTCAAACGTCTTTATTCGAGCACTATTTGGATCATTGGGACTGAGTCGGCTGGATTCACGAAGGTGCTCAAACGCTTCATCAAATTCGCCACTAATTGCCAGACCGAATCCCAGCTCGGTATGCGCCTGGGCGTGGCTGGGATTGAGTCGTACCGCTTCGCGCAGCTCAACTACCCCTCGTTCAATCTGTCTGTCATGCATGAGCAGGTGACCCAGCCATATTCGGGCCTCCACCAATGAAGGATTCAGCCGCACGGCCGTTCGGGCATGATCCAGACCCCTGGCAAGCGCCGCTGCCGCCGCTTCCTGACCGACGATATTCGCGAAGCTCGTTGCAATGTTATGGCCAATAAGCGCTGAGCGAACGTAAGCGAGCGCATAGCCAGGTTCGCGCTCCATCGACAACTTCAGTAACTCATCCGCTTCCAGCGTCGATTCGTATGAGCCCTGCAGGATAAGTGCATGGGCACGAATAACGAGCTCCCATGTCGCAAGATCCGCCGGGCGTTCGATGGCACCCCGATTCATCTCGCTACGCGCCATCTCAGGAGCGATAGCCGTGACAATTTCTTCGGTGATTTCGTCCTGAATCGCAAATATATCCGTCGTATTGCGGTCGTACCTGGACGCCCAGAGCTGCGTATTGCTGCGGCCGTCGACGAGCTGCGCCGTCACACGAATTTTATCCCCCGCGGTGCGGACACTGCCCAGCAGGACGTAGCGTACGCCCAAAGCCGCCGCGATGGCCGGTACATCCAATGCACTATCACGATACTTCTCTGTCGCCAGGCGAGGAATAACCGGGAAAGATCCCCAGCTTTGCAAACTGGTAACCACATCATCCGCGATGCCATCGACAAAGTGCTGGTTTTTTCCGTCGTCGGAGAGGTTGTCGAAGGGCAGGACTGCGATAGCGGCAATGCCGGTGTCGGCAGCGGTATCAGTCTGTACAGGCTCCACAATCGTTGCCATCAAAAGGGCAAAAAGCGAAACTGCTGCGACGCCGCCGATCACTATCCCGGTCCACTGTGCAGCGAGGCTGTGCGATGAGTCCGACGAAGATTCTTTTGTCTGTCGCAGACTCATGAACCAGGTAATCAGAATCGCGATCGGGAAACCGGCCGCCGAGGCCATGAGTGCAGATCGCAATACAATCCTCTGCAATGAAAACGCATCGACCGCGATATCCAAAGCCCCCCAAAGAGCGAGGGTGGCAGCCACGTAAACACCGGCCGCCTGCAGCACGTTTCGTATTGTCGATTCAGACCAGAGGTTCACCAATATCACTCCTGGCAATTTCGTTTCCGTGGCTTATCGCGGCAAGGTGCCGCTCCCACGAATCAATTGGTAGATTGTATTGGCTGGTTCGACTGCTCTTCCGGCTCGTCCAGAATGGCCCTGACTTCGGCAAGGGTCGGCGCATCAGGATCCTGCTCCACCGTGTTGTGTACCAGGCGAATACGATCGTAGACCTCCATCGAATCACCGGATAACACTTTCAGCGGCATACCCTTCGCATCAGCTGCGATCGCTCTTGCTGAATCTTGTGTGGCTTCATCAGCAAACTCTTCCGAAGCGCCAAACACCATTTGCAGATGATCTTCGGGGCTAACGGTGTCGTCTTCCAGTGGCAAATGACTTTCAAAGTAAAGCTCACCATTCAAACTGCCAGCCAGGTACGGCTCATTGATTATTCGCACTTCCACGCCAATGTCGACCAACGAATAAAGCAACTCGATATTTTCAGGATACAAGCGGACGCAACCATGACTCACTCGCATACCAACGCCGTAAGGCTGGTTCGTGCCATGAATCAGGTAGCCGGGAATATCCAGCTTCAACACGTGGCTGCCAAGCGGATTGTCGGGGCCGGGCAGCACAACCGATGGCAATGGATCACCCATCTCGGCGTGTTCCTTTCTCACCGAAGCCGGCACATACCAATGCGGGTCTCTCGCTTTCGAGACAACTGTTGTTTCACCGAGTGGTGTCTCCCACCCAACCCGCCCGATACCGATGGGATACGTCATCACTTTTGCCGGCTCGCCTTCCTCCACCGGCGGAAAATAAAACAATCGCTTCGACGCAACATTCAGCACGACGCCACGTTTGGGCACATCCGGCAGAACGAATTGCGTCGGCAACAGCACGGGCGTGTTATCACCCGGTAACCACGGATCAATATCGGGATTCGCGGCGATCAGCTCGTCGTAACCAAGACCGTACTCACGCGCGAGGTCCGAAAACGTGTTTTCTTCCCGCGTGAAAACGACCTGCGGCTCCCCTACGACCATTTGGTCGGGGCTTTCCAGAATGAAGTAATTTCGATTTATGGGATCAAGGCGCGGCCGCGACTCAAGCGGCACCACGGCCTGCGCCGGTTCGGACTCGACCGGCTCGAAAAACCCTTGAAGTGCGGTACATCCTGAAACCGCGAACGCCATGGAGGCGGTTGCGGTGAGTTTGCTGAGTCTGGTCACGTTGTCAGGGATCTCTGGCGTCTCGGGGAGTCGCGGTGGATTTTCGCAGAAAACGGCCCGCAACACTATTTATCGACGTGCGGCGCGGATCGTCAACGGCCAGTTGACCACCCTGCTTCCTTCACCCCAGGCTTGCCGAAGGTCTGGTTCGTGATTGGCAACATGATCCACACCACGGTCTAATTGGTAGCGCTTCGATGCCGACCAGGTCCTGCAGTATCCGAGCATCTGGTCCACGACCCAGCTTTCGGTCATCGATATTGGTGGGACTTCGACTTCCGGCCAGGGAAACGTGATGTCACGATAACGGTTCATCACAATGTCGCGCTCGGGTGGCCAATAGTCTTCAACGTCGTCAAAGATCGTATCGAGGATTGGGTCAATGATGGCGTTCACTGATGCTTTTTCGTAAGACCAGGCTGCCAATAGTCCGCCAGGCTTCAATACTCGTGTCGTTTCGTCAAAAAACGCAGGGATGTCAAACCAGTGCAACGCCTGTGCAACAGTTACAAGATCGACAGACGTCGCTGCGATTCCACTGTTTTCGGCAGGAGCCACACGAAATTCGATATCGGGACGCGCGGGTGCCGCTTCGATCTGCTCGGCGCTCGCATCGGTCGCGATTACACGCTCAAAATGCTCCGCGAGGGACTTTGCTGCCTGACCATTGCCGGTCGCACAATCCCACGCGAGATCATGCTGCGGACAATTGTCGACAAGAAAACGGTATAGCGCTTCAGGATAATACGGACGATGCGTCGCGTACTCGCTGGCGTGACCGGAAAAATGATCCGGGAACGTGTGCTTGGCGCCGGTCAACCTAAGGGTAACACTGCGGGTCTTTGCCCTCTTCTCTCGCTTTGTTGTACAGAATCAGTGCACGCGGTAACGCGTCAACGAGATCTTCAATACGCGTCTCACCGGACGGGTGAGTCGACATGAATTCGGGAATCGCCGCTTTGTTGGTTGCATTCATGTTCTGCCAAAGCTGCACGCTTTCACGTGGGTCGAATCCGGCCATCGCCATGTAATCGAGGCCGATCAGATCCGCTTCCGATTCCTGCATGCGACTGAACGGGTTCATGATGCCGAGCGCTGCACCTGTGCGCATAGCGTCGCCCGCAGCCTGCGTCTGCCGCGCGTAACCACCGCCAACCAGTATCGCGGCGATGTCGATACCAACATCGCTGATCATGGCGTTTGAAGCACGTTCATTTGAATGTCTTGCGGTCACGTGGGCGACCTCATGCCCGAGTACGGTGCCGAGCTGGTTCTGGTTTTTTGCGACGGTCAGGATCCCGCCGAATACAGCGATTTTCCCGCCTGGAAGCACAAATGCATTCACCTGCGGCTGGTCGATGATGGCGAGTTCCCAATACATAGCAGCATCATCACCCTCGAGCACGTCGACGATCGCATTGGCGACACAAGCGACATAATCGATCGTGGCCCTGTCCTGTACCAGCGGCGCCGTGTTTCGCAGATCGTTGAACTGCCGCGTACCTTCAATCGTCAGCTCCGCGTCGGACTTGAGCACCAATTGCGTCCGGCCGCTGGGCGTCGTCGAGCACGAAACCAGAAAAATGGTCGAAAACACCAATGTAATCAAATATTTAAATCTTGCACTCTGCATTTCATTTCCTTCCCGTACTGCGGGGATTATAGCCGACTTGTGTCCTTAAGCGGCCGTGGCCCGGGATGCAGACATTATCCCTTTCAGTTGATCAGACATGACAGGTAATTCAGGGTTCCAGCTGAATCACTATCGTGGCAGCCGCGATTCAATGCGACGACGCCAACCGGACGCCTCCAGCTTTTCCAGTGAGCTGTCGACATTCGCCATCAGACGCTTCTGCAGCGGTTGCTTGATCTTGAATTCCACATGATAAAGGTCCCATTCGTCCACCAGCTCTGCCAGCAACTCATCGCTGGTTTTTAGCTCATCGGCGAGGCCCAGCTCAACGGCTCGGGTACCGTACCAGTGCTCGCCTGTTGCCACTTTCTTGAGATCCAGATCAGGACGGTACGCACTAACCGCCGCCTTGAACAGGCTATGCACGTCTTCCAGCTCTTCTTTCAGTTTCGCCCGGTCTTCATCGGTATTTTTTCCGAACATGGTGACGTTACGTTTGTATTCACCTGCCGTTACCTGCTCGAAGTCCACGCCGTGACTGTCCATGAAACGATTGAAGTTTGGCAACTGCGCGATCACGCCAATCGAACCGAGAATCGCAAAAGGCGCGGCGATTACCTTGTTGGCAACGCATGCCATCAGGTAACCACCGCTGGCGGCAACCTTGTCGACACTTACTACCAACGGAATGTTCCGGTCACGAACTCTTACGAGCTGCGAAGCGGCCAGTCCGTGTTCATGAACAACCCCACCGTAATTTTCGAGGCGGATGACAACCTGGTCTTTCTCCGTCGCGACATCCAGTACCGCGCTGATCTCCTCGCGCAACGAGGGCACGGCACTCGCCTTCAGGTCACCTTTGAAATCGATAACATACGCGCGCGGGCGACTTTCTTCTTTCTTGGCCTCCGCCTTGTCGCGTCGTTTTTTCGCTTTTGATTCCGCTTTCCACTCACTTTTGTTCATCACGGCTTTTTTCAGTACAGCCGCCAGCGTTTGATACTTCTCATTCAGGTTTTCAACCTCAAGGCCCTCGTGACTCGCCGCCTTCCTTCCAGCCGATGCAGCGGCACCAATGACGGCAACAATGCCGATCACAACAGTTACGACCTTCAGCAGAAACAGTCCATATTCAGAAATAAATTCCATCGCTTATTTGCTCTTCATTGTTAGCTTGATTTGAAACGTCGAAACAGAAGTCTTAGCTTTGAATGCCGACGTTATTTTTTTGCAGGACACGATCTGCCCGATAACTCGAGCGCACCAGTGGCCCGGATACGACCTCGAGGAACCCTTTCTCAAGACCTTCCTGTCGATAAGTGTCGAATTCATCGGGGGTGACATAGCGCTCAATGGCAAGGTGATTTGGCGTCGGTCGCAGGTACTGGCCGAACGTAAGGATGTCCACGTCAGCCCTGCGCAGGTCATCCATCGTTTTCAGGATCTCATTATCACGTTCACCCAGTCCCAGCATCAGGCTGGTCTTGGTGAGCACATCGGGACGATACTGTTTGGCGTGCGCCAGCACCGCCAGGGTCTGGGCGTAACTTGCGCGTGGATCACGCACCGGGTGCGTCAGGCGCTCCACGGTTTCGATGTTCTGGGCGAAAACCTCCAGACCGGAATCGAGCACCTTTTCGACGTCCGTCATCACGCCATTGAAGTCCGGCGTCAGTGCTTCCACTGCCGTATCCGGATTTACGCGCTTAACAGCCCTGACGCAGTCCGCGTAGTGCTGGGCGCCACCATCGGCCAGGTCATCCCTGTCTACCGATGTAATCACCAGGTATTCCAGCCCCATCAGCTGCACGGCCCGGGCGGTGTTTTCCGGCTCGGCCTCGTCCAGCCAGCCTTTCGGGTTGCCGGTATCGACGGCGCAAAACCGACAAGCTCGGGTGCATACGGAGCCCATGACCATGATGGTGGCCGTGCCATGATTCCAGCATTCGCCAATATTCGGGCACATCGATTCTTCACAAACCGTGCTCAGGCGGTGTTCGCGGACGGTTTGCCGGACGCTGGAATACGCTTTCCCTGCGGGCATCTGGGCACGCAGCCATTTCGGCTTGTTGCCAACTTCCATCGCGGGCGTGTCGCGCCGCGCTTTGATGCCGTCTTTTATCGCCGAAAAGCCGGCCTCGGTCTGGTACTTACGTCCGGACTGCTTGATCGGGATATCACGGATTTGGTTCTTGGTCTGGCTCATCGGGACTTCATTTTTGCGGTCAAAGACGGCTATTTTCGCATGATTTGGATCTACGGCAAGAGAAAGCTGCGTTTCTTGGCCTTTTGCCAGAGCGAAGACGCTGCTCCTGCGCATCCCTGCGCCCGCGGCATACCGTCCATCCATGAACAAAAAAAATCCCGGCTCGAGGCCGGGAAAATCAGGGGGGAAAAACGTGCGCCAGAAGCTTGTGTAACGGGTTAGTGCAGTCGTGACCAGCTAACCAGCTGTACTGCGCTGATCTGCAGGTCGAAATTCCGGGCCAGTATGGCCTCTATGTCAGACACATCGGAGTCCTGCTCCATGGGCCGGCTCAGTTCCACCACACCGCTAAACTCGTTGCCACCACGGTATTCGGCATCGGTGAGTTTGAACTGGGTGTAGTACTTGGCAGACATGGTTCAAGACTACGACAACCGACACAAATCGACTGTGAGCCATGCCACAAAAAAACGGCCTTTCCCGATTTTTGGCTCTTGGGCAAGTAAAATGGTGACCGGCGTCACAATGCGCGGTTGCGCAAACGCCGCCCTCTGCCGGCCCACCGGCAGGGATCCTCGCGAAACAAGGTAAACAGGCGTAAAATCCGTAGCTTACGTGGCTATGTAATTGTAAATTTAGAGATACATTCCACAGTTTTCGCGTTATGGTATATGTAATATTGCTTGGTACCGGGCGCTTTGTTCGCCCATTTTCAGAATTTTTAACGATAATCGGAACTACAGAATGGCTTCCACTTCCAGTTTTGTCAGGTTAATTGCGCTCACAGTAATGGCGTTTGGTGTCAGCAACGCGGTCGCGCAGGATGAAATACGCAATACCTTTTTCAAGGACGTTGACGTGGCGCTTGAAGAAGCAAAAGCGGCAGGCGCGAGCCTGCTGTCGCCCGAAAACTGGGCGGACGGCATGAAAGACTACAACGCCGCTGAAGAAGGCCTCGCACGCGGGCGTAACATCGATTATGTGCGTAACAAGGTTTCAGGTGCGCACGGACATTTCAATGCAGCAACCAAGGCGTCAAAGCTTGCCAAGACGGTTTTGGCACAGGTGCTCAAGAGCCGGCAAGACGCGGCCAACGTGAAGGCGCCGGAATTGTCGCCGGACCTGTGGGATAAGGCGCAGAAAAAATTTGGTACCGCTATTCGCGCGCTCGAACGCGGCGACCTGAAGCGTGCGAAAAATGAAGACATCGAGGCGACCATTCTTTACCGGGATGCCGAACTTGTGGCGATCAAAGCCCAGTACCTGACGGAAACCCGTCGTTTGCTTGCCGACGCGGATCGCGCGCGCGTGGGACGATACGCACCGATTACGCTGTCCAGTGCCAAACGGTTGCTGGAAGAAGCCGAACGTGAACTGAGTCAAAACCGATACGACACTGACCGTCCTCGGTCGCTCGCGCAACAGGCAAACTATCAGGCCAAGCATGCGATCTATTTGTCTGCGGTCGTGCGCAATGTGCGTGACAAGAATCTGACTGTCGAACAGCTGATTCTGCAATGGGAAGAACCACTGTCCCAGATTGCAGGTGCTGCAGACATCGTGCCTGCCATGGACGATGGCCCATCTGAGCTATCCGCAGAACTGGTAACTTACGTCGAAAACCTGCGAGCTAGCGAGCAGTCTCTCCAACAGGAAACCCTCGCAGCCGGCATACGAGTGGCCGACATGGAAGAGGAATTGCGGGCACTCGACGAAAGGCTCGGCGGTGCAACCGCGGAACGGGCGGCGCTGGTGCAACGACTCGAAGCACAGGCACGAATTAAAGAGCAATTCGAACGGGTGGAGAAGATGTTCTCCCGCAGCGAAGCGCGCGTATTTCGCGAAGGTAACGAAATCATATTGCGACTGGTTGGCCTTTCATTCGACAGCGGCAAAGCCGACATCAAACCCGAAGGCGTAGCACTGCTGAACAAGGTTGAGAAAGCGATCGACGTATTCCCCCAAAGCGAGATCGTCATTGAAGGTCACACCGACTCTTTCGGCGGAGACGAAAGCAATCAACGTTTGTCACAGGATCGGGCGGACGCCGTACAACATTACATGATCAACGCGATGCGAATTCCGAGCTATCGAATGATCGCAACCGGATATGGCGAGACAAATCCTGTCGCCAATAACGAGACAGAAGCCGGACGCGCCCGAAATCGGCGTATCGACATCATCATCAAGCCCAATCTCGACGCCTCCTGAGGTCAGAACCGGCCGGGGTGAAGACCCCGTCGCCGGTTGAGTCGCCGGTTCCCGGCCATTCTTTGTTATCATCGGCCATCGCAATTGTTGCGTGTCCTGAAGAAAAACAAAAAAACGAATGATCAGGTAACCGACACGTGTTCTGGCTGAACACATCAGCAATCGACAGAGTCCCTTGTTTGACTCTGCTGGTGGCGTGCGCGCTGCTGCACCCACTCAACGTCAATGGCCAGGAGACCGAATCACCACCGCCAACCGACCCGGTTGAGGGTTCCGATGCGTATTCGGCAACTCCCGAGTCCGACGCCTCTATGGAACCGTTGTTTTCAACCGGCGGCTATGTCGGCCTGTGGAGCAAACGCGTAGATGAACTGATTGGCGAGATTTCGACACTGGAGAAGAATTCCCAGGACGCGGACGAACTCTACCTGGATCTGGGTCGTGCGTTGCGCATCAGGCTCAGCGTACTTCGACGCGCGCTCGATGGCGCCAGGTCACCGCTGGATGACATCACAGGCATCGAAGGCCTGCCCGACACCGTTCAAACAGTTGAAGACCTGCATGGCAGTATTGAGTCGTTGTATTCCGCGCGAATACGGTTGCTCGCGTTCGTAACGCCGGCGCTGCATCTTGAAGTCACTGCGACCGACGTCTTTGGAGTCGATGAACTGGCCGTCGAGCTGCAATTTATCTGGCTGCAAATTCGCTATCAGGCACTGAACATACCGGTAGCCAGCAAAGAATTGTGGCACAGGGTCAAGATAGCGCCGTTGCCGCTGGTCTGGCGATTCCTCGAATTTATTCTTGCCATCATGTTTTTCCGCTGGTGGCGACGCTGGTTGCCCGAGACACTCGGCAAGATGCGGGCGTCACTGACGGAAATCAGGCCCCGGTCGGAAGCCGTTCTGCGGCGAATCAAGCTGGTCTGGTACATCGGTCAGTTGCGCCGGCCTTTGGAGTGGCTGGTTCTGTTCAGCGTGCTCTTCGCGCTCATCGACATGGCCGGCGTAAATTACATTACGGATATTCTCGCCATCATCATTCGCTGGATAATGCTTGGCTGGTTTGCAGTAGCGCTGTTGGATGCGGTCGCCGCAAGAGGGGGCGCGGGCCTCACTGGTGAGAATGCCATGCTGCGCCAGCGTTCACTTCGGCTCGTGGCTACCTGGCTGGTGTTACTCGGGCTTGGACTGGGCATCGCGGACAGTCTGGCTGGCACTGCGACATTACACGCCTGGGTCTGGCGCCTGTTCCAGATTGTGGCCGTGCCGGTAGTGCTTATTCTGCTTTCGTGGTGGCGCAATTCCATTTTCACCCGCCTGGAACGGGAGCAGGAAAAAACAGAGTCACTGGAAAGAATGTTGCGACACCCAAAGGGGCTTCGAAGTTATATGAGCGCTGCCAGTGGGGCAGTATGGCTACTGGCGAGCGCCCTGCGCAGAAGCTTGCTGCGCAATATTTTGAGATTTGGTAGCAACCAGGGTTTTGCCAGTAGCCTCGTAAGCGGCCAGTCCGATACTGCTACCAACGCCCCGGCCGAAGCCATTGCTGAAATACCGAAAGACCTTAGAAACAAACTGCTCACGCACGGCGAATTTTACGCGCGATATTCGCGGCCGGAACGGCGGGATATCATCAACCGGGCGGAACAGAAACAAAGCGGCGTCATCGCTATCACTGGCGAACGAGGCATCGGCATCAGCAGCCTGTTCGAGCGCGTAAGCGAGGTTCTGGAATCAAGCATGGTTTCGATCGATTGCGTCGGTGGAAGTTACGAGGAGTTGGCAACGAGCCTTGGCAAAGCCCTCGACATAAAAAGCGTTACGCCAAAAAACGTATCGAAAAAGCTGCAGGAGTCCGGTATTCATACGATTGCGATAGACAACCTGCATCGTCTTGTACGGCCGGTCATGGGTGGTCAAAAAGACCTCGTTCTGCTGTCCGAACTCGTTGAAGGCGTTACCGCTAACGTGTTGTGGATATATTCCGTCGACTGCTTCGCCTGGCAGTTTATTCGAAGGGCAAGAGCCGATCGTTCCACAATCAACGAAATCGTTGAGCTGCGCGCGTGGTCAGAAGAGCAAATTTCAGAACTTCTTGACCTGCGTAACAGTGAAGCCGGCATTGATGCCGATTTCAGCGATGTATCGGTTCCTCGCGAGTTCGTGGAATTGGCACAGGACACCGCTGAGGAAAGAAACAAGGCCGGTGTTTTTCGCATGATCAGTTCAATGTCACGAGGCAATCCCGCCGTTGCGCTCAGGCTATGGGCAGACAGCATATACCCCGACGAGGACGGTCGAATCAGGGTGCGCACGCCAGTGCAACTCGGATCCCGTGATCTGGAAAAAGCAGCACCGAACGTCTTACTGGTATTACGTGCGATCGCGCAGTGGGAGGTTATTTCCGAGAAAGATATCGCTGACAATCTCCAGCTTCCTCAGGGCGCAGTTGGCAGTGCGATTCACTTGTCTCTGCAGCGTGGCTGGATCGAGGGAAGCAGTGATGGCTACCGTCTGTCCTGGCGCTGGTTCCGGACAATTATCACAGTACTTGTGCGACAGAACTTGCTGGCGCGCTAGGAATCGGTACCGAATATGAATTGCAAACGCGTAATGATTCACAAAGGAATGGGGGCCCTGTTTTTATTACTGCCGTTCACAGCGAAAAGCCAGGACGTCGGCGTTGTTCCTGATGTGAATGAGATCGCGTTGCTGTCGCAAATCATCGACCTGGCCGGGATTTTGCGTGCCGTCGCAATCATTTTCTTCGCCTGGTTACTGTTGCGCTTTGTCGACCGGATCGTCGATGATCTCGCCAGCTCTGCTGCCGATCGTCGCTTGTTGCTGCAACGAATCAACGCATTTTTCCACTTCTTCATATATTTGCTAACAGCACTGTTCATCATTTTCTACAGCTTCAATTTCAGCGCACAAGTCCGCGCGGTTATCGGTGGCACCGTCGTCGTCGCCGTTGGTTTCGCGACCCGTGACCTTCTGGCATCACTGGTTGCCGGTGTTTTGATTATTTTCGATCGACCCTTTCAGATTGGGGACAGGGTCAAGTTCGGCGGTGAATACGGCGATATTCTGAATATCGGATTGCGCTCGGTGAAGCTTCGAACACTCGATGACAGCACGGTCACGATTCCAAACAACCTTTTTCTCAGCGAGGTCGCCTCAAGCGGCAACTCCGGCGAACTGGAAATGCAAACCGTTGTCGATTTCTACATTGGCGTCGATCAGGACATCCGGCGAGCGAGAGAACTCGTGCGCGAAGCGGCAGCCACCAGTCGTTACATATTTTTGCCGAATCCGATCGTTGTGCTGGCGTCTCAAGTCCCCCTTGAAAGTTGTATCGCCATGCAGATACGCCTCAAGGCTTATGTGCTGGATACTAAATTCGAAAAAGAGTTCGAAACCGATATAACATTACGCGTACAAGCGGCGTTCGCTGAAGACCGCATCCAGCCACCGGCCGTTCTCCACCGAAAAGCGGACTAAGGAGTTCTATCAATGTCGTCTGAATTATCAACCGTAAAAATTGGTCTTGGAATCGTCCTGCTAGCCCTTTTCTTCAACATAGGCCTCGGAATCTCGTTTGGCGTGAATGAAGACATTTTCAAGGATTATGTGGCGGAAGGTATTGCCGCACATCCGGAGGTTCACGATGAGTCCAGCCAGGGCAAGATCTGGCGTTATGCGCAACGAGCCCACTTCCATGCCGGTGGCATTGCTGCATTCTGCCTGGGGATGATTATCCTGGTGATGTTCTCGGACTTATCCCAAAAACTGAAGCGAGTTTCGTCGATCCTGATCGGCGCAGGCGGTGTTTACCCGCTGGCGTGGTTTAGCATGTTTCTCCTGGCGCCGTCGATCGGTCGCGGCGCGGCGCACGATCATTTTTGGACCACGTTGTTTACGTTTGTTGGTGTCGGCGGACTCCTTGCGGGCAGCTTGATACTGGTTGCGAACCTGTTCCTGGGTATGTTCAAGGATCAATCCCAAAGCTGAGATTTCCCGGGGTTCAAACCCTTTTGTGTTCCCCATCATCCAAACAAGAAGCCAGATACTCCCGATAATCGAGAATCCCTGGCATCTCAGATCGGACGGGGAACACAGATGTTCAAATACAACGTAAAGCTCGCGTTCAAGAGCATGCGGCGCAACCCGATTATGACGGGTTTGATGGTTGCAGCGATCGCCGTTGGAATCGGGGTTAGCATAACGACGCTCACGGTGTACTACCTGATGAGCGGCAACCCGATTCCGGATAAGAGCAACGAATTATTTGCCATTACGATGGACAGCTGGGATCCGTTGCGTCCGTTTGACGACGACAACCCGGAACGCGCCCCACA
>Ga0316194_10002354_pt1 | contig 13188 bp, 11 predicted proteins | sample CroRivsedime1_MG_FD_204936 | JGI IMG/M metagenome (GOLD analysis project Ga0316194, IMG submission 204936) | Coastal sediment microbial communities from Maine, United States - Cross River sediment 1 | ecosystem: Environmental > Aquatic > Marine > Coastal > Sediment | place: USA: Maine...
AGGCGGTGTCCGGCCTCTACCATGACCGGCGGACCGCTCATGTAGACATCGTAAGCGGACAGATCCGGGTACTGCCTGATGACGCTGTCGGTCACAAAGCCGGTTTCACCCTGCCAGCCATCGTCAGCGACCGGTTCAGACAGCACTGCTGTGTAATGGAAGTTGTCGTGAGACTGCAGCCACTGTTCAGGCAGTTCATTGAGGTACAAATCGCGTTTGGCGCGTACTCCCCAGAACAGGTGCAAAGGCTTGTTGACCGAGGTATAAAAGGCGTGTTCCAGTATCCCCTTGAGCGGTGCAAATCCGGTGCCGCCACCGATAAGAATTGCGGGACGCTCGCTGTCTTCACGCAGAAAGAAGGTGCCCAGCGGGCCCCTGATGCGCAGCATGGCCTTTTCCTGCATCTGGTTGAACACCTGTGCACTGAAGTAGCCGCCGCTGATATTGCGTATGTGCAGTTCTATGAAGTCATCATCATGCGGTGCGTTGGCGATGGAAAACGCACGTGGCGCATGGTCCTTTAGGAGAACGTCGATGTACTGGCCGGCAAGAAACTGCAAGCGCTCGGATTCGGGTATTTTCAGATAAATGCGGACGACATCATGAGCGAGGTGTTCAAGTTTGTTTACGCGGCAGGGCAGGGTTCTGACCTCGATGTCCCTGGCCGCATCAACTTCACGGACCTTTATGGTCAGATCACTGTTTGGTTGCGCCTGGCAAAACAACGCCTTGTTCTGTCCGGCGGCAGCAGCATCAAGTGCCTCAGGCAGTCCATCGTGGTAGTCAACCGATCCACTGAGTACTTCGCCCATGCAGGAGCCGCATTGTCCATTGCGGCATCCATAGGGCAGTATAATACCCTGACGCAACGCCGCATCGAGCACCGACTCGGATGGCTCGACGTTAAAACTGTGACCGCTGGATTGAATGGTGACCTGGTATGACATGTCGTTTACAAACTCAACAGGAACGGGCAGGCATTGTCGCTGATTTATGATGGGAGATAAACCGCGTAATACTGTGCTAATCGTCGGTTGTGGTTACATCGGCAGGCGCGTGGCCGTCTTGTTGCAGGCAGAGAATTTCCGGGTCACGGGGTGCGTGCGCAGCGCGCAAAGCGCGGCACAACTCGATAGTCTCGGAATACATTCGCTCGTTGTTGATCTGGATCAGCCTGCGGCGAAACCCGGCTGGGCCGGTGGTTTTGATGAGGTGTTCTATTTCGCACCACCCCCGGCGCAAGGTGAACAGGACCCGCGCATGCAGGCATTTCTTCAGGCACTGGATAACCGCGAACCACCGCGTCGCATTGTCTACATCAGTACCAGTGCGGTTTACGGGGATTGTCAGGGTGCATGGATCAGCGAATCGCAACCCGTCAACCCGGCCACGTCGCGCGGGCAACGCCGACTGCATGCTGAGCAACAGCTCGTCGACTGGTGCGCGCAACAACAATCGCAGTGGATCATTCTGAGAGTGCCTGGTATCTATGGCCCGGAAAAATTACCTCTGGCACGCTTGCGCGAGGGCACACCGGTTTTGCGCGAGCAGGATTCACCCTATACCAATCGCATCCATGCCGATGATCTGGCACGAGTATGCATCGCTGCCATGAACAGTCCTCACGCCAGGACACTCTACAATGTCAGTGACGGGCATCCCAGCAACATGACGGATTACTTTTTCAGGGTGGCCGATGCTGCCGGTTTGCCGCGACCACCAACCGTGAGTCGTGCCGGGGCACAGCAGGTACTGTCAGCCGGCATGCTCTCGTTTCTGCAGGATTCCAGGCGCATGAGTAATGCGAAGATGCTGGATGAACTGCAGGTAGAACTGCAATACCCTGATCTTGCTGCAGGCCTGTCTTGCTGTTTTACAGACTGAATTCCGCGATAACCGGTGTGTGATCTGACGGCCGCTCCAGGCTGCGTGGCTCCCTGTCGATCACGCAGGTACTGCAACTGCCCGACAGTGACTTGCTGGCCAGGATCAGGTCGATGCGCAAGCCGCGATTACGCCTGAAGGCGGCGGCTCGATAATCCCACCAGCTGTAACTGTTCTCTGGCTGATCAAACAGGCGAAAGGTATCGACAAGCCCAAGGCCGATGATCCTTTGCAAGGCCTGGCGCTCCGCTGTACTGCATAAAATTCGTTCATGCCAGGCCTCCGGGTCGTAGACGTCACGGTCTTCCGGTGCAATATTGAAGTCGCCCACCACCACGAGCCGCTCATGCTGTTGCAATTGTGTGTTGATGAACTCCGAGACCTTCTCCAGCCAGTGCAGCTTGTGTGCATATTTCTCACTGCCCACTTCCTGTCCATTGACGACATACAAATCAAGTACGCGGACACCGCCGATGGTGGCGCACAGTATGCGGCGTTGCGGATCGTCAAGCCCGGGTATGTCAGTGACTATGTCTGCGGCCGGCTCCTTGCTGATGATGGCAACGCCGTTATAGGTTTTTTGTCCCGAGTAAACCACCTGATAACCGGCGCCTGAAAGTTCATCAACAGGAAAGTTTTCATCCGTGGTCTTGGTTTCCTGCAGGCACAGGATGTCCACATCGGCGGCGGCCAGCCAGTCCAGTACATGCGGCAGGCGCACTTTCAGTGAATTTACATTCCAGGTGGCGATTTTCATAATATTCATATGGCAGCTTAAGCGGCCAGGCCACTGTGCCGCAGCAGGGCATCGATAGTCGGCTCGCGGCCGCGGAATTCCCTGAACAGTTCCATCGGGTCCCGGGAACCGCCCTGTTCAAGGATGCATTCGAGAAATTTATTGCCGGTGTCACGGCAGAAGATGCCATTTTCCTCGAATGCCGAAAAGGCATCTGCAGAAAGGACTTCCGCCCATTTGTAGCTGTAGTAACCGGCCGCGTAACCTCCGCCGAATATATGCGTGAAGCCGTTTTCAAAACGATTAAACGCGGGCACTTCTACCACGGCTACCTGTTCGCGCACGGCATTCAGCGTGTCGTGAATACATGCACCGCTTTCATGGCTGTAATCACGGTGAATGCGCAGGTCGAAGATGGCGAACTCGAGCTGCCGGATCATTTGCATGGCAGACTGGAAATTCCGCGCCTGCTGCATGCGCTGATAGAGTGCTTCAGGGATCTTTACGCCGGACTCGAAATGACCGGAAAACAGGTTCAGTGCCTCGCGCTCCCAGCACCAGTTCTCCATGAACTGGCTGGGCAGTTCCACCGCATCCCAGGCGACACCGCTGATACCGGATACACCGGCATAGTCTATCTTTGTGAGCATATGGTGCAGCCCATGTCCGAATTCATGAAACAGCGTGATGACTTCATCATGGGTGAACAGCGCGGGTTTGTCACCGATGGGCGGCGAAAAATTACAGGTCAGGTAGGCGACCGGGATCTGCAGACCTGAAGCGCTGCGGCGTCGTGAGATACACTCGTCCATCCAGGCGCCGCCGCGCTTGTGCGGGCGCGCATACAGGTCGAGATAGAACTCTCCCCGCAGTTCACCGGCGGCATCCCGGATGCGATAGAAGGCCACGTCTTCATGCCAGGTATCGACACCTGCAACGGCCTCGATTTGCAGTCCATAGAGCCGTGCGACGATGGCGAACAATCCGCTGACAACGCGGGGTTCCGGAAAGTAGGGTTTCAGCTCTTCCTGTGATATGGCGTATTTCTTCTGCCGCAGTTTCTCCGCGTAATAGGCAATGTCCCAGGCGCGTAGCGCCTCAGTCCCCTGGAACTCGCGGGCAAAATGGCGAACCTCTTCCAGTTCCCGCTGTGCGGCAGGTCTTGAACGTTGCGCGAGGTCTTCCAGAAAGCTCATGACATGTTCAGTTGATTCCGCCATCTTGGTGGCCAGAGAGCGCTCCGCGTAGTTGCTGTACTCCAGTAACTGTGCCGCTTCGTGGCGCAAAGCCATGATCTGTTCCATGGTCCCGGTGTTATCCCATTGGCCGGCCTGCGGTCCCTGGTCGGAGGCGCGTGTTACATATGCGGTATAAAGTTCCTCGCGCAATTCACGGTTGTCGGCGTAGGTCAGAACCGGGTAATAGGAAGGAAACTCCAGTGTGAACACCCAGCCTTCCAGTTCACGCTGTGCGGCGGTTTGTCTCGCCAGGTCAAGGGCGCTCTCGGGCAAACCCGCAAGCAGGGACTCATCTGTGAGTTGTTTGTACCAGCCATTGGTGGCATCCAGTACGTTGTCACTGTATTGCGAGGTGAGCCTGGAGAGTTCCTGCTGTATGGCCTTGTAGCGGTCGCGGGCCGCCTGATCAAGCTCGATACCGGAGAGGCGGAAATCGCGCAGTGTATTGTCGATGACTTTCTTCTGTGCCGTGTCGAGTCGCTGGTATTCATCGCCATCCGCTATCTGCCGGTAGGCTCTGTACAGTCCCTTGTGTTGACCCATCTCGGTGCCGTATTCACTGAGGATCGGCAGGCATTCGTTATAGGCATCACGCAATGCTTCGCTGTTCACGACCGAGTTCATATGACTGACCGGAGACCAGGCGCGATTGATGCGGTCATCCATCGCATCCAGTGGCTCGACAAGATTATCCCAGCTGTACTGGCTGTTTTGCTGCAGCAAATGTTCAACCAGCTGACGGCTCTCGGCCAGCAGGGCTTCAATGGCCGGTTTCACGTGTTCCGGTTTGATCTTTGAAAAAGGCGGCAGACCGTTCTGGTCCAGCAGGGGGTTCGTCATTCGTCTATTACCTCGTTATTTGCGGGTGTAATGCATGGCCCGGGCTCGCCAGTGAAAGTGTACTGTCTGATACTATTCGGCGGTAGTTCTTTGTCAGACGTGAGCAGTGTTCGGCAGACAGCGGCATTGCCAGATAGATAGCAGGGGTTATTTGTGACAGTAAGAAACTTTGAAGGCATCAAGCCACGTATCGCGGAGAGTGCCTACGTGGATGAAACTGCGCTGGTAATTGGCGATGTCACCCTCGAGGAGGATGTGTCGCTGTGGCCAAAGGTCGTTGCACGGGGCGATGTCAATTCCATTTACATCGGGGCACGGACCAATATACAGGACGGCACCATATTACATGTCAGTCATGACAGCGAGTTTGCCCCCGGTGGCTTTCCACTGCACATCGGCACCGATATAACCGTCGGACACCAGGCCATCTTGCATGGATGCACCGTGGAGGACCGTTGCCTGATCGGTATGGCTGCCACGGTCATGGATGGTGCCGTTGTCCGTTCGGGTGCCATCGTCGGTGCCGGTAGCCTGGTGCCACCCGGTCGTGAGCTTGAGGGTGGTTATCTCTGGGTGGGTTCACCTGCTCGCAAGGTACGTGCCCTGCGGGCTGAGGAAGAGGAGTTCCTGGCGTATTCCGCGGCTCATTACGTGGAACTGAAAAACCGCCACAGGGCCGGTACCAACTAGGATGGATGGCGTATTTCCTGTATGACCGGGCGGGTATCCGGCCGCACAGCGCGCCACAGATAAAATGATTCGGCGGCCTGTTCCACCAGCATGCCCAGGCCATCCAGGCAGCGTGCTGCACCGCGCAGCTGTGCCCAGTGCATGAAGGCAGTGGGCCTGTCACCGTACATCATATCGTAACACCAGCAGTCTGTTGTCACGACACTGTCCGCCAATGCCGGTACCTGTCCTGCCAGACTGGCGGCCGTCGCATTGATGATGAGATCGAAGGACTGGTCGGCAACGTCATCCAGTCCGCAGCCCTCGGTATGGCCGAGATCACAGAACAGGCGCGCCAGTTCCACGGCCTTTTCCGGGGTGCGATTGGCGATTACCAGCAGCGACGGTTTTTCCTGCAGCAGTGGCTCGATCACACCACGCGCCGCGCCACCGGCACCGACCAGCAATAAACGTTTTTGAAGCAGGGTGCTACCGTGATTGTGTAACAGGTCACGTACCAGGCCGGCGCCATCGGTATTGTCACCGAAATGATTGCCTGATGGATCCAGCACCAGTGTGTTGACTGCACCGGCACGTTCGGCACGGCCACTGCGTGTCTGTGCCAGCGACCAGGCCTCTTCCTTGAGCGGTACCGTGATATTCAGTCCTTTGCCATCAGTGGCGAGGAAGTCGCCAACGGCCGCCGCCAGCTTTCCGGACTTGACCCTGATGGCCTCGTATTGCAGTTGCTGTTCAGTCTGACGGGCAAACAGCTCATGGATGCGGGGTGACTTGCTGTGGGCAATCGGGTCACCCATGACGGCATAGCGATCCATTACCGTGCCAGTGCCTGTCATTTTGCGGAGTGCAGCCAGTGCCCGACAGCTTTCGCATAATACGTCAGGATGGCATCGGCACCGGCACGCTTCATGGATAACAGCGATTCCATGACGACGGCCTGTTCGTTCAGCCAGCCGTTTTGTGCTGCCGCCTTGAGCATGGCGTACTCACCACTGACCTGGTAGGCAAAGGTTGGCACACCAAACTGGTCCTTAACGTGGCGCACGATGTCGAGATAGGGCATGCCCGGTTTGACCATCACCATGTCGGCACCTTCATCCAGGTCCAGTGCTACTTCCCGCAGCGCTTCGTTACTGTTGGCCGGATCCATCTGGTAGCTGTATTTGTCGCCACCTGCGAGGTTGGCAGCCGAGCCCACGGCATCGCGAAACGGGCCGTAGAAGCTGGAGGCATACTTCGCTGCATAGGCAAGGATGCGGGTGTTGATATGGCCATCCTGTTCCAGTGCGGTACGAATGGCTCCGATGCGCCCATCCATCATGTCAGAGGGTGCCACGATGTCGGCGCCGGCCTCGGCATGTGACAGGGCCTGTTTGACCAGTACTTCAACCGTTTCATCGTTCAGGACATAGCCGGCTTCATTAATCAGGCCGTCCTGACCGTGCGTGGTAAAGGGATCGAGTGCGACATCGGTGATAATACCCAGGTCGGGAAATGCCTGTTTCAACGCGCGGACGGCACGTTGCGCGATGCCGTCTGGATTGAAGGCTTCACGCGCATCGTCGGATTTACCACCGGCAGGTGTGACCGGGAACAGGGCAATGGCCGGGATGCCCAGCGCGTGTATTTCAGCCGCCTCCTTCAGCAGTTCATCGATACTGAGACGTTCCACACCGGGCATGGACGTGACCGGCTCCCGCTGCTGCTCGCCATCAAGCACGAATACAGGGTATATGAGATCAGCACAACCAAGCTGGTTCTCGCGCATCAGACGCCTGCTGAACGCATCGTGGCGCATGCGGCGCATGCGGGTTGAGGGAAATCGGCTGTTGCCCGTTAATTTATCAGCCACTGCAGTTGCTCCCGGATGTTTGGTTACGGTCAGTTTAGCGTGCCCGGGGAGCGGGGTCAGTACCTGTCCGGCGGGCGTAACACTGTACCATTACCGCGATGTGTGTGTAAGCTCGGCTCGCCTCGACGGGTTTTAAATGTCATCCCTGCAGTGCTTTCCGGTGAAAAAATGAATGTTGTAATAACTGTCTGCCATTTCATCGCCAACCGACTGGCCCTGCTTACCCTGCTGGGTGCCGTGCTGGCGTACCTCTATCCGCCACTGTTCCTGGTCTTCAAGTCCAGCTTTCTATGGTTCTTCGCGGCCACCATGTTTGCCATGGGTATCGTGCTGGATACGGATGAGTTACAGCAGACGCTGCGCAAACCCTGGCAAATTGGCCTGGGTGTCATGACGCAATATACGGTGATGCCACTGCTGGGGTTTGGTTTGGCGTTACTGAGTCCGCTGCCTGCGGAACTGAAGCTGGGTTTTATTATCGTTGCCTGTGCACCCGGCGCCATGGCGAGCAACGTCATGGTCTATCTCGCCGGTGGGGCCGTGGCGTTTTCTGTGGCCATGACGACCGTGGCGACGTTTCTTTCGCCGCTACTCACACCGCTGCTGGTCGAGTTACTGGGTGGTGCATTGCTGCATATTCCTTTCTGGCCGATGATGAAAACTATCATGCTGACCGTGGTAATACCCCTGGTTGCGGGTATGTCGTTACGTGGCTATCTGGGGCGCTATCTGCAGGTGGCACGCAGTATCTCGCCGGCAGTGGCTGCGGTTGCAATTATCATCATCTGCAGCTACGCCGTGGCAGCCAACCAGGCACGCATTGCCACCGTCGGTGTCTGGATCATTGCCCTGGTGGTGTTGCTGAATGCACTGGGGTATCTCGCCGGCTGGTGGCTGGGGCGATTGTATGGTTTTGATGGGCAGCACCGGCTGACACTGGCGATTGAAATCGGCATGCAGAATGCCGGTCTGGGAGTGGCACTGGCGCTGGCGCATTTTTCGCCGCAAACCGCTCTGCCGGGGGCCTTGTTCGCCGTGTGGTGCATTCTTACGGCAACCGGTGCCAGTGCCTGGCTGCGGCAGCATGGCGACTTGCTGAAAACATAAAATTAATAATTAAAACAGAAGTTTGTAAGCTGATTGCCGCGTGTAACGCTGCTGCAGGCTGATGGCTAAAGATCTCCCTCCTGTCGCCGATAGCCTTACCAGACAGTGATGCAACAGTGCACTGTGACATGGTTCCCGAATCTGATGTGCGTCAGGAACTATCTCAGAGAAGATTTTGTCATGCACAGTAGTAGTACAGGCTCCTCCGACGCTGAAAAGCGTTTTCAACCCGCCGCAAGGCGGGTTTTTTTTGCCCACAGGGAGGGTTGTGCAAGGGGCAGGGATGTTGTTACGTCAAGGTGCTTAGCAATGAATTTAGGCTTATTGCTGTGCCAGCCAGTCTGTCGGTTGCAGAAAGACATCATAGAGCTCGGCTTCTGCCGTGTCGGGTTCGGGATGCCAGTCGTAGCGCCAGGTTACCTCCGGTGGCAGTGACATCAGGATGGCCTCGGTGCGACCTCCGGATTGCAGGCCAAACAGGGTGCCGCGGTCATAGACCAGGTTGAACTCCACATAGCGGCCACGGCGGTAACGCTGGAACGCCTTTTCATGGTCGCCATAGGTGATGTCCTTGCGTCGTTCGACTATAGGCAGGTAGGCTGGCAGGTAATGATTGCCTATGCTGATCATCAATGCGCAGCACTTTTCGAAGCCACCTTCATTCAGATCATCAAAAAACAGGCCGCCAATGCCGCGCGGTTCCTTGCGGTGTTTGAGATAGAAGTACTCATCACACCACTTTTTGTAACGTATGTAGACATCATCGCCAAAGGGCGTGCAGGCTTCCTTCGCCAACCGGTGCCAGTGCACAGCGTCTTCCCTGAAACCATAATAGGGTGTCAGATCAAAACCGCCACCAAACCACCAGACCGGATCGGCACCGGCTTTTTCTGCGACAAAAAAACGTACATTGGCGTGTGATGTTGGCACATAGGGATTATGCGGATGAATCACCAGCGATACCCCCATCGCCTGAAACGAGCGACCGGCAAGTTCCGGGCGTGTGGCGGTCGCCGACGCCGGCAACTCGGTACCGTGCACGTGCGAGAAATTGATGCCGGCTTTCTCGAACACGCTGCCGCCTTCCATGACGCGTGAGCGGCCACCGCCACCTTCATCACGCGTCCAGCTGTCTTCACGGAAAGCACCACTGCCATCGAGTTTCTCGAAAGCATTACAGATGGTGTCCTGCAGCGTCATCAGGTAGTCATGGATCAGTTCAATCTGGGTGTTGCCAATTTGAGTGTTAGACATTGCCGTTACCAATCCGTGATTGCTTGCTTGTGTGTGGTTCAGTTATTACCGCGCAACAGTTCACCCGTCGTGCCATTGCGTATCTCGCTGGGTTTGTTGGTGCAAGCGTGCGTGCCGTGCAGGATGTAGTCAAGCTGTCCATTGAAGGCCTTGCGTACGGCAAGCGGGTTTGTCGCAGGGTGCTTGCCGTGAGCATTTGCGCTGCTTGAAACCAGTGGTCCATCCCAGCGATCGCACAGTGCGGCTGCCACCGGGTGATTGCTTACCCTGATGGCCAGTGAATCATGCCTGCCTCGCAGCCAGAACGGTATTTCCGGCAGGCAGGGCAGCACCCAGGTGACAGGTGACTTGCGCGCTTGCGTGACACGTCTTCTGATCGCCGCGCTTAACGGACACAACAGCGGCTGCAGTTGTTCAAAATGGCTGGCGACAAGGATCAGTCCCTGATTTATGTTTCGTTTTTTCAAGTCAATCAGTCGCAGGACTGCATTGCCATTGAAAGGATCGCACCCCAGGCCGTACACCGTTTCTGTTGGATAGGCGATTACACCACCGGATGCGAGCTGACGGACGGCTTCCCTGATATGCCAACTCATGATGTCGTGCTATAAATCCTTGTCACTGCAAGCATTAAAAAGGGCTATGCTTCAATATCTTCTGCAGCGGGTATGGGTTCATCCCAGGTTTCGATAAATTTGCAGTCCTGCTGCGGGCACACGCGTTGCGTACCGGAACGCTTGGTGGTCTTGATAGACGTGATTGGCCAGTGGCATTGAGGACAGGGTTGTGCCAGTGGCTGGTTCCAGATCGCGTATTTGCAATCGGGGTATCGTTCGCAGGAGAAAAAGATTTTGCCGCGTCGCGACTTGCGTTTGAGGATGTTGCCCTTTTTGCACTCCGGGCACTGCACACCGGTATCTTCCGGCTTTTCCAGAGGCTCGATAAATTTACAATTAGGGTAGTTGCTGCAGCCGATAAACTTGCCATAGCGCCCGGAGCGGATGATCAGGTCAGAATCGCATTGCGGGCAGCTGCGGCCTTCGACGACTTCCGGTGCCGCATTTTCACGGGATTCATCCACATTGCGGGTGTATTTGCAATCCGGGTAACCAGAGCAACCGATAAAGAAACCGCCGCGGCCGAGACTCATTTGCAGTGGCTTGCCACAATCCGGGCATTTTTCATCAATGGGTTTCGGATAGGGACGCGGGTAGTCTTTACCTAAAAGCTGGTTGAACGGCTTCCAGAACTCGTTCATTAATGGAATCCAGTCTTTTTCTCCGCGTGCAACCGCATCCAGTTCGTCTTCCAGGCCGGCGGTAAAGTGATAGTCCACATAGGAGGTGAAATTATCAGTCAGAAATTCGATAACGACACGGCCGACGTCTGTCGGATAGAAACGTTTCTTCTCGAGGGTGACATATTCGCGTGCCTGCAACGTGGAGATGATGGTGGCGTAAGTCGATGGACGCCCGATGCCATGTTCTTCAAGTGTCTTCACCAGACTTGCTTCTGAATATCGTGGTGGTGGCTCGGTAAAATGCTGGTCGGCGCGAATTTCATTGAGTGAACAGCTGTCACCTTTTTCAAGGGGCGGCAGCATCGCTTCATCGCCGCTGCCTTTTTTATCATCCACACCTTCCTGGTAGACCGCCATGAAACCGGGGTCAACGATGGTTGAGCCGTTGGCACGAAACAGATTGCCCTCGCCACATTTGAAATCCACGCTAACAGTATTGATGGTGGCGTGGATCATCTGGCAGCTGATGGTGCGTTTCCAGATCAGGTCATAGAGTTTGAACTGCTCTGCTGATAAATATTTTTTTATGTCCTCCGGCGTGTTGCGAATGGAGGTAGGGCGTATCGCCTCATGGGCTTCCTGGGCATTCTTTGCCTTGGTTTTATAGGTGCGCGATTCAGCAGGTAAGGCGTCCTTGCCATAGCGTTGCGGTATAAACTCACGCAGTTCATCCAGCGCGTCCTGGGCAAGGTTGACTGAATCTGTACGCATGTAGGTAATCAGGCCGGCTGTGTCGCCACCGATTTCCATGCCTTCATAGAGTTGTTGTGCGACGCGCATGGTACGGCTGGCCGTAAACCCGAGCTTTCGAGAGGCTTCCTGCTGCAGCGTCGAAGTGGTAAACGGTGCAGTCGGGTTGCGCTTGCGCTGTTTCTTTTCAACATTCTCGACTATCAGCCTGCCATCGGCCGCTTTTAGCAACTCCTCCCTGGCAGTGTTGGCGCTGCTTTCATCAGTGATTGAAAACTGCTTGAGCTTTTCTCCATGCAGTTGCGTCAGTCGCGCAACAATCGCCTGACCTTCATGTGCAAGATCACTCTCCAGCGTCCAGTATTCGCGTGCATTGAAATTTTCTATTTCTATTTCACGCTCTACAATCATTCGCAGCGCAGGTGTTTGTACGCGGCCGGCTGACAGCCCGCGGCGAATTTTTTTCCACAGCAGGGGTGACAGGTTGAAACCGACAAGATAATCCAGGGCACGCCGTGCCTGTTGTGCATTAATGAGTTCTGTTGACAGTTCACGGGGATGTTCAATCGCTTCATTGACGGCGCGCTTGGTTATTTCGTTGAAAACAACGCGGTGAACCGATTTATCCGTGATGGCCTTTCGATCACTGAGCAGTTCACAAAGATGCCACGAAATCGCCTCGCCTTCCCGATCAGGGTCAGTTGCCAGGTAGAGGGCATCGGATTTTTTCATGGCCTTGACGATGGCATCGACATGCTTTGAATTGCGGTCAATCATCTGGTACTTCATGGCGAAGTCGTGCTCGGTGTCGACGGCACCTTCCTTGGGGATCAGGTCACGGACGTGACCATAGGACGCCATGACTTCATAGTCTTTCCCGAGGTACTTCTTTATGGTTTTGCACTTGGCGGGTGATTCAACGATTACGAGATTCTTGCTCATAGAAATCTGTTAGCGGCAGACGCAATGGTCAGCGAGTCAGTGCAGGCAGTTTACAGTGTCGTCGAACACCAGGTCTTCGACCCATGTGTAGGCGGCTTCTTGCCCGGGTTGGTTAAACAGCACCATCAGGATGACCCACTTGAGCTGATCAAGGTCGAAATCCTCGCTCTCCAGTGCCATGGCACGATCAATGGCCAGTTCACGGCTGGCAGGTGTCAGCACCCCCATTTGTTCAAGGAACAGGATAAAACCACGGCAGGTAGTGTCGAGCCGGTCCATTTCATGGCTTGCGAACAGGCGCATGGAGCGTTCAGCCTGCATGCTGGGCGGGTTCTCTTCTCCGGATAGTCCCTCCATCCACTGGAAGGCACGATCAATTTGCAGTGCCGGGAAACCTGCCTGACTGAGTTCCTGCTGGACAATATCGCGATCCGGCGTGACCGCACCATCATCGTCCATGTAGTAATTTTCGAACAGATACATCAGTACGTCGAAGACGTTTTCTTTCATATTTAGCCTATTATTTCAGTCGGTTATATGTTCCACCGTGGTTCGATGCAATATATCCGCTCATTTCCAGCTGCAGGAGCATGGAGGAAACTTCGGCTGGCGTCAATCCGCTGCTGCACACGAGCTGGTCTATAGATGTGTTGTC
>Ga0316194_10002355_pt1 | contig 13188 bp, 12 predicted proteins | sample CroRivsedime1_MG_FD_204936 | JGI IMG/M metagenome (GOLD analysis project Ga0316194, IMG submission 204936) | Coastal sediment microbial communities from Maine, United States - Cross River sediment 1 | ecosystem: Environmental > Aquatic > Marine > Coastal > Sediment | place: USA: Maine...
GAACGCCGTTTCCGATATATTCATCTCCGCGGCAACCGCCTGCATCCATGCTGCGTCGCGGTCATCGTCGAGCAGACAGACGGCCGCGGGATTACCCGCGAAGCGCTGCTCTGTGAATGCGTCGATCTGCAGGCAGGGAATTTCGATCATTGTCGGCGCTCGTTCCAGGTCTCAAATGCGGCGCATAGTTCCGGCTCGATTGCGGGGATGGTTTGAACAATGTCTCCAAGCTCCTGCACCAGCGGCTCCGGCCGCTCGAACCGCGGCCAGCTCGGCAAGCCGTCCCCATTCGGATTGCCCGTGGCTGCAAAGTTAATCCAGTATTGCTGCATCGTCGCGGTCAGGGCGCGATCTTTTTCATTGGTGGTCATGTAGTTGTCGTGCACTCCAAACACATAAGAGTACTCGGCGCCATGAAAGGCGCCAACCGAAATACCGCCCCGGTCCTCGCGAGCGCGGGTAAAGAAATACATCCAGGCATCACCGCCGGACGCTGTCCTACTGGCCGCGGCGTTCTGTGAGGGGCATACGTAAGCATTCGCGGTGATCAGCCGGTCCATTGCCCGCCGGGGATCGTCCTCGGCATCAACAAGCGCCAACACCCCTTCTCCACCGATACGCGGGTGGTTTCTGGCCGCGAGCAGCACATCGTCAACGGTCGTATCTTTGTCGATGGAGTCGAGCCACTCGTGATTATTTGTGCCGATCAGTAGTTCGCGACTACCGTATCGGCCCGTTTGAATGTCTTCCCACGTCGATTGTGTCAGTAGCTGCCCGTCAACGGATGGCGAGTGGTAGTGGTCCGCAAATGTTGCCTCGTAAACCTCAAGCAATTCTTGTGCCGGTAGCCGCCGAAGCTGCTCGAGGGTGTTGTTGCCGTCGAGTTGCATCGCCGCGGCCAGGTCTGCGCCGCGTTGACGTTCTATATCAAGGGTCGGCATGGATATGCCGTAATTCGCCGCGCTTTGCAAAATGCCACGATGAAACAAGTCATCGGCGGCCCGGGCGAACATCAACGCGAGAATATTCTCGCCGCCACTTGACTCACCAAACAAGGTTACCCGCCCCGGATCACCGCCGAACGCTTCAATGTTGTCCTGAACCCATTGCAGTGCAGCGATGATGTCCCACAGTCCGAAATTCGCGACCGGCTCATCACCCTGCAATTGAGGGTGTGACAAAAAGCCAAATACACCCTGGCGATAGGCGATCGTAACGACGACAACGCCTTGGGGCGCGAGCACGTGGCCGCGGTAGTTATTCTCGTAGGACCAGCCACTCTTGTTGCTGCCGCCATGAACCCACACCATGACCGGAAGTTTTGCATCGGTCTCGAGTGTCGGCGTCCACACATTCAGATACAGGCAGTCTTCACTGATCTCGAGGTCATCGTAGTAGTCTGCCGACGCGCCGAAGGTCTCCGCCATGTAGCGATACCAATCGAGGACACGCATCGTCTGCATGCACGCGGCCGCGAACTCGGTCGTCTCGCGACGCGACACTTTTGACTGCAGGGGCTGCGGTGCTCGCCAGCGCAAATCACCCAGCGGTGGTTCGGCATAGGGGACGCCGAGAAAAGTAGCCACATCCTCGCCAAGGTACTTGCCAACAAGCCGTTCACCATCAACGCGGACAGACGGGCTTTGCTCGCAAGCGCCCAAAACGAAAACCATAAGAAGAAGCAGTCGGCGCATGTCTTAGAGAGGATGATCCGCCCGCAGCGATTTGACGAGTGACACGGACATAAGCACACCAACCAGCAAAATTGGTAGTGACACGACGAGTAGCAGTGACTGCATGGTCTTGATGCCACCGATAAACAGCAACGAGATTGGCAGTACTGCGAGCGCAAGAGCCCAGAAAACGCGATGCCAACGGGCCGGATCGTCACCGGCGGAGAGGTGTAACGTCGCGCCCGACGCCAGTGAATACGACGCAGAATCATACGTTGTCGCAGCAAAGATAATTGCCACTACCGCGAATACGCCAACAACCAACGGTGCGAGCGGCAGGCTGGCAAGCGTCTGGACGATAGCAGCATTGTCACTGACGGTATTCATGATGTTGACGAAATCGAGTTTATCGGTCAGCTGCAGGAACAACGCGTAGTTGCCAATGATCATGTAAAAAATCCAGCTACCGAGAGAGCCGAATATCAACATCCCGACGATTACCTGGCGGATGGAACGGCCACGTGAAATGCGGGTTATAAACAGGCCCACATACGGTGCAAAAGCAATCCACCACGCCCAGTAGAAGACCGTCCAGCTTTCCACAAAGCCTGACTTGGTAAACGGGTCCGTCCAGAAGCTCATGCGCAAGAAGCTTTGCGTCATAAGGCCCACGCTATTCAGGCTGGTTTTCATCAAGAACGCTGTCGGGCCCACAACCAGAATGAACAGCAGCAATCCCAGGGCGAGATACATGTTGATGTCGCTCAGTCGCTTGATGCCTTTTTTCAGCCCGAGCCAGACACTCACAACGAACAGGGCCACGCAAATACCCATGATCGAAACCTCGAGCCCGAATCCGGTCGGCATTTCAAATAGCCAGGCAACACAAGCCGCGATCAGCGGCGTCGAAAAGCCAAGGCTCGCAGCCGCGCCGCCGATGAGCGCAATCATGAACAGAAAGTCGATGAGTCGCGCGACCGGACCGTGCTCGCGGCCGCGCAGAAACCAGTTACAACACAGGCTGAAGCGCAATACGTCCATTTTGCGCCGATAGTAGGGATACGCGATTGCAATTGCGGGCAGGCAATAGAAGGCCCAGGCGGTAATGCCCCAGTGAAACAGGCCATAGGTCGAGGCCCACTCGCTCGCCTCGGTGCTTCGCGCCACCGCACCAAACGGTGGCGATTCGTAATAATACGCCCACTCCGTCGCACACCACTTCATCAGGCCGGCGCCGACGCCGGCGCAAAAAAGCATGGCGATCCAGCTCAGCTGGCTGAACTCGGTTGTACTGTCAGCATCGCCCAGTTTGACCGCGCCGTAACGGCTGCTGGCCAGCCAGATCAGAAACGAAATTGCAGCAACACTGGCGAGCAAATAGAAAATGCCAAACTCGATAGCGATGTAGTTGTACAGGTTTTCGAGGTAGATGCCTGCTGACTCGGGCGCCGCCGCGAGCGGAATGCAGACCAGCACGATGATCGCAACGCAGGCGCCAAAACTCGGCCAGTCAATTCTCGTTTGCTCCATGAGTTGCCGTCTCACTCGCTTCGGTCGACGCAGTTTGACAGAATGCGAGCGTGACAGACAAGCCGATAAAAAGCGTACTGCGATTGCGCAAACGACATACACCCAGAAATATCGTGGAGTTGGGGCCCGAGGATGGCAAGCGCCTGGTCGATTTACAGTCACTACGCGATGCTTTGGTTGCCAGCCTGATTGTCGTCATTCTGTTCAGCATTTTGTGGGCAATGGTGTCGACGCTGACGAGTCGGATTTTTCCATGGATGACGATTGTGCTTGGAATCTTGGCCGGTCTCGTCATACGTCGCGCTGGTCGTGGCGTCGATTGGCGCTTTCCGGCGTTGGCCGCCAGCGTTACGTTGTTCGGCGCAATCGCGGGCAACGTCGTCGTTGCTGCGGCGTTCACGGCGGCCGCGCTCGACACAAGTACGCTCGAGGTGCTGGGCGCGGTTACCAGCATGACGTGGCCGGTGTTCTTCGACGAGGTTATTTCAGCCGCAGATATTGTTTACGCGATTTTCGCCGCAGCGACAGCGGCGTTTTATGCGAACAAGCGACTGAGTCGCGGCGAGTATCTCGCACTGCGAAAGTGGCGCGAACAGGAAGACATCAGACCGGGCTAGACGGGCATTAACAAGTCTTTGGAGTCGACCGCTTTGCCGGTGAACAAAGACAACTGCTTTTTAACCAGCAACTCGAGATCGTTTACGGCGTTCATGATGCCGAGAAAGTAAGGGGGCTTGCGGCGTAGTAACGACCAGTCATCCGACTCCACAATTCGCACGAGATGCGAGATATTGTTTGCGATGGCATCGATATACGGGTTCCGCCCGTCGTAAAGTACCTCTATATAGCGATAGGCGCGATTGAACTTACGATGCAGCCGTTCCCGCATAACCTGCTGGTAGAAGGCGGGTGTTTTTTGTAACAAGTCCTTGCCCGACTTATAGCGCACCACGTATTCACCGGGCCCCGCGTTTTCGACAGCAACGCCACCAACAACAAATTCCTTGTACAGCCGGTCACGACATTTTTCGAGATAACAGCGGTCCGCCATCTGCGCCATCAGGTCGGCCGTGCCGATGAGGTGACCGCAAATAATGTCACGCGGATCATCGAGTTCGATCTTGTCGAGATCAAGCTCGTAGCCGGTAAAGTGCACAATCATGCTGCTGATAGCAACGTCCCTGGCCATGCCGTGTTCGGGCATGTAGCGACGCAGAAAGTCAGCACTGCGCGACACGTGACAGAGCGTAAATTCTGCGCCGTTTACAAAGTCGCGGTCGCGCTCGCTGTGACGAATGTAGCCGGAGTCATGAAATAACGATGTGATAATCGCCATCTGTGCGCGCTGCGATCCAAGCCGATCTTTAGTTTCTACGCTGCGCTCATAACCTGCGACAAGACGCGCCAGCGCAAGCGTCATGTCCAATGTGTGTTGCATATCGTGATAGGTCGTGTCGCAACCTTCGTAGCCGGGAAAGCGGCCGGTAAACAAACGCTCGAAATCGTAAAACGCCAGCCAGATCTTGTCGTAGGAGGCCCCTGGAAAGGTTGCGCTGAAAAGTTCGTGCACGGCATTGCGAACCGAAACAGGGTTGCTAACCTGTACCGTGTTGCTGACGTCGTAATCGTTACGGCGGTCCTGGGACATGATTCTGTTGCTGTTATTCGGTGTCGCCACGGAGGCTTACATCCACGAATGATACACGTCGAGAAAACGTCGAGCAGGGCAAAAAACTGAAATATGTCATGTAGTTGTCGTTAAACACAGATGTCGGAATTCTTTTCAATTCGTGAATTCGGCGACGACAGGCGCGTGGTCTGAAGGCCGCTCCCACGCGCGCGGCTCCTTATCAACATAACTGGCACTGCAGGCCCGCGTCATCGCGTCAGTAGTCAGGATCAGATCAATACGCAGGCCGGCGTTGCGTCGAAAACCTGCTGCCCGGTAATCCCACCAGCTGAAACTCTTTTCTGGCTGATCAAACTTGCGAAAGACGTCGGTTAGCCCCAGTGCCATCAATCGTCGCAGTGCGTCACGCTCCGGCGGACTGCAAAGAACGTCTTCGCCCCACTTCTCCGGATCATAAACATCCTCATCGGCCGGGGCGATATTGAAGTCACCGAGCACGACAAGTTTTTCGTGCCGACTCATCTCGTCTGCCAGGAACTCGTGCAGGGCATTCAGCCAGCGCAGCTTGTACTCGTACTTCTCGGAGCCAACGGACTGGCCATTCGGGATGTACAGATCAACGACGCGGACCCCATCTATGGTTGCGGCAAGGACGCGGCGTTGCGGATCATCGAAGCCGGGAAACCCGGTAATCGGATCCGCCGGCTCTGAACGGCTGATAACAGCAACGCCGTTGTAGGTTTTCTGCCCGTTCGCGATCGAGGTATAACCGGCCTCGGCCAGGGCCGCAGTTGGAAATGCTTCGGTTAGCTGCTTGATTTCCTGTAACACGAGTACGTCAGGCTTGTTTGCAGCAAGCCACTCCAGCACATGCGACTGACGCACGTTCATCGAATTGACGTTCCAGGTCGCGATTTTCATCAAGGGGCAATTCCACTCTGCTTGAGAAGCGCATCGATCTGCGGCTTGCGGCCTCGAAACGCTACATAAGCCTGCATGATGTCGTGGCTGCCACCTATCTCGAGAATCTCACTGCGAAAACGTTTTGCTGTCGCGCTATCAAAGATGCCGGCCTCCTCAAAGGCACTGAATGCATCGGCGGCAAGCACCTCGGCCCACTTATAACTGTAGTAGCCCGCGGCATATCCACCGGCAAATATGTGAGAAAAGCTGTGCGGCAACCGGTTGTAATCGGGCGCTTCAATCAAGGCCACTTCGCCGCGGACCTCGGCAAGGGTTCGCAGAGCCGCACCGGGTTGTTCCGGCGTGTATTCGGCATGCAAACGGAAATCAAACAGCGCGAACTCCAGCTGCCGCATCATCGCTGTTGCCGCCCCCGCATGGCGACTGTCTTCAAGTCGATCGAAAAGCAATCGTGGTAGCGGTTCGCCAGATTCGATGTGCGCCGAGCATCGTTCGAGGACGTCGAAGCTCCAGGCAAAGTTCTCCATGAACTGACTGGGCAACTCGACAGCGTCCCAGGGAACACCGTTGATTCCGGAGATGCTCGGATAGTCGATGCGGGTCAGCAGGTGATGCAGCATATGGCCAAATTCGTGGAACAGCGTGACGACGTCCTGATGCGTCAGCAGCGATCGGCCGGCATCTGGCGGTGGAAAGTTGCAATTCAGATAACCGACCGGCAGCGTCGCATGACCATCCAGGTTCTTGCGCACAATACACTCATCTATCCAGGCGCCACCGCGCTTGCCACTGCGAGCAAACAGATCGGTGTAAAAACCGCCGATCTGGGCGCCGTTTTCATCTTGTACCGAGTAGTAACGGACATCCTCATGCCAGGTCGTGACGTCTTCCTGGACGTGCAGCGTAATACCGTAAAGGCGCTCGGCGAGCTCGAACAGGCCGTTAATGGCCTTATTGGCCGGAAAATACTGCCGCAGCTCCTCGTTCGAGATCGAGTGCTTATCCTGCTTTAGCTTTTCAAGCCAGTAGGAAGCATCCCACGGCGCCATTGCAAAACCGGCGAACTCGGACAACTCGGCGAGTTCCTTCTGTGCTGCCGGTCGCGATCGGCGGGCGAGCTCCCGCAAAAAGTCGATGACCTCCGTATTCGTATTTGCCATTTTCGTTGCCAGCGAATACTCGGCATAGTTTTCGAATCCGACGAGTTGCGCCGCCTCGTACCTCAGCGCGAGAATGGACTCGATATTCTGGCTATTGTCCCAGTCAGCGCTGTCACCCTGGTCGGATGCCCGCGTAACCCAGGCACGATATAGGACCTCCCGAAGCGACCGCTTGTCGGCGTGGCGCATTACGGCATCATAAGTAGGGTAGTCGAGCGTCAGCAACCAGCCCTGACGATCTCTCTTGCGTGCTTCAGCCGCCGCACGCACGATCGCCTGCGGCGGCAGGCCGCGCAAGTCGGCCTCATCGTCGAGGTGCATGCTCCAGGCGTCCTGTGCATCCTGAATGTTGTGTTCGAACGATGCCTGGGTTGCTGCGAGCTGCTGCATGATTTCTTTGAAGCGGATTTTGTCAGACCGTGCAAGATCGACACCAGCAAGGTGAAAATCTCGCAGTGCCTGCTCAACGACGCTGCGTTGCGCCGCGCTGGTATCTTCGGCAAAGCCTTCTGCGACGGCCGCATAGGCCTGCTGCAATCTCAGGTTCTGTGATATTTCGGTGCCATGCTCGGTCAGTAGGGGCAGGGCCGCGTTATAGGCTTCGCGCCAGTCCTTCGATCCGAGCACGCTTTGAAGGTGACTGACCGGGGACCATACACGGGAAAGTTCGTGTTCCATTTCTTCAAATGGCGCGACCAGCGAGGCAAAATCCGGCTGCGAATTTACGTCCAACAGGGCGTCGAGCTTTTGCCGGTGCTCTGCGATAAGCTCCGTGACGGCAGGCACGACCTGCTCGGGCAATAGCTCGGCAAATCGCGGCAGAGAGGACGTATCGAGAAGCGGGTTAGGCATTGACGTGGCTGATATCCTTTTCAGGCGCAAGATGTTAGCACAGTGTTACGGGAGCACCCCACGGGTACGATCGAATGCACAACAGGTGGAGATGTTTTGAACAAACGATTTGATCTAATAGTTATCGGTGGTGGTAGCGGCGGCATTGCACACGCACGCCGAGCTGCAGAATATGGTGCGACAGTCGCGGTCGTGGAATACGGCCCGCTCGGTGGGACCTGCGTTAATGTCGGTTGCGTGCCAAAGAAAGTCATGTGGTACACAGCAAGTCAGATGCATCACTTCGAGTATGCGGCCGACTATGGCTTTGACGTTTCTGTGGCCGGACACGACTGGGCCGTATTGAAGTCGCGACGCGACGCCTATGTGAAAAGGCTCAATGGCATTTACGAGACTAATCTCGATCGTAGCGGCGTGACCTATATTACCGGTGCGGCAGGTTTCATCGACGAATACACGGTCGCTGTTGGCGACGAGCAGTTTCAGGCTGACCGTATCGTTATTGCGACGGGTGGACGACCAAGTGTGCCGAGCATACCGGGCGCCGAGTTCGGCATTACTTCGGACGACTTTTTCGAGCTTGAGGCGCGTCCGGAACGCGTCCTTGTCGTTGGTAGCGGCTATATCGCTGTCGAGCTGGCGGGCGTATTCAATGCTCTGAATAGCCAGGTGCAGATGGTCATTCGCAAGGATAGCGTGCTGCGCAGCTTTGACGCGATGTTATCCGAGCAGCTCATGGAGGCTATGGAGAAGGACGGGGTCGAAATAGAAGCTCGCGTGATTCCGTCGTCGCTTGAGAAGAAAGCGGATGGCCTGGTGCTGCATGCAGAAGATGGACGGGAGTTCGGTCCGTTCGATGCGGTGCTGTGGGCAATTGGACGCGACCCGAACGTGGCCGGTCTTGAGCTGCAAAACGCCGGCGTCGCGAGTGATGCCAGCGGCTTTGTGCCGACCGATCTCTATCAGCAGACCAATGTTGATCATATTTTCGCGCTTGGTGATGTCACGGGCAGGGCGGCACTTACGCCTGTGGCAATTGCGGCTGGCAGGCGCCTGGCGGATCGCCTCTACGGCGGTATGGCGGGTCGCCATCTCGATTATGAGCTGATTCCGACGGTTATCTTCAGTCACCCGCCAATAGGAACCGTCGGCCTGACCGAAGCTGCTGCGCGCGAGCAATATGGCGATGCAGTAAAGGTATACACGTCAGGGTTTACACCAATGTTTTATGCGCTCGGCGACAAAAAGCAGCGTTCGGTGATGAAGCTGATCACGGTGGGCGAGGACGAAAAGGTCGTCGGCTGTCACGTAATTGGTGATGGTGCGGACGAGATGTTACAGGGCTTCGCCGTTGCGATTCGCATGGGTGCCACCAAGGCGGATTTTGATGACACGGTTGCCATTCATCCGAGCAATGCGGAAGAGTTCGTAACTATGCGTTGATGTGCATTTGTTTCAGCACAGGGGCGGTATCAGGACGAATGCCACGCCAAAGCTTAAATGATTCTGCCGCCTGCTCCACCAGCATGCCCCAACCCATTACCGACTTCGCGGCGCCCTGCTCGCGGGCCCAGACGCTAAACGGCGTTGGATTCAGGCCGTAGGAAAGGTCATAGCAAATGGTGTTCTCTGTAATCGCCGCTGCAGGATAGGGCGGAGAATCGCCCTGTAACCCGGCAGAGGTAGCGTTGATCACAAGATCATAGGCTTGCGTAGCTGGCACGACGTTGAAGCGACAGGCGCTCACCGGGCCCTGCGACTGGAAGTGCTCAACCAGCGCTTGCGCCTTGCCAATGCTGCGATTCGCGATCACCAAAGAATTTGGCTGCATCTCCAGCAGCGGGCCGACGATGCCCCGCGTCGCGCCACCGGCGCCCAGTATAAGTATCGTGGCGCCTTCGAGGACAATACCAAGATTGACGCCCAGGTCTCTGAGCAGGCCAATGCCGTCGGTGTTGTCGCCATAGATTTCACTGCCGCGAAAGACGAGCGTGTTTACGGCACCAGCGGTGCTGGCGCGCTCACTCATCTGATCGACGAGGCGGGTAACTTCGCTCTTGTGTGGCACCGTTATATTCAGGCCCTTGCCACCGGTGCGCTGAAACTGGCGTATCGCCGTTTCAAGATTGTCCGGAGCGACCTGCAACAACTCGTACCGCAATTCCTGCCCTGTCTGTAATGCAAACAGGCGATGAATAACCGGCGAGCGGCTGTGCGAAATGGGGTACCCCATTACGCCATATCGATCGATCGTCGTCGTTGCTTCGGTCATTCCTTCAGCCAGCGGGCAGCAGCGATCGAATAATAGGACAGAATGGCGCTCGCGCCCGCGCGCTTGATCGACAGCAGGGCCTCCAGCACGGCGGAGCGCTCATCGAGCCAGCCATTCTCGCTGGCCGCCTTCAGCATCGCGTACTCGCCACTAACCTGATAGGCGAACGTCGGTACACCGTAGGTCTCGCGCACTCGCCGAATGACATCCAGATACGGCAACGCAGGTTTGACCATGACGATGTCGGCACCCTCATCGAGATCGAGGCCAACTTCGCGCAGAGCCTCATCGCTGTTCGACGGTGCCATCTGGTAAGTCGACTTATCGCCACCACCGAGATTCTTGGAGGAAGCAAGTGCATCCCGGAACGGACCATAAAAGCAGGACGCGTATTTTGCGGCGTAGGCCAGAATCAGTGTATTGATGTGGCCTCTAGCTTCGAACTCGGTACGTATTGCGCCAATGCGTCCGTCCATCATGTCTGACGGCGCGACCATGTCAGCGCCTGCCACGGCATGCGACTCCGCCTGACGAACGAGCATCGCGACGGTGGTGTCATTGAGGACGTAGCCGGCGTCGTCGATAATGCCGTCCTGGCCGTGCACGGTGTAAGGGTCAAGAGCCACGTCAGTAATGACGAGCAGGTCGGGATACTCGGCTTTGATTGCTCGCACGGCCGTTTGTACGAGACCCTCCGGGTTGGCGCACTCGGCGCCGTCCAGACTCTTCTTGTCGCCGTCGATCACCGGAAACAGGGCGACAGCAGGGATGCCCAGGGTTACAGCCTCCTCAAGCTCTTTGAGCAGGCCGTCAACGCTCTTGCGCGAAATCCCCGGCATCGACGGTATCGCCTCACTGCGATTCTTGCCGTCCAGAATGAACACCGGATAGATCAGGTCGCCTGATCCGAGGCCGGTTTCGGCGACGAGGGTGCGTAAGGCTGCGGTTCTGCGGCTACGCCGCATACGAAGCTGGGGGAACTGACCGTGTTGTGAAGTACTCATAGCTAGGCGATATAAACACAATAATTTTTGATTTTCTCTACATTTAGGTACGGTTTCCACGCTTTAATCGCAATTTTTCGACGAATCGGTAATAAATCTCAGAAGGGTCGGGTCATCTCGTATGCAAAACAGTGAAAACAGTGCCAAACGGCGTCAGAGGTTTGATCAGTATGTGGCTGTCTATCACCAGGATATGTATCGCTATGCGGCCTGGCTATGTCGGGACAAGGCAATCGCCGAGGACGTCGTACAAGAGGCGATGCTCAGGGCCTGGAAGTCACTTGATGCGCTGCGTGAGGAGACGTCTGCAAAGCAATGGTTGCTGACGATCGTAAGGAGAGAAAACGCTCGTTATTTCGAGCGAAAACGGCTCGAAACTGTGGATATTGACAATCTGACGGCGTCGCAGGCGGCGCTGCTGGCTGAACAACCGGATGATGAACTCGACAGTATGCGCGCGGCAATTTTCGAGCTTGAGGACGATTACCGCGAACCGCTGGTGCTACAGGTCCTGATGGGCTACAGCACGCAGGAGATCGCGACACAGATGGGATTGAAGCAGGGCGCGGTGTTAACACGACTGCATCGCGCCAGGCTGCAACTCAAAGAAATGATGGCAAGACTATGAATTGCGAAGAGTACAGAGAATCGATAGCAGCAGACCCGTCGTTTGATGGCGGTGCGGGGCATCTCACAGGGTGCGCCGAATGCCAGGCTTATCGCAGCGAAATGCAGGCGCTTGACGAGCAGATCAAGCGCGCGCTTGTACTTGAAGTACCTGATTTGGTGGTACCGGAATTGCCGGAAATTGTCACTGCCAAGTCGGACAACGTTGTTGCATTGCGGCGCCGACAAGTGGCGCCACGTGTATGGTTCGCGATGGCAGCAACCATCGTGGTCGCTGCCTTGATCGGTATTCGCATTGTGGGGACAGACCTGCAATATGATTCGCTTGGCGAAGAAATTCTTGCGCACCTTGATCATGAGCCGTTCTCATTGCGGGTTACCGATATTGCGGTGACGGACGCGCAACTTAACGCCGTTGTGCCAAGAGACGTCGCCAGACTGGATCACAGTGCCGGGCTGATCACGTACGCACAAAGCTGCCCGATACGGGGACATGATGTGCCACACCTCGTTATTCAGGGCGAATACGGTCCGATCACAATTTTGTTAATGCCCGAAGAAGCAGTGTCAGGCCCTGAGACTATTCACGGCGAAAATATCAATGGTGTGATCTTGCCGGTTGGTAACGGCAGTATCGCGATCATCGGCGAGAGCGAAGAGCGACTCGATCGCATTCAGGAGCGAGTTTTGGAATCGGTGACGTGGAGCACCTAGTGCGCGTCACCAATAGAGCTGCCCAGCTTGGGCAATTAACCCTTGTAGGAGAGAGAGAATGTCGGAAAAGAAAGTTATTAAGCCAATAGCGCTGGCCGTGGGTGCTGCCCTGGCCGGATCGTTTGCACTGTCTAGTAGTATCGCCAGCGCGGATACCGTCGACAGCCCGTTCGCAATGTCCACACTGAGTGCCGGCTACATGCTCGGCGACGCTGAAGGTTCGTGTGGTGGCGATAAAGAAGCCGAAGCTTCTTGTGGCGGCGACAAAGAAGGCGACGCTGGCGACAAAGATGCTGAAGCCTCCTGTGGTGGCGACAAGGATGCGGAAGCCTCCTGTGGTGGTGACAAAGAAGGCGATGCCGGCGACAAAGATGCGGAAGGCGCTTGCGGCGAAGGCTCTTGTGGTGGTGCGAAAGAATAAGCACTTTCCATCTGCTTAAGCTTGCACAATCAGGCCCACGCATTGCGTGGGCCTTTTTTATGCACAACGCAAAGTTTCTTCGTTTATGCGGAAGCGATTCCAGTGTTAAATTGACGTTCGAAAATGCAAATGGAAGTCGCAATGAAAAAAGCGCTTACACGCTGTAGGTGGGCCGAGGGCGTCAGCCTCGGCTACATCGAATATCACGACAAGGAATGGGGTGTACCCGTGTTTGACGACCAGGTGCAATTCGAATTTCTGCTTCTCGAAGGCGCACAAGCGGGACTAAGTTGGTCAACCATCCTCAATAAACGCGAGGGTTATCGTAAGGCGTTTGCCGATTTCGATCCGCTCAAGGTCGCGCGCTTTACACAGAAACGC
>Ga0316194_10002359_pt1 | contig 13181 bp, 5 predicted proteins | sample CroRivsedime1_MG_FD_204936 | JGI IMG/M metagenome (GOLD analysis project Ga0316194, IMG submission 204936) | Coastal sediment microbial communities from Maine, United States - Cross River sediment 1 | ecosystem: Environmental > Aquatic > Marine > Coastal > Sediment | place: USA: Maine...
GTCCTTGGGCACGGCGCGGATCTGGAATATCGGCAAAAAAGTCGGGCAACGATTGCATCTGTTGTGCACTGAGCATGATTTTTGGACCTCCTATACGATAAGCGGGTTTGAGGATAGGCCGGGATAACAGTGCTTGGGCATTGGACTTTAACGGTTTGACAAAAACCATTTTCGGTGACTTGGCCATGGCGCTGTAGCCTTGCCGGGTGCGACGAAAGCCCTTGGTGTCGCCCACATATATCCAGTTGGCCGCTTTGTAAATGGTTCCGGCAAACCGTTGCGGGTCCACAAAGGTCTCCAGCAGCATAACCCGATGGCCGAAGAGCGCCTGCCAATCGGCGGGCAGTCTGTTTTGGCACAACGATAGAATGCGGGAGGCCAAATTCGGAAAATGCCAGTCGGGCAGGATCAGAAAACGGCTGTTGTTGGTGACCAATTTTAGCCGGTCGTACTGATGGCGAAAGTCCCATCCGATCCAGCGATCCCGTGGGGAACACTTTAAGGCGGCAGCGGAGAAACTCAACAGTGCCACCCATTGATCACCAAAGGTGGCAACATACCATAGGGTTTCGCTGATCTTGGGCAGAGCACCCAGGTAATGATGCTCTTGCATCAGTTTTTGAAAACGCTGCTCTTCAAGCCGATGGATGGGCCGGACAAGGACTTTTAACAGGTTCAACACAGTTACCTCCGGGATGAAGTGTCATATGGCTTCTTATATACCTCATGCGGAGACGTTTGTCCATAATTTCTGGCAAGTAATTGATATTATTTTATAGATAGGACAGAATAAAAACACCCTGAAAAAAACAGCTTGACATCGATGTTTAAATATCAATATATGAAAAGGAGTAAATTACCACTCTTCTATTCCAAGCTATAATCTCAATTTTAAACCCTAAGGTTGCAGCATTGGGGCAAACTTGCTTTGGAACCTAATCGCATGCCTTCCAAAACGAACAACTCTCTTAAAGGCATCAAAGCACAAAAAAATCCGACCAAAAGTTCGGCTATCTTGAAAGCCGCAGGAAATATCTTCGCTCAGAAGGGATTTCATGAGGCAACCATATCCGATATAGCAAAGAAAGCCGAAGTATCCGAAGCACAAACTATGATTACTTCTGCTATAAGGAGGAACTGCTCTTTTCTATTCCGGCCGAAACCATCCACCAATGTTAGGGAAAAAATCTTGAAAGACTAGAATATATCCCGGGCGCGGCCAATAAGTTAAAATTTTAAATTTACCGCCGCTTAAAACTTTTTGCTTCCAATCCGGATTATGCCTCTGTGGTTATGCTCTTTCTCAAGGGGAACCGCAATTTTTTGAAGACCGAAGCCTATAAGATTGTTCAGAGGTCTGATAGAAACACCACTCAGGTGTTGGAAGAAGGCATTCAAAACGTTGAATTCAGGCCGCATATCAAACCTTACCTGGTGCGCGGCATGATATGGGGGGACCATTGAACGTTTAGTTACCTGCAAAAGTATGTTAGGCAAACCATAGGATCTGTTGGGCCTTGCCGATGATATCGTTCTCACCATTTTTAACGGAATACAAACCCCTCAAATTGAACCAACGATACACGTCAAGGTAAAGATGGACATATAGGATGTGGGGTTCCGGGTTCAACGTTCCGGGTTTAACACCCTCCAAACCTGAAACCTTCAGTTTCTGACAACATGTTGTCAGATAATAGCCGTTTGAGGCCTAACCATGAATCTGGCGCAATATTTGGTAGACACAGCCCGCAAGTACCCCGACAAACCTGCCGTCCGCTGGGAAGGACAATCAATCACCTTTCATGAATTGAACACCAGATGCAATCAACTGGCCAACGGGTTGAAGGACTTGGGTTTGGCTGCCGGAGACCACTGTATGGTAATGCTGCCAAACAGTATACAGGTCATCACAATTTATTATGCCCTGGCCAAGATGGGAGCCGTCATTGTACCGGTTAATTTTTTATTTAAAAAACACGAGTTGGAACATATCCTGTCGGATGCGAAGCCCAAAGCGTTCGTAGGTGCCGAACCATATCTGGCCGAGATCAAACCGGCAATGCAAAGCGGGTTTGAACCGACGATAAAGATAGCCATCGGAGTTGAGGATAACAGTAATTTTCTGCAACTGAACAGCGTGTACAGCAACAATGATGATTTCAAGTTGTATCCGGTGCAGGACAACGATTCACTGACAATTCTTTATACTTCGGGCACTACGGGGGTCCCCAAAGGCGTTATGCTGACCCATAACAATCATGCCAGTGAAGCCAGAATACTAGCAGAAATGCGCGGTAAGCTTGACCCGGAGGTTGTGGTGATAGGCGTTTTGCCGCTGTATCACATATACGGCATAACCAGTGTCATCAATGTTTCCATGTATCTTGGCCTGACGATAGAGCTGTTTACTCAATTTGATCCGGAAAAAGTCATTAGACTATCCCAAGAAGAAAAAGAGTCCATCTTATTTGCCGTGCCCACCATGTACAACCGCCTGATTCAGGTTGCATCCCAAAGCCCTCACGGGCGTTCTTCCTTAAAATTTTGCATATCCGGCGGGTCTTCCTTGCCGGTCGAATTTTTGAATCGGTTTGAAAATCTTCTAAACACAAAGATCTATGAAGGTTATGGACTGACCGAGGCACCGGTTTGCGTCGAAAATCCATACGGAGGCCTGACCAAACCCGGCTCCATTGGGCTCCCCATTACCGAATTCAGTGCCAAAATCGTTGATATTGACGGCCATGAGGCTGCTCCGAACGAAAACGGTGAATTGCTCATAAACGGCCCCGGGGTGATGAAAGGCTATCTCAACCGACCGGAGGACACCAACGAGACCATCAGGGATGGCTGGCTGCACACCGGTGATATCGCCCGCAAGGATGAGGACGGTTATATCTATATCGTTGATCGCAAAAAAGATCTTGTTATTCGGGGAGGATACAACGTATATCCACGGGAGATTGAAGAGGTCATGTATCAAATCCCGCAGATTCTGGAAGTTGCCGTAATCGGCGTTCCCCACAAAGATCTCGGCGAAGAGTTGGCTGCAGTGTTGGTCCTGAAGGAAGGCGTCGAACTCGACCCGGACGATATTCGGGATTATGTGAAAGAACGGGTGGCGCCTTACAAATATCCCCGGATCATAAAAATCGTGCAAAATTCGCTTCCCAAAAGCGGCACGGGTAAGATTCTGAAAAAAGAGATCAGGAAAAAATTGGGTGATTTTTAGTCGTCTTGATAGTATTAACCCGGCAACCAAACGCGTCATTCCCGGCCAAAGGCATCGGGATCTTCGAATGGAATTCGGAAGTCGGAATGCGGAATCTGGAAATGGGAAAGAATGGAATTCGGAATTTGTGGGCAGTCAAAGTAGCCACGGACACACACAGACGCACACGGACATTTTTTTACCAAAAGTATATCTGTCTGTGTTTGTCTGAGTGGATCTGTAGCCAATTATATAAAAAAATAGGAGGTTTCAATCGATGGAGATTAAAAAAATATTCGTAGCAGGTGCAGGCTTGATGGGCGGCGGTATCGCTCAGGTCTGTGCCCAAGCCGGTTATCAGGTGACCATGCGGGATGTCACCGATGAAATACTTCAAAAAAGTTTAAAGACAATTAACTGGTCGGTGGGCAAGTTCGTGGAGAAAGGCAAAGTGGCCGGTACGGTAGATGAAATCATACAGCGGTTAAACGTCACCACCGATCTTACAGCTGCTTCAGATGCGGATTTTGTGTTCGAAGCGATTATAGAAAATCTTGAAGCCAAAAGAAAATTGTTTTCCGAGCTTGATAAATTATGTCCCGCGCACACCATTTTGGCGACCAACACCTCGGCGATCCCGGTAACCGAAATTGCAGTGGCGACGCAAAGGGTAGCGCAAGTTGCCGGAACCCATTTTTTCAGTCCCGTCCCCATGATGAGAGCAGTCGAAATCGTGAAAGGTTTGGGCACCTCGGATGAAACGGTTGAAGTTGCCGACAACCTGTGTAAGTCAATTGGCAAAGAAACAATCCGGGTAAATATCGATATCGCCGGTATTGTCCTCAATCGCCTCAATTTTCCCAGTACGATTGAAGCCATCAAACTGGTAGAATCGGGGGTGGCCACGGTTGAAGACATCGACAAAGGCATGCGGCTGGGCTTCGGCAGACCGATGGGACCTTTTGAAACCGCGGATATGGCGGGACTGGATATCGGGTTTAGCGCCATGACAGCGGTTTATAATGAAACCCGGGATGAAAAATTTCATCCTCCCATGCTGCTCCAGAGAAAGGTGAAACTCGGACAATTGGGCCGTAAAGCCGGTATCGGCTGGTATCGATATGATGAAACCGGAAAAAAATTAGGACCTGCCTAATGATACTACGGCCAAGATTTTGTTCTGAACTGTGCGTTTATAGCGTTGTGGGAGCGGCTTCGGCCGGCTGATCTCGTCGCAGGGCAGCCGCGATTAACTCGGTCAGGCAGATACCCAGGATCGTGGTTATAAGCCATGGTACTGGACCCATCCGGCATTATTGGGAGATATCTATCGTTCGGTCATCCCGTATACCCTGGTGGAGTCAACTGGCTTGGCATTGGTCATGTTTTTTCCTCAAATTGCCGTTTGGCTGCCGAATCAGCTTTTATAGCTGAAGATATTAGCACAGTCATGGCGTCAAACGATGACGTCGTGGCAGCCCTGGACTTGCCGGTCTGGGGAAGAAAAAACAGAATTAAAGTCTTAAACTCCCGGGACCTCAATATTTGTTTTTAGCAATTGTTATAGTTAAACCGTGACAAGAGTGCGCGGCAGTTTCGAGAGCACCTCAAGGCCATTCTCAGTCACCAATAGACTCTCGATATAGGCGCATCCACTTCCGCCTGGCCAGCCCTCCAAACCATCGAATTGATTTTCGAGATTGAAGACCATGCCCGGTTGAATGAAGGGAGAAGGTCCGGTTAACGTTAACATGATAGCGGTCATAGCAGCCACAGAAGTCGATAAACACCAAATCGCCCTGTTTTATCTGACGACGTGTCGGCGGACTGTGATGTGTTCCCGATCGTGGCCCGCTGCCGATCATGGTGCAAGTGCTGGGATAGCCGCCGCCAGCCTTCATCATGGTTCCCATGATAATGCCCTCGATTTCCGTCTCCCTGATGCCGGGGCAGATGGCATCCTGTGCGGCAGCCATGGCCAGATCAGCAATTTCGGCAGCCTTGCGAACATGCAGGACTTCGAGATCGGACTTAACAAACCGCAGCTTTTCGACCAATGTCCAGTGATCCTCAACCGTTGCGCCGCCTTTACGGAGCGCGCCCGCCAACGCCTCAATGACAGACGCATGGGGCGTATAACCCCACATTTCCAAAGCAATGCGAGCACTACCTAAACCTCTATCGGCAATACTGCCAACAACGGCTGAGATGCTTTCCCCAACGGTATCGGAAACGGACGCGGCTTCGAAATAAAGCACAATTTAGTATTTGACACACACGTTATCTCAGATTTTTTTTAGCAAAATTTGGTAAGGTCTGTTCGGTATTCGAAGAACTTTTATTGACAACCTAAATAGTACTCAGTATACGGTATACAAATTTATCAAGTGATTATTATGACCGTTGATACTTCTAGGGCTAAAAAGGGTGGTGGGACATGACAAAAGCCAAAACGCATCAAAACGAACTGGAGAGACTGTCTGATTTGGAGAGCCGGGCCGAAATCGGTGGGGGGCCGCAAGCCATTACCCGACATCACCAAAAAGGCAAATTAACCGCGCGCGAACGGCTTGATCTGCTTTTCGATTCGGATAGTTTTGTTGAGGTCCACAAACTGGCCCAAAGCCAGTCCGTTGACTTCGGTATGCAGGAAAAAAGGGTACCCGGAGACGGCGTGGTCACCGGTTACGGGACCATTGAAGGGCGACTGGTCTTCGCCTATGCCCAGGACGTAACAGTGCTGGGCGGCTCTGTCGGTACGATCCATGGTCAGAAAATTTGTCGCATAATGGATGAAGCCATCAAGGTTAAAGCGCCGTTGGTCGCCTTAAACGATTCCGGCGGCGGTCGCTTGCACGAAGGTTTCTTTGCTTCCAAAGGTGTGGCCGGGATGTTTTATCGCAACACGGCCGCCTCGGGATTGATTCCCCAGATTACCGGCATGATGGGTTCCAGCGCCGGAGTTGCCGTTTATTCACCGGCTTTGACCGACTTTATTGTCATGGTAAAAGGACAAAGCCATATGGTCATTACCGGGCCGGCGATTATCAAATCGGTCACCGGTGAAGACCTGGGCCTCGAAGAACTTGGCGGCGCCAAAGTTCACAGTGAAAAAACCGGCCAGGCCCACTTTGTGGCCGAAAATGATCCGGAGTGTATCAATATTATCAAAAAACTGCTCGGGTATTTGCCGTCCAATAACGATGAGCCACCACCGGTGGTTGAAAACAACGACGACCCCGACCGCGTCGACGACAGTCTGGAAAAAATCGTGCCGGCTGATTTTAAAAAATCCTACGACATGCACCAGGTGATTGTTCGGATTGTCGATAATGAGGATTTTTTCGAAGTTCTGCCCCGGTTTGCCCCCAATATCATCATTGGCTTTGCGCGCATGGATGGTTGCAGCATTGGTATTGTCGCCAATCAACCCCGATACAAAGCCGGGTGTCTGGATGTCGATTCATCCGACAAGGCCGCCCGTTTCATCCGGTTCTGTGATGCATTTAACATCCCCCTGATCAATCTGGTGGATGTACCGGGATATTTTCCAGGCGCGACCCAGGAGCATGCCGGCATCATCCGTCACGGCGCCAAGATGCTGTATGCCTACGCAGAAGCCACCGTGCCCAAAATTACCCTGGCTCTGCGCAAAGAATACGGCGGCGCAGTAATGGGTATGTGCTGCGTGGGTATGGGAGTGGACCTGATGCTTGCCTGGCCCATCGCACAACTGGTGGTGCTGGATACCACCGCAGCGGTAAATCTTATTTTTCGCAAGGAGATTGCGGCCGCGGAAAATCCTGAGGCGTTCAGGCAACAGAAAATAGAAGAATATGACTATAAATATTCCAACCCGTATCATGCAGCGTCGAACATGCTGGTGGACTCCGTAATCCAGCCTCGCGAAACCCGGCCGCAGCTCATCAAAGCCTTGCGAATGCTAAAGAACAAGCACCGACCGGCACCGAATAAAAGACATGGGAATATACCACTTTAAGGAGAATCAATTGCAGCAACTATAGACCACAGAGAAAATTAGCATCTGTTTTAACCTTCCAATGGAGTACTGGAGTATAGGAGTACTGGGATAATGGAAAGAAATAATGGATAAAATCATGAGAATTTTCTTCTCTTTTCCAACACTCCATTACTCTAATACGTCAACACTCCTTGTATTAAACCTTGAAAGGATACCTAATCATGGATTTCGATTTAACCAAAGAGCAAAAAATCATTCAAAAGGCGGCACGCGAATTTGCTAAGGGTGAATTTACCGATGTGGCCAGAGACCTGGACATCAACGAAACCTACCCGGAAAAAATCGTAAAAAAAGCGCGGGAATTGGATCTTATCGGACTTTTCATCCCCGAAGCATATGGGGGTCCCGGTTTAGGATATTTGGAACAGGCCATGGTGTTGGAGGAGTTCTGGAAAGTGGATCCGGGTATCGGGCAGCAACTCAGCTCGATTACATTTGGCGCTGAGGAATTGATCCTTTTCGGAACTGAAGCGCAGAAAAAGAAATGGCTGCCGCCCCTGTTTGAGGGAAATGCGGTTATGGGGTTTGCCATCACCGAACCGGATGCCGGCAGCGATACCGCCGCGGCGACCACCACGGCGGTCAGAGACGGTGATGATTATGTGATCAACGGCAGCAAGGTGATGATCGGCAACGGTACGGTCGGCACATTTATGCTGGTCTACTGTCTTACCAATCCCGAAGTGGAGCGCAAAACCGCCCGCCACAGTATATTGATAGTAGAGACAGACCGCGAAGGCTACAAAGCCGATCCCATGCATGGCAAAATGGGATTGAGAGCCTCCGACACCTCGGCTGTCTATTTTAATAATGTCAGGGTACCCAAAGAAAACCTATTGGGCGTTGAAGGAAACGGATTTATTCAATTAATGAAGTTTTTTGATCATTCCCGGGCATATGTTGCCGGGCACGGAATTGGACTGGCCCAGGGAGCCCTGGATATGTCCATCAAGCATGTGAAAGGCCGAAAGCAGTTCGGCCGGCCCCTCGGCGCATTTCAAGTCACCCAGTTTAAGATTGCCGAAATGGCGACCAAGGTCGAAACCGCACGAACCATGGTCTACAAATCGGCTTGGTTGCTGGATCAGGGAAAGCCCGATACAAAATTGACGGCGATGGCCAAATTGTACGCCTGTCATGTGGCCGTTGAAGTGGTGGACGAAGCCCTGCAGCTTCACGGCGGATACGGTTATTTTAACGATTATGATATCGAACGTTTTTACCGCGCCGCCAAGGTGCTGGAGATTTATGAGGGAACCAAGGAAGTAGAAAAGATCGTGATATCGAGAGAGATATTGGGAAAATTGTAATCACTTAGACCAAAAGGATATCGAAATATAGTCATGATATGATTTTAGCATTTTTTGATTATGTGATTCATTTTAGATTGGCGGGAGACATCCACATAAATTGGCTATTGTGAATATATAGCCGTAATATCTAGTTCCGGGGTAAGCTTAAAATTACGGATTGGTGTGACTAATTTATACTTTCCATGCCTTCACATTATTGTAGATTAACAGAAGCTATAAATTTTATGATCCGATGGTTGTCGCTTGCTAATCTATAATTTCTCAGGATTTTCATTCACGTGCGTCACCCATTTCATATTTGTAAGCACAATCTATAGGCAGAGATGAATAAAGAGAATAGTAGACTGCCGTAATCCGTCAATTAAAAACAGCGGGTTGCCAATTTTCTAATATGCAAATTTCGATAAAAACATGGTCGATGGTCATTTGTTATATGTTGGATACAATAGATCAGGAAGTTATTCTCGGCGGCCCCCTATTTCAACGGCTGGTTTGGATAGGTTTTGAGCGGTTGCAAACATCGACTCGATCCCAGCAGCCAAGATTAAATACATTAACCTATCTTTCTGGAAATAATATTAAAAAGCCTTGAAGCGTCTGCATAACCAAAACGATGCAAATAAAATCGTTTACGCCTTCACCGGCTCTTATCGATAGTCGGCGAGCCGTTCCCAATCAAAAAAAAATCGATCCCTTCTAGGGAGACTGGATGATCAGTGAAAACCAATACCACACGCAAACCATCGGTCGTATAGTAAACGTTATCAGACGCTTTTTCTGCCTGGATTGATTTGGACTTTCCTGAGCCTTTGACATAGCCGAACTTTATTAAAGCCTGAGATTATGCCATATCCTGGGTAAGATCAATGCGTGCCTCGTCTAAGTGGGGATCCAAAGGAAGCGCTACCTCGCCAGGTGCCTTTTCTGCAAAAAGTTCCGCTTGACGGAGGCTGGTCTGTCCAATCCAGACCGGTTTACCTTAGTACCATATTTCACACAAAGCCTCTTGAAAAGTCCGCCGGGATTATCTTTATCTTATCTTTTATTTTCGCCGTCTTTTTTTTGGTTTGGCGGCTGGTTGTCGCTCCTCGGCCGCTTTCAATGCGACTGCACAAGCGTCTTTCTTTCCCACGGATACATCTGCAAAAAAAGCGGTAACGCCAATCGGTCCCAAAGCCAGAGCACCGGCCATTTTACCGACTACAAATGCTGTCCGGCTGGAATCAATAACAAGTCTGGGTTTTGCGAGAGTACCTCCCAGGCGAAATGGTTTTGACAGTTCCCTGAAACTGAATCTGACACCGACAGGGGCATTTCCTATTTTTTTGGGCGTCGGTTTGAGACCCAGGTTCAAAGCTTCGGTTTTTAGATTGATATCGCCGGCGGCAAATATACTGGTTTGTCTCGTATCGAGCAATAGCCTAATATCTGCCAAACCGTCAATAATTTCGACATGGTTGACTACGCAATTTAGCGTAGCATATTCCCTTTTTCTTTTAAAGGGATCGAGCAACTGCAGGATGCCGCTTCCAAAATAATTCTCAAGCAGATGGGTGTATTTGCTGGCTGCCTTCCCGTCACTCAGCGCGATTATGATACCACCGTTGAGATCTGCCATCAAGGCGGCAATCGAATTGCCAGCGCTTTTCAGGTCAACAAATATATCTAGGTTGCCCTCAACGCTGCGTTGATATCCCAGTTGTTCAAGCATCGGACCAATTTCAAGTTGATCGATTTGTAGAGTTGTTTCCAGAACGGCAGGTTTGTTTTGAGACTGTAGCGCAAACTTAACATCTGCGGTGCCACGGCCGATTTTGAATTTAAATGGCTGGACTCGCAGATGCCCATTTTTGAGCAAGATATCGACCCCCACGTCATTGAGGGCGACGGCCGGCAGCAGCACTTGTTTGTCACGCAGTTTAATGTCGGCATCAAATTTCTTCAGTCCCTCAAGTTGCAACGGTTCACTGGTAAACACTTTATTTTTATCTTTTTTGGTGGGCTTCGAAGATCGGCTATTGGTTGTTTCCAAGCTTTTTTTCGGTACCATGAAAGGGCGCAAATCCAGTTTCTCCGTCGTAAGCTCTGCTTTTAGCTGAGGTCTCTTTTTGGACAAATCCAACTCTGCCCAGCCATTGCCGGAGTTATCACCCCAGACGGCCTGCATAGAAGACAATTTATAGACTTTGGGAGATGGATCGCTGAATTGGGCGGAAGCATTGAAAGCCCCTTTGAAGTCGAAATTCGGGCCTCCCAGTTTTTTGATGTTGGCAACATCATTGCCTCGGACGGCAAATTCCAGATTTAATCTTTCTGGGCCTTGCAGGTTCGCGATGGATCCTTTGAGAAGAACTTCGATCAGGTTCCGGTTTCCGAGCAGCAGGTTCAGGTTTTGCATCGATATTTTTTTTTCCGAGCCGACCAGATTAAGCGTCAGTTTGAACGGACCCAGATCCTCTACGCGGGTGAGAGTCACGATGGCAGGCAAATCTACCGGTTGCAGGGTAAATTCCGGGGACGACAAATCGGCGGATAAATTAAACTGTTTGCCGGATAATTTAAGATCCAGCCCGCCCGCGATATTGTTTTTCCCCAACTTCAACATTAGATTGTTGAATTTGTAATTCTTGAGGCTGGGATCCGTTAGCCTGCCGGATACTGCAAAGGCACCCTTTAGGGCCAAAGACCGGTCGGTGATTTTTTCTAGAGCGGCAATTTCACGGCCATAAAATTTGAAATTGAAATCGATGCCGCGTTGAGCCGTGAGATTCTTGATGGCTCCCTTGACCGCGACTGCGGCCAGTTGGGGAGTGCCGGCCTGTAGATCGAGGTGTTGAAGGGACAGATGATTATTTTTTAAGGTCAATTTCGAATGTAATTTCAGCGGTCCGAGGTTGTCTATTTTGTTAAGTTGGGAGTAGACTGCCCCCTTTGGGATGGGAAACGGCTTCAAATTGAATCGCGGCGCAGACAGTTCCACCTCGTAGCGCAGCGGTTGGGTCGCCAGATTAAACCTCAATCTTCCGGTCAGTTTGTTTTCCGCCAATTGTAGATTAAAATCATCCACCCTGTAATTTTGGTCGGTCTGACTTCTAATTTTGCCGGAAATGGCATACGATCCTTGGCCGGGCAACGGGGTAAAAAAATAAGGTTGACCGGAGATTTCCTTGAGCTTGGTTAAATCCTTGCCCCGTAAATTGAAATTCAGGGTGATGCCTCGACGGGCCGGCAGATTTTCGACAGATCCCATAAGCCGCAACTCCGCGGTGTCGTATTTTCCGGCCTGCAAATCCAATTTTTGGACGGCAAGCTCCCGTGCAAAGCCGGCCAGTTTAGCTGCCAGTCTGATGGGACGGATCCGGCTCAGGCCTTTTACCCAGGACTGTTTGGCCATCTCCGGGGCCAGCACACTCGATAGGTCCAAGTGCGGCAATGATAACTTCATATTTAGCTGTGGTTGGTCACCTCTCAAATCCAAATTCAGCTCACCGCTAATATGATTTCTCCCGACTGTGATCTTGAGTTCGGGGATTTCGAGATTTTTTGGGACCGGAATGAGGACTTTCCCGGCGGCGTTAAAAGCCCCCCTCAGCGGTAAAGGCCGACCGCTCACTTGCTCTAAATTGGCCAAATTGCGGCTCTGCAGCTGAAAAATTAGATCAACCTTGTGCATCTCGATCAGATCACCGATGGCACCCTTGAGCTGGAGTTTGACGAGCTCCTCGGTCCCCAGTTGGAGATCGAGCCGCTGCATGGCCAATTTATTATCGGTAGCGGTTATTTCCAAATCCAGATTGAATGGCCCAAGTTTAGATTGCTGTGAAGTCAGGTTAGCCCTAAAAATCGGCACTGAGTCGGCCAGGTTTAAATGAACCTGCCCGTTAATCTCATTTTCCCACAGAACAGCGTTCAGGTCGTTGAACGCAAATACTTTTGGCGCTGGAGCCGTAATGCCGCCGGAAACTTTGAAAGCACCTCGCATCGGCGGGGGAGGAAGGCCTAATTGGGTCAAATTGGCGACATCATGACCCTGTAAAATGAAATGCAGATTAAGGCCCTGGAAGGCCAATAGATCAGAGACGGCACCCGTGAGCGATATAGCAGCTACCGCTTCGGAGCCAATCTGGACCTCAAGATTCTCGACGGCCAATCGGCCTCCCGGATCGGTTACCCTGGTGGACAGCTTAAACGTGCCCAACTCTGGTATAGCTGTCACGCCGGCTAATTTTGCGATCTCCGCCAACGAGGGGCCTTCGGCCATGACATTAAATGCCATCCCTTTCAAATTTACCAGATCCTGAATTTCACCGGCGACATGAATTTTCGCCTGCCCCACTGCGGCTGTCAAGTCCGTCCACAGTGAATAACCCGGTTCGATCAATGCCCGGATCGGTCCGATGGTGCCTTTAAGGGTCCACGGCAGTTCATCAAAGACCCCTTCAAAATGCAATTGCATGGGCTTATCAAATCCTGGAATGACCATATCCAGGCGGTCTACCTGCACAACCAAAGAAAGCTCTGAGCCGGCGTCACGGTAGCTAAATCGGCCTTTCGAAATCTGGACATCGCTGAAAATCAGGTTCGGCAGCGCCGTCTCTTTTTTTTTCTCTGTTTT
>Ga0316194_10002360_pt1 | contig 13180 bp, 15 predicted proteins | sample CroRivsedime1_MG_FD_204936 | JGI IMG/M metagenome (GOLD analysis project Ga0316194, IMG submission 204936) | Coastal sediment microbial communities from Maine, United States - Cross River sediment 1 | ecosystem: Environmental > Aquatic > Marine > Coastal > Sediment | place: USA: Maine...
CAGGATCATGGGCGCTCTTCAAGTTCCTGGATTCCCCGTGACCGTCGTTAATCCCGGCAAACTCAATCAGCTGCATGTGCGGTCCGGCTTTGACCGTGCTGCCACACGATTTGCCGGCGCGGATTTCGTCCATCGGACGGCCGCCGAAGGCCTGATGCAGCGTTTGCAGCCAATCGCCATTGCGCCACGACATGTGGTTGACCTGGGCAGTGCGCTGGGCGCCGGCAGCAGGCAGATCGCACGGCACTTCCCGAAAGCCCGGATACTCAGTATCGATCGATCTGCGCCGATGCTGAAGCGGGCCAAGGATTCGCGCGGCTGGTTTTCGAAAGTGCGTGAACTGCAGGCAGATGCCGCGCAGCTGCCGCTGGCATCGGGCAGTGTTGATTACGTCTTCGCCAATTTGTTGCTGCCCTGGATTGACGATGTGCCCGCGTGTCTCCGCGAGGTCGCGCGCGTGCTTCGCAAGGATGGCGTATTTTTGTTTTCGACGCTCGGCCCGGATTCGCTAACGGTAATCCGGCAGGCCTGGAGCAGCGTTGACGATGGCCCGCATGTGCATCACTTCGCGGATATGCACAACCTGGGTGATGCGGTCATGCAGGCGGGATTGAGTGACCCGGTTCTGGATATCGATTACCTGTCGATCACCTATCGTGACAGCGGCGCAATTCTGGCGGACCTGGCGGCGGCGGGGGCGCGCAACAGCCTTCGCGATCGCAGACGCTCGCTCACCGGAAAGGGGCGGGTTGCCCGGTTTCGCGAGTCCCTCGATGACCGGGCCATAGACGGTGTCATCGAGCTCAAGCTTGAGCTGGTATACGGCCATGCGTTTGGCCGGGGCGTTGCAGCCTCGCCCGGTGAGTTCAGGTTTGCGTCCGAAGATATCGGGCGACGGCGCAATTAGCGTAAACCCGTTACGATTCAGACTCATTCTTAACTGTCTTCGCATCTGCTAAGGCGCTGTTTTTTATGTGCTTATTGCTGGATAATCGACAGCAGGGGGATTGCATGCCTGCGCTGGTTTCAGTAAACTTCGCGGGCTTTTCAGCGGCCAATCCGTTGCAGGAGCAGCGAATGTTCGCCGGATTTTCATCAGCAAGGTGGAAGCCGGTGTCGACGCGCGATCCGCGCCGGTATTTTGCTACCCGAAAATGTAACAACGCGGCGTATCGACGCCGCCAGGTGATCTCAATGATTCGAAAAATGTGTCTTGGCGTTGTGGGCTTGCTCACAGCAGGCACGGCCAGCGCTGACTTGGCTCTCAACATGCCGAAAGGCGTAACGGAGCTCAGTGCAGAGACCTACAACCTGCATATGCAGGTTTTCTGGTGGTGCTGTGTCATTGCCGTCGTGGTATTTGGCGTCATGATTTACTCGCTGATCCGGCATCGAAAATCGCTGGGTGTCGAGCCAGCGAAATTCTCGCACAGCACATCCGCCGAGATTATCTGGACGGTAATTCCGATTGTCATACTGCTGATCATGGCCGTGCCGTCGGCCGAGACGCTGATAAAGCTCGAAGACTCTCGCAAGCCCGACCTGACGGTGGTGATAACCGGTTACCAGTGGAAGTGGCATTACGAATACAAGGGCGAAGATGTCTCGTTTTACAGCAGCCTTGCGCGAACCAGCGTTGACGCTCGGCGCAAGGACTCCGGAATCGACCCGTACACGGTCGAGAACTACCTGCTGGAAGTCGACAACCGCCTGGTCCTGCCGAAAGACGCAAAAGTGCGCGTGCTGATCACCTCGAGTGACGTTGTTCACGCCTGGTGGGTGCCGGACCTCGCAATCAAGAAAGACGCCATACCCGGCTTTATGAACGAGACCTGGTTTCGAGCCGAGAAGGTCGGCGTCTATCGTGGTCAATGCGCAGAATTATGTGGCATGGATCACGGCTACATGCCGATTGTCGTGGAAATTGTCGAGGCGGATGCCTATCAAGCCTGGCTGGCCACACAGAAACAAGACGCGAGCAAGCTCGCAGCAAATTAATGCTATCTCGGTGACAACCTGACGGGTTGCTTGCCGACGGAGATCGACGAATGAGTAGTGCAACCATTACCGCGGACGCCCACGCCGAACATGACGACCATCATGGTCCTGCCAAGGGCATAAAGCGCTGGCTTTTCGCAACCAACCACAAAGACATCGGTACGATGTACCTGGTATTGAGCCTGGTCATGTTTTTTGTCGGCGGCATGATGGCGCTGGTGATTCGTACTGAATTGTTCGCGCCCGGCTTGCAGTTCGTGCATCCGGCGTTCTTTAACCAGATGACCACAATGCACGCGCTCATTATGGTCTTTGGTGCGGTCATGCCGGCATTTGTCGGCCTTGCCAACTGGATGGTCCCGATGATGATCGGCGCGCCCGACATGGCGCTGCCGCGTATGAATAACTGGTCCTTCTGGATCCTGCCCGTTGCGTTCGGCGTCCTGGTATCAACACTGCTAATGCCAGGCGGCGCGCCAGCCAGTGGCTGGACCATGTACCCACCGCTGGTGCTTCAAACCGGTGATGCCTTTCCGTTCCTGATTTTCTCGGTCCATCTGATGGGTATCTCATCCATTATGGGCGCGATCAACATCATCGTGACGATCATCAATATGCGCGCGCCGAGCATGACCCTGTTGGCCATGCCAATGTTCGTATGGACCTGGCTGATCACGGCCTATTTGTTGATCGCCGTGATGCCTGTGCTCGCGGGTGCAGTGACGATGCTTCTTACGGACCGATTTTTTGGCACCAGCTTCTTTCTTGCGGCCGGTGGCGGCGACCCGGTTATGTTCCAGCACATTTTCTGGTTTTTCGGTCACCCCGAGGTTTACATCATGATCCTGCCCGCGTTTGGCGTGGTCTCTGAAATTATTCCGACGTTTTCGCGCAAGCCATTATTCGGTCATGACTCCATGGTATACGCGGCAGCCAGCATCGCGTTTCTTTCGTTCATCGTCTGGGCGCACCATATGTTCACAACCGGCATGCCATTAACAGGACAGCTGTTTTTCATGTTTGCCACGATGCTCATCGCGGTGCCAACCGGTGTGAAAATATTTAACTGGGTGGCGACCATGTGGAAAGGCGCCATGACGTTCGAAACACCGATGCTGTTTTCATTGGCATTCGTTTTCCTGTTCACTATTGGTGGCTTCTCGGGACTGATGCTGGCGCTGGTACCCGCCGATATTCAGTATCACGACTCCTATTTTGTTGTTGCACACTTTCATTACGTGCTCGTGCCAGGTTCCGTTTTTGCCTTGATGGCCGCTGTGTATTACTGGTTACCGAAGTGGACCGGTCGTATGTATGACGAGAAACTTGGCAAATTGCATTTCTGGGCGTCGACAATTTTTGTCAATCTCACGTTCTTCCCAATGCACTTCCTGGGACTTGCCGGAATGCCACGGCGAATTCCCGACTACTCGACGCAGTTTGCTGACTTCAACATGTACGCGAGTATTGGCGCTATCGGTTTTGGTGTTTCACAGCTGTTGTTTGTGTACATCGTCATTCGCTGTGCCCGCGGCACAGGTGAAACGGCCACCCAGGAAGTATGGGACAACCCGAGGGGCCTGGAGTGGACTGTGCCGTCGCCGGCACCGTATCACACGTTTGCGGAGCCACCGGAGGTTACGGGGGACGCAGCGTTTTCATGACATCGGACGATCCAAAACCCGGCAAAAGTAGAGGCACGCGCCGAACCGCTTTGATTCTCGCCGCAGTCGCACTGGCATTTTATCTCGGCTTCATTCTGCTCGGTGTATTGAAGGCTTAGACCATGACTACCGAAAAAGACAAGAACACCGCAAGCAACTCCCTGGCCCTGCGCCTGTTGATTCTTACGATCGCAATGTTCGGTTTCGGCTTCCTGTTGGTACCGATTTACGACGCGTTTTGCGAAGTGACCGGTCTTGGTGGAAAAACCAATAAGACTGCTGCTGCCGTTGAAGGACTCGTCGACGACAAGGTAGCGCTGGACCGCACGATTACGCTCGAGTTCGACACAACTGTCAATCAGTATGCGCCATGGGAATTCAGTTCGTCCGTTGATTCGATGTCGATTAATCCGGGTGCGATTTATGAAACGTCGTTTACCGCTCGCAACCTGACCGACCGCCACATGATCGCCCAGGCCGTCCCGAGCATCGCACCGGCAGAGGCTGCGAAATATTTCAAGAAGCTCGAATGTTTTTGTTTCACAACTCAGGAATTCGACGCAAAAGAGAACCGTGATATGCCGGTTCGCTTCGTCATTGATTCTGACCTGCCTGAGTACATCGATACCATCACTCTTTCTTACACTTTCTTTGACACTGCGAGAGAAGCGCATAACGCAGACCATAGCGCGCATGCTTCGCACTGAGTCTAGTTGACCGGAAATTATCATGTCGAACGACGAACATTATTACGTACCAGAAAGCAGCCATTGGCCAATCGTTGGTGCCGTTGGTTTACTGCTGACAGTTGTAGGCGTCTCAAGCTGGCTTAACGGCAGCAACCCCGCTTATTGGGTCTTTATCGCCGGGCTCCTGGTTCTGGTCTTTATGCTCATAGGCTGGTTCGGCAACGTCATCGGCGAAAGCGAGGGCGGCGCTTATAACGCGCAGGTGGACGCATCATTTCGCATGGGCATGTTCTGGTTCATCTTCTCTGAGGTTATGTTTTTTGCAGCGTTTTTTGGTGCGCTGTTTTATGCAAGGAATATGGCTATTCCCTGGTTAGGCGGAAGCAGCAATAACTTTTTCACCAACCTGCTTATCTGGCCTTCGTTCGAAAGCACCTGGCCAACCAACGGTCCGGCCAATGTCGGTGGTGATTACGAAGTAATGAAGCCGTTCGGATTGCCGCTCATCAACACGGCACTGCTGATGACCAGTAGCATCACCGTGACGATCGCGCATCACGCACTGCTGCATGGCAAGCGTGCGGTATTGAAAACTTTCCTTGCTGCGACCTTCCTGCTTGGATTCGTTTTCGTGTATTTGCAGGGCGTGGAATACATGCACGCCTATCACGAGTTGAACCTCAAGTTGACCACCGGAATTTACGGTTCTACTTTTTATTTGCTGACCGGATTCCATGGCATGCACGTCACCCTTGGCGCGATAATGTTGACCATTATCTGGCTGCGAGTCATGAAAGGGCACTTCACACCTACCAACCACTTTGCCTTCGAGGCAGTCGCCTGGTACTGGCATTTTGTGGATGTTGTCTGGGTCGGGCTGTACGTTTTCGTTTACTGGTTGTAACCAAACGTCCGGCGGCTACGGTGAAATCCAGCCCATAAAGAAGGAAATCACCAGGAAAAGGATCAGCGCCGCCGAGAGCCCGACACGCAAAATAAGGGCCTTGAGCAATCGCGGTGAGCCTTCGCGGTCTCGTATTAAGTAGTACAAACCCGATCCCAGGCTGATCAGAATGGCCAGCAGGATCAATAACACAATTGCCTTCATGATCTCTCCAAGTCAGAGTGATGGCGGGAACATCTCGTGAAACTGAGCAGCGACAAGCAGAAATTCATCAAGCGAATCATTCCGCCGCTGGTCGGTATTGTACTTGTGTTGTTGTTTATGCGGCTTGGTTTTTGGCAGCTCGATCGTGCGAAAGAAAAAATTGCTCTGCAACAATCATTCGACAGTCCACCGCGCTATGTACAGGTGCACGAAGACCTGCGCCCGAAACGGTTCGTTGCGATCGAATCACGCGGACAGTTTCTCGGCGACCGCCAGATCCTGATAGAAAACGCGATTCTGGACGGTGCGCTTGGTTATTACGTGATTACGCCGTTCGAATTCGATGCATACGGACCGTTGTTACTGGTAAATCGCGGCTGGGTCCGCAGGTCGGCGGGTAATCAGGAACTCCCTGACATAGCGTTAGATGCGACGGCCGGCCTGATTCGCGGCAAGGCCGGAGCGCTGCCTCGTGTCGGTATCCGCCCGGGCGAGGCTTTTACTGATCACAGCAGCTGGCCGCGCGTTGGTGTTTGGCCGACGGCGGATGAAATCGCGCTGGAGATAGAGCGGGATGTTTTGCCTTACGTGTTGTTACTTAATGCTGATGAGGAAAGCGGTTTTGTCCGCCAATGGAAGCCTCCACAGACGGGTACCTCAACTCACTACGGCTACGCGTTTCAGTGGTTCGCCATGGCGCTCGCCCTGTTCGGGCTGATGGTCTGGAATTTTCGCAAGAGTACATTGAAAAATAATGACTGAAGTGACGAAACAGGGTCCCGGGCGACTGCAATTACTGCTCATCGCAGCTGTATTCGGCGTGCCTTTAGTGCTGGCCGCGTGGATGTACTACTTCAATAGCTCGCTGGCACCCGATTCGGGCACCAATAAAGGCGCATTGCTGCTGCCAATCGTCAGTCTGGGCGACGAAATGCCTCAATCGGAAATTCATAAAGCCAGGCAGAATCAGTGGCTTATGTTGTATTCGAACACTGGCGAGTGCGACGAGGACTGTGGCCAGGCCCTGGTGCGATTACGCCAGTCCAGGCTGATGCTGGGCAAAGATATGGGCCGCGTCGGGCGTGTATTCTTGCACGGCGATTCCCTGCCGGATACAGTGGTCCTCGAAGAACAGCATGCCGGTCTCATAACAATGACAGATTCGGGGCTGAGCGTGCTGCTGGAGGGAAAGCGCCCAATGACGTTGGCGTCCGGTGGTTGTTACTTGATCGATCCGCTGGGCAATCTCGTCATGTATTTTCCCCCGGACCTTAACCCGAAAGAAATGGTCGGTGATATTAAACACCTGCTGAAACTTTCACACATCGGCTAATCCGGGGGATCCGATTGACCACAACCAGCATTAGAGTCTCTGCCGCGTTTCGTGACTATTACGAACTGACGAAGCCGCGTGTCGTCATGCTGATCGTATTCACTGCGATTGTTGGTATGTTTCTGGCTGTCCCGGGCATGCCGGATCTCGGCTTGCTGCTTTTCGGCACTCTCGGAATCGGCCTGGCTGCATCGTCCGCAGCGGTCGTCAACCAGATGCTGGACGCACGCATTGATATCGAGATGATCCGCACGCGCAATCGTCCACTCCCGCAAGGGAAAGTGTCGCAAGCCAGCGCGTTCGCATTCGCCAGTATCCTGTGCACGGTATCCATGTTGATGTTGTGGTTCCTGGTAAACCCGATAACCGCCGTTCTGACGTTCGCGTCGCTGATCGGCTATGCCGTGATTTACACCGTGTACCTGAAACGTGCGACACCTCAAAACATCGTCATAGGTGGTGCCGCTGGTGCCGCACCGCCAGTGCTGGGCTGGACAACGATGACCGGCGAATTGCACAGCGATGCGTTGATTTTATTCCTGATCATATTCGCCTGGACGCCGCCACATTTTTGGGCGCTGGCCATTGCCCGTAAAGACGAGTATGCGAAAGTCGGCATACCCATGCTGCCGGTGACGCATGGCGTTGAGTACACGTGCCGGTTCATCTTGTTGTACACCATCATTCTGATTCTCATAACCGTCATGCCATACCTGTCGGGCATGAGCGGATTGATCTACCTGGCGACAGCCTTGGCATTGGGTGGCCGATTCCTGTGGTACGCGCTGCGCCTTGGAAGCGACAAGACCGGGGAATTGCCCATGCGCATGTTCCGTTTCTCGATCAGCTACCTGATGTACCTGTTCGCCGCGCTTCTGCTGGATCATTATTTCATTATCCAGATCGGCATCTAGCGGCTCAACTGGCCGGGTATCCAGTCGGCCACAGCCTTTCGATTGACGGCCTTGGCACGATCGAGCTTAAATCCCGATTCGGTAATACAGTCTGACAGCTTGTTCAGCGCGCGGTGTCGTTTGTGGCCATACTTATAAGATTCGCGATCATTCTCGTTTTGCTTGCCGGCTGCGGAACCAGCAGTAGCACGACGACCTATCGCGGCATGATGGCCCGGCTAACACCGGTTCCCTGGCAACAACCGGGTACCTGGGACTTTCATATCGTTGACCCGGAGGAACAATCCATGGGGCATATCGTGCTGCGACTAACGGGAGCGCCTGTTGACAATGCCGTGTGCGCCGAGGGCGACTGGTATCGCGCCCTGATTCTCGAAGAAAGCGTGGATTACGATTTCGGGTTCGATTTGAGACCGGCTTATCGAGTGCACGGCCAGTGGCTGACGGTCGACCTCACGTCATCAATATGCAATGCGGATCATTTGCTTAACGGTGAAATGGACGATGAAGGCGCAAGCGGTTTTTTTAACTACGCGCACCGGCTGGGCGGCAACAACGTAGGTAAATTTACGGCAACACCTGTCAGTGATTAGGCGTTTGCACGAAGCGCAGGGGCCGCGCCGTGGACAGCACTTGGCCGGGTAAACCCGGATGGGGTTCCTTGAGATTTGGAAATCGGCCTCTACACTCGGGTTGCGACGAATTCCGGCCTGATACTCATGGACTCTACTGACAAAATGAAAAGCACCGGCTTTGACCAACTACTAAGACCCCACATGGAGCGCTTGTACCGGCTTGCGTTTCGGCTGGCCGGCAACAAAGCGGAAGCCGAGGACCTGTTTCAGGATGTTTTGACCAAAATTTATGTTCGGCTGGATGACCTGATCAGTATCGAAGAGCCCGGCGCCTGGCTCAGCCGCGTGATGTACAACCACTTCATAGACAACCGCCGCAAATACGCACGCCAAAGACTGGTCATGGTTGAGGAAGGCGGATTGCCCGGCAACACGGTCGAATCACTGCCCGGTGATGCCAGCCCGGAGCGCGATGCCGAGCGTGGAGATAACATAATACGGCTCGAGGCGGCACTCGCCGAGCTCAGTGATGACCATCGCCTGGTTGTCCTCCTGCACGATTCGGAGGGCTATAAACTTGAAGAAATTCAATCTATTACCGGCGACCCCGTGGGCACGATCAAGTCCCGACTGCACCGTGCCCGGGCACGATTACGCGACCTATTGACCAACGACGGAACCTTTTTCTGAGCCATATCGTGTATCGGATAACAGGATGAAAATGATGAACTGCAAAGACCTGAAAACGAATTTCGATGATTACGTCGATGAGACGCTGGAAGAAGGCGCAAATGCGCGGCTTCAACAGCATGTCGCAACTTGTGACGCGTGTCAGCAACTCATCGATCGTGAACGTCGTCTTCGCAGCTCAATGAGAGAATATGGAGATTCCAGCATGCCGACCCCCGATGCCACCTATTTTGATCGCGCGTTGATCGCGGCGGAACGCCAGGGCATCAAGCAGCAACACAAGCGTTCGTGGATGACGGGTTTTGGCAGCGCAGTTGCAGCGGGCCTGGCCATCTGGTTATTGAGTGGCGTGTTGATCGACGCTCCGAATACCGGCTCGGTGGACTCACCAATACCCATGGTGACGATGGCGTTGGAAGAGCCGCGCACCGTAAACCTGGTTTTTTCGTCGGTGATTCCGCTCGAAGGCGCGACATTGACGTTAACGCTGCCGGACGGTATCGAGCTGGCTGGCTTCGAAGGTCAGCGACAGGTCACCTGGAAGACCAGCTTGAAGGAAGGCAAGAACCTGCTGCCTTTGCGCCTGATCGCGACCATGCCGACAAGCGGCGAATTGCTCGCGACTCTTGAACACGGTGAAGACGATCGTACATTTCGTCTTCAGGTAAATGTAATTTAGTAAACGTTTTCGGCGACGATAGAAATTCGAGCTGAAGTATTGATCAAGGAGTGATTGAGATGAACACGCTAAAACTGTTTTTTGCCACGATAGCAATGACCTGTTTCACGCTGGTCCCGGCTATTTCCAGTGCCGACGATGATCTGGACGAGATGACCATGGACATCATTGAAGACATTGATGATATCGATGGCATGGTTACTGAAATGGAAGGACCGGGAAGTGGCTTCGAAAGCGACGATTATGGCGAAGACTTCGGTGTTGATCATGAAAGCGGCGACAACGAGATCGACCATGAAGGCGATGACGGTGGCGACGACCTGAATGATGACCGCGACGAAGGATTCGACAGCGACGACGACAGTGATGGATTCGAAGATGGCGAAGATTTCGGCGACGACGACCATGCGATCGATGAAGAAGACCACGACGGTCTCGAAGACGACGAAGAAATCGAAGACGATCTCGATGATGACGACGACGATATGGACGACGATATGGACGACGACGATGACGATGACGATGACGATATGGACGACGACGATGTTGACGACGACGTCACGTAGGACCGGCAAGAGCGCCTGACTTCGGCCCGCCTTCAGGACGACAGGCGGCCGGCGTCAACCCTGAAATCCCCCTGATTGCTCTCAATTAGGGGGATTTTTTTGCACTACGTCATAGTTTTGATCCGCCAGACGTGCGATTTTAGCCGAATTATGTGAACTTCAATCTGTAGCTACCCATAAGCCCCGGAGATACTGCGTTTTGCTGAGAGCTCAAGCCACACAATCCGCCCGTGCGCGGCGCGCCAAGGCCGCCGGACTGCTCGCATTGTTGCTGTTATCGGTCGTACCGGGCAGCGCTTTCGCGCAGGCTGCAGAGGAATTATTCGCGGACGGCAACCGCCTGTTTAAAGACGATCTTTACTGGGCCGCCCTGCTGCGTTACGACCAGGCACGAGAAGCCGGAATGAATACGGCGCTCCTGTACTACAACATGGGCGTCGCGCACTACAAGGCAGGCCAGCACGTACGCGCGCGCGAGGCACTCAAGAAGGCCAGCGGCTCATACAGCCTGGAGATGCGGTCCTATTACAATCTTGGCCTGAACGCCTGGGCGCTTGGCGAGTCCGATGAGGCGCTGGAGTGGTTCCGTAAAGCACGCGATCAGGGCAGAAACCGGCAAATCCGGTCGCTGGCGGCGAAGGCCGTAAACACGATCGAGCTGGCGGAGGCCGAAGAAAGTGTCGCCGAGATGATTGCCGAAGCAGAACTAAAGGAAAAAGAAGCGACTAACTTCCGGTTTCGAGCACGCCTCGGTGGCGGTTACGACACCAACGTATTCCGAAGCCCGAGTGAGCCCTACATCGACCAGTCCGCTCCCGGTAATCCATTAGTCACACCCATTGTGCAGTCGGGCTTTTATATTCCGGTCAGCCTGCGGGCTACGTATTCGATTAACAGTTTCGAGCACGAGTCATTTTTTGGCTCCTATCGATTTGGCGGACGCTTCTACTCTGACAAGGAGCTCTCGAACGGCAACGAGTATCTGCATGAGCTGGCCTTCGGCTCCGAATACAATCGAACCGAGGGCACCCGGACACGTCGTCTGCATAGCGCGTTTACGTTTGCACAGCACGACGAGGTGTACTACGACCGGGACACCGGCGGTGCCCGCGAAGTCAATAACGTGGATATCGAGGACCGTTTTAACTACCTGCGTTATGGCCCTGAAGTCACTTTCCGGCAATCGCATGAGCGTCTCGCAATCGGTGCGAGAGGCATTGCTCAACTCTGGAACTATGAAAACACCGAGGAAGTGCCGGAATACGACCACGAGTACTTTTTACTGGGCGTGAATGCGCAGTACCGATTTACCCGTACGTCCCTGATTCGAGTCACCGCTGACGCATACAAACGGCATTTTGGCTCGAGACCCTCTTTCGAGCTCGACGGCACGCAACCCATCGGCAATACGCCGGTTAAGTACGACTATCTCGAGTTCGGCGTCACCGCCAGGCAGCGGATTACGAGATCGATGTGGTTTAGCCTGGATTACATTCGCACCGAGCGGGAAGACCGTTACGTCGGGTACAACAACTACGTCAGGAACAGCTACGGTGGCGAGTTTCACTGGAGCCCGGGAAACCGGTTTAACCTGGAGGCCGGTGGTGCCTTCCTGACTTATGACTACGAAAATGCATTTGCTTACCAGAACCCGGCCGCAGGACAGAAGACGCTCGAACGTATCATCGGGACCGTCGATGCGCGATTTCGCTGGACGCCGACCATAACGCTCGTCGCCGAATATCGCTACGGAGACGCCGAGTCAAACGATGCCCGCATTGCGTACAATAGGAGTCGATTCGCATTTAGCTTCGTTTGGGAGATCAAGTAGTGACACGCAATATGTTGATTGGCCTGGTGGCCTTTCTCTCTGCAACTGCAAACGCGCAGTCCGACCCCGGCATATTCGAGATTACTCCTTACGGGGCTTACAGCTTCGGCGGCACATTTAATGACGCAGAATCCGACGCGTCGGTCAGCCTGTCCGACTCGTCCAGTTTCGGGCTGATTCTCGACTTCCGCGAGGGTGCGAATACCCAATGGGAAGTTCTTTATTCGCTCCAAAACACCGATGCAAACGCAACGGGCGTCACGAATGTTAATGAACAGCTCGACATCGGCGTTCACTACCTGCATGCCGGCGGCACGTACCAGGGGGACGGAGACACCTTCCGGCCGTTTCTCGCGCTGACGATTGGTGCCACCCATTTCGACGTTAAGACAGACGGTTTTGACGACGATACCTTTTTCTCTTTTTCCATCGGGCCGGGCCTCCAGATCCGCGCCAACGATCGCCTTGGGTTTCGCCTGGAAGCGCGCGCTTTCGGTACGCTGGTGAAGTCCGGCTCGTCGCTGTTTTGCGTGAGCGATCCGGCTGGTGGCACGGCCGGCTGTGCGTTCTCGGTTACCGGCGAAGTCTTGTGGCAGGTTCAAACCATTGCCGGCATCGTGTTTCGATTTTGAACCATCGATGAACGACACTCCTCGATTCGGCCATAAAGATACGTCTTTCAGGGCAGCCGGTGGCGTCGACGGCATTCGTCACCTGGTGGATGATTTTTACGACATCATGAACGAGTGGCCGCAAGCTGCGGGTATTCGCGCCATGCACGCTGAAAATCTGGATGTGGCCCGCGACAAACTCACGCGCTTTCTCTGCGGCTGGCTCGGTGGTCCGAAATTGTTTCGGGAAAAGTACGGCACTTTCAGCATGACCGGCGTTCATGCGCACCTTGATATTGGTGAGAGCGAGCGCGACGCATGGCTGGGCTGCATGGAGCAGGCGATTTCCAGGCAGGCGTACTCCGACGCGTTTTCCGTCTATTTGCTGGAGCAGCTTGGGGTGCCTGCCGAGCGCGTTCGAGTCGTTTGTGAACGGCGGGCCACGCAGACGCAATAATGTATCTCCGGATATACGCTAAATCTTTGCTAGACTAACCCGCCCTTTCCACGCCCAATATTTAT
>Ga0316194_10002361_pt1 | contig 13178 bp, 13 predicted proteins | sample CroRivsedime1_MG_FD_204936 | JGI IMG/M metagenome (GOLD analysis project Ga0316194, IMG submission 204936) | Coastal sediment microbial communities from Maine, United States - Cross River sediment 1 | ecosystem: Environmental > Aquatic > Marine > Coastal > Sediment | place: USA: Maine...
CCTGGTGGGCTGTTCGCGCCCATCCTTGCGTTGGGCGCCTGCCTTGGCCTGGGATTCGGTCTGCTTTGCCCACAGTTCGTGACAGATTCCGGTGCAACTCCTATCACCTTTGCTATCGCGGGTATGGCGGCTTTTTTAACCGCGACGGTTCGGGCGCCGGTTACAGGCATGATCCTGATCTTCGAGATGACCGGTGCATTCAATCAGGCACTGCCGATGCTCTGGGCTTCGTTCGCGGCCATGGCTGTTCCCACATTGATGGGCAATTCGCCAATTTACGACTCCATGAAGACTCGCACCATTGGCGTGGCAAAGGCCATGTAATGGCTGATCTACTGCAAGCACTGTCATGCAAGGATATTCCATCCTGCTCATTTTCTTGTGCTGCCCTGTAATAAAATGATTAGGCACCGACATCAAAAGCACCAGGCGATTGCCTGCAACAATCCCGCTGGACGGCATGGGACTGATGCCAACCCTGCTTGAGGATAAACGAGTGAACAGCAAGCCAGATGAAACACTTTCCGAAAACGGAGCTGTGCACCAAAACACAGAAGATGATGAGCCAATGACAGACAAGCAGCGACCTCAGTCGCGGAGACGGATTGGCTGGATATACAGCGCTGCAGTATTGCTGACGTTTGTGCTGTTCTATTTTTATGTGGTGGTGATTTTTGATGTGATCGGCGAGATGTCTCGTTACAAGGCGTGGCTACTGGCGAGAATGGGTGAGAAAGATGCCGGCAAGCTGCTGCTCCTGGGTGTTTTCTTCGCACTCTTGGCGGCGCACCTGATTCAGGCCGCGGCATGGGGCCTTTTTTTGCGCCGGACACGGCTGTTGCCCAGCATGACTGAAGCTTCCTACTTCTCCGGTGCCTCGATAACAACGCTAGGCTACGGCGACATCCTGCTGAAGTATCCCTGGAGACATCTCGGCACGCTGATCGCGGTAAGCGGGGTCCTGATGTTTGGCTGTTCGACGGCCTTCTTATTTGTGATTCTACAGTCAGTCTGGCAGGATTTTTAGTGCAGATGCTGCAACAATCGGGAAGCTCGGGACGTTTCCGGCGGTCGGTACCGGGACACATGAAACAGATACAATTGAGGAATCAGAACATCCTGCACCGGCACAGACCTTCCGCACAAGCGTTGAAGCCCTGATCGAGACCGGCATCCCGACTGAGCAGGCGGCCTTGATCCAATCGCGTCTCGACGAGTTCGACCTGAAACAGTTGTACATTAAGGACCGTGCCAGCCGAGAGGGATGGCTCAACACTGCACGCTACAGAAAGGAACAGCGTCAGACCCAGAATGCGTACCGGGATTTGCGTTCGGAGATTGGGGATGATGCTTACGACCGCATGCTTTATGCTCTAGGACAGGCCAACCGTGTTGTGGTTCACGATATCATGCAGAACTCATCTGCTGAGCAGTATGGCCTGCAAGCCAACGACCGTGTATATGAGTATGATGGCCAGCGGGTGTTCACCGGACAGGAACTGGGCGAACTGGTCACCCAAGGGGGTGACGCCGGCGCACTGGTACTTGTGCGTGTGCAGCGGGATGAGCAGCAGCTTGATTTCTATCTTCCGCGTGGGCCGATTGGCATCAGGTTAGCATCTAGCCGGGAACTACCCTAGGGTTTCTCACAGGAGAAGACCTTTGGGTCACTCCGATCGGTACCTGACTCGTCCCGCCCCGAGTCGGAACGGTCCCCTGATTTTCGTCTATGAGATGCACCAAGGGAATATGATCCCTTGATCCCAACGACATAACGCTATGATATTTATGGAAGTGGTTGGCCCACCAAGACTCGAACCTGGGAGCATCTGGCTAGGGCAACTCAATGCCTCATTTAGTACGCTTTGCTTCTGCCATAACTGATAGGAGTCCCGCGCATGCAAATCCTCATCACGATCATTTTTCTTGCCCTGGCAACACTTCTTGTCTCCTGTGATCAACGGCAATCCACCACCCACGTCGATCCAAAGCTGGGGCTCGAATGCTTTGAGAGCCACCGCCTTCCGCCGGGAACTCAGTATGAAGGAATCGAGAAGCTCGCTGAGAATCGCCTCACAATAAGGATCATGAATGGAGTGGAGGTGGTGACGTTGGATTGCGGACTGAACCCGGACGGGACATTGCAGAGTGCCGGGGAATGATCAAAGGTAAATGTATCAAAAAAGAGGCTCTTTTTCTTTCAAAAGGTGCTTGACGGTCATTATCTACAATTGCATGCTGAAACGGCATCAAACGCAAAACTAAATATCTTTCAAAGAAAATGAAGGAGTAATTTATGGCAGGAAAATTTGTTATCACAAAAGGCAAGGACGAGAAGTATTATTTCAATCTCAAAGCCGGAAATGGGGAAGTTATTCTTACAAGCCAGGGTTACAAGGCCAAGGTCGATTGCATGAACGGCATCGAGTCCGTAAAAAAGAATTCACAGAGTGAAGGGAAATTCGAAATCAAGAAGTCGAATGACGGCAAAGAATATTTTGTGCTGACTGCGACAAATGGCCAAACCATCGGCAAGAGCCAGATGTACAAATCTGAAAGTGGCTGTGGCAACGGAATGAAGTCGGTGACAAGCAGCGCGGCGGATGCATCGGTTGCAGACGAATCGGATTAGTTCCTTCAAACAGTGCGGACAGGTGACCCCATTGCCGATGATGTCCTCTGATTTGGTGAAGAAGTTTTTCTAATCCTGATCAAGATCCAGCCCCCAGTGCTCTGCAACGGGAGACATCAAGGGATTCCGATCCCCCGGCCTCAACGACATAACTATAAGAATTTTATGGAGATGGTGGGCCCGCCGGGACTCGAACATGGAGACGTCGGATATGTCGGCCTGCTCAGGCTCTTGAGTCACGCCGCCCTGATTTGATCAATGTTGAGGGCAAATCATCATCATGATCCTTTGCTCTGCACGATAGAGCGAATAGTCTCTTTGGCGTTTTCAAGTTGTCGAACACGTTTCCACAATTTGTCGGTAGCATGGTCGTAGATTTCGAGTAATTCACTCCCGGAAAGCCAGAGGAGTTCACGCCGTTTCTTGAACCGACTGACCGTATCGGTATCCCACTCCCGATTCAACGCATCGATATCACGGTACGGAAACTTGATGAAGAACGTTTGCCACTGTTTGGGGTGGAGAGTATTTCCAGGTGCGCGTTTACAACACCAATCAGGGTGAACCGCCAGTGTCTCATCAAAAAGTGCTTCAACGATGGGGATCTGATTCTTGACGCTTTCAACAGTTCGACTTGCCTGCTGTACGTCATCGGAGAAATACATTGTCTCTGTTTCTTCGATAAACTCCCGTATGGCGGTCTCCCGATAATCTTCGCCCTCTCCCAGGCCACCACCGAAATCAATGAAATAGCCGACCTTTCTGCCTGTAAAGGTCTTTTGGAACAAAAAGTATACTTCGCCATCGTTAACAGCAAAGGGTATTACTCCAGCACCCATCTATTGTTCCCCTGCACTATTTCTATCGCCTGATATTTATTCTAGGCTGATCTGTGTTGTATGGAATTATAGGTCAGATACCTTCGTCGATATGTACAGTAACCTCTGCGAGTTTGGTGTCCATATTAGAGCCTCCTTATTCATGATGTTTCTGGTTCAATTTTGCAGTTTGAGATTTCTTCAATGCGAACGTTCGCATAAACGTGACGAAGATGTATTGAGCAAGATCAATAGCTTCATTAGGGAAGAGTGCGACATAGTGTCGCACATCTTAAAATGCTGTAGCCAAGATGGCAGGAAAATGCAGCAGGCTATCGGTGCCGAGGCGGGCTAGGATTGTATAATATAGTCGAAAGCAACTTAACATGCCCGAAAGTAAGGCACGCACCGGGCTGCTTTCAGGATTGTTGATCATATCATGTGTCGGAAAGGAGTTTTGTATTGACCACCGAGAATGTAAAACTCTCGTCTTTGTTCGCACCAGAACAGGTCACTTGCCACCTGGATGAAATGACGTGCCATGAAGCATTTCGCCACCTGATCAAGCTGATAGGAACAGGGGATCACACGGTCGATGTGGAGGATACCTATCAGCAAGTCCTCGCACGGAAAAGCTGTGGTATTGCGTTTGTTCAGCCAGGCATCGCCGTTATTCATGTTCGTGTCAAAGGCCTAGAGCAGCTGCGCATGGCTGTTGGTACCAGCCGCAAGGGGTTTCGCTGTGCAGCAAACGTCGAAGGGGTTACATGTGCAGCTGACGGCCTATCATCAGTAAAGCTGATTGTCATGGTGCTGGCGCCGCTTGATGATCCGACCGGCTATTTACGCAGTATCGCTGCCCTGACTCATGCCTGCCAGCAAGAAGGTTTCATAGAGCAGGTGTTCAGACAGGAAGAGCCGGAAAATGTCTGGGAAACGTTTGAGGAGGCAAACGAATATCTACCTGCTTACCTTGTTGCACGCGACATCATGAATGCAGACTTTTTATGTTTGTACGATACCGATACGCTCAGCCACGCAATAGACGCATTTTGCCGTCTGGGCGTAAGTGAGCTTCCAGTTATTGACAACGATGGAGACTTGGTTAGCATTGCTGCCGAGGATGAACTGATCAGGGTGTGCCTGCCGGAATATATTACCTGGATGGAGGATCTTACTCCGATCCTGAATTTTGAACCGTTTGCCGAGATCTTGCGGCGCGAGTCCCACGTGCCGCTGCTTGAAATCATGCAGTTCTCGGACCGCTATGCAACCGTTGACGAGGAAAGCCCCGCCATACACGTCGCAAAGGTAATGTTGCGGCGTGATGTCCGTCAGGTCTATGTAACCCGGGACAAAAAACTCCTGGGTGTTATCACGATCCAGGATTTCATTCACAAGGTTCTGAGGGCATAGCAGCGGAGAGCAGCATGGTGCATGGAAACGAAGCTGAAGCACCCATGTCTGGCAGTGCGCTGGCGATCCGATTTGCAATACTCACTGCTAGCAGCGCGGTGGTCAGCGGGCTGGTCCATTTCGTATGGGGCTTGAATAACGCGCAAACAATCTCCGTTACCGTATTCCTGGTCATAATTCTGGCCACACTGTTTTTCTGGAGTTTCCGGTTGGCGATTGCGTTCATCGGACTACCCGCGCTCATCCTCACGAAAACTCTGGATCTCGAGTGTTTCCGTGAGCACTGTTCCCTGGAAGTGATACTGTTTCTGATTGGGATGATGGTGGTCGTCGGCGGATTGCGAGACCTTGGATTCTTTACCTGGATTATCCAGGCCATACTGAAAATGCAGGGAATGACCGGCCGGCGGTTTGTGCTGGTTTCCGCTGTGGCCTCCGCACTGTCTGCGTCTGCAGTAGACGAAGTGACCAGCATTTTGTTCATGTCCGCTCTGATATTCCAGGTTTGTGACGTGCTCAAGGTGCGCCCAATCCCCTTCCTGATCATTTGTGTGATGGCTACTAATGTAGGTAGCGCCGGTACCATGCTGGGAAACCCGGTCGGCATTCTCATCGGCAGCCGCGCCGGGCTGACATTTGAAGATTTCATGATCTGGGCCTTCCCGGTAATGCTGCTGTCCCTGGTCGCAACCATTGCACTGCTGCTGGTCTGGTACCGCAAGGAAATCATGGAGCTCGACGCGCGACTGAAACAACGGCGTGATCATGCCTTGCCCTTGGGACCCACGGTCGCCGTGCCTTTTCGCAGGGGGTTGCTGCTGATCGTCGGGACCATAGGCCTTGTTGCACTACATCATCGCATCGAAGTGTGGCTGGGGCTAGAGACTAATAGCGTTCTATATATGGCGCCACTGGTCGCTGCCGGCATCGTGATGATATGGCGTAGAGGACGTGCTCGCCATTATATAGAGCACGATGTTGAGTGGTGGACACTGCTTTTCTTCCTGATGCTTTTCGGTGTTGCAGGAACCCTGCAGTACACGGAAGTCACCACCGAGATCGCAACATCCCTGAAAAACCTGATTGGGGATGACTCTGTCGCCATGGTCCCCCTTGTCATGACCATGGCTGCGCTTGGCTCGGCCTTCATCGATAACGTCATCTTTGTTGCCGCCTTCATACCTGTCGTGCAGGAACTCATCGGTGAAGTAGCGCCGGTGCATCCATTATGGTGGGCGTTACTGTTTGGCGCCTGCTTTGGCGGCAACATCACCATGATCGGCAGCACTGCCAATATCGTGGCGCTCGGGATGATGGAAAAACGTTACCGAACCCGGATTAATTTTCTGGAATGGTTTCGTGTCGGGCTGGCAGCAGGTATTACTGCATGCCTGATTGCCTGGCTGGCTCTACTTGTGACAGGTCCAATCATGCTCGGTTCGCAGGGATAAGAAAACACGTCACATCTTTGGAGGCATGTCACCATCTTTTTGACTGCTCTGCGGATTATTGCTCATGGCTAAACGCAGCATCAGCGGGGTCATAAGTGTGGTGATGACTACCACAAGTACCACAACGGTAAACATGGTGGGGCCAACAACTCCAAGACTCTTTCCAATGAAGGCAAAGGCCAGCCCCACTTCACCTCTCGGCATCATACCGAAACCTACGGATACACGGTTAACATTGCCACGAACCCCGAGACCACTGATCCACTTTCCAATAACTGCGGCTGCAAGCACACCCGCAAAGATATAGATAACCTGCCAGTCGAACAGTGTTTCCAGTTTGACCTGTATACCCATCAGGACAAAAAATGCCGGGACGATTATTACCTCGAGAGGCGCAAATAATTCTTTAATGGTGTGCTTGTCTTTATGAAGGTCACCCCAGGTTTTGAAGTGGCTTTCATGCATCAGCAGTCCGGCGGCGAACGCTCCGACGATGGGCGATATTTGTACTATGCTTGCCAGACCCGCGAGAAACATAACTATGATAAACGAAACAAATAGCTTGGCCTCCAGCAGATCAAAGCGACGCAACAGCCTGATGAGTAATCTCAGAAAAGTGGGCCCAAACCCAAATGCGCAGATCAGGAATAAACAGGTACGGATAGTGGTGCGTCCAATGTCACCGATTTCGGCACTCCCTGCGACCGCAATACCCGAAGCGATAGCGAGCATTACCAGTCCCAGTATCTCGTCCATGACGGCCGCACCAAGTATGACCTGTGCTTCCCTTGAATGGTTCTGGCGTATACGGGTTAGCACCCGTGACGTGACAGCAATACTAGTTGTACCGAGTGTTGCAGCAATAAAAATATGCTCAACGTGTGAGGTGTCTGATGTAAGCAGGAAGATAACAATAAATCCAAGGAGCATGGGAGCAAAAGCCCCTATGACAGCAACTTTCAGAGAGTCTGCATCCAAACTGCGCAACTGTGCAATTACATAGGTACCAAGTCCAATGTGGAAGATAACGAACATTAAGCCAAAACGGGAAAACAAATCAGCTGCTTGAGAAAACTGCAGATACTGGATCCCACTGGGGCTGCGCAGCAAGTCAATAACTGCCTTACTGGATTCCTCTCCCAGTACCAGTCGGGCTGCTTCATCCCAAGAATGACCGGAGAGTGCAAGTCTCGCCATGTCAACGCACGTAGCCCCTTCGCGCAGTATTACCATGAGGTCATAGCCCCAAAAGTAAAAGAGGTTACCGATCAGTATTCCCATCAGGAGTTCGCCAAAAACGGTGGGCAGGCCTAATTTTCTTGCACCAATTCGGCCTAGCAGTGCGAATGAAAGGATCATAACGATCCCAAATATTAGGGAAGCAGTAGTAAGTTCCTCAAAGGCAGAAGTCATTGGCATGAGTTGTTAGTTCATAATTCTTAATGAAAGAGCAAGGTGGCACCATAGATAGCTATACTAACAGTATCGGAAACTGTGCAAATGGTATTCTGCTCGAAACTGCCTGAGGGGACCATGTCTGTGATTCCAGAGAGTGCTCTCCAAATAATTGCTACGTTGTAACAGTTGGCGGTGAAAAGGAATTTCCGTCACGGGGTATTTTTCCATAAGTGACATCTCGTGGCGGCCTTCGGGCCGCAGTTTTTTTATTTGTACGAACGGCAAGTTCTGGCGTGCTCCGTGCAAAGGCGGCGTTTCTCGTGTGTTTTACCCGGCAATGTTGCACCAGCCGGAAGCGGGCAGAGCCGTCATGTTTGCCCCAGCCAAAGATTCCATTGGTTCTACCCCCGCCGTGATTCGTCCCCAGAATTCGCAGTTGCCGATGCCCCCGCCACGACACACACCAAGGGATTCCGATCCCTTGATCCCGGCGCCATAACTATATGAATTTTACGCAGATGGTGGGCCCGGTAGGACTTGAACCTACGACCTTGTCTACTTGTGTTCCCTTGCGGTAGATCTCTATCAGAGCCATCTGATCGCATGTCACCTCAGTCTGCAGGCTGGCATAAATGTTATGCCACGGGGCCTGAGGGCAGTGTGTTCTATCTGACAGTAGGCAATGCATGGCAATAAAGGCCACTTTCGATGCATGCGCTCCAAGTAATGTGACTGTCGCGGTTCAAAACAGGCCCTTGCCTGTTGCGAGATAGTTGATGGCGTCTACCACCAGTGCAATGCCCACAAAGGCAAGGATAAATGGCATCAGAATGGCACTAACGCGATCAACCTTCTCGTTGATGCGAGCCAACACAGGGCGACTACGTTCACCCATAGTGATGGCTAACAGAGGGACTACCAGAAAGGGAAGGGCATATCCAATGTTGTACCCGATAATCACCAGAGCTGAATCTGCCATAGTGAGGTCGGCCTTGAGGATTTGATCGAGTGCGGCGAAGTAGGGTAACGCGAATGGCAGCCCAACGATATTGATGATGGCGCCAATGCCGAATGCTTTTATCGGTGTCAACTGTTCCAAATTGGATGCCGGTTTTTGTTGTTGCTTATCGCCGCGAACACCCCATGCGGCCCATAAGAGCAAGGTGCCGACTAGCAGGCTTAAAATGTAGTCGAAGAATGCTGGATTCGCCAATCGATCCATTATGATGTCAAATGTCAGCGCCAGTCCGATGCCAAAGGTTAAATAAGCGGTTGTATGGCCAAGCAAAGCAGCGATAGAGTTGCGCACCGGTTGGTCAGTGCCGACCGCGTATACCATGAAAGCGAATAAAACCGGGTTGACAATATCAGCCAACAAGATGGGGATGAGTACAGTAGACAGATGCAGCATAGTTATTTGGTGGCGTTATGGTTAAGGGGATGTGGTATAGGCTGCCGCCTGCGATTTAGGTTGTCAATTGAACGGCAAGTATTGGCTTGCGCCGTGTTAAGGCAGAAATTCTCAGTGGGTTCTACAGGGCGCTGGTAGATAATCAGCGATCGTGCAACAGAGGCAGATTTACGTTGCCGGTGCCCCCATCTATGAAATGCACCAAGGGATTCAGATCCCTTGGTCTCAACGACATAACTATATGTATTCTATGTGGATGGTGGGCCCGCCGGGACTCGAACCTGGGACCAAGGGATTATGAGTCTCCCTTTCTCCTAGCCATTGCTGCAGAAAGCAGAAGAAACGTAACTGCTTTTCCGTCCCCCCCGTCGACCGAACTGCCGAAACCGAACATCGATACCGAACAGGTCTCAGGTAAGTTGAAGAAAAGGAAGAATTTGGGAAGACGAACCGATCTCGGACCGAACCGGATTTACCGAAATGCAGCTTTCGGCTCTGCGATGCTCGAGGTGTCATGTGTTGGTGGTCATGCAATAGCTGTTATCGTTCAGCTGTGATGGTAAGAGGATCCCGGACACTTTGTTTCTGGGTTAGCCCTTCTGCATAACGGTGTCGAATGTGATCAGTAAAAATCGATCGTGTGCAGACAGCATGGAAAATTGTGCATTTACTATGAAAAAAATGATTTGATTGTTCAGGTTATATTTTTTGAGTTGAATCTGGAGTGCCGATACAGGTGAGGCAGGGGCAGCGCAGGTCGCACTCAGTGCTGGGGCATCCCCGTGGTGAAAATGCCCGAGAGCGGGCCATTCTGGGCCAGAGGTTGGCGTTTCTGCGTGCAGCCCAAGCCACCGGGGGGGAGGGGCGCGATTCCGAACGTCGGTTTCCGGGGGCAGAGCGGTCGTTCATCGGACGGCCATCATCACGCCGGTGGTGATAACTCTACTACCGGGTACGGCCAAACTCGGACATGCAGCGGCAACAAAAAAGGCGACCAACGAATCAACGAAGGCCGCCGTGAGGAGAGTTAATCTGTTAAGCCGCTTTTTTTCTTCTGTTTAAAACCAATGCCGAGGAATGGGTTCTTGGGGCTTTATGTCAATCACCAATTATACCGAGCCATCAGCCTAGCATTTACATTATGTGACCTGACACGGGCTAGCACATCCTGTGAGGAATACATATTACTGTCGTACCTCACTAGCATGAGGTGGTAGCGATAATGGCAGAATTCAGCAGAAACAATGCCATATTCTTCTTCCAGTGCGGCTATAAGATTGTTGCGTTGCCTATACTCCAAGATCTCTGAAACATGCACAACAACTTCAATAGTATTCGTTACCTCATAAAATATAGGCAGATTTTGTAGGACTTGATCCATTCACAACCCCATCTATTGGTTAAATGAAATAATTTCTGGTTTTCTGGCAGGTAAGCACACTGTATTTCTTCATGTGCCTGCGCCATTGCGATTGACAGTTCCTCCGATGCTGCCGCGGTGCATGTTGAAAGTTTTTTATTGCCGCCGAACAAAGACCTGCATTCATTGCTCATCGTTGCCTGGCAGCATGATTGGGAATCAGAGGCATATCCTGTGCCATTCTGTGCAAGGAGAGGAAAATCATTCAGTTTGAAGCGGTAACGGGATTTGAGTCGAGTGCTAACGGAATCGGGACCGTATATTCTGTCGCTATTACCCGACTGTTAATCCATGGCGTTTTTTATCTAGCTGGTTTGACCAGCAATTCTCTGTCGCCATAAGTTGACACAACCAATCGGCCAGGGCAGGGCACACAGAGGGGTGACGTCATGCCCGTGATCGGAACGCCGGAGAGCGGGACACTATGGGCCAGAGGTAGGCGTTTCTGCGTGTAGCCCAAGCCACCGGGGGTGGGGGAGGAGGCGCGATTCAGAACGTCGGTTTCTGGGGTGCATGCTCAAACCAGCGCTGAAATCGCATCGACCATAACGGTACCGGTAATGAAGGGGCGGAGAGAGGGACCTCAAGGGAAAATAATTACTGTTTCGGCTTGTTAGTTGGTATTCATATTTTATGTGATGGGTATCAAGACAATTTCAACACGCCTGTTCAACGCACGTCCTTCAGGTGTGTCATTCGACGCAATAGGCTGTGACTCACCCATGCCGCGTGTTATGACACGCTGCGGGACCACTTTTTGCGATTCCAGGTAGCTTGCCACACTACCGGTGCGTGCTTTAGAAAGTGACAGGTTGTAGGCATCGGAACCGGTGCTGTCAGTGTAGCCATAAACATCAACATAGGTCTTCTCGAATTCGTTGATGACCAGGGCTACGGAGTCGAGTACCTGGTAAAAATCAGCGGAGATATTGCTGGAATTGGTCGCAAAGGTAATGCTGCCCGGCATATTCAGAATGATATTGTCATCATTTCGGGTGACACTGACCCCGGTGCTTTGCAACTGTGCCCTGAGCTTGTCTTCCTGCTTGTCCATGTAGTAACCGGCGCCACCACCAGCGAGTGCCCCGACCCCCATACCCAACAGAATGGCATTCCGGTTGTCTCCGGCAATGGCACCGATCAGGCCACCTGCGACCGCACCCATACCTGCTCCCAGTCCAGCTTTACTGGCTTGGTCTTCACCGGTGTATGGGTTCGTTGTGCAGGCGCCAAGGCCCAGCAGCAAGGCAAGACTGACAGCCAGTCGCGACTGCCTGCTAATTTGGTACGGAATGAATCTGGCTGAGGTTGTGCGCATTGTCTAGGTGCTCCTGTGTTTGCTGGTCATATCTTAATCAGATTGAGAGTGTGCATGAAATTAAAAGTATTCTTATGTGCTCGGCCCCACAGATATATACTTTAGTAGCTTAATGCTTATGTAGTGAACAGGTCGTATTTAAGGAATATACTCGCAAATGATCCCCCCCTTAATCAGAGGAACTCCAGATCTTTAGATTCTTAAGCAAAAACATTCTGACCGGATTGGTGACCATTCTGCCGGTAGTGCTCACACTTTATCTCCTGTACTGGTTGGCAGTATCGGCAGAGTCAGTGCTGGGCAACATGATCCAGTTGATGCTTCCAAAATCAATGTACTGGCCAGGCATGGGTTTGATCGCGGGACTGATTGCAGTCTTCGTGGTGGGGTTGTTGATGCATGCCTATGTTGTTCAACGGTTGTTTTCCAAGGTGGAACAGCTCCTCTATCACATGCCATTAATTAAATCAGTGTATCGTGCAATCCGTGACTTTTTTGATTATTTCTCCCCGACCAGTAAAAAAGAATTCGAGCAGGTAGTTGCAGTATCAATCGGCAATACAGGTATGCAGGTGATCGGGTTTGTTACTCAGGCGAATCCGGAGCACCTGCCAGAAGATTTTCGTGGAAAAGACAACATACTGGTATATATGCCATTGAGTTACATGATTGGTGGTTATGCGGTGCTGATGCCTCGTAGTGCGGTCCGCCCTCTGGATATGAGCATGGAGGAAGCAATGCGCTTCACGCTAACAGCCGGGGTAACCAGTGTCACCACATCTGATACAGATGCTGCAGAGGAAATGAAAAATACTGAAGAAAAAGTGGCAGGCAAGTGAAACTTGCTCAGGAGGCCCTTGTGCAGGCAGTACTCGCTAGTATGAAATGCCATTGTTACAGTTAGCGGAGTTTCTTCCTGCGTATAACTTTATGGTACGCATCCCCCGGGCAGGTCAACACATGATGGTCCAAGTGGCTGTCCAAAATATGCATTGGTGATTGAGGAATCTGCTGGATCGACGATACCGTTGCCGTTTAGGTCCAAATCCGGTGCTGACAGTGAGCCAAAAAGCGCCTTAATGATAGAGAAATCGGTCGGATCGACAATCCCGGGAGCGGTGTAGACGAAGTCTGTATCTCAGATATTCCCGTAAGTTAACCAGTCCTTGATTTGACTCAACAGGGTAATGCTACCAATATTATATTACGATTATGTTATGCAAGGAGGTTGTTAACCAGGTGGAGGGAAATGGCCAAAAAGCTGAATCACAAAGAACTGCAGAAGCGGGGTAAGGAACAGGAAGCTACCGAAGC
>Ga0316194_10002365_pt1 | contig 13170 bp, 10 predicted proteins | sample CroRivsedime1_MG_FD_204936 | JGI IMG/M metagenome (GOLD analysis project Ga0316194, IMG submission 204936) | Coastal sediment microbial communities from Maine, United States - Cross River sediment 1 | ecosystem: Environmental > Aquatic > Marine > Coastal > Sediment | place: USA: Maine...
ATGCACAGACAATATGAGGTGATTTATGGAAATTCGTCCAATCAAAACAGAAGCTGATTATTGGGCAGCACTTAAGGAAATCGAGACACACATGTCGGCTAAAGCTGACACGCCCGAAGGTGATTACTTGGATGTCTTGGTTACGCTGGTCGAAGCCTATGAGCGAGTTCATTATCCGATTGATTTCCCCGACCCAATTGAAGCCATCAGGTTTCGCATGGAGCAACAGGGTCTTACTGTGGATGATCTTGTTCCCGTTATTGGTAGAAAAAATCGCGTATACGAAATTCTGGCTCGTAAGCGCCCATTGACACTCCGAATGATCGAGGGGCTTCACGAAGTTTTTTCAATTCCAGCCGAAAGTCTTCTGAAGCATAGCTCCGAGCATAGTAGCCATGCCGCCTGAAGTCTAAGTGTTTATTTGCATCCAAAACTGCCCCAGGATTTGCATCGAAAATTGCCCCACCCTGAGAGCCTGATTATGGCCCATATTTAGGGTGTTTTTCCGTTTTTCTTCTCCTTTTTGGAGTTATTTCTGTCAGATAAGCGACTCAACAACAAGTTACGGTTCATACTCTGGTGCTGTACCCAACGAGAAGATTACCTGGGGCAAACTTAATATTGATACGCCCAGCTATATTATTGAATCGGACGCAACTATTGTCGCTCCTCTTGTGTTCGCGTATTTACTCAACTGGTAAATGTAACACACAGTAGTTCAAAGGGCTGAACTACTGTGCTCTTTACCTCCTTTTTGCTACCACTCATTACTAAAGTCAAAATCGTCCCAGTCGTCAAACTGTGAATACAACTCCTTGAGGTCGTTTCGCCTTTCGATTTTTCGCCTGGTACTGAAACGACGTTCTGATCCAGATGGATCCTCCCAGTCGGTGCTGTAGAAGTCTTTTGACAAATTTCCGAGGTTGTCTAAATCATCGTCCAGCTCTTCTTCATATTCATCATATGGATCTGAGTCAAATTCCTGTAAAGCTGATCTACGTTTACGTCCCATCCGAGTTTCTCCAATAGCATGATAAGGCCATTCATCTGGAATTAAAAAACCAAAATAACTTCATGTCAAGATATTTTTTCAATGCCATAAACCGCTCTCCCGTTTCAGACGCCAGCGGACACTGTAAGCCACACAGATACATCTAAACTACTCTCTATAATCATGATATAGGTGGAGAGTGCTTGGCCCTATACATTTATTCTGGCAATACAAAAACTGATAGATAGCATCATAAAGTTATCTGTTTTGGGGTTTATATCTTGACATAAAGATAAAATGAGATTGTAATTTAGTTCTGATTTGAAAAATCAGCTCAGAAACAGCCTTTGTGGTATGGAGGCGGACCAGAAAGGCTTTAGTAAAAGGAGGTCGACCACAAATGTTAATAAGTTTTGTACCCATTGGCTCGGTGGTAGATGCCTGGCAGTTAACTGAGAACGATGCATGTTCAAAATTGTTTGGCGACGTAAAGTCAAAACAACAGACGCGTGAATGTGAAATCAAGCGTTACGGGGCCTATTTCAAAGGTTGGTGCCAGGTCTTTGGTGAACATGAGAGCATCGTGGTTGGTGAGCAAGAAAACTGTTGGCTTATCGGTGAGAAAAAGGTGGGGCTGATTCTGCCTAAACCACTACTTAAGCAGCTCAACGGAGAAGTACTCCTGCATGAACAAGTACCAGTGATCACATTCACTGAGCGTGGTGTTCAAATTGGTACGCTTCACTTCCCGTTTAAGAGTGAACTTGAAAAGAGAGTCTTGGGTGCAATTGAGCAACTTATTGATACAGGGGCCGATCTCCATTTGTTCCTGACCTGCCACCTTCTCTATGGGAATGGAAGCAGGATCATTACAATCTCAAACAAGCGACCACAATCCGTCATTTACAAAGAAATTGGCAGCATGAAGATCAGGTTGCAGTAGCTCTGCTTTTTCCTTTATGTCAGGATGCTTTGTTTGAGATAAATAACGAATATGAATCTTTCCATGAATAGAGACATTATTGACGAGCTTCAAAGCGACTGGAATAAACAGCGACCCGACCTTGACCCGGAACCCATGGGGGTAGTTCTTCGTATTCAGGCATTGGCGAAAATTCTTGCAGATCAGACTGCAGAGAGATTACAGAGGTTTGATTTGCAGTGGTGGCAATACGATGTGCTATCTGCTTTGAGACGCAAGGGAGAACCTTTCATCATGGCTGCCACTGAGTTGGCGGACGCGGCCATGCTTACATCTGGAGCCATGACAAATCGAATAGACCGGTTGGAGGAGGATCGGTTGGTCCGAAGGGTCAAAGATGACAATGACCTGCGGCGAGTACTAGTTCAACTGACCAAGGAGGGGCTCACACTGATTGAAGGCGCAACCGAGGCCAGGTTTGAGTCGGCAATGGAAGCCCTGGATGGCCTTAGCAAACGGCAAAGAGAATCCCTCAGCGACCTTCTGCGTTTAGTACTAACCACTCAAGAAGGCTAATTGCAGTCCATTGTGCCCATTTTGTGCCCCACCATCTCTTATTTGAGCGCGTTTACTGGCACAATCCAAAGAGACAAACACCGTAAGTGACTGATTAATAGCGACCTGATAAATCAGGCGTGAATCTTTTAATCCGATGGTCGTAGGTTCGAATTCTTCACGGCCCACCATTTTTCAAAAAAATTTCACCCAAATTTCCTGATAAAAAGTATCCGGCCCCTTTTCCGCACGAATACCCGGTTCACGCGCGACCCGGGTGACTGCCCCATCAGATTGTACCGTGAGCCATACCGCAAAAATATTTCATCTAACATTGACTTACATCAGTATGCCTCCCCCTGTGATGGGTAATCTACAAGCTGGCATTCGTGTGAACCCACCAAAGATGCCTTACAACCGGGGAGAATGAAATGCGCAAATGTAGGAGTGCAATAAAAACTTATAGTGTTTTACTGCTATTAATGGTGAGTATGCCAGCTTATTTAGAAGCGGCTCCTCGTCCATCAAATGTAGCCGCAGCCGCTGATATTATTGCGACTGAAGAACAGAAAGAAGCCTATCAAGATGTCGAAGCTATTACTGAGCTGCGTGAGCAGATTAGAAATGACGAAAGATTTTACAAGCTTACTGGTAGTGCTCCCTATCTGGAATTTGAAAAGCATGAGGAATTTCTGAACAACATCATAGATGTTGAAGAAAATGTTATTCCCGACGCAAACCGTAAACTTGATGATTGGGCAGAGGTGTATGGCACGACAGCCGAAGAACAGAGTGCGGCCTTCGAAAAAATTTACGCCGAGGGTTTGCCTATACAGGCAGCAGCCCTCGATCCGTCTTGGGGTACAGATGTTTTTGCAGATCATTATGCCTTTATTAATGATAAATTCGCTGCTGTAAGCGCAACCCGTTTGGTCTGTGCTGATGAATTGCTGACCAGTGCAAACACCAGTATCTCCACTATAGAAGCCGTCTTGCCTGAATACAGAGCTCCGATCTATGAAGAGGCTCTCAAAGAGCTGAACCTGGCATTAAAGTACGACTCCGAGAACAGCCAGGCTGAAGAACTTATCGCCAAAATTGAGAAAGATAGTGGATCTGTCCTTGAGGAGAGAGACGAAAAGATAGATGCTGGAAAATGGCCGGGCCAGTTTGATAATTTTGCAGGACCGGGCGATGTTTATGATTTATCCGAAGCCGCATTAGAGTGGTTTGAAAATGATACCGGGGAAAAAGGATGGGCTGACTCCAATCCTCTTCTGGTTGCCGTAAAAGGAGATTGGGTCAGCGCCCAGAAAAACCGTCTTGGGGAGACCATACAGTGGGGGTTACCAATATACCTGGCGGTTCAACAGGAAGATGGCACCGACATCGTGCGGGTTTTTTCACTTACCATCATTACCCGTGAAGAATCGGAGATTAAAAAAGAGCCACCTTTTACCGGTGCATGGGTCGGTGACAATTTTGATATGAGATTGGGCAATCTTCCCACTTCATCCGGCAGTTCCGGCGGGCCTTTTATTTTGTGGAAAGTTCTACTTTCTTTGTCTCTGCTTGCCCTCGGCACCGTTGCAGCAGGATCCGCATTAAGTTCATTGAACCCCAAGGTTAAAGAGCTTGTAGACAAACTGCTCCCACATCAGGCTATGATCGGGGCCATCGCCGCGACCTTCGGTATTTTGTTTTTTGTTAAGAACCTGCTTGTAATGGCTCCCTTCTCTGATATTTTGCCGCAATTGCTCGCGGTAATTACCGGCCTTGTTTTTGGTGCGAAGTTTTTCCAGGAGAAAAGCAAAAGCATGCACACCCCTGAACAATTGAGTGGGGCGGTCGGCAAAGCCAACGAACTTCTCGACAAAAACGAAGAAAAACTGGCTAAACTCCGGGTATATGAAGTGCCCTTGGGATATGCCTGTCTCGCTGCGGGTATTCTGCATCTGCTGTCCGGTGGTGCAACACTGCTCTAACCGAAAGGACAGGCGAAACCGGGTTGAAAGGCGCCTCCTGAGTAATGGTCAGGAGGCGCCGCGCGGAATAATCCTACACGGCCCACCATTTTTCACATAAAGATTAAAATTATTCAGGGATTTGTAATCGGAATCCTTGATAGGCAAATGCACCAGCGATTCTCTCACAGTCCTTTTCTTTTACACCTTCTCTACGAGCAATGTCATACCATTTGCTTTTGACAGTTTTCTCTATCGTTTCAGTTGTGTTTTTGGCATCGTCTGACTTAAGGAGAAATCGCGCGCTCTGTGACAACAGGTTTTTAACATTGGCATAGCGACCCATGTCACCACATTCAAGTGCCAGGTCCCGTCTCTCAATGCTGATCGGCGTGGAAGGTGTCAGGTCATAAGCCGGTGAAAGCTTCCAGTCCGTGTTCATGGCAACAACCGCATGGTTGCGAGGGTGATCATCGACATTTGATATCAAAGCATTAAAGCACATACGGCGGAAAAGCTCGGGCCCATCGGTTCGCGGCTGTGAAGAGATACGCCGTAGCTCTTCGACGAGCAGAACATAGGACCAATTATCCCTGTTCTGAGAATTCTCATCTGCCCGAAGCAGTGTTAGCGCACTAAGCATCCGACCCCTGCGATAGCCTGCTTTCGTGTTTTCTCTATCAAATCGTTTTACAAGTACGGCGTCGTGTGCGCCAATCGTGACAACCTTGCTTTCTGCGGTTTGCAGACCGCACTCGCGGGCAAGCAAGAGCATAGCGTGTTCAACTCTTGCGTCGTTCCATTTGTCTTCTGGATGATGAAATTTTGCAATCCACAGAGCATTGTCATCCTCGACTACGGCCTTTGGACGGGCACCACCCATTGATGTGCCGCCACCCACCAAACCCTGGACCTGTTCGGCGTCCGCACCTTCAGGAAGCTCCTCATCGGCAATGATAATTTCAGCGAGCGCTTGTAGCCGCTCCAGTTCTATCGTTTGACTAAATTTCCGGCGGGGGGCAGGGGGGTCTCTATTCAGACCAAATCCCAGTGCGCCCGCGCGGTCGTCAGGTGAGTGCAATAGATAGTCGATCTCGCCAAGTTCTGTCTTGCCGACATGCTTTTCTATGACCCGTCGGCCCCAATAATCAGGGCTGGCGTCGCGTAGCGCACCGAAGACACCTTTAAGTAAATTTGTCTCATAGGTCTTGTTGCTCAGCTTGAGTGCAATCGGGTCAATCGGAACCGCATCATCGCGTTTTAGATAACTCTGTCCATAGACAAATTTGCCGGTGGGGTTGCCCTGCCGGTTGGTCGTTAACTCAAATTTTCCAGCAGTGACAAACTCAGTCTCACGCGGGAGGGTGATATAGACGAAGCATTCACTTGCGGTGGTTCTAGAAATCATTATCGAGTCCTTCTCTTGCTCGGGCACGGGCACGATCTTTCGACGATGATAGCGATAGGCCCTCCTCATCAAGTGCCGGACTGGCGAGGTCACTCATGGGTTCGAGTAGGTCATAGACCCAGAGCAGGGCGGTGTAGACCGCAATGCCGGTTGAAATTTTGCCTTTTTCCGCATCTGATACAGCGCGTGGACCGGTTCCGATTTTCTCGCCGACCTCTTCAATTGTCAGGTTACGGCGTAGTCTTGCAGTGCGCAGGTTAGCGCCCAGGGTCTTAATCGCCTTCTCGACGGGATAAGGTGGTGCTTGTATTAATGTGTTTTTTGCTGTCATCTGCTCTTAAGAGCCTCATATCTAGGTTAATCCGCTCTTAAGAGCATATCAGGGTTTTGATGCGCTAACAAGCATAATCCGCTCTTAAGAGCATATTAAGGGGCTTAATATGCTCTTAAGAGCAACTACACTGAGTTTTTTAATTGTTTTCTCGGAGGAAGGGCAATAACTCATTAGTAGTGCAACCTATGTATCGGGAAGCTCACGTCAATCCGTACCACGTACCCCGTCCGGCTCCGTGCTGCACAAGTGGCAACGGACGTCCCGAATAATCCTACACGGCCTACCATTTTTTAAAGGTGTATTCCGGACACATGGTTAACCCTGTGCTCGGTATGAACTGCTGGCCATCAGCTTAATTCACCACAATCCTTCAGATTTTACTCTGGCACTTGACTCTGACACCTTAACCTACCTTAACCTACCACCGGTCTCTCAGGGTTTATTGAGTCCCCTAGCCGTCTCATAAGGTTTACACCTACAACTATTTTCCTATTTCTGTGCTTTTTAATGTAGTCTTGCGGATTGCAATTCGGGGTGGTCTGTGGGCTTCATTGAAGAATTAAAACGTCGAAAGGTTTTCAAGGTGGCCGTGGCATATGTTGTGGTGACGTGGTTACTCATCCAGGTAGCCGATACCCTGTTTCCGACTTTCGGTGCGCCTGAATGGGTATTACGGATATTCTCAATCGTTCTGTTTTTGGGTTTCCCGGTCGCATTAATTTTCGCATGGATATTTGACGTCACACCGGAGGGTGTCAAACGTACCCCTGATGCTGACAAAACCAATGTCATTGCTACTACCAAGGGTGGGAAGCTCCCTTTCTACATCACTGGCGTGGTTTTGGTTTTGTTTGTTGCATTAGTGCTCAAATACTATCTATTCCCAACACCGGAGCCTGTTGAGTTATCTCCGCCGCCGGTTGTTGAAAGTCAGCTATCAATCGCCGTATTGCCATTGATCAATATGAGCGCGATCAGCGATAACGCATTTTTTGCAAATGGTGTGCATGAAGAAATTCTCACCTATCTTTCCCATATAGACGACCTGAAAGTAACCTCGCGAACCTCATCGATGCAGTACCTGGGTTCACTGCTATCCATCAGTGAGATTGGCCAGGAACTAAAGGTCCGCTATGTCGTGGAAGGCTCAGTGCGACGAGTCGACAATCATGTACGTGTCACGGTGCAGTTGATAGATGCCGCGACCGACAGGCATTTATGGGCAAGTAATTACGACCGTGATCTCATCGACGTTTTTGCAGTACAAAGCTCCATTGCCAAGGAAATCACTGATTCCATACACCTGGAGATTCAGCCGGAGACAGTGGGTGTTCTAAGCGATATGCCGACACAAAGCGTAAAAGCTTACGACTTGTATATGAAAGCCAAGAGTATTGACAGAACTGAGCGTGAAACTGAAGGCAGCCTTGTCCGGTCACGTGAATTGCTTGAACAAGCGGTAAAAGAAGACCCGAATTTTGTAGAGGCATGGGGTTTTCTAAATGAAATTTACGATCACACCATACGTAACATGCTTTTGGATGACTGGTTTGCGGGCGATACGTATGAAGCATTGATGCAAGAGCTAACAATTGCTTCTAAACAGGCCCTGGAAAAGGCGGTTTCTCTGGACCCCGATAATCTTGAAACCCTGCTGGCACAGGCCAGCGATTATGTGGCGGAGCAGGACGGAGGGTTTTTTCGAGCTCAACGTAAATTAACCATTGATAGAGCCATGGAGTTATACCCGGATGATGCATTGGTCCATTACACAATGGCCTGGTGGTATCAGCTTGGAGGTGATTTGCCAAACGCAGATATTGCCTTTCGCAAATCGATCGAACTGGACCCGTTTAATGCAAGAATACTTTCCGGCGCCATTGCCCACTATAGTAAAAATGTTGAGGATGTTGCCATAACCACGCAGCTTCTCGAGCGATTGGATAATAGCCTTGGCGGGTCAAACCGATGGGAAAAATCCCGCGTGTTGTTACAGCAAATACTTGCAACGGCGGATGAAGATATCATTGATGAATATATGCAACTTGAAGGGCTCGATCTAAGCCAGGTAGGCAATTTCGGTGCTGGCACATTGATTTCGGTTTCCGGTATGGACATTGAAAAATTGCTGGAGGTCGAAGACAAGATCAACATCGACGAAAACACCTATGAGGGTCTGATTGCTAACTATATGGATATTAATTCAATATTGCTCGACTTTTACCGGCAGGAAAATAATATCGAGAAGACCAAAATCATTGCTGAGCGAATATTGACAATAAATGAGGTTGTTGGCAGGGAACTCCGCTGGATACAGCCCGATTTGGATAAAGCAATGGTGGCAGCCTATGTCGCGATTGATGATCAGGTTAATGCGAAGCAGACAGTCGATATGATGCTGAGCAGAAAAAGTAACGCCTATGACCCATATGGCGCTCTGGGCACTCTAGCTTTGGCAATAATAGAGCCTGATCGAGCTGTTCAGCTTATTCTGGCTGACCGGGCTGGTGAGAATTTGTGGTCTGGCACCGATTGGATTGCAATGTTGTATCGCTACAATATGAACCTTGTGCAACATCCGGATATGAAGGCCTTCTACATAGAAGAAGGTAAATGGGTGGACTATCTGGCGAAGCGGATACCTGGTTACCTGGATTAACAACCGAAGATTTCTACGTTAAATGTGAAAAAGCCCTGCTCAAGCAGGGCTTCTTCGTTACAGGTCCGTTTTACGCTACAGCTAGTAAATTTAAGCTGTCCCATCTACTACGTAACTCATGCGTGCCTGAGAGTGCACACAGAACGTTTAAGTGAGTTTGAGCTACTATTATAAGGGTTGCTCATGGATAAAAATTTGAATATCAATCGTATATTGGAGACTCTATTTATCATGGCACTGGCTTCCGCTAACCTAAACGCAGACCCGCCGGGCGTAGTCTACACACCCGAATTACGTCAGCAACTCGATACCGGCTTGCAGTTGCTTGGAGCGGTTTACCAACCACGAACAGAACACCTTTACGAAGACGGCCGGCCCAAATTCACCAACCGGTTGATCCTGGAAGACTCACCCTATCTTCGCCAGCATGCCCACAATCCAGTGGACTGGCACCCATGGGGGGGCGAAGCATTTGAGATCGCCAGGCGCGAGGGCAAACCGGTGTTCCTTTCCATCGGCTATTCCACCTGTCACTGGTGTCACGTGATGGAACGGGAGAGTTTTGAATCCATCGAAGTGGCTGAATATCTCAATACGCATTTCATCTCCATCAAAGTCGACCGTGAGCGCCGTCCTGATATCGACGAAATCTACATGACCGGGGTACAGATCATTTCAGGACGGGGTGGCTGGCCGATGTCGAGTTTCCTGACCGCCGATGGTAAGACTTTTTTTGGCGGCACCTATTATCCGCAAGCCCAGTTCCTGGATTTGCTGAAACGGGCAGTCAAGGCTTGGAATGAAAACCGCGCAGGTCTCATCGAACAGGCGGAAGATATAACCACCAGGGTTCGCCGCTACCTGGACCAGGCGCAGGCCGCAGGCATATTGAGTAAGACTGCACCCGCCATGGCAGCACAACAACTGCTTAAGCGCCACGATGAGTTGCAGGGTGGTTTCAGTCCGGCGCCCAAGTTCCCCAATGAAGCCAATTACCTGTTTTTAGCCGATTATGCCTTGCGTAATAATGATCAGGCACTGATTGAGCTAATCCGCTTTGACCTGCAAACCATGGCCAGGGGCGGTATATACGACCAGGTTGGCGGCGGCTTTCACCGTTATTCCACTGACAATGAATGGCTGGTACCGCATTTTGAAAAAATGCTCTACAACCAGGCGCAACTGGCACGTGTTTTTATGGATGCCGCAGTCCTGACCGGGGAAGCGGAATTTACCCGCGTGGCTCGGCAGATACTCGATTATGTATTGCGTGATATGACCTCTCCGGACGGTGGCTTTTATTCAGCCACCGACGCGGACAGCGAGGGCGGTGAAGGATTGTTTTTCCTGTGGACACCTGTGCAAGTGAGGGCCGTGTTGTCGGAAGCGGACGCCGAACTCGCCATCAGCTTGTTTAACATTTCCGCAAGCGGCAATTTTGAGGGGTCAAACATACCGCACCTGTCGAATGCTGCGGATGCAATGGCAGCTGAATGGGGATTGTCGTCGGATGAGTTTTTACAAAAGTTGGATCAAATTCGCCAGCAGTTGTACACCGCCCGAAAACAGCGTGAACACCCCGGACGAGATGAAAAAATCATCACGGCCTGGAATGGCATGATGATCATGGCATTGTCACAGGCAGGTCACTTACCGGCAGGTGAGACGTATGCAAAAGCGGCACTCAAGGCCGGTGAGTTTCTGTGGCAAAACCATCGTGACAGGACAAGTGACAGCCCGGGTGACCGTTCAGCAGAAAGTGGGGGCAGGCTTTACCGGACCAGTCTCGATGGCCGCTCATCCATTCCGGGCGTGCAGGAAGATTACGCCTGGCTGGCGGACGCGTTCATCAGCCTGTATGACCTGTACCAGGACAGTCGCTGGCTCAATCGTGCCCGTAGACTTGTCGAAACCATGCAACGCGAATTCTGGGACGAGACCAACGGCGGGTTTTTCATGAATGCATCAAGTGCGACAGATGCGAATGCCGCGCCGGTTATGGGCAGGCCCAAGGATGTCAATGACGGTGCTGTGCCTTCGGGTAACGCCGTCGCGCTCAACGCGCTGGCCCGCCTGGCGCGACGGCCCGGCAGTAAAGACGATTTCTTCATTACCGATGCACGTGCCAGCGCCCTGTTGTCGGCGTTTGCGCAAGCCATCAATCAGAGTCCGTTGGCATTTACCTACTTGTTGCGCGCGGCCCAGGTTAAAACCAACGGTGAATCCGGCGCACTGCAATATGCCGCGCATGGTGGTGTGAAGATCAATGCACGGGCAGCATCCGGAAAGCTGATCGTTGAGCTTGAAATCCGGCCAGGCTGGCATATCAATGCACATGAAACCCTTTCAAAAAACCTGATTCCAACGTCACTGACTGAAGATACTGAACCATCAATATGGAGCCTGACGGATATCAGTTACCCCCAAGCCATCACCAGGAAACTGGGTTTCCAAAGCGAAAAGTTGGCCTTGTACGAGGGCAACGTGCGCCTGACCGCCCGCCTGCAACAAAACCAAAGCGTGCCGGTTTTGCCACCATTGAGAATCAAACTGCGTCTGCAGGCATGCGATGAAAAGATCTGCTTGCCGCCGGAGAACCTGGTTTTACAGGTTGCAGTGCGTTAATACCGAATGCAATTGGGTCTATACCGGGGACATGGTTAACACTTTGTCCGCTGCAACAAGCTAGACAGCAAATCAATTCACCACAACCCTTCAGTTTACTCTGACACTTGACTCTGAACCCATAATTCCTGACCCCATAACTTTTCCATAACTCTCACTGTTTTGCCACCCCGATGGTGGGTCACCGTTTCTGTTTTTTCAGTTCTGTTTAGTTTTTTTTAATGTAATTTATATGAAACCCTAATGTTGGGTTTAGCTGCATTCAACTCAATATTATTGCGCATGCCATATCCTTCGCTCAGGACGCGATTTAACAATGTTTAATTTGCTGATGAGGTTAATTGGCAATAGGCAAGGATGCTAAACAGTATAAAAATCCTGCTGGTAATTCTACCAGTCAGTCTCGAAGGTCTCTGGATAAAAAGAGACCGGGAAATTAAATCAAAAGTCAAAATGGCGTTTTCCGGGATTAACCGGAGAATTTCTTGCATATTTTTTAATGCATTTATAAGAACTTTCACAAAATTAGATCATTGATACAAATGAACTCCTCTCTGTTGCGCAGTTGGGCAAGGTTTAGAGGCGAGGAGTCAAAAAGTCATTTCTCCGAACCGTTTTGGGTCGGCGGAAGATAACGTTGGTTAAAACACGAGGAAATAAGAATGAAACGATTATCATTTTGGACTGCGGAAAATGTAAAGCCGCTATTCGTATTGCTAGTCACAATCTCGGTCTTGATGATCGGGGCGTCCGATGCTTTGGCGTATGAGACTTACTCAGGTTGTCAGGGTTGTCACGGCGGTTTTACGGAAGGTTCCTACGAATCGCTGTCGGACGGCTCCACTTGGCCTGACAGTCTCCATAATGTCCACCGGAATGACATGTTGAACGGCGACTGCAATGTCTGTCACGGCCCGGGTAGCAGGGGCACCGTTTTTCTGGACAGTTCAAACGGAGGAAATGGGCTATCTTCTGCCATTAGCTGTGTTGGCTGCCATGGCCGGGACGAAGACAACAGACGGGGTGCAGGCTTGCGCCAGCACCACACGAACTCCGGTGTGTCGAGTTGCTCGAATTGTCACAGCGACTCGAACCCATCAAATTACACCCCCGTAGGTGAGAATGTGCTCCCCAACTATTACGCAAATCCGGGATCAGGCCACCCTTCAATGCCCGTGGATTCCTGCAACCCCCTTCTCTCGGAGGACTTTGCAGGCTCGCCTTTAGGATTGGATAACGATGGTAACGGCGTTTACGACACCGGCGATCCCGCCTGTTCCGTCAACGAACCGCCGACAGCTAATGCTGGTGGTCCATACACGGGTACGGTCGGAACGGCAGTGGAATTTAATGGTTCGGGTTCAAGCGATCCCGATGGCGGCACCATCACCAGCTACGACTGGGACTTTGGTGACGGTAACACCGGCACCGGTGTCAACCCGTTTCACAGCTATGACACAGCCGATACGTTTACAGTAAGACTGACGGTAACGGACAATGATGGCGGGACCGATTCGGACACCACCTCGGCCACCATCGACCCGGCCCCTGATGTAACCGCTCCGGTCATCACCTTGCTGGGTTCAACCCCGGTCGATGTGGAACTGGGTGGTACCTACACCGATGCCGGTGCAACCGCTTCGGACAATATCGATGGCGATATCACGGCTAGTATCATCACCGTCAATCCGGTGGACACGAACCTGGTCGGC
>Ga0316194_10002367_pt1 | contig 13163 bp, 9 predicted proteins | sample CroRivsedime1_MG_FD_204936 | JGI IMG/M metagenome (GOLD analysis project Ga0316194, IMG submission 204936) | Coastal sediment microbial communities from Maine, United States - Cross River sediment 1 | ecosystem: Environmental > Aquatic > Marine > Coastal > Sediment | place: USA: Maine...
GCAAGCTCGCCGACGCCGATAAAGCCGATGCTTTTCATTTGTGTCCCTGGGTGAAATTATTGCGTCCGCTGCGGTCTTCACCGCGCAACAGGAAAAGTGCACGATTCGAATAGCCATGCGGTGATCCAGCATCTTCCTTGATTTTGCCGCTGTTGTGATTGTAGAAACTGGTTGCCGGCAGGATGCGTAACACCAGGCCCATGCGGCGTTTGTCCGAGTGATTGGCGTCGGAACCGTGCACCAGGTAGACATCATGCAGCGAAATTTGGCCGGCTTCGAGCACAATATCGCGCGCCAGTCCCAGGTCGACCTGGTCGTCATCGATAACCTGTGCCAGGGTGTAATCATCACGATGCTCGAAATGATGCGAGTAAATCCTGTGATCCCGATGCGACCCCGGGATGAACTTCATGCAACCCTGTTCGGGTTTCGAGCCGTCGAGCGAAATCCACACCGTCAGGGTTTCCAGCGGCTCAATCGGATAGTAATCGCCATCCTGGTGCCAGGGCGTGGCTTTACCAACCTGCGCCGGCTTGCCGAAAATAGTGACGCCCCAGAGGATCAGGTCGGGGCCGATCAACTGTTCGACCATGTCGAGGATTTCCGGGATCCTGGCGAACTCGAGCCATTCAGGATCGCCCTTGATGCCGTAGGTCCCGCTGGCGTCGAGATGGGGGCCGAGGATGAAATCGGCGGAAAAATCAGGGTTGTCCGCGTTTTTCCGCAATAGCTCCTGGTAGAACTGGTCGATGCGTTCAAGGGTCGCCGGCGGCACGCGATAATCCGCCGGGATTACCAGTCCGTCGCGTCGGTATGTGTCGATTTCATCTTTGCTTAATGGCATGCGCCGAGCATATTACAAAGCCCTAATCGGGTACAGCGGGTCGGGCAAAATCGTGATATCTTTTCGCCGCAATGAAGCAGCCAATATTACAGATCAGCGGGGAACCGATCGGTGCCGGCCAGGAGCGCGTGTGCTACCTGCATCCGCATGATCAAACCCGCCTGATCAAGCTGCAAAAGGGTGATAGTGACAAGCAGACCCGGCGCGAACTCAGTTTGTACTCGAGTCTTCGGCGGCGCGGCATGCGTAACTTTGAACACATTCCGCAGTTTTACGGTGCGGTTGAAACCAGCCTCGGTCGCGGTTTCGTGGTCGACTGTGTGACTGACTACGACGGCAGTATCTCGAAATCACTGTGGTGGCACTTCGAACGCGGCTACCCGGTGTCTGAATTCTCCGCTTACCTCGAGGAGCTCAGGCGATACCTGGTGGACAACCAGGTTGTCTTCAGTGTCGACATGGGACGTTACAATATTCTGTTTCAGAAACTCTCGCCGGAGCGCGCGCGTCTCGTGGTGATCGATGGCCTCGGCAACCATACTGCGATCAACTGGCTCGACCATATCGGCTTTTTTGTGCGCCGTAAGATCCGTCGTCGCTGGCAGCGCTTTATCGGCCGCCTGATAAATTATTCAGCCGAAACCATGCGCCAGCATTCCGGCAATCCGCAAACTCTTGAAGCCGCCTACCGCAGACAGGAAAACAGCCTATGACCCAGTACGACCAGGAATTGAAGCAGTTTTTACAGGCTTGTCCCGACACCTCTCACGTCGACGTGTTGATCATCGATCTGTGCGGCAACGCGGTCGGCAAGCGTCTCCCGGCTAGTGCACTGCCGGCGTTGTTCGCGACCGGGACCCCGGTTTGTGCCGCCATGCAACTGGTGGATGCAATGGGAAATACGGCGGATCCCATGGGGTATGGGTTTTCCGATGGGGACCCGGACGCCTATGCAATACCCCTGCCAGGTACACTGCGCCAGGTGCCGTGGCTCAGTGGCAACAAAAGCCAGGTGCTGTGTGAGTATGTCGGTGTCGCTGATGGCCAGCCGCTGTGGTTTGAACCACGACAGGTGTTGAAGCGGGTGCTCGAACGCTTCGCCGAGCTCGACCTCAAGCCACTGATCGCGTTGGAACTGGAATTTTACCTGCTTAATGCGCAGCGTGGTGATGATGGTGCCCCATGCCCCGCCAGGTCACCGCGCACCGGTTTGAGTGAGGCAAGCGGCAAGGTATTGTCGCTGGACAAGCTCGATGAATTCGACGAGGTACTCGGTGCGATCGAAGCCGCCTGTCATTTGCAGGGAATACCGACGACATCGATGATCAGCGAATACGGTGCCGGCCAGTTCGAAGTCAACCTGCAACACCAGGACGACGCCCTGCGAGCCGCCGACCACGCGGCCCTGTTGCGCCGCGCGGTGTGCGGGGTAAGCCGATCGCAGGGTTTCGACGCCAGTTTCATGTCCAAACCCTTCGGCGACCAGTCGGGCAACGGATTGCATCTGCACCTGAGCCTGATCGATGCAGCGGGTAACAATATTTTCGATCCGCGCCAGGCCGATGGCGATCAACAACTGGGGCAGGCGGTTGCCGGCCTGCAGGCGACCATGGCGGAAGCGATGGCTATTTTTGCCCCTAACATAAACGTCTATCGGCGCTTCAAACCCGATGAATTTGTGCCGGTCACCACGGACTGGGGCGAGAACAATCGCTCGATGGCGTTTCGCATTCCCCCGAGCGACCCGGCGAATCGGCGCATCGAGCATCGTGTTTCCGGCGCGGAGGCCAACCCCTACCTGGTAGCGGCAGCGGTGCTCGCCGGGGTGCATCACGGGTTGACGCAGGGGCTCGATCCCGGTGCACGGCAAACCGGCAACGCCGGTGCCGAGGTCGACGCATCGCTGCCGCTGACGATCTGGCAGGCGCTGGATCGCATACAGCAGGCGTCGATCCTGCCGGAGTACTTCGGCGCGGACTATCTGCAGATATATCACCAGGTGAAACAGGCTGAGTTCGATGCTTTCATGGAGGGGATACATGCGCGGGAGTACGCCTGGTATCTGTAGCGCCCTGTCGTCGCCGGCTAAGGCAGCCGGCCAGTGCGATTGCGCTCCCCGAATGGCAATTACTTAAGCCAAAACACTGATGCATCCAGACCGACTACGGTCGGATGATCGGGGGGATTTTTCGCGAATGCCTCGGCGGCTTCGCCGCCTGCGGTTTACTGCGCAAAAAATTCCCTCAATCATCCACCTTCTCTCGACCGCAACGAATGTCATGGGTTGTGCTTAAGCAAGTGCCATTGCTCCCGGGGCCTTTAGATTCGGTCTGCCTGTTTAAACGTTTTCGCGCGCTGACTGACAGTCGATGCACAGCCCCGCAAAGGGTTGTGCCTGCAGGCGTGCGTAGGCGATGGGTTCACCGCAGTCCAGGCAATCGCCATAGCTGCTGTCGTCCATGCGAGCGAGGGCCAGCTCGATACGCTTCAGCACATCGTTGGCCTGTTGCTGGTTGGCAATGGCCATTTGCTGCTGCTGAATGGCATCGATACGCGAGACGCGGCCGACCGACTGCTGATCGAGTGCTACCGGTTTGGTCGTTGCATCGGCACTATGCAACAGCTCGCCAAGTTCCCGTTGCTGGCTGATTAACAGGCCGCGCAATTGTTCGATCTGGGTCTGCTCGAGCGGATCGGCTGGCATGGTTCAGGTCGAATCTCGCGCAGGTTCGATACCGTATTCGGTACGCGTAATTTTCTGTTTGCGGGTGTGCTTGCGAATGGCGCGATTTTTTGCGATTGATTCGGGGCGCGCGTAACCACGGCCATGGTCGAGGTGCACGCAACTGCAACGGTAGCGTACCTGGCGGGTCTTGATTCCCATGTTGACCAGGCGCTCGCCGAATTCGCGATCCTGTCCGCCGTACTGCATGCGCTCGTCGAAACCGTTAGTCGCGATTATGTGCTTCTTCCAGGTGGAGGAGCTGTGACCGTTCCAGGTGGCGCGGGTGATGGTCAGCGCATCGAGAATGCGACCGAAGACCGGGTGCGAGAACAGTTTGGATATTTTCGGCGTAAACGGCACACCCCGTTGCAACAGCCACCCGGGGCGGGTTGCGTTCCCCGACAGAATGTCCTGCTTGCTGATGGCGCGTGATACGTCCAGAGGCAATTTGAAGTAGCCACCCGAGAGCATGGTGTTCTCCGCTGCCAGCTTCACGTGGTTGTTGACGAAATCAGGGTGGGGGATACAGTCGCCATCGGTAAAGATCAGGTATTCGCCCTTGCTCGCGAGGATCGCCCTGTTCATCACTTTGCATTTCTGGAAACCGTCGTCTTCCTGCCAGATGTGGCGAATTGGAATATCGATCTGTGAGCGCAGTGATTCGATCACCGCCCGCGTTTCCTCGCCGGAACCGTCGTCCGCGACAATGATTTCGAAATCCCGATACGACTGCATGGAAAAGCCCCACAGGGTTTTTTCCAGCCACTGGGGATGGTTATAGGTAGTGAAAATAACAGAGGCGAACATCAGCGTAGCTTAGCGTAAATGGATTCCAGTTTGGCGCATTGTTTGCGCAGGTCGAAGTGTTGTTCGACACGTGCGCGCCCGGCCAAACCCATATGGTGGCGCTGGGTCGAGTTTTCCAGCAGGCTAGCGATATTGTCGGCAAGCCCGGCGACATCTTTTTCATCGCTGAGCAAGGCGGTAACGCCTTCCTCAACCGCCTCGACCAGCCCGCCGCTGCGAAAGCTGACGACCGGGGTTTGCAGCGCCTGGGCTTCGAGGAATACCATGCCGAGCCCCTCGGCATCGCCGCTTTGCGCGGTAATGCTCGGCGCCACGAACAACCAGCTACGCGCCAGCTGCGCGCGTATTTCAGCGGCGCTCGCGGTGCCCGCGAAAGTTACCTTCAGTTGACGTTGCTCGGCCTCCTGGCGCAGCTGTGATTCGAGATCACCACTACCGATAATCGTCAGCTGCAATTCGGGAAAGCGCTGCTTGAGTTGCGACATTGCCTGCAGCAGGTAACTGCAGCCTTTCTTCTCCACCAGTCGACCGACGAACAGCAGTGAGGGTTGCTCTGACTCCTGTTTCGGTTGGCTGAATTTCTCCAGGTCGATACCGATGTAATGTTGTACCAGTTTTTTCTCAGGGCAGCCCCTGGCGAGCGCCTGCCCGGCGATGAAGTCGGAAACCGCGATGACCCGATCGACCTCGTCGAAGAAGCGGCGATTGACCGGGTTTCCCAGCTGTGCGTTTTCGTGCTTGGTAATGTCGTGGCCATGGACCGTGGTGACGGCGGGGATGGCGAGCCGCCCGGCAATTTTCACCGCGTCGATTCCATCGTTGAAAAAATGTGCGTGTATCAGCGCCGGGTTTTCCCTGGCGATCGCCGCCAGCCAGCGCTTGCCGCCACCCAGGCCGTAGCGCAACATCATCTTGGACAGCGTAACCGCGCGGCTGTAATCATCGAGCAGGAAAGTATCGGCACCATCGAGTAATTGCAGGCCGGAGCTGTCACGGTGATATCCACAGAACAATGGCCGGTAAGTGGGCAGGAAACGACCCTGATCGGCAATAAAAGTCTCCGAGTAGGAGAGCAGGCGCTTGCGGAATATGGCGATGGAGGTCAAAGCATCGGGCTCACGGTGAATGACGGTTGCGGCCGGCTTCGTATCGACATCATTGGCAGCGGGCGAGACTGCGCCGAATCTGGTAGAGCGCCAGTTGCAATTTGAGGAAACGGCCGAGCGATCGCAGTCCATCACCATCGCCGCTCATTATCGTCCTTAGGCGAATATTCCAGGCACTGCATTTCTGCTCAATGGTTGCCAGCACAGGTGCCGCGACGTCAGGCGCAATGTTGCGACATTCGCGTGCGATCTGCGCCATGGTGCGAATCTGCAAACCTCGATGCGCGTTTATCTGCGTTCGACTGTGGGCGAAATTGCCGATTTTCTCAACCGAATCGAGCCAGTGGAGGTAGGCACCGGTCTCGTACTTGCGCCCGGTGGAACCGGTATCGCGATTGCGATAACGATAGACCGGCCTGTCGATCAACAGCAAAGACCTGGCCGCGCTGAATACCTCAGCGCAGTAGTAGAGGTCCTGAGCCATGCGCACCCCGACCGGAAAGCGGATCGATCCGAGCCGCTGGCGATTGAACAGTTTTCCCCAGGGATGGCCACGAACCCGGGAGTGCCTGTAGAGGGTGGTGAGCACCTCGTCGCCGCTGAGCGTGGATTCGGAGCTGACGTTATAGCGTGCGTCGTGTTCGCTATGCTCGGTAAAGATCGTGTTGTTACCCTTGACGATATCGGCGTCGTTTTGAGTCGCCGCAGCATACAGATTGTGCAGCGCGTCCGGCGGCAGCACATCGTCCGGATCGACAAACATGAAATAATCCCCACAGGCATTACCCAGTCCGATATTGCGCGCGACACTGACGCCCTGGTTTTCCGCGTTCGCGACCAGTTTGAACAGGTCAGGATGTCGCTGCGCATATTCCTCGCAGATCTGCAGGCTTTGATCGCTAGAGCAATCTTCGACCAGCAGCGCCTCGATGGTAAATTCCGCAGATTGATCGATGATGCTTTGCAGGCACTCATGCAGATAATCGGCGACGTTATAAACCGGCAGGATCAACGAGATCCGTATGGGTTTAACGACTGGAATCGGTGAGTTCATGGCTGGAGGAGGGCAGGCCTGGATGCATTGGGTTATTCGGATCGCCGCGTTGGCGTTGAATCTGGCGGATGCGAACTTCATTTTTACGTAATGCCTGGGCGAGCGCAAGTCCGTATGCTGCGGTTTGCTGGCTCGTTGCGCAATGGTGCGCTAATTTTCGAGCAGCGCCCTGATGATCGACAATTCCAGTCTGGCGAGGGTCGGCGCTCCCTGGTAACGGGTTGAATCGGGCAGTTAATCTCGGGTATCAACGAGTGAAATACAGAAGCTGGAGATGTGTCATGCAACCAGGCACTTTAACCTTGCGTGATGATGGCGTATTGACGCTATGGCGCAGGTCCGCATCACGGCCGGTCTGAATGCCTGATTTACCCAGCTCTGCTCGAGACTAATCTCGAGGAGTCCCACCAAACAAACAGCACCTGATGTTCTATACTTGCCGCTAACTTTGAACAGGTGGGGCTTGCGAGTAAATTGGTACTTTGCACGAGCGTTTGATAAATGGATGCCGGGGTAGTGATATTTGCGATAGCAGAACGGTCGTGAGTAGTGATTTTCCAGGGACGGGAGCCCGGAACATTACCCGTGGCCACTATAGTTCCTGTGCCCACAATAAAGCGCCGTATCAAGCTACCAATAGAGGCAGCATGTTGCGGGGAACTGCTGGTTTCTGTGCGCATAGTCGTCGGCTACGCTCGCGCGTAACTTGCGCGGTCGTTACCGCCTGCCACCCACCTCGAAAACACTGTGGCTGGGGCGCTTCAGTAGCCGCAAATCGGGGTTTTGCCGCGCAGTCAGGTTGCTCTGGGTCCGCTTCGGTTTCCGGCAAGCTTCGCCAACAATAAGGGTAAGATTTTGACCTGTAAGATTATCCTCGAAATACAGATATTCCGGTGCCTCTTTCAGTGAAGCTGCAAGCCTCTCATTCAAAGGTGTTCAGAATTCTGTTGCTGGCCTGCTTCATGTCGGGCGCCGCCAGTTTGTTTTTCGAGGTGCTCTGGACCCGTGCCTTCTCCCTTATCCTTGGCTCCACCACCCAGGCGGCTGCGTTGGTGTTTGCCGCTTTCCTCACCGGCCTGGCGCTCGGTGCCTGGTTGTTCGGCAGTCTTTCCGCGCGCCTGCGCTCGCCTTTGCGAACCTATGCTCTGCTCGAGGTCGGTATTGCCTTTACGGCTCTTGCTACCGGACTTTTACTGCACTACCAGGCCGATACCATTGGCGCTGTCCTGGGGGTTGGTCCTACTCGCTATCTGCTGGCCTTTATCCTGGTGCTGTTAATGGTGTTGCCCCCGACCCTGCTCATGGGTGGCACCTTACCCGTTCTATTGACCGTTGCCCGGGCCTACGACAAGCGGTTGTCGGTGGTGGGCAAACTTTATGGATGGAATACCTTTGGTGCTGCCACCGGCACTTTGATCTGCGGCTTTTTTGCTATTCGACTACTGGGGGTCACGAGCGCTTATTACTGTGCCATGGCCTTGAACCTGGTGGTTGCAGTTATCGCCTATTGGCTAAGCGTACGCACTAGTGATACTCAACCAGGTGCTGCTGCAACGAGCTCAGCTGCATCGCAGGCACCGCTGTTGCATCAGCCCACAGAGAGCTACCTGTTTATGATGGCCCTCGGGAGCGGGGCGGCGGTGTTGTCGCTGGAGCTGGTCTGGGCGCGCTTTGCCTCTTTTTTTCTGGGCAATCGCACCTATGCCTTTACCACCTTGATGTTTGCGGTGCTGACTCTGCTGGCTGCAGGTGCATGGCTATCGGCCTGGCTCTACCAACGCATACAGCGATCTCCGGAGCAGGACCCGCGGCGGATATTTTCACTGTTGCTGGTTAGTGCTGCGCTCGCCGTGGCGTTGTCGGGCTGGGGCGGCTGGTGGCTGATCGCAAATCAGGCTGATTTCGAATCCGGGCTGCCTGCAGCGCAAAAGTATGTCCTAATTTATCGGTTTATCGAAGCCTTTGCCTTGCTGGCGTTACCACTGATCACCCTGGGCGCCCTGTTCCCATTGACGATTGCACTGTCCAGGCACTGCGCTTCAGACATCGGTGCGACCAGTGCCCGCTATTACGGCGTGAACACCATCGGCGTGGTCGTGGGATCACTGGGAACGGGTTTTATTGGATTGAGCGTTGTCGGTTCCTTCGGAATGCTGAGACTCATCACTGTCCTGCTCCTCCTGCTCGCACTGGTCAGCCTGATCAAGTCCTGGCGCCCGCTGCCCGTCGCATCGATTGGACTCGGTATGGCGGCGATCGCGGTGATGATCATGCTGCCGTCATCCTATCCTGCCGGGCTGGCCCCGGGTGAAAGGCTGGTGGTGGAGGAAGAAGATGCCCATGGCCTGTTCCGCGTAACCCGGCTGGCAAACGGCAGGCTGCGGGTGACCAATAATCGCTCAGAGCTGATTTACCATCTCGGCGCCTATTCGACGGATTACGTGCAGCAGATGCAGGGTCACCTGGGCATGCATTTCAAACCCGATGCGACCACGGCCCTGGTCATTGGCAGTGGCTATGGCATTACCGCCGGGGCGCTGGCATTGTATGACGGTATCGAACGGGTCGATGCCCTGGAAATTTTGCCGGCGATGGTGTCCTCTGCGGATTTGTTCGGGCCGAACAACTTCAGTTATCACAAGAGCGACAAGGTGCAGATACAGGTTGGCGATGGACGTCACTTCCTGCTGCGCGAGAATCGTCAGTACGACATTATTTCGCTCAACGTGTCGGACCCGCACTTGCCGGGAGGCTCAACCCTGTTTCATCGCGAGTTTTACGAACTGGCCAAGCGTCATTTGAAACCGGGAGGGGTTGTCATTCAGCACATCTTCGGCAGTGAGCGCGCGGTAATCGCCAATACCCTGGCGGCTTCATTCCCCTACACCCAGTTCAGCCGCTCCTATGCCAACGGTTATAACGCGGTCGCCTCGATGAGTGACCTGCGCTTGCCGGCGGCAAAAGGTATGGACTTGCCACCCGCAGCAATGGCGCAATTGCGCACTCATGCCGGCCGCAAGATCAGAACAAAACCCTTGTATCGATCCTACAAAAGACTGCCTTCAGCCATGCATTCCGACGCTATCGCTACCGATGACCGACCCGCGGTAGAGTTTTCATGGAATAGCGGCGAAAAGTTGCTGTTTATCAATGAGTAAGCTTAACCATCAATATTGCGGCGTTTGGTTTTCGCGTTTCGCTGTGTGCTCGGGACCGGGAAGACCAGAACCATGTTGATCCTGCAGCGCCTGCTGTTGCCCTCGTTGTTGTTCAGCTCGGGACTGTGCGGCATCGCCTACGAGATACTGTATGGTCGCCTGTTGGCGAACATCATCGGTGACCAGTTCCTGGTTAGCACTGCGGTATTGTTGACCTTCCTGCTCGGCATCGGACTGGGTGCGCTTTTCGCACATCGTTGGTGGCGTGGGCTCTGGCTTATCGAGGCGGGCATTGGCCTCTATGCGGGTCTGTTTGCCTACAACCTGCTGCACATAGAATCTTTTCTTTATAGCTTTTTACCCGGAGTCGGTACCAGTGCGGCGATCACACTGGCCGTCGCGGTGCTGCTATTGATTGTTCCTGCTTTCCTGATCGGCGTGAGCCTGCCCCTGTTTGCAGGCTATGCGCAGCAACTGCGCCCGCGACAGGGTTATTTTGCTGCGAGTTACGCAATCTATAACTTCGGTGCAGCGGCGACCGTGATCGTCGTTGAGTTCTGGCTGATCCGTCAGGTGGGTATTCGTGACGCCGTGTTGTATATGGGGGCGCTTAACGGCCTGGTCGCCCTGGTGCTGCTGACGCTTTATGCCCCGGTGGCCCGCAGTATCGTGAAGGGGCCGAAGCCGTCGAGCTCGGGTTTTTCTCGTGGCGTGCTGGCGGCACTGGCGATCAGCAGCGTCGGCTCGGCGATTTTCCAGCTCAGCGCCGTACGCCTGACCGAAATGCTGCTGGGGCCATACCGTGAATCTTTTGCCTACGTATTATGCGTCGTGCTGGCCGGTATTGCATTGGGTTCATTGCTGGTCAACTGGTTCAGGATACGTTTTGTCCCCCTGATGCTCGCCAATATTATCGCCCTGTGCTGGTTACTGGGCGGGTTGACCTGGGTGATGCAGCTATACGCCGAGTATTATTCGCTCGCCGCGGCTTCCTACTGGAATCAGGTAGGCTTCAAATTATTGAGTGTAAGCGTACTTTTTCTGGGCCCCGCCATCACCTTCGGCGCCACCATCCCGGCGTTGCTCAATACCCTGCAGGTCGAAGCGTTGGCGCAGGGACGCGATGCCGCCCGTTCGCCGGGTTACCTGTTGTATATCGCCTCGATGGCGAACGCAGCGGGATTCGTACTGATGTTTCTGGTTCTGCACAAGCGTCTGGACTACGGTGACCTGCTGCTGATCGTCGCGTTACTGGCGGCTACCAGCATCGTCATTGTCACTCTGTTCGGCTCATCCACACGGCCCCCGCTGGTTAAAATGCCGCTGTTACCGGTCGGGCTCGCGTTGGGTCTCGCCGTTATGCTGATTGGTGGGCGGCAGCTGTGGAACGAGGAGCTGTTGTACCAGGGACATAATTCTTTCAAATCGCTCGAGGCTATGGAGCGTCGTATCGGCGATCACGCCACCAGCGAACGCTACAAGGGCGAGCAGGACGTGCTCTCGATCAGTCGACGCAACGGTGGAGTCTACTTTTTTATCAATGGCAAAATCAGCATCGATATGAAAAGTGCCTCCGAGAAGCTTGTGGGTGCCATATCCGGCGTATTTGCTCCCGATCATCAACGCGCCATGGTGCTGGGTGTAGGCAGCGGCGCTACCGCCGGCGCGGTGGGATTATTGTTCGATGAAGTGGAGGCCGTGGAGATCAGCGCTGTGATCCTTGAAAACCTGCCGCGTCTGCAGGAACACAACTTCGGCATCGCCGACATGCCCAACGTGAACCTGGTGCATGACGACGCGATTCATTCGGTGCGTCTGGCAGAGGGCGGTTATTCCCTGATTTTGAACACGGTGACCTCGCCGCTGTTCTTCAGCTCGTCAAAACTTTATACGGTCGAGTTTCTCGCCGATGTGCGCAGCAAGCTGGCACCGGGCGGGTTGTACATGAGCTGGCTGGATTCGCGGGTCGGTGACGCAGGCGCGGATATCATGCTGGAATCAGTCACCAATGCTTTTGAGCATTGCGGCCTGGCGCAACTCAAATCGTCCTACCTGCTGTTGCTCTGCTCAGACAGGCCTATCGTCGCCCATCATCCGCTGGCGGTGGCGCAGCAGCCACAACTGGCGAACTATTTCCGCGAAAAGCACGATATCGATCCGGCGGGTATCGCCTATCAGTTGATTCACACCGATGCCGCCGCGCTGACCAATAGTGTTCGCGCACCTTTGAACACGCTCGACTACCCAGCACTGGAATTCGAAATGGCGAGGCTACGCAAGCGAAGCCTTGCAGATCTGCGTAAACGTATCGTGTTGACTATAGATTCAGCTAAATTGGGTAACGCTTTCCGCCACTTCGACTGGGGGCTGGAGTCCATGTTGAGTTCGCTGGAAAAAACCAGCGGTACCAATGTTTACTATCAGAAATTGAAAAGGGAAAACCTGAAATACCAGACTTACTTCGACGCAGGGTTAAAAGCCCAGCTACGGGGTGATTGTGAATGGGCCGATACGATGATGACGAAAGCCCTGGACGTCGTGGGAAAGCTCGGCAACCGCAACCTGCTCCTTGGGCAATGTTACGAGAAGCAGGGTAAACATCGCGAAGCACTGCAGGCCTACGCCAGGGAGCTGCAGATAAACCCGCGTAACTCGCAGGTCAATCTGCTTATGGGCAGGGTGGACATCGCGGCGTCGCGGTTTGCATCGGCATATGAGCGGCTTCAGCAAGTCGAGGTGAATGAGCAGGGTGCCGCCTACCATTTCATGATGGCGAGCGTGCTGGAAGCACAAAATGACGACACCATGGCCGAGCATCACTACGCCGAGGCAGTGGCTTTGTCCGGTAGTGCTGAGGCAGCGGCGGAGAGTGTCCTGCAACTGACCGTTGAGTAGCCCGGGGCGAGAGTTATGGATAGACCAATGCAAATCGGCCGAAGACTTTAAAAGCGAAAACCTTTGAACATCCACAACATGGTTTTAGATTCCCCCTGTCAGCAATTAGCGAAATTCATGACGCGTTTTTTATCTGCCACTAGTGATGGATGCACGAAAGCTGCTGGAGCTGCTCTGCCGTTAGTGGTATCGATATTCTTGCTATACTCAACAAGTCATTTAACTTCCCGCCAGAAACTCGGCATGTTCAAGCCGGTATGAGACTAATCGCAACAGCCTTGTTATTGTTTTCGTTTTCCTGCCCGGTATTTTCCGGGCAAGTCGGCGCGACGTCTGGATTGCCTGCGGCTCCGATAACGCTTGTTTCCGACATGGATGGGAAATCTCCGGTTACCACCCTGCGAGTGACGACTGCGAGCGACACGGATCGCTGGGCTATCAATAACAATGTGCCCTGGTTGCGGGTGGCGCCCGCCAGTGGGCGCGGTTCGCAACAGCTCACGCTCAGCGTGCTGCCCGATGCCCTGCAACCCGGGCAACACAGCGCTACGCTGTCTCTGCGTGCCCCGAGCGT
>Ga0316194_10002369_pt1 | contig 13154 bp, 10 predicted proteins | sample CroRivsedime1_MG_FD_204936 | JGI IMG/M metagenome (GOLD analysis project Ga0316194, IMG submission 204936) | Coastal sediment microbial communities from Maine, United States - Cross River sediment 1 | ecosystem: Environmental > Aquatic > Marine > Coastal > Sediment | place: USA: Maine...
GAGGTATGACCATGGGAAATTATCTGATCAAGATGCCGGACGTCGGCGAAGGTATCGCTGAAGTTGAGATCGTGGAATGGAGCGTGGCAGTTGGTGATTCCATAGAGGAAGATGATCTGCTGTGTGTTGTGATGACGGACAAGGCCGCTGTGGAAATACCCTCGCCGGTAGATGGTCAGGTAACCTGGATCGGGCCCGAGGCCGGTATCACGATGGCTGTTGGTGCTGATCTGGTTCGCTTGCAGGTAGAGGGGCAGGGAAATATCGCGGCCGGGGCTAGCGGCGATGGGGCTGAGAACACTGCTACAGAGCCCGCGACAAAACCCGGGGCTGACACTCCACAGCCAATGCCCGGGCCAGAGGCAGGGGCGAATAGAAAACAAGCAACTGCATCGGTACCGGTTTCCGCAACGGCAAGCGCCGCCGCACCGGCCCGGGGCATACCGCGCCCGGAGGGAGAAAAACCGATTGCGTCGCCCGCGGTCCGTCAGCGAGCGCGCGATGCGGGAATAGATTTGCGCCTGGTACATGGCAGCGGGCCCGCCCATCGTATTTCGCACGCGGATCTCGATGCATTTATCACTGGTGGCATCTTGGCCGCGGTGACGGCCGGGCCGATCGCCGACACCGCGGTCAGCGAGACCAGGGTCATCGGCCTGCGGCGCAAGATAGCCGCCATCATGCAGGACACCATGCAGCGTATCCCCCACTACACCTATGTCGAGGAAGTGGACGTCACCGAACTGGAGATGCTGCGAACCCGGATGAATAACGAGCGGCGCGACGACCAGCCAAAACTCACCATGCTGCCGTTTTTTATCAGGGCCACGGTAAAGGCTCTGCGGGAATTTCCGGAAATGGGTTCCCGTTACGACGACGAAAACGAAATAGTGCGCCAGTACAGTGCCGCGCATATCGGTATCGCCACGCAAACACCCTCGGGTCTGCTGGTACCGGTTATCAGGCACGCCGAAACCCTGGATATCTGGCAGTCCGCTACAGAGATCAAACGCCTGGCGGAAGCGGCGCGCACAGGCACTATCGGGCGGGAAGAGTTGAGCGGCTCCAATATCACCATCACCAGCCTCGGCCCCCTGGGCGGTATCGCGACAACCCCGGTAATCAACTCGCCGGAGGTGGCGATTGTCGGCATCAACAAGGTGGCGAAGCGACCTGTGTGGAAAGACGGTGGGGTTGTACCCAGGGACATCATGCATTTGTCCTCGTCTTTTGATCACCGCATCATCGATGGCTGGGAGGCTACCCAGTTCATCCAATGCATCAAGAATGCGCTGGAGTGCCCGGCGATGTTATTTATGGAGGCCAGGTAATGGATTCATTGGCGTGTAAGGTACTGGTCGTTGGCGGAGGACCCGGTGGTTATGTTGCGGCGATTCGAGCGGGCCAGCTCGGCCTCGATACCGTGATTGTCGAGGCGGACCGCCTGGGCGGGACCTGTCTAAATCGCGGATGCATTCCGTCAAAGGCCCTGATCCAAGGCGCTTCAAGCTATGAAGAAATGCTGTCCCACACCGGGAAAGGGCACATGGGTATTTGCCTGCCCTCCGCGCCGGTACTCGACCTGGCGGACATGGTGAGCTGGAAAAATACGGTGGTGGACAAGCTGAACCAGGGTGTTGCGGGGCTGCTGAAAAAAGCCGGCGTGAAAGTCGTCAATGGCTGGGCGACGTTTTCCGATGCGAAAACCTGTGAGGTGGAAGGTGAGCAGGGCTCGCTTAGTATCAGCGCCGAGTACGTAATTCTGGCCAACGGTTCCAGCGTAAGTGCGCTGCCGGATATTCCCCTTGGAGGCAATGTTATTTCATCCACCGAGGCCCTCAACCTCGACGGCCTACCCGATGAGCTGGCCATTATCGGTGCCGGCTATATTGGCCTGGAGCTGGGTATTGCCTACCGGAAAATGGGAGCAAAGGTCACATTTATCGAAGGCCTTGAGCGCATTCTGCCGCTGTTCGACAAGGAAATGACCCGGCCCATCGAAAACTGGTTGAAGCGGCATGAGGTGGAAGTGGTTTGCCAGGCGCGTGCCGAAAAAGTCGAAACAGTAAACGACAAACCGGTGCTTTTTTACCGGGACAAGCAGGGCCAGCAGCGCAGTATCGCCGCCGACAAAGTGCTGGTGACGGTGGGGCGTCGCCCCAATACGCTGGGTTGGGGCCTGGAGAACATGTGCGTCGACATGGAAGGCAGCCACGTAAAGGTAGATAAGCAGTGTCGCACCTCAATGAAAAACGTCTGGGCAATTGGTGATCTGGTGGGTGAACCGATGCTCGCACACAAAGCCACCGCACAGGGAGAAATGGTGGCAGAAGTCATCGCCGGCGAGCGGCGTGAGTTCGATGCACGGGCCATACCGTCAGTGTGTTTTACCGAACCGGAAATCGTCGGCGTGGGACTGTCCCCGGCAGAGGCAACGCAACAGGGAATCGAGACAGTCGTCGGGAAATTCCCTTTCGCGGCGATCGGTAAGGCATTGGCGATGAACGCCGGCACGGATGGGGGTTTTGTGCGAGTGACAGCCAGGGCTGATAACCACCTTGTCATCGGCATGCACGCGGTTGGCGCCCATGTTGCCGAGCTCAGCAACCAGTTTGCGCTGGCGCTGGAACTGGGTACCTGCCTGGAAGATATAAGCGGTACGATACACGTTCACCCAACGCTGGGTGAGGCGACAATGGAAGCCGCTTTAGCCGGTCTCGGGAAGGCAATACACGCATGACCGGGTCAGCCTGAGCCCGAAGATCAGGGATGGCTGCTTTAGTGTTAACCGATGCCCGCTTCGTTGCTATCCCTGTGTATCGGATTTTAGACCAAAGCGATCCAGGTGGTACTGCCAAATTAACTACGCCTGGGAGACAATCCCGGAATGAATACCTATAAGCGCTATCGATTCCCGCCAGATATCATCTCCTACGCCGCCTGGATCTACTATCGATTCAACCTAAGCCATCGCGATATCGAAGATCTTCTCGCCGAACGTGGTATCACGGTCACGCGTGAATCAATTCGCTTATGGTGTATCAAGTTCGGAGCCATTTATACGCGCCGTTTGAAACGAAGACCCCGAGGTTACGGCGACACTTTCTACGTTGATGAAGTCTTCGTAAAAATAAACGGCAAGCAGCATTATCTTTGGCGAGCTGTCGATCAGGATGGCGAGGTGGTAGATATTTACCTCCAGGTCAAGCGGGATGGGGCTGCGGCCAAGCGCTTCTTCAAGCGTCTGATAAGGAGTCACGGTGGTGAGCCTAGGAAGATTGTGACTGACAAACTACGGAGCTATCCGGTGGCACGTCGGGAAGTGATCCCTGAATCGATCCACGTTACCGACCAGTATGCCAATAATCGTGCCGAGCAATCACACGAGGCAACCAGGGTGAGGGAGCGAGGGATGAGGCGATTTAAGTCGATGAAACAGGCTCAGCGATTTTTGGGCGCTCACGCTGCGGTTTCAAATTTGTTTAACCTTGGTAAGCATTTGGTCAAGGCTGAACATTACCGTGATCTCAGGATCAGTGCTTTTGGTGAGTGGAGAAGGGCGGTAGCTTGAGATCAGATGGTAGATTCCAGCGGTCTCAATGAGTTAAGTTGCCAATACCGTCATCACCGCGACGACTACCGGATGCGATACTTCAATTGTCGAACGTTGCTGGTACAAATCGTCCCGCTGCTTCCACTGCAAAGCGGATGGGCTTGCCAGCCCAGACCCCGTGCTGAAAGCGAGACTCCTTAATCACCGTCTTACCATTGACGATTACATACGGAATGTCGGTGGTAGGTCGGCCCTGCTCGCCACGTTGATAGGTGGCATTGTCCTTGACCTTGCCCGGGTGAAAAATCGTGATATCTGCCACCATGCCAAGCTGCAGGCGACCGCGAATTTTCATTGCCTCAATACCGGTGTCTCCCAGATGTTTGGCCGGCAGATAGCTCATTTGCGCCAGGGTCGTCATCAGAGGTACTCCCTGCTCCCTGGCCATGGCCAACACTTTGCCGTGGCTACCCGCCGTACGCGGGTGCCCCTGATATTCGTCGTAGCTGGCATCCCAGGAAAGATTACACCACATGGAATCTGCGGCTACCGTCATATGTGGTGCCTCCAGCCAATTCGGCAACCATTGCTTTCGCGCCGGATTAAATATAATAACGGTGCGTCCCGGATCTTCTGCGACCACTTTTTTATAGTCTGCCGTGCTGAGAAACTTGTCTTGAATTGGGTCGAATAGAATATCTTCATAATTCAAACCCATCGCGTCTTCAATCATGGCCGGCCTTAAAAACTCTGAGCCAATGGACGTAGAAGCTGAATCATAGGGGTAATACTCAGACCACATATTATGACCCTGTTCACGCGCCAGTTGCAGCTTCTCTTCAATTTCCCGCCAGCCATAGTCATTGTTGTGAGCCATCAGTAGTGGCGCATTCAGCAGCGAGGCGTTGGTGTATATCTCAGCGAAGGCCAGAGTCGCTTCGGTGGGTGTCTTGTTCATGCTGTGGAAGCGGGTATGTACAGAAGTCAGTCGCCCGTAGCGGGCTGCCGCTCGCTGCGCTTCAAACATTTCGTAACTGGAGATACCGCGACGGGCGTATCCTACCGTGGATCCGACGCCCAGGGCGCCCAGCCTCAACTGCTCGTCCAGCATTGCCGTGACCTGGTTCATCTGCTCGAGTGAACTGCGGGTCTCCGACCAGCCGATAACACCGTCCTTTTCTGACTCGGCGCGAAGTTCGAATACCCTGGTGGCATCCACTGGCCCTTCTATTTTAATCTCGGGATCGTGCACCAGCATACGGGTGACTTCCTGGCTCGCCGTGGTGCCGTAATTGAGAGGCCAGCGGTTTTCTTTCTCGGCGTACCACTGCGCCACATTATAGGCACCCAACTCCAGATCCATGCCGGTAGTCACGCCATCGCGGGCCGCCAGCCGCACGGAAAGGCCGTCCAGTGCGTGGAAGTGGGTGTCGATAAACCCCGGTGCAACCACCAGGCCACGGGCATCGATCGCGGCGCTACCGTGAATCGTCTCTTGGGTAATGGCGATGATCCTGCCGTTGCGAATGCCAACGTTAGCCACGGCGTCATATTGGGTTTCCGGGTCCATCACACGACCGCCGGTTATGACCAGATCGTATTGTTCCGCTGCGACCAATGATGCCGTTAAGAATATCAAGGCAGCTCCGATAAGGCGCTGGCATCTAGCTGTGTTGATTTTGGGCATGTAGTTTACCGTTGGGATTCCTTCACTATGGTTATCCCGCTGCCGGTGGTGGCGTTGCGGATTGCCTCGACGCCGAGGGTGCCCATTTCACTGGCTGATCTGGCCTCTCGCACCCAGTGTGATACCACGCTGGCAAGGTCACTGATATTGCCGCCAATCATCTCGTGCTCTGGAAAAGAGACTGTGCACCGTTCATATCTGGTCTCCGTTTGTCCGTTTTTCGGGGCGGGAAGTTTTCCGGTCATCGAACCGGCGGCCGTTGCGATTATCAGGGGTAATCAAACATCGCGGCTTGATAGATACCGATGGCCTTCTCCCAAGCCGGTCCGACCAGCCCGTCGCCAACCGGCTTGCCATCCAGCTCGATCACCGGGGTGATGAGCTTGGAGGAATTGCTGACCCAAAGTTCATCGGCCTGGCGCACCTCGTCCATCGAGATAACGCGTTCCTCGACAGGAGTCGAGCCCTCGGCCCGCAGCGCCTCGATCGCTATGTGGCGGCTGATGCCGGGCAGGATCTGGTGATCCAGCGGCGGTGTGACCACGACACCGTCTTTTACAGTGAAAACGTTAGAGGCGCTGGCCTCGGTCAGGTCGCCGGCGGCGTTGTAGAGAATCGTTTCGTCCAGGCCGCTGGCGTAGCTCTCCTGGAAGTGTAGTACATTGCCCAGCAGGGAAGTCGACTTGATGTTGCAATGCTGCCAGCGTTTGTCCTCGGAAGAGGACACGCTCAGGCCATCCTTTTTGTCTCTGCCCGGGGACGGAGGCGGTGGAATTACCCCCGCCATGGCGAATACCGTGGGTTGCACATCGACCGGGAAACCGTGGAAGCGTCGCCCCTCGTTGCCGCGGCTCACGTGGAAATAGATGCCTAGGTTTGGGCCATCCTGTTCACGAATCAAACTGGCCGCCACCTCTCGCCACTGCTCATCAGTCAGGGGGCTCTCCATGCCGATACTTTCAAGTCCGCGCTTCATGCGATCCAGGTGCAGCTGCATGCCCACCAGTTTTCCATTGTAGGAAGGCAGGGCATCATAGATGCCATCACCGAACAGAAAGCCCCTGTCGAAAGGCGAAATCCTGGCTTCTTCCGCGGGAATGTACTCGCCGTTTAAGTAGATAATCATGATGAGCCTACAATGCGTCTTATGCGTTAGGTTGTGATGATAGGCAGAAGTGCCTGCTCCGTATTGGCATTTTGTGCCACCGAACAGACATTACAGGCCAATCTGCCAATGTGAACATTACCCGCGCTTTGCCCGCTTCACGGTGTCGAGCCGGAATTATCCAGGTGGGTCAGTTTTCCGCGTTTTGCCGGAATGTTTTTGGCGTTTGCCCGCTGAGTCGCTTGAAGGCGCGGTCGAAGGCACTGGTATCGGAGTAACCGAGCCGCTGGGCCAATTGAGTGATACTGACCGGGGTATTGACCAGCACCTCTTTGGCAATCTGAAAGACCACGATATCGCGCAACTTGCCGACGCTGGTACCCTGGTCGGCAAGACGCCTGTGCAGGGTGCGCCTGCTCATGCCCAGACGAGCCGCGATCGACTCCGCCGAGATGTCTGTCTGGCCAATCTGGGAGGAGATCAGGACGCTGACCCGGTCGCGCAGATTGATACCCCGCTTGAATTGCGAGATCGAGCGCTGCACCTGTTGTTCCAGCACCTGCAGAAGCAGGGGATCCGCGTGGCTGGTGGGCATGGCGAGGAACCCGCTGGGAAAGCTCACCCCGTTGAAGCTGTGGTTGAAGGTGAGCCGTTCACAGAACGCGGCCTGAATCGGACCAACGTCCGCGGGCGGGGCGTGTCGAAAACAGGTTTCCAGCGGGTGCCAGTCGGGCAGGAAGAGCAATTCCCGGATGGCATTGACGAACTGCTTCAATGTCATTTCCACCTCATGCCGGCACTGCTCGGGTGTAAAACCCTCTATTTCGTAGGTCCAGGTGCTGGAATCCCCGTGATTGATCAGACCGGAACTGGCCCCGGGGGTTACATGGTCGAGATAACTGTCGACTATGGCTAATGCACGTCCGAAGTCCGGTGCGCTGCGTGCCATATAGCCAACCGCCCCCAGGTTGGCAACATCCCGGGTTCGTGCCATGGATATTCCCAGGTAGGGGTCCTGGCGCTGTTCAGCCGCGCGATTGAGTAGCTCAAGGTGGGCCGCCATGGTCACCCCGCCGTTGTCGACGCCGAAGTCTTCCTCGCGGATGTGCAGTGCGCGGTACAGCGGTGCCGTGTCCACGCCCAGTTGGCGCAGGGAATCGTGGATACGGCGGTAATTGGGTATTCGTCTTGCCGGGGTGCTTTGCATGGCTACTTTCTCCCCTGCCTATTGCCTTGTGTCTTATGTTTGCAGCATAAGCGGTAGATACACTGCATTGGCACATATTGTCAACATCCTGGCCCGTATTAACAATACTTAGACCTCGTCTTTTCCTAGACTGATTCGCTATTCGGTAGAGCCACGGTTGAGACGACCCTCTGGTATCGCCATGTATCCTTCGACAGAGGTAATCGCCCATGCCGACTCAGCCGCCTGCCGTGCGCCCCCTCTCCGTCCTCAAGATCGCCGGGGCGTTCATCGCCTTCCTGTTCGGCTCGGGCTTCGCCACGGGGCAGGAGGTGATGCAGTTCTTTGTTTCTGCGGGCATTGCCGGCGTCGGGGGCGCGGTGTTGTTCTTGGTGCTGTGTACCTACCTTGCCGTCACGCTGCTGCTCGCGGGACAGAGATACCAGTTCCATAACGTCGACGAGGTGTTCCGCCATTTCGCCGGCGATCGTCTGGGCCGCCTGTTCTCATGGTATACCATGCTTCTGCTGTTCAGTGTGTACGCGCTCATGCTGGCGGGTGCCGGCTCCGTGCTACATGAGCAGTACGGCATACCCGTGTATGTGGGCAGCGGGCTGTTGTCGGCTGTGGTCCTTTTCAGTCTGTTCTTTGGCTTGCACGAACTGATTGACGTGATCGGCACAATCGGCCCATTGCTGGCGTTATTCGTTCTCACTATAGCAATCACTACCCTGTTGCAGGATCCAGGGGCGGTCGCTGTGGGTGCGGCAACGATACCCAGGCTCGAGATGCTCCGCGCTTCGGAGAGTTGGTGGATGTCGGGCCTGCTCTATACGGCATTGAATGTCTATGGCCTGTTCAGCTTCCTCCCCTCGGTTGGCGCTACCATTGAAAATAGAAAAGAACTGATTCTGGCGGGTATTCTCGGTCCCGTGGTATACGCGACGGCACTCGGTGTGACCATCCTGGCTTTTATTAGCCTGCTGCCGGAGGTCAACGGGCGGCTGATACCCATGTTGCACCTGGTGAACAATACCCTGCCGGCGCTGGCTTCGGTATTCGCCTGGGTGGTGTTCGCGGGTATTTTTACCACTACCGCGCCCGTGCTCTGGATCGTGCTGGTGCGCTTCACACCCGATGGCAGTCGCCGCTATAAGTGGCTGGCACTGGCCCTGTCGGTAATCGGATTCTTTGCATGCCAGGTCCTTCCGTTCGACCGACTGCTGAATCTGATTTATCCGACAGTCGGTTATTTCGGCATGCTGCTGATCGGAGTCATGATCACCAAACAGATCCGAATCCGCTCTCTGGTGTGATGTCTGCAGCACAAGCTTGATGTCAGCTTACTGCTCTACTCCGGTGATAAGCACTTCTGTCTCAAATTAACAATTACCTGTCCCAGAATGACAATTCCCTCCCAGTTTACCCAATTACTATACCGGCTCGAAAATATATTAGTCGTGCCGATTCGCGCACCAGGTTGCGGACAGGCAGTGGCTAAAAATCAGCGACCGCAACGTTGCCAGATCGCAAATCTATACCAATAACTCAGAGGGAGATTACACTCATGAAGAAAAAACTACTCGCCAGCGCCATTACATTGCAGACCGCTCTCATGGGCGGGGTGGCCGCCAACAGTGCGGTGGCCCAGGAAACCCGCCAGACAGCTGCTTCAGCAATGCTTGAAGAGGTCATTATTACAGCCCGGAAGAAAGAAGAGTCAATGCAGGATGTGCCGGTGGCCGTCAGCGCTCTGAATTCCGAGCAGTTGGAGGTCCTGAAAATCCGCACCATCGACGGCGTCTGGCGCGGTATGCCGAACGTGAACATGCAGGAGAACGGCACCATCAAGGGTACCGCGAACTACTCCATCCGCGGGGTGGGCGTGGTCAGCTCGATCCCGGCGGTTGACCCGGTCGTCGGTGTATTCCTGGACGGCATCTACCTGGGCCAGAACAACGGCCTGATCACCGACCTGTACGATGTGGACAGCGTCCAGGTGCTGCGCGGGCCACAGGGGACTCTGTGGGGTAAAAACGTCACCGGCGGCGCGGTGCTTATTAACAACAAGCGGCCGACCGAGGAGTTTGAGGCGCAGGCGCGCACCGCCGTGGACGGCAACCCCAATGGCGACGGCGGCATGAACTACTACGCCATGGGCTTCGTCAACGGCACGCTCATGGATAACCTGGCCGGCCGTTTGGTAGGCTACTACAACAAGGACGATGGTTGGTTTGAAAACGAGTTTGACGGCGATGATTACGGCGAAAACAAGACCCAGATGTGGCGCCCGTCGCTGCTGTGGACGCCCACCGAAGACCTTGATTTATTCATCAGCTACGAGTACCAGGACGTAGACGGCGACGGCGCCGTTGCCCAGAGCATGAATGTGGGCCCGGGTGCGCCCGGCCTGCCCTTCGCAGTCGATAAATCCGACAGTTTCGACAGCCACAAAGTATCGAATAACAACAAGGGCTTTGACAAGCGCCGGCTGGACAATGTCGTTGCGCGATTGGACTGGCAGGTCGGCTTCGGTGACGGCACGGTGACCAACCTGTTTGGCTACCGTGATTTGAGGTCGAAGACCTCGATTGACTACGATTCCCAGCCGGTTGACGCGCTGGTCGCCTACGCGTTTAGTGACTACGAACAATGGAGTAACGAATTGCGCTTCGTTGGCACCTTCGGCAACTGGGACGTGACCACCGGCCTGTATTACTTCGACAGTTCAGTCAAGTACACCGAAGGTCGGGTGTTCTACACGTTAGCGCCGGTGCCCATCAACATGTGGGGGGGCGGAGACCAGGACTCGCACAACTACAGCGTGTTTGCCGAGGCCGAATACTCCCTGGGCGACAACTGGAAATTCAGCGCGGGCCTGAACGCCAGCCGCGACGACAAGTCGATCAAGATATCGACTATCGAGCCCACCGCAGACAATGAGCCCTGCGATGTCCGCAACGGTACGTGTGACTATGGGTTCAAGGACAGCTACAACAACGACGAGATCTCGCCGAAGGCGGTGGTCAGCTATTTCCTGTCAGACGACACCATGTTCTACGGCCAGGTGGCCCGGGCTTTCCGCTCCGGCATCTACAGCGTGCGGGCGACCTACGACGTCTCCGACCCATCGACCCCTCCCGGACCGACCGACGATGAACAGACAGACTCTTTTGAGCTGGGCTTCAAAACCGCCATCGGGGGTGTCGCCCGCCTGAATGGAGCGGTGTTCCTCAATCGCACTGACGATAGAGCGGCCATTGTACAGACCATAGGGCCCAGCGGCGCCATCCAGACGCCGCTCACGATTGGCGACACCGAGGTCTGGGGTGTAGAACTGGATGGATCCTGGTCCCTGACAGACAGCCTGCTGCTGACAGGTTCCGTCGGTTACATGGACAATGAATACCGCAGCGTGGCCACAGACCTGACCGGGGATGGCATCGTGGATAAGACGGATGAGGATCTCGATTTGATCATGGCGCCCGAATGGACCTACCGCGTGGGCCTGCTGTACGACCTTGACCTCGGCGACTGGGGTAGTTTGAGCAGCCGGGTCAGCTACGCGTACATGGATGATCGTTACGAACTTGAATCCAATGCCATCACGATGCCCGACCGTGAAATGGTTGACGCCGGTATTGACTGGTTCTCGCTGGATGGCCGCTGGAACGTGGGTATCTACGGCAAAAACCTAACCGACGAGGTCTACCACGGCGGCGTCGACAACTTCCCCCAACTGCCCAGCGGCGATAATGTCAACCCGTACTGGGGGGGTGGCACTTTTGCACCGCTTGCGAGGGGCCGCACTGTGGGCATCGACGTGACCTACAATTTCTTGTAGGCCGAATCGGACTCCGGGTCATGGGGGTTGGTGTTTGTCCTGGTCGGCTCCGGCTTTGCCATCGGCCAGGAATCCATAGACCAACCAGCTCTCAGTACCTGATAGCTTGCAGGCTGTATGGCCTCCAAAATACCGGAGGCCACTTTTTTAACCTGGAGAAACCTATGATTTTTGACCACCCGGAATTCGACAATCACCAACGTGTAACCTTTGTTTGTGATGAGGCCAGTGGCCTGCGTGCAATCAACGCTATTCATAACACCCGATCGGTTGGAGCCGGGGGCGGCATTCGTTTTCGTGCATATAGCAACGACAGCGAGGCTTTGACCGACGTTTTGAGGCTGTCCAGCGCCATGACCTACAAGCTGGCCTTATCCGGCTTGCCGCACGGTGGCGCCAAGACCGTTATTCTTGGTGATCCCACCACTCACAAGACACCTGAGTTGCTCAAAGCGTATGGGCGTTATGTCGACAGCCTGGACGGCTTGTATACTTGCGCCCCCGATGTTGGCACGACAACCGAGGATATGGACACGATTGGCGAAGTTTGCCGATTTGTCCTCGGCAAGTCCGATCAGGGCGGGAACACCAGTATTCCCACAGCACTCGGCGTCTTTAACGGCCTGCGGGCCGTGGCCAAGCATGTATTCAAGTCTGATGATTTAAAAGGTCTCCGTGTAGCCGTACAGGGCACCGGTGGTGTCGGAGCCCAACTCGCTGAGCACTTGGCTGCAGCCGGTGCCGAGCTTCTTATCGCCGATGTTAATTCGGCCGCGGCAGAAGCCGTTGCAGCCAAAACTGGAGCAAAAGTGGTGGGGAACGATGAGATCTTGTTTGCCGATGCTGATATCTTATCGCCCAATGCCCTGGGCGCGATCTTCAACGAAGAAAGTATTGCGAGGTTGAACGTCAAAGCCATCTGTGGCGGCGCCAACAACCAACTGGCCAGGCATGAAGATGGCGATCGCCTGAAAGACCGCGATATAGCATGGGCGCCAGATTATCTGGTCAATGCGGGCGGAGCTATTGCGGCTGGGGCCATGGCAGGTGTTATCTCCGAGTCCGATGCGCAAATGAGAATCGACAACATTTATCAGACCACCCAGGAAATTCTTGGGCGTGCAGCTGCTGATAACGTGTCTTCTGATGTTGCCGCTACGGCGCTTGCGAAGGAGTTGCTGGCAAAGGAAGGGTAGAGGAGCCTTGATCCAGGTCATACTATAAGGAGGGTTTAGTCCCATGATTAAACTGGACAAGGCACAGGAGCTCATCGCAAGAGACAGTCAGGTCTATTCCCAGATTGGCAGGATTCCCTATGTTCCGTTGGTGGTCAAAAAGGCTCATGGGGCAACCCTCGTGGATGCCGATGGCAATAAATACATTGATCTCATCGCGGCTGCTTCATCACTGAATACAGGCAGCAACCACCCGCGCGTCATCCAGGCAATCAAAGGGCAATTGGAGGACTGCATCAATTATATGGCGGGGTACAGCTATAACGAACCAATGATATCGACGTCGTATTGCCAGACGGACGCCGAGTATGCCAGAGCACTAGGCTTAAAGACCGAGACGCTGCCACCGAGTTCCTGATCCGCCTCAAAGCAGACACGTACGATGCACAACACAAACCACTGCAGCCCGATCGCAGCTGGAAGGAGGCCGTGCTGCGCTACGTCGGCGAGCTGGATAGTCCCAGCCGCCTCGTATCCAGTCGCGACCACCTGCGGCAACTTGACCCCTTTCTCGCCGAGCTGCGGCTCAAGGAGATCTCGATGG
>Ga0316194_10002371_pt1 | contig 13149 bp, 12 predicted proteins | sample CroRivsedime1_MG_FD_204936 | JGI IMG/M metagenome (GOLD analysis project Ga0316194, IMG submission 204936) | Coastal sediment microbial communities from Maine, United States - Cross River sediment 1 | ecosystem: Environmental > Aquatic > Marine > Coastal > Sediment | place: USA: Maine...
CTTATTAATACTGGATTTCCCCACAGATGAAATACAATCCATAAAACCAATTCAAGCGCTTAACGAGGCAGTTGGCAAGAATCCGGTTCATACGCTAAAAGGTAAGACAGACTATCTTCTTATTTATAATACACAGAAAGACATTGAACAATTGAATCCAAATTTCTTTCTACTCAATCAACTGGATGCCCGAGGGGTAATTGTATCTGCCCCTGGAGACAGTGTAGATTTTGTATCGCGTTTTTTTGCTCCCCAATGTGGAGTCAATGAAGATCCTGTTACCGGTTCAGCCCATACCAGCCTAATACCATATTGGTCTAAGGCTCTTGGTAAATCTACACTTGTAGCAAAACAGCTATCTAAAAGAGGTGGTGATATTTATTGTGAATTTCAGAACAAACGGGTAAAAATTGCAGGGAGGGCAGTTCCATATTTAAAAGGTGAGATTATTATTTAGAATATATTCATTTCAGTTACCTTTAAACTTAAAATAAAGCCAATGTATCCACTTCGAAGAAACAGAAGATTACGAGCGAACAGTGCCATCAGGCATTTGGTTCGTGAAACAATTTTAACACCTAGTGATTTTTTAGTCCCGTTATTTGTTGTTGAAGGCCATGGAGTTAAGGAAGAAATTCCTTCAATGCCTAATTACTATAGATTGAGCCTCGATAACTTGGGTAAAGAGGTAAAAGAACTTTGGAGTATGGGTCTTTGTGCTGTTCTGCTTTTTGTCAAAGTCCCCGAATCACTAAAGGATAATAAAGGAACAGAAGCTCTAAATGAACATGGCTTAATGCAACGTGCAATTAATACAGTTAAAAGCGCTTGTCCTGATATGTTGGTTATGACAGATGTTGCACTTGACCCTTATTCGTCATATGGACATGATGGAATTGTGGCTAATGGTCAGATTCTGAATGACGAGACCAGTGAGATTTTGGCACAAATGAGTATTTCTCATGCTGAAGCAGGTGCAGACTTTGTAGCTCCCAGTGATATGATGGATGGCAGGATACAAATTATCAGAGAAGCTTTGGAGGATGAGGAATTAACCAATACAGGAATCATGTCTTATTGTGCCAAGTATGCAAGTGGCTTTTATGGTCCGTTTCGCGACGCTTTGGAATCAGCGCCTGTAAACAAGGCCAATGTACCAAAGGATAAGCAGACTTACCAGATGGATCCGGCTAATAGAATAGAGGCTATTAAAGAAGCCCATATGGATGTTGACGAGGGGGCTGATATTATTATGGTAAAACCGGGAATTTGTTATCTGGACATTGTAAGAGAAATAAAAGATGAAGTAGAAGTGCCTGTGGCAGTATACCAGGTTTCAGGAGAATATGCCATGCTGAAGGCTGCCGCAGAAAAAGGTTGGCTGGATCATGATTCAGTAATGATGGAGCAATTGATCTCGATAAAACGGGCAGGTGCAGATATCATTGCCAGCTATTTTGCAAAAGATGCAGTAAAATTAATGGGTTAGCCTGCTTACTATCAATACTTTACCATACAGTTCTATGGGGAGATTTCTGTTATCAAATTATCGGTTTTATTTTTTAATACTATTTGGTATTTTATTTTCCAAGTCCTACGCACAGGATAGTTCTAAAGAATATTCGACTTCAGATAATCAGCTGAGCAATATTACCAGTAGGCCTGTCCCTATAGATCGGATTTCAAAGGAAACAGACCATAAAGTTGATTCAATTATTACCAATGGCATAAAGAACCATGCTTTTCCCGGCGCTCAGGTTTTAGTTGCGAAAAAAGGTGATATTATTTTTCATAAAGCATATGGATTTTATACTTATGACAGTATCCAGCCCGTAGCACTGAATGCCATCTATGATCTTGCATCCGCCACAAAAATTACTGGCCCCCTGCTTGCTTTAATGAAGCTATATGAAGAAGGAAAACTTGATCTGGATGCGCCTTTTAGCAGGTATTGGAAACCCTGGGCACATGTAAAAAACAAAAATGAACTAACCCTGCGTGAAATACTTGCGCATCAGGCAGGTTTAAAGCCTTATATAGTTTTTCTAAATGAAGTTCAGAAAAAAGGACGAATAAGCCGAAGATATGTCCATTCCGAGCCTTCACCCAGGTTTGAAAATCAGGCTTATGAGCATCTTTACGTGAAAAATAGATTTATTACAAAAATGTACAAGGAAATTGATCGATCGCAGGTGAGTGAAAATAAAACCTACCTCTATTCCGGACTGGCATTTTTAATATTCCCTAAGCTTATTTCTCAACTTAGCGGGGCGTCTTATGAATATTATTTAAAAAAACATTTCTATCTGCCAATGGGGGCCACGGCACTTGGTTTTAAACCCAAAACTAAGAAGTATCCTAATGCTATTGTTCCAACCGAAGTAGATTCAGTATTCAGGAAAGACCTGGTAAAAGGTTGGGTTCATGATGAAAATGCAGCTCTCATGGGAGGAATCTCAGGAAATGCCGGCCTTTTTGGGACAGCCAGGGATCTGCATATAATAATGCAGATGTATCAGAATTATGGTATTTTCGATGGCCAAAGGTATCTTTCGGAAGCTACCGTTAAAGAATTTACAAAAGTACAATATCCTGAAAATGATAACAGGCGCGGTCTTGGTTTTGATAAGCCCCTATTGAATAATAAAGACTTGTCAATTTCGGAAGCTTATCCGGCGATAGATGCAAGCATGGAAAGCTTTGGACATTCTGGTTTTACTGGAACCTTTATATGGGCCGACCCAATAAACCAATTGGTATTTATTTTCCTTTCAAATCGTGTTTACCCAACTCGCGACAATAGAAATTTATATGAACTGAATATCCGGCCACAATTACATCAGTTGTTTTATGTAGACGAGGGGGAGAAATAATTAATGAAATTAGTAAATCATATTATTAGTATTTTAGTATCCTAATTAAACCAAATGGAATTACTTCTCTTTTATGCCTTTATCTCTATCTTTTTTTCTTTTTTATGTTCCATTTTAGAAGCTGTTCTATTAAGTGTAACCCCAACTTTTATTAATTTAAAGAAAAAAGAAGGGAGAAAGTTTGCTTATACGCTGGAAGAATTAAAAAAGGATGTAGACCAGCCGCTTATTGCCATCCTAACTGTAAATACTATTGCTCATACCGTTGGCGCCATACTTGTAGGAGTGCAAGCTAAAGTGGCCTATCAGGAAATATATGGCAGTAAAACCTATGCTTTATTTGGATTTACATTTACCGAAGAATTTATGGTAGGAGTAGTATCAACAATAATGACCATACTAATTCTTGTGCTTTCAGAAATTATACCAAAGACGATAGGTGCTACTTATTGGAAAAAGCTTGCCAATTTAACTGCAAAGTCCCTAAAAATATTGGTGTTGGCCTTAAAGTGGACAGGCCTGCTTTGGGTGCTTCAGTTATTTACACGACTTATTGGTAAAAAAGAAGTGCATGGCAGTGTCCTGAGCAGGGAAGATTTTACTACAATGGCCGATATAGCGCATGAAGAAGGTGTTTTTCAGGAATCTGAATCAAAGGTGATCAAAAACCTTCTGAAATTTGATGAAATTTGTGCGAAGGATATCATGACCCCCCGGGCTGTAATGAAAATAGCCACTGAATCTATGTCCATTAAAGAATTCTTTGAAGAAAATCCAAAACTAAGGTTCTCGAGAATTCCCATTTATGGCGAGAGTGTAGACATAATTACCGGTTATGTCTTAAAAGATAATGTTTTGGAAGAGATTATAAACGAAAATGGCGATATTCCTTTATCAGCAATTAAAAGGGATTTGTTAGTTACTAAAAGGAATACCCCAATTCCCCAACTATTTGAGACTTTGATTGCGAAAAGGGAGCATATTGCACTGGTTGTTGACGAATATGGATCCGTTAGTGGCCTGGTTTCCATGGAGGATGTCATCGAAACCTTATTGGGACTGGAAATCATGGATGAAAGCGATAATGTTGAGGATTTACAGCTACTGGCAAGGAAAAAGTGGGAAGACAGAGCTAAAAAAACGGGTATAATTGAATAAAAAATGGCTACTGCATATATTAATACCCCTTTGGGGAGCGCAAAACTGGAAGGAGATGAAAATGGCCTAACTTATGTTACCGTACTTGAGACCGACGAGCCTGAAAGTAAGATAATTCCGGAAGATTTAGAAGATGCGGTATATCAACTAAATGAATATTTTGAAGGAAAACGCCAGAATTTTGACCTTTTGTTAAACCCGGAAGGTACTGAATTTCAAAAAAAGGTCTGGGCAGCATTGTTGGAAATACCTTTTGGAAAAACAATTTCGTATTTGGAACTTTCTATGAAACTGGGCGATGTAAAAGCTATTCGTGCAGTTGCTTCAGCTAATGGAAAAAACCCTTTATGGATAATTATCCCCTGCCACCGGGTAATTGGATCTGATGGCTCATTAACAGGGTATGCCGGTGGATTGCACCGTAAAAAATGGCTGTTAAACCACGAGAGTCCCTCCAAACAACAAACCCTGTTCTAAACCTTCAGACCAACTGGTTTGTATAAGTGTAATTCCGAAGACGAAATTGGTACTAAATAGGATTTTTGTCGTTGATTTTATACTTATTACCCACTTAAATATAAGAAGTGCTAATTATGGTGATTATTAAACAAACCAGCTAGTTGGTTCCCTTTCTAATTATCAATAAAACGAGTTGGTGCAAATTTCAAATTTGTATTCTTTAATAATCTGCCTTCTTCAGAAATAATAATTATTCCCCCCTCCAGAGTTTCTGTATCTACCAATTTGGCATAACCCATTAGAAATGTATTGCTTTTCTGATTATAGTCAAAAGCTGTTAGTTCAATATCCAGGCCAACCTCATCCTGTACTTGTTGTACAATGGAGAGCATATCAATAATTCTATTTTCTTTTGTAATAAAATCATAAGTCGCCGGGCCAAAAGGGATATTTGAGGGCTGAGCATAAAGATTGAGATAATACAGTTTCTCATTAACTAAACTGGCCTCAGACTCAATAGGTCCCGCAAAGAAATACCTGTTTATTGAGAAGAGGTCCTCCTGTATTACTTCCAGGGTCTGTAAATCATAAAGAGTAAGTTCATATTCAGACGCCGAATTCCCACTTAGAATAATCATATCCCCATCTTTATTGATCAAAATGCTGGGGACCGATTTTCCAAAATCCAAAGTTCTTATTATAGTATTACTGTCCGTATCCAAGACAGAAAGCTTATAGTCGGATTGCGAATCCAGATAAGTAATTAAGAGTCGGCCTGAATAATATAAGGGTTCAAATACATCATTTACGTTATATTCCACTATTAAATCTATCTCCTGACCAGTAGCTAGATCTATAGTCCTGATTCCATAATTTGTCGACCCTTCAGGGCTGAAAAATCCCAGAAAAAGCTTATTTTCTGAATTAGTTCCCCAGGTAACCGATCTTTCACTAGATATGGTATAAAATTCATTTAGAAAAGTGCTCTCCCCGGTTACATAATTTCTTTGCACAGCAGAAAAACTGCCTGCTGCAAAACTGAAAAAAGTAAGAACTTCAGATACCTGTCTCAAAGTAAGGTACTCTCTGTTTATATTGCTTTCTGTCGTTAAGTTGAATAAGTCTCCCTCATCAAGAGTTCCATCATAATTAAACTGAAAAACACTTTGAAAATTCTGTCCTATTACCGTATAATTGGGCAATTGATCTTCAGAAACCATATTAGTTTGGTCGTCGTCATTGGTACAACCCGGAAAAAGTGTGACAATAATAGAGAGGTAGAGAACCCAAGGGAGCCTATAAAATTTCATGCAGCTTTTTTTTTAAAGATACATAATATCTAGTAGGAGGGGGTTGATAGTAATAGCAATTTACCTATTTGGGGTTAAAATTGGCGATCAAATTAATTGCCAAAAGGATATTTGCCTTGCTATTAAAATTAATAGTTGGACATTGTGTTATCTGTCTTGATGTCTTGAGAAGCATCTAAAACATTCTCTTCTCCCGGCGTAATGATATCCAAATCTCCTTCATTATCTGAATCGTCATTAGTACAAGAGACCATAAAACAAAGGGAAAATACAAAAGCCAGTGAAAGCAGATTTTTAGTCACATTTATATAGAATTTCGGTTTCATATCAACAATAATTTGTAAGACAATTAAGGAATACTAAAACGTTTTTAATCAGTTTTTATTGAATGTTGCTATTGTAATTCGATTAACTGCAACCTTTTTTCAATAACCACCCCTATCTTGGATTTAACTACTAAGCAAGGAGTACGGGTTCTGAATATTGTTATTATCTTTAGTTGAATTGACCAAAAGATCAATATCTTAAGATAAGGGTAAATTGAATTTGAAAATGAAGTGTATTTAATAGTTATTTAGGATGATACAGAAACTAAATCTTGAACATATCCTTTTTTTAGACATCGAAACTGTTCCTGAAGTAGCCGAATATGCTCAATTAGATGATTACAAGAAGGAGCTATGGGAACATAAATCACAGTATCAACGCAAAGAAGAGTTTACCGCTGAAGAATTTTATGAAAGAGCCGGAATTTGGGCAGAATTTGGTAAAATAATATGTATCTCCGTAGGGTATTTTTCAATTAAAGATGGTGTTCGCAATTTCAGGGTTACGACATTTCAGGGTGATGAAGAAAAAATACTAAAAGACTTTAAAAAATTACTTAACGAACATTTTAGCCGCCCAAAAAATCTGCTTTGTGCACATAATGGTAAGGAATTTGATTTTCCATATATAGCGCGCAGATTAATTATTAAAGGAATGTCACTCCCATATAAGTTAGATCTTTTTGGCAAAAAACCCTGGGAAGTACCTCATTTAGATACTATGGAGCTCTGGAAATTTGGAGATTTCAAGCATTACACCTCCTTAAAACTTATGGCCAATGTGCTGGGTATTCCTTCTCCCAAAGAAGATATGGACGGTAGTATGGTCAGAGATGTTTATTATGAAGAAGGTGATTTGGAGCGTATAGTGGCTTATTGCGAATTGGATGTCATCACTTTAGCACAAGTCTTTATAAGGCTGCGTAATGAGCACTTATTGCGTGAAGACGAAATCATTCATATTTAGAATTATTCCTCCAGCCAGCATGTGATGTATGTTTCACAAAGAATATTTTTGAATCACGCTATATAATGCATAGGTCTTGTATTTAAATGTATTGTGCTTATAATCTTAGTTGTAGTATCTTAGATCATATAAAAGATATATAGTGCATAATGCACTATATTCCATTGTTGTATACCATTAAATAGAAAAAATGAGAAAATTAAAATTCGGATTTCTAAGTTTAATTCTTTTAGCATTATTTACCAGCTGTCAGGAAAAAAATGACGGTGTTAAAAGCCAAAAAGAAGCGCCAGCCACCTATACGCAGACCACCGAAATTCCTTCGGGAATTACAACGCCAAATGAAGTGCCTACCTCGATAGGAACATTACATTTTAACGATGGTGCCCCTTTGCCGGAGACTGCCGAATTGGTCTATGAAAATCTGGATAGGATGCGAGGAGTGGATGCTTTTTTAAAGGCTATGCCAGCTGCCTCGGTACGGCAAATGATGATAGGGCCTGCAGAAATTGGTGTATCAGATTATAACAAAGTGATGATAACAGAAGGTTTGATGGATTCTAAACCGCTCTATTTAACTGCCAACACCAACACCTTGTATGCAACACCCTATATCAACATGAAGGACCTTGGGCCAATGGTTTTGGAAATTCCCGCTGGCATGTTGGGTGCGTTTAATGACGCCTGGTTCAGGTACATCGGTGATATTGGCCCCTTTGGACCAGACAGAGGACAGGGTGGGAAATTCCTCCTTCTACCTCCGGGTTATGAGGGAGAGGTCCCTCAGGGCTATTTCGTTGTCCTATCCAAAACGTTTCGGGTTTGGGCCTTCATGCGTGGTTCGATTGATAAAGGCCTTGAAATTGCCGTGACCAACATCAGGGAAAACTTAAAAATTTATCCCTTGAGTGAAAAGGACAATCCAAAGCCTATGGAATTTATGAACGCCACCGGAAAGTCATTTAACACGATTCACGACAACGACATCAACTTTTATTATCATGTGAATGAGGTGATACAGGAAGAGCCGCTGGAGATGATTGATGCAGAAACCCGTGGTCTTCTGGCGAGCATCGGCATTGAAAAGGGGAAAGAATTTAATCCTGACGAACGGATGAAACGTATTCTCACTGATGCGGTGGCCATCGGAAACGCAACAGCCCGATCCATTGTCTGGTACCCAAGAACCAGCGGAAACATAGCTAATATGAAGGGTGTTCAAATCTATCCCGACACGGAAAGCGCCTGGATAGTGGGATGGGTCAACAAGAACGTCTTTTTCAATGGTGATGACGGCCAAACCATGAATTCAGATGCGCGTGTCATGTTCCATTATCCCTATACGGGCGTTACTCCCGCCATGGGGGCAACCATTCCGGGAAAAGGTTCAGACTATGGTATTGCCTTTGTGGATGATAAGAAGCTGCCCTTTGATGGAAGTAAAACTTATAAACTGCACTTACCTCCTCAGCCCCCGGCCAAGGATTTCTGGGCGGTAACCATTTACGATTCACAGACACGTTCTATGCTTCAAACTGACCAACCTTATCCTACGGTCGGCAGCCAAACAGAGGGCATCAAATTGAATGATGATGGTTCATTTGACATCTATTTTAGCCCCAAGGCACCGGATGGATTTGAAAACAATTGGCTACAAACCATTCCCGGTAAAAGCTGGTTTGTAGCCTTAAGGTTATACGGACCGCTTGAACCATGGATAGAAAAAACCTGGAGACCGAGTGAAATATCAGAAATAGAATAACGGTATACAACACTGTATAAAGGGCATTAAAAACGCCCTTTATACTTACCGTTGTTTAATTTCAAAAAATTAAATTTAATAAATACATTGAATTGAAATCTACATAAATAGATGTTTCCAAACAACCTTGTTGCGTTTATACTGGTTTCCGGTATTTCTATTAGCGTATTTGTTTTTTTCCATTTGTTGCGGCAAAATGGAATTAAATTATTGTCCAGAAGAATTGCTTTAGGTATTCAGCTACTTTGGCTAGTTCGCTTTGGTTTATACTTTGCTAAAGTAGACAATGAAATGGTTAATAATGCTTACTTGGTTATTTACGACCAATCTCTTTTTTTTCTTGACGGTTTGTTGGTTTGGTTATATGTAAGGGCATTATTACAACCAGAAAAATCTTTTAAAAAGATATGGCTTCATTTCATTCCATTTACTACTGTATTTATTTACTCGAGTTTATTGGCGCTTTTAAGTCCTGTTAATGTTATAGAAATTTATAACCAGAATATCGTAAAACTGAAACAGGATGAGTCCTTAGTGTCTTTAGGAGAGATCATTTTTATTACCTTATTATTAGCAATCAATATAATTTACCTGATTAAAAGCGTAAATATTACTAAGTCCTACAATGATGAGTTAAAACAAAACTTATCTAATATTGATTATTTAACCGTGAACTGGGTACAAAAGTTTCAAAGATTATGGATTGCATTCTTCATTGTTCCTATTGTTATCTACTTTATTAATTATATGTCCCCTATACTTGGACGAGTAAGTGTTGGAAACATTATGATGGTTTTATTTGTACTCTTGAGTATCATATTTAATACATTTTTATTAGAACAGGTCTATAAACCTGTTTCGTTATTCACCAAAGAAACATCCCTCGAAAATCAAAATTTCAAAAATGAAAAACTACAGTTCTTAGAAAAATTAGAAAGTTTACTTAAGAAAGAGCAATACTATTTGGACGATGAATTAAGCCTTGGTCAATTAGCTGAGTATATGAATATGAAATCTGTAGAATTGACTGAACTAATAAAAATGAGTCCATATGAAAATTTCTATGATCTAATCAATTCTTACCGCATTGATGAGGTTAAAAAACAGCTCAAAGAAACTGATGAGCAAATCATACAACTAGCTTATCAGAACGGCTTTAGAAGTAAATCTACTTTTAATAAAATCTTCAAGGAAAAAACGGCAATGACTCCGAAGGAGTACAGATTAAGCTGAATAAGTCCGTTTAAAATATTAAACGTCCATTTAATATTAGGTGGACTTCTGTCTAGAACACCAGGCTTTTCTTTGTTTCAAATCTAAAAATCAAAAAAGATGAAAACTATTTGGAACAAAGTACCTGCCTGGATAAAAGCAATCATTTTAAGCCTTGTTATAGCGATTCCAGTTGCAACGATAATTCAACTCATTATTATTTTCAATTTGAAATCAAATACAGGATGGGGTTGGGCACTATTGACTACTATTCCCGCATTAATTCTTTTTTGGAAGCTGGTTCAACGATTTAGTTCATTTACGAAACCAGAGGATGTGAAAATCAAAATGAACTTGAATTGGTCTAATAAAAAAGTTTGGTTTCGCATCGTTGGATTAGTCTTTGCAACTATAACAACGATAGAATTATCTTCATTAGCTTTTGGAGATGTTCCTGAAGCACAAAACGCTTTCTTACAAACGTTTAAACAATTCAATGAAATAACAGCACTTCCGTTGCTATTTGCACTTGCCTTAACTGCAGGAGTTGTTGAAGAAGTGGTTTACAGAGGACTTATTCAGAATATTTTAGTTCGAGCTTATCCTAAAACAGGAGCCTTTTTTATGATTGGATTATTATTTGCGCTAATGCATTTCTTACCTATCTCACTCCTGCTTCCATACATTCTTGTTTCTATTTATTTTAGTTTAGTAGCAAATGAATTTAAATCATTAGGCGCTGTTATTATAGCTCATGCCCTTGCCGATATATTATTCTTGTTTTATGGCTATTATGTTGAATTTGACAAATTTGAAACAGACCAACTTCTTCCACTATCCATAGGGTTTATCTTATCAATATTCTTTCTTTTTTATAAAAACAACTCCATTTCAAGTATTAGAAAGAAGAATATAAGCCTTCAACAGTAAAAATGTATACCTTCCTAACCTAAGCAAATACCCAATATGAAGATAACAGACCAGACTGGTTATTTAATGGGTACAATTTGAAAGAGGAAGTTGATTTGACTGAATTCAAATCAATGTTTCCCGTAATGGTTATGGCCTTCAAGGAAGGAGAAGATATTAACCAGGCTGTTCCAGTTGATATCTTAGAAGTGAAAGAAGAGAATGACAAAGCCTTTTTAGCCTTACCGAAAGGGATATATAACGTCATAGTGACCAATAAAAAGCAATCATTCAAATTTAAAAAGGAGGTAAATTAAATATTGCCGTTAGGGGGGGATGTCCCATCCCGTCACAGACTAGGTCACCATGGCATGTCCTTCCATCTAACACTCGATTCGTTTAGATAGTAAATATTAAACTTATGGAAATTTGGAGATTTCAAGCATTATACCTCCCTTAAACTCATGGCCAACATCCTGGGGATCCCTTCCCCTAAGGAAGATATCTATGGGGGCATGGTGCGAGATGTTTATTATTAGGAGAACGACCTGGAACGTATCATCCACTGTTGTGAACGAGATGTGATCACTGTAGCACAGGTGTTTCTCAGGCTTCGTAATGATGCCTTATTAACCGAAGACCTGATCCTTCATATTTAGAGTGTTGCTTCCACCAGGCGTATTAGGTGTGCTTCATAAAGAATACTATTGAATCGCGCTATCTAATACAGGGTCATTGTCTCCACATGTATTGTGCTTATTAGCTTGGTTGTAGTATCTTAGTTATATAGTTAATAATTATATCCAAGCGTTGTGCTTCATTATTACTTCGCTTAAGCTCCGTAGTAGAAACTATGACCAAGCAATAACAAATGATAAAATTCTTTCGAAAAATTAGACAAAAAATGCTGACTGAAAACAAATTCAACAAATATTTAATTTACGGTATTGGAGAAATTATTCTGGTTGTCATAGGAATCCTAATCGCTCTTCAGATTAATAATTGGAATGAAAACAAAAAAAAAGAAATTGAGGTGATTAATTATTTAACCAATTTAAAAGACGCTCTGAATGAGGATATTGGTTCTTTGGAAACTAACATTTCCTTTAATAAAACAAGATTAAAAGGTATATTTTATATACTTGAACATTCAGAATTGAATATCCAAACTTTTACAGAATTGGAATGGGTTGATGTTTCTAAAAATGATGATGCAAATCATCTATGGAAGGGTTCATTTCCGGATACATTAAACCGAAATTTTATAGAATTGGCTTTTTCCATGCTTGGCCGTGGTTTCGGAGGCCTGTCTTTTAACAAATCTGTCATCAATGAGCTATTTTCCACAGGTTCCTTTTCCAACATTATTAATACCAATCTAAAAACCAAAATTTCTAATTATTATAGCTTTATGGCTCAGAGACTTGAAGGTTATGCCATTGAAGAACATGAAGAATGGGCCAATGAAACCACTAGGTTTTTACGTGACCATTACAGTATATTTACTTTGGATGTTTCCGGTTTGGAAAATCCTATAGCTACTTTAAAAGGCAAAAAAGATGTTGAACACCATCTGAGATATCTGGCGCTTGAAGTAAATTATCATTGTATCTGGGCATCACAAGCTAAAAAGAAAGCTGAGGACCTGATAAGGCTTATTGAAAAAGACCTAAATAAGTAACAATTTACACCTTGCCTTATGTTTGAAAACTAAAGTGAAAATCCTAAAAAGACAATTCGTACACTAAATGGAAAAGCCCAGCGCTATATTAATTGTACTTTAATTGAATATATACAGGAAAATGGTCACTGTATCCTCCTTTATACTTTTGGCCTACATACGTTCTGAAAGGATTTCCGGCATATTTGCCATCCCATTCTTTAAGCTGTTGGTCGTCAAAAATATTGGCATGTGCAAAACTATGTGTGCCTTTTTCATAATTGAAAAAACTATGAGAGACCAGAATCTGATCAAAAAGGGACCAGCTCCTTCTGTAGTTTGCGCTACCTCTTTCGGGGGTCAATAGTTTTTCCATAGGATTGTATAACAATTTAGATTCAACCAAGGTGCGGATACTAATTGCATCAGGACCATCATTAAAATCTCCCATGACAATGTAATTTGGAGTTGAATAATTTTTTTCAATTTTATTCATATAATCCCTAAGGGTCT
>Ga0316194_10002373_pt1 | contig 13137 bp, 8 predicted proteins | sample CroRivsedime1_MG_FD_204936 | JGI IMG/M metagenome (GOLD analysis project Ga0316194, IMG submission 204936) | Coastal sediment microbial communities from Maine, United States - Cross River sediment 1 | ecosystem: Environmental > Aquatic > Marine > Coastal > Sediment | place: USA: Maine...
GCAACGGGATTTCTCGACCAACAGCCTGCGGCGGGTGCGGTAACAGCTGATGAAGATCATCCGGGCTGCTTTGCTGATGCTCACGGTGTTTGCCGCGGCGCAGGGACTGGCGGAACAGAACTCTGCTGAGGCTCAGAGCCCTTACCGACTGGTGTTTGGCAGTTTTCAGTCGATGCAGAATGCGACCAACTCGGCATCCCGCCTCAGTCTGCGTCTGAAAACCGTGATTATTGCTGAAGCCTTCGAGCGTGAAGAGGGCATCTGGTATCGGGTGGTCAGCGAAGCGCGCAGTCCGCAGCAGCTCGCCGAGCTTGCCCGGACGGCTGACGCAGCGCAGCTGCGCTACTGGCGGCTGTTCGGCGAGCAGACCCAGGTTGCTGCATCGCGAGTTGATCGACAGGCACCAGTGACAGGCCCGCCTCCAGTTCGGCCGGTGGAGCTAGCGGGCACGCCCGATCGAACTTCGAACGAACCGGCTGCGGACAGCGTTGTTCAGATGCTCGATCTGGACCTGGGTCTGCAGTCACAGACGTTTTTTCGAAGTGGCCTGGACGGGCAGTCCAAATTCCACCCTTCAGTCAGCCTGCGCGCCGATTACTATCGCAATTGGGACAATGAGCGACAGAGTTTTACTGCGGCGCCGTTTTTCCGCTATGACGCTCAGGACAGCGATCGCACCCACTTCGACCTGCGTGAGTTCTTCTGGACCCGGGTCGGTGACAGCTGGGACCTGCACCTGGGTGTCAAACAGGTGTTCTGGGGAGTGACAGAGTTCAATCACCTGGTGGATATCATCAACCAGACTGATCTGGTCGAGAATATCGATCTGGAGGAAAAGCTCGGCCAGCCCATGGCACACCTGTCCATTATCCGTGACTGGGGAATTGTCGATTTCCATCTCCTGACCGGCTTTCGCGAGCGCACTTTTCCCGGTGAGGACGGTCGGTTGCGACGGGCGCTGCCGGTAGATACCAACAGCGCAGACTATGAGTCGGGTGCCGAGGATAAGCGAATCGATGGTGCGATCCGCTGGTCCCATAACCTTGGTCCACTGGAATTCGGGCTTTACCACTTTTCGGGAACCAGTCGGGACCCGCAGTTCGAGCTGCGTCAGAAGGGCAATGGCAACTACTACCTCAAACCCTTCTATCCGGTGATTGATCAGACCGGTTTTGATGGCCAGGTGATCTTTGGCGACTGGGCCTGGAAGCTGGAAGCCATCAGCCGCAGCGGTTTTGGTGATCGCTATGCGGCGGCCACTGGCGGATTTGAGCGGACCCTGGTTGGAGTCTTCGGAGGCCGTACTGATCTGGGTCTGATTGCCGAGTACATGTGGGATGAGCGGGACGATGAGGCTTTCAACACGCTGTTTGAGCACGATCTGGCTTTTGGAACCCGCTGGCAGGTCAATGACATGGCGAATACTCAGGCGCTGCTTGGTCTGATCTGGGACGTAGATACCCACGAGTACATTGTCAAACTGGAAGCCAGCCGGCGCCTGGGAGACACTTGGACGCTGCTCGTCGAAGGCCGGGCTTTTGGCGGTGCGCACAGTCCCGACCCGGACGATTCGCCCAGCGATCTGCTGGATCCTGATAATAAGCTGGGGCCGGTCATGCGCGACGACTTCCTGCAACTGGAAATTACCAGGTACTTTTAAAAACTATGCTGCAGAAACTTCTGGATCTCGTGCTGGCCAATTCCTGGGTCGTCGAAGTATTTGTCATCACGCTGGGGACCGGAATTGTCCGCTTCTCGGTCAAGCTGATTTTCGATCGCCTGGCCCGCCAGCTGGAAAAGACCAGCACCGTCTACGACGATGCGTTGCTGAGTTCGGCGCGTAAACCGTTAGGACTCGCTATCTGGATTCTAGGGGTCTGCTGGGCGGCTGAGGTAGCCGGCCGGTATTCTGAGTCGGAACTGTTCAGCTACATTGATCCGATTCGGCAGGTGGCCGTCATCTGGCTGCTGGCCTGGTTTGCCGTGCGTTTTGTGCGCAGTGTAGAGCGGCAGCTGGTTATTGAAACCGCTGATCCGCGGATCGACAGGACCACCGCGCTGGCAATCGGCAAACTGCTGCGGGCCAGTGTGATCATCACCGCGATTCTGATGGCGCTCCAGGGGCTGGGTTTCAGTGTCTCGGGTGTTCTGGCTTTTGGTGGTATCGGCGGCATTGCCATCGGTTTTGCGGCGCGGGATCTGCTGGCGAACTTCTTCGGCGCAATGATGATTTTTCTCGACCGGCCGTTTTCGGTGGGTGACTGGATCCGTTCCCCGGATCAGGAAATCGAGGGGACAGTCGAAGAAATTGGCTGGCGCCTGACCCGAATTCGCACCTTTGATCAGCGCCCTCTGTACATACCGAATGCAATCTTCACCAGCCTGAGTGTCGAAAATCCTTCGCGGATGCTCAATCGACGGATCAAAGAAACGATCGGCATCCGCTACTGTGACCTCGATGTGCTGCCGGCGATAGTCGATGATGTGACCCAGATGCTGAAGAACCATGACGAGATAGACCAGAACAGAACTCTGATGGTGAACTTCGTTGCGTTTGGCGCCTCGTCACTGGATTTCTTCATCTACACATTTACCAAGACCATCGTCTGGGCCGAGTATCACCGAATCAAGCAGGATGTTCTGCTGCAGATCGCCAACATCATTCGTGATCACGGAGCTGAGATTGCGTTCCCGACCCGGTCCATAGAGATGATCAACCCGGAGCCTGATCCGGAGCCAACTCCGGACCCCGAGCAGAAAGCATGAAGCCACCCGCAGAAATTCTCGGCGCGCGGCGTCAGGCCACGGAACTGGTCTCAGCTGACGCCGTGCTCAAAGCCATTGATCAGGTCGCGGTGCGCATGACCGTGGTGTTGGCGGAGCAAAACCCGCTGCTGATCAGCGTGCTGGAGGGGGGGCTGCCTTTTGCCGGTCTGCTGCTGCAGCGGCTCGATTTTCCGCTGCAGATTGCCCATGTTCATGTTGGTCGTTATGGCCATGAAACCCGTGGCAGCCAGCTGCACTGGTATTCGAAACCCAGGGTTTCCCTGGCCGGTCGGCACGTGGTCTTTGTTGACGACATTCTTGACCAGGCGATCACCCTGGCCGAATTGCGCTCGTGGGCGCTGGAACAGGGTGCCGCTGCGGTAGACGTCTGTGTGCTGGTGGATAAACAGATTGCAAACGCCGAGCAACGTCCTGTGCAGGCGGATTTCACCGCGCTGAGCTGCCCGGACCGGTTTCTGTTTGGTTGCGGCATGGACTATCAGGGCTACTGGCGCAATCTGCCTGGAATCTATGCGATGGCGGAAGAGTCCAACGACAATAGCGCTGAAGGTCAGCGGTGAAGCGTCTTGGCCTGATTGTTGGTTCCGGCGAACTGCCCTGGCAACTCGATTGGACACAGGCAGGGTCTGCTGACACAGAGTTCGGGGCAGCCTCTATGGCGCCGGAGGTCGCTGCGCTGGCGAATATTGAACTGGTCCGCATCAGGCGCCACGGTGAACCGCATCGGTTTGCGCCGCACGCAATCAACTATCGCGCTAATCTGTCTGCGTTGGCAAATATGTCAGTTGATGCAATCATTGCGCTCAATACGGTAGGTGGGATCACACCTGAAGCAACAACTGGAGCACTGCTGCTGCCCGATCAGCTCATTGACTACACCTGGGGTCGACGTCAGTCATTCTGTGCAGATGATGCCGTTCGGCACATCGACTTCAGTAACCCTTATGACTGCGGTTTGCAGATGTCGCTCAAAAGTGCTGCCGACGATTGTGGCATCGCTGTAGTTGAAGGCGGCGTAATGGCGGTGACGCAGGGTCCTAGGCTTGAGACGGTGGCGGAAGTGCGCCGCCTGGCTCGTGATGGCTGTGCGGTGGTCGGCATGACAGGTATGCCGGAAGCCGCGCTTGCCCGTGAGCTGGACATCCCCTTTGCAGCCATCTGCCTGGTAGTCAATCCAGCCGCGGGAGTGGCTGGTGCAGAGACTGTTGATATGCAGTCTCTGCAAGAGGTGGCTCGCGCCGGAATGCACACGGTGGGTGAGTTACTGCTCGCCTTCGTCGAGCGCTGTGTGTAGTTCCAGCAGACGATCGGGTATAGAGATCGGATCGATGCGCACCACAACGCCGAGTTTCGGGTGATCCAGATAATGTAACTCTTCGGAGCGCATGCGGCGGCTCTGCGCCAGCGTCATGAAGCCTGGCCCGAAGCCTTCGATGTCGTCAACGGGTAGCGCTTCGCCTTCGGGTGACAGGGCAACCTGCATTGGTATTGCCCCAAGCGCTGGAGCTACATAGTTCAGCGCCGTGCGAAAGTGCAGGTAACGTCCCAGCGTGACAGCAACGCTGCCGCTGAGTTCTTTGCCGGCACCGGTATGGACTCCGTCAGGTAACATAACCGACAACGGAGTTTCGCGTGGCGGTACTGATTGTAACCAGCGACCATGAAAGAGCACACGGCCACCGGCGCGTGTTTCGACTCGTCGGGCCTGCGTCTGCAACATGAAGGACTCTTCAGGCATCCAGCGATTGCTGGTCTGTTCGAGTTCGAGTTCATATTCGGCAACGGCGGCCAGCAGGTCCTGCATCGGGTCCGGTTCGGGTAGTCGGTCAACGGGTGTATCCACGATCGGGTCCTGACTCAGAGCCGGTTGAATTTGCGAAACCATCGATTCGTCAGATTGGCCTTGCGCTGCTCCCGGAACCGGGGCGTCAGTCGGGTAGCCATCGTTACCATCGGCCTGCTCGCCTTCGGGTCCGGTTGTGGATGTGTAGCTGAGTGTCGGAAAGGTCAGACACAGTTGCGTCATTGGGTCGATCTGGTAGCTGCTGCCAAAAGACTGATCAGGAAAGGGCAGTGACAGCATAGCGGAGGGATATGGCTGAGGATGACGATGGGTCAGAATCTCCCGTGTATTGAAATCCATCACCGCGCTGCGTTCGAACACGAAGAATTCGACCTCAAAGAACCGCTGGGTCAACAGTTCGGCTACAGCCTCAGCCGCCAACCGGGTGTCCGCCGACTGCGCTGTTGCGGGAGTACTCAGCAGCAGCAACGCCCCGGTGGTGACAACCAGACTCAGTGCTCCTAAAAATGCTCGCAGAGCTGGCTTCATGCGGATACCGCCGTTTGAGAGGGTGTTTCCAGGTGGTCGAGCAGGTTGTGCGCAAAACTCACCCGATCATCGAAGTGTTCCATTTCGCCGCTCACCCGAAGCAGGGTGGCTCCTTCCAGTTTATAGGTCTGGCTTTCATTCTGTACCAGCTTGACGACGGCCAGCGGATCTACCCGGGTGGAATTGCTGAACTCGACTTTGCCGCCGGACCTGCCCAGGTCAACTCGTTTGATGCCGAGCGGCTCCAGGCGAAGTTTCAGTGCGGTGACTTTGAACAGCCGTTTCAGCGGGTCCGGCAGGAGCCCGAAGCGGTCGATGATTTCCACCTGCAGCTCGTCGAGTTCGTCTCCAGAACGGGCGTTGGCAATTCGTTTGTAGAGTATCAGCCGACCATGCACGTCTGGTAGGTAATCTTCCGGAATCAGTGCGCCGGTGTGCAGATTGACCTCCTGATTGACCGGTTCCAGTGGCGCGTCTAGGTTAGGCGTACGGCCGCTGCGAATGGCATTGACGGCTCTATCGAGCATGTCCATATAGAGCGAGAAGCCTATCGACTCAATCTGCCCTGATTGTTCGTCGCCCAGCATTTCACCTGCGCCTCGAATCTCCATGTCGTGTGTCGCCAGGGTGAACCCGACGCCAAGTTCCCCTGCGGCTTCGATGGCTTCCAGACGTTTTACCGCATCCGCGGTCATTGCTTTCGGGTGTGGGGTGAGCAGGTATGCGTAAGCCTGGCGATTCGATCTTCCGACCCGACCACGCAGCTGGTGCAGCTGTGCCAGTCCGAACTTGTCGGCCCGTTCGATGATGATGGTGTTGGCATTAGGCACATCGATACCGGTTTCAATGATGGTGCTGCAGACCAGAACGTTCAGCTGTCGGTGGTAGAAATCGTTCATCACCGCTTCGAGCTGTCGTTTCGGCATCTGACCATGGCCAACACCAACCCTTACCTCCGGGAGCATTTCAGCGAGCTCTGCAGCGCTCTGATCAATCGTGCGTACTTCGTTATGTAAATAAAACACCTGGCCACCGCGCATCAGTTCCCGACTGATCGCTTCGCGAATGGCATGGCTGCGCTTTTCCTGGACAAAAGTTTTGATCGACAGGCGCTTGGCCGGCGGTGTGGCGATAATCGACAGGTCGCGCAGCCCGCCCATCGCCATGTTCAACGTTCTCGGAATCGGCGTTGCGGTCAGGGTCAATACATCCACTTCAGCGCGCAGGTTTTTCAGCGCTTCCTTCTGCCTTACTCCGAAGCGGTGTTCTTCGTCGACGATGATCAGACCGAGATCCTTGAAGCGGAAGTCCGGATTCAGCAGCTTGTGAGTACCAATGACGATATCCGCGCTGCCCCGTTTGAGTCTTTCCAGGCTCGCGGCGTTTTCCTTATCCGAGCGCATTCGTGACAGTACTTCAATCTGTACCGGCCAGTCGGCGAAGCGGTCCCGAAACGACTCAAAATGCTGTTGAGCCAGCAGTGTGGTCGGCACCAGAATGGCCACCTGTTTGGCAGATTGTACAGCGAGGAACGCAGCCCGCATCGCCACTTCGGTTTTACCGAAGCCGACGTCACCGCAGATCAATCTGTCGGTGGCATTCTTCGAACACAGATCCTCGATGACCTCTTCGATCGCGCGCTGCTGGTCGGGCGTGACCTCAAAGGCAAACTGATCTGCAAAGCGCTGGTAGTCGTCTCCGGGCGGCTGGAACTGGAATCGATCTGCGACCTCGCGGCGGGCATAGATATCCAGCAGCTCGGCGGCCACATCATGGACTTTTTCGGCGGCACGGCGTTTGGCTTTCTCCCACTGATCCGATCCCAATCGGTGCAGGGGCGCACCCTCAGCATGTGCGCCGGAATAACGGCTGATCAGGTGCAGAGAGGTTACTGGAACATAGAGCTTGGCGCCGTCGGCATAGGCGAGGGTGATGAACTCATTGTCGGCGCCGTCAATATCCAGTGATGATAAGCCCTGATAGCGACCGATGCCGTGGTCGATGTGCACTACCGGATCGCCGATGTGCAGCTCGGTGAGGTTGCGGATGATCTGTTCAGGATCCATTACCCGGTTACTTCTGGCTTTGCGATCTGCCACCAGCTGATGCCCATAAACCTGGGCTTCAGTGATCACCACACAGTCGTCGAGCCATAGACCCTGTTCCACAGGCGCAATGGTGATGCAGCATGCTTCGGTGTTTGCCCGGAAGTCGGCGAAACCACTGACTTCGACCGGTCTGAGTCCAGCTTTGGCTAGAAACTCATGAAAGACTTCCCGTCGCCCGGCAGTGTCGGCGACAAACAGCGCCGGTACCTTGACCTCAGCCAGGTGTTCGACGATGGCTGCGGCAGGTTCGCGACTGCGCGGGTTGGCGTGCAGATCCGGGGGCGGCGTGCTGGCAAATACCCGGGCGTGTTTGGCGTTGCCATTGAGTGCGATGCGGGCGAGGTTGTTGAGGCGCTGGCCAAGTTCCTCTGCGCGCAGATACAGCACTTCGGGCTCAAGAACCGGCCTTTCAACATCGTGTCGCAGGTTTTCGTAGCGCCCGGCGACTTCCTGCAGAAAGCTACTGACCGATTCGGTGACGCTGGTGGTCTCGAAGATCAGGGTAGATTCGGGCAGATAATCGAAAAGACTGGCGAGGGTTTCGAAAAACAGCGGTAAATAGTACTCCGCGCCATTCGGGCTGATGCCCTGGCTGATGTCCTGATAAATACTGCAGCGGCGCACATCAACGTTGAAGGTGTTGTGCCACTGATCGCGAAATCTCGAGATGGCGGCTTTATCCAGCGGAAACTCTTTGGCCGGAAGCAGTTCCAGCCGTTCGATTTTTTCAGAGGTGCGTTGTGACTCCGGGTCAAAGGTGCGCAGACTCTCGATCTCGTTGTCGAACAGGTCGATCCGGATAGGTTCTTCGCTGCCCATCGGAAAGATATCCATCAGTGACCCCCGGACCGCGAATTCACCGTGACTGGTGACGGTGTCGGTAGCCAGGTAACCGGCAGCTTCCAGAATCAGACGCTGGGCGTGGACATCGAAAGTCTGGCCGACCGCAATGCTGATGCTGCGGCCTTCTATGTAGCTGCGCGGAGGCAGGCGTTGCAGCAGTGTCTGTGCGGTGACCACCAGCAGCGCCGGCTGGCGGCTGAGCCTAGGCAGACTGTGCAGGGTCGCCAGGCGTTCAGAAACGATGTCCTGATGGGGCGAAAAAACGTCGTAGGCCAGGGTTTCCCATTCTGGAAAGTGCAGGACCGGAATATCCGCCCCGTAGAAACTCAGCTCGTTTACCCAGCGTCTCGCCCGATTGGAGCTCTCAGCCACGACCAGCGTGAGACCGTCGTGACGCCGCGCTGCGTCCACGGTGGCGACGACACTGGCAGCGCCATGCAGGCCCTGCCATGCCACCCGCTGTCCCGGGCCGGGTGGGGTGGGTGTCGCTAGCGGTGAAAGAGGCTGTTCGGGCATAGTGAGACCTGTTTGGGGCGGGGTATTCTACGTTGCCCTGGGTTCGGGTTTAAGGGGCTGCTGAGAACTCGCTGCCCGAGGATTATTCACCACTCACGGAGCTCTGCCTGCCGGTGCACAGATTTGTCCTATTAGTGTTGTTGTGGCTGGTGTCCGTGGCGGCTGCGTATCAGCTCGGCCGGAGTCATTGGGCCGGGGCCGCATTGGTGCAATCACCTGCCGCAACGCTGCAGCCGAGGCTGCCGGATTCGAATCCCGTGCAATTGAGCCCTGACTCTGACGAATTCCCGGGAGCTGTCCAACTCGACCGGACTGCCCTTGCCAGAGGCGACTGGGCGCAACTGGCCAGTGACGCCTGGACCAGGGGCGCCGGGAGTGAGTTGCTCAGTGGCGCCCAGCAGCTCGCAGAGTCCGGACGCGGACAGGATGCGATTGCGCTGGTTCGGGCCTATTACGAAGTGGCGGGCGATCAGCAGGCGCTGTTTACGCTTGCCGATCTACTGATGATGGATGGACAGATGCTGGCGGCTTTAGAACCCCTGTTTCAGGTGCTCGATTACCCGGAATCTCCTGAGGTTGGCGAGCGGGCGCGGCGTCGGCTGGATCTGATTATTACCGCGCAGGAACAGCTTCTGACTAATGCGGCCGACACCGCCGGTCTGATCAGCTTTTTCCAACGGCTGGTGGAGCGAGAGCCGGGATACGATGGACATCGGCTGAAGCTGGCGCGCTGGATGCTGCAGTCGGGTGATCTCACCGGCGCGGCAACAACTCTGCAGCAGACTGGCTCGAATGGCGTCACCGATGCAGAACGTGAGCAGCTGGCCGCTGAGATTGCTGCCCAAGCTCAGGAGTTGCCCATTGACCGGGTAGGTGCCGGATACTTTGCCACCGTGCGCGTTGTGCCTTCCAGCTACGCAGGTACACACAGTCTGCGCCTGCTGGTTGATACCGGCGCGACGATCACCAGCCTGTCGACCGCGGTTCTGGAGACCATGGGTGCCAGCCGATTGAGCCAACGGGTTCGGGTCAATACAGCCAACGGTGTGACCGAGATGGCGACTTATCGGGTCGAAAGTCTGCAGCTGGGTGATGTAACCGTGAACGATCTGACAGTTCTGGCGCTGCCGTCGGCGCCCGGTGGCGTAGATGGCTTACTTGGCATGGACGTGCTTGACCGGCTACCGAAAGCGGTTGGCACACCCCGGAAAGCACGATAGAGTTCAATGGGTTAGCGGCCGGCAGGCGGGGTTTCGAGTATAGAGCCTGCGCGCACCTCGCGGTGATTCAGAGGCCGGTCTTAGACAGAAATCTGCAAGGAATCCAACGCACAACCGTCGTCGCAGACAACGGCTGCGCAGTGAAATGACTTTAAACGGCTACCAACCCCAGGACTTGCCTTCCCAACATGAGTTGCTCGATAAGACCCCATGCCCATGAATGAAACCGATATCCACGAACCCAACTATTTCCATAAGGTTGTCGACTGTCAGTGGGCGTGCCCGGCACATACCCCGGTACCCGAGTACATCCGGTTGATCTCCCAGCAGCGCTACACCGAAGCGTACATGCTGAACTGGGACTCCAATGTTTTCCCGGGCATTCTCGGGCGAACCTGTGACCGTCCCTGTGAACCTGCCTGCCGGCGGGTTCGAACTGAGGAAAAACCAGTTGCCATCTGCCGACTGAAACGCGTAGCGGCTGACAATAAAGGTGATGTCAGCGGCTATCTGCCGCGGGTGCCCACCGAGAAAAATGGTAAGCGCATAGCGTTGCTTGGTTCAGGCCCCGCATCCCTGGCGGTTGCCCGTGACCTTCTGCCATTCGGTTATGAAGTGCACATGTTTGAAAAAGATTCCGGCGGTGGCGGAATGATGCGCACCCAGATCCCGTCGTTCCGGTTGCCTCTGGAAGTGCTGGAAGAAGAAGTGGACATGATCCTCGATATGGGGGTGAACGTTCATTTCAATCATGAAATCACCAGTATGAAGTCCATGCTGGACATGAATTTTGACGCCTATTTTATCGGTACGGGTGCGCCCAGGGGCAGAGATCTGGAGTTACCGGGTCGAGCGGAGGTCAGCGATCACGTTTCCATTGGCATCGACTGGTTATCCAGCGTTGCGTTTGGTCATACCAGTAGAATTGACGGCAAAGTGATCGTGATGGGTGGTGGTAACACCGCGATGGATTGTTGCCGGACGGCTAAGCGGCTTGGCGCCGAAAGTGTTTCGGTTGTGGTTCGCTCCGCGTTTGAGGTGATGAAAGCCTCCGACTGGGAGAAAGAGGATGCGATGGGTGAAGGCATTCCGATCATTAATAATCGGCCGCCCAAAGAATTTGTCCATGAAAACGGCAAACTCAAAGGGGTGATCTTCGAGTGCGTGGAACCGGTAACCGGTGAAGATGGTCGCCTGCGCTACGAACCCAGCGGCGAGCCGGATGTGTTCATGGAAGCGGATCACATTCTGATGGCCATCGGTCAGGAGAATCACTGTCCCTGGATCGAGCGCGATCTAGGCATCGAATTCGATAAGTGGGATTGCCCGCTGCTCGACGACATCACACTGCAGTCGACCCTGCCCAAAGTGTTTTTTGGCGGCGACTCAGCTTTCGGCCCGGAGAACATCATCTGGGCTTCAGCGCATGCGCATCAGGCCGCGATCTCAATTCACCTGTTCTGCCAGGGCAACGATCTGAAAGCAGATCGTCCTCCGGAAGGCGTCAATCTGATCAGTCAGAAGATGGGTGTACACGAATGGAGCTACGACAGCGAATTTGATCCGAAGGAGCGCCAGCTGGTTCCCCACGCGGACAAGAAAATCGCGCTGTCAGATATCAAGGTCGAGGTGGAGCTTGGCTTCGATGAAGCTCTGGCGGCGACCGAAGCGCAGCGCTGTCTCAATTGTGATGTCCAGACGGTATTCACCGACAAGCTGTGTATCGAATGTGATGCCTGCGTCGACATCTGTCCGATGGACTGCATCAGCTTCGTTGACAATGCCGAGGAAATTGATCTGCGTCAGATGCTTACCGCGCCGGCGGCCAACCTCGATCAGGATCTCTATGTCTCAGGCGCGCTGAACACGGGTCGGGTCATGGTTAAAGACGAAGATGTCTGTCTGCACTGCGGTTTGTGTGCAGAACGCTGCCCGACCAACGCCTGGGATATGCAGAAATCTGTGCTGCACATCCCGCAACTCGGCAGCTATGCCGAGTGATCATCAACACTTTCGACTTCGCTGAGAAATACCTGCCAATATGACCGTCAGTTATAACGATTTCGTAATACGCTTCGCCAACGTCAACGGCTCCGGTTCCGCCAGCGCCAACGGCATGTTTGCCAAAGCTCTGTTTCGTATGGGTGTGCCAGTTGCGACGCGGAATATTTTTCCGAGCAACATCCAGGGGCTGCCAACTTGGTTCGAAGTGCGGGTCAGCGAAAAAGGTTATCTGGGCCGTCGCGAAGGCGTCGACATCATGGTTGCCATGAATGCTGAGACTTATGCTGAAGATGTTGCTTCGTTGAAACCTGGTGGTTTCCTGGTCTACGACAATTCCAAACCGCTCGCGGAATCGCTGCGGCGTTCTGATATCCATGAGATCGGAATCCCGTTGTCCAGCTTGTTGCTTCCGGAGTTCAGTGACATCAAGCAGCGTGGTCTGTTCAAGAATGTCACCTATCTCGGCGCGCTTGCAGCGCTGCTGAACATCGAGTTTGAGGTCATCACCGGCATGGTAGCGACGCAGTACAAAGGCAAAGATGCGCTTATTCAGCCGAACATCAACGCGCTGGAAATCGGTCGCCGCTACGCTGAAGAATATCTGCAGTGTCCGCTGCCGCTTCAGGTGAAACGAACCGACCAGATCGGCGATAGAATCATGATCGATGGCAACACTGCCGGTGCGCTCGGTGCACTTTATGGCGGTGCTACGGTCTGTGCCTGGTATCCGATCACTCCGTCCACCTCAGTGGCTGAAGCTTTCGAGAAGTATGCGAACCAGCTGCGCATTGACAAGGATAGCGGCGAGCGCAAATTTGCGATTGTCCAGGCTGAAGACGAGCTTGCCGCAATCGGCATCGTGATTGGCGCTGCCTGGAATGGCGCAAGGTCTTTCACCGCGACCAGCGGTCCTGGTATTTCCCTGATGAGCGAGTTTCTCGGTCTTGCCTACTTTGCAGAGATTCCCGCAGTGATCTTTGATGTGCAGCGTTCCGGCCCCTCTACTGGTATGCCGACGCGCACGCAGCAGTCTGATCTGCTGTCGGCCGCATATGCCTCACACGGTGACACCAAACATGTATTGCTGCTGCCCGCCACGCCCAGGGAGTGTTTCGACTTTGGTGCTGATGCGCTTGATCTGGCGGATCGTCTGCAGACACCGGTGCTGGTGATGAGCGACCTGGAACTCGGCATGAACGACAATCTGTCCGCCCCCCTGACCTGGGACGACGACCGGCAATATGATCGAGGCAAGGTGCTCGATGCCAAGACCCTCGATGAGCTACCCCGTTTCGGTCGCTATCTGGATGTAGACGGCGATGGCATT
>Ga0316194_10002374_pt1 | contig 13134 bp, 14 predicted proteins | sample CroRivsedime1_MG_FD_204936 | JGI IMG/M metagenome (GOLD analysis project Ga0316194, IMG submission 204936) | Coastal sediment microbial communities from Maine, United States - Cross River sediment 1 | ecosystem: Environmental > Aquatic > Marine > Coastal > Sediment | place: USA: Maine...
AACAATTGCTCATGAAGCTGCACGACGTGCTGCTGCCGTACCGGGAAGGGAACTGCGAGGTTGCCGTGCAGTATTTCGGCGACGACGCGAAGGCGCGGCTCGAACTGGGTGCCGAATGGTCGGTGCGCCCGAGCCGCGAGTTGCGCGACAAACTGAGTGAACTCCTCGGCAGCAACAACGTGCGCCTGCTGTACGCACCCGGCCGGGAAATCATGTAGAGTCCTGCGCTATGGACCTGAAATTCCTGGACTTTGAGCAGCCGATCGCCGAACTCGAGGCCAAGATCGAGGAGTTGCGCTTCGTCGGCGACGATTCCGAGATCAACATCAACGAGGAAGTCAGGCGGCTGCGGGCGAAGAGCGAAGCGCTCACGAAGAGCATCTTCTCGAAGCTCAGCGCCTGGCAGATCGCGCAGGTCGCCCGGCATCCCATGCGGCCGTATACGCTCGACTATCTCGAGATGATGTCGCCGGATTTCCAGGAACTGCACGGCGACCGCATGTACGCGGACGATCCGGCCATCATCGGCGGCGTCGGCCGCATCGACGGACGCGCGGTCATGTTCATCGGCCACCAGAAGGGGCGGGACACGAAGGAACGCGTCCGCCGCAATTACGGCATGCCGAAGCCGGAGGGTTACCGCAAGGCGCAACGGCTGATGCGTCTCGCCGAGAAGTTTTCGCTGCCGGTCGTCACGTTCATCGACACGCCGGGCGCTTATCCCGGCGTCGGCGCCGAGGAGCGCGGTCAGAGTGAGGCCATTGCATTCAGCCTGTACCTGATGGCGGGTCTCAGGACGCCGATCATCAGTGTCGTCATCGGCGAAGGCGGTTCCGGCGGCGCGCTCGCGATCGGCGTCGGCGACAAGCTGTTGATGCTCCAGTACGGCATCTATTCCGTCATTTCGCCCGAAGGCTGCGCCTCGATTCTCTGGAAAAGCGCCGAAAAAGCCGAGGAGGCGGCCGAGGCCATGCGCATCACGGCGCCGAGTCTCAACAAGTTCGGCCTCGTCGACGAAGTGCTGCGCGAGCCACTCGGCGGCGCGCACCGCAAGCCGGACGAGGCTGCGGAGGTGATCCGCAACGCGCTCATCAAGGCGCTGGACGAACTCGAATCCGTTCCCGTCGACCAGTTGCTCGAGAACCGCCAGGCACGGCTCGCCGGATTCGGCGCATTCAAAGAGGCGTGACGTTCGGTCCCGAGGTACTCCTTGAGCGTCTCGATGCGCTCGAGACCGCCGACAACAAGCCCGATCGATACGTGATCGCACTGAGCGGCGGCCTCGATTCGACGGTCCTCGCACACGCCCTCGCCGCAACTCGCGAGCGCCACGGCAAGTCGCTGCTCGCGGTCCACGTCGATCACCAGCTGCAGGCCGAATCGGGCCGCTGGAGCGATTACTGCCGCAAACTCGCCGGCCGCTTCGGCATCGAGTTCATGGTCGAGACGATCTCCGTCGACAGGTCGGGCAGCAGCGGTCTCGAAGCCGCGGCACGCGAGGCGCGCTATGCCGTTCTGCGGCGGCATGTGCGCGGCGGGGACTGGCTGCTGAGTGCGCATCACCGCAACGACCAGGCCGAGACCCTGTTGCTGAATCTTATGCGGGGCAGCGGGCCCGCCGGCCTGGCCGGCATCGGTTCGCTCACGCCGTTCGGGGCCGGTTGGCTGGCCCGGCCGCTCATCGACGTGTCACGCGCCGCACTGGAGGCGTACGCGGCGGCGCAGGATCTCGACTGGCTGGAGGATCCTTCCAACGATGATCTGCGCTTCGACCGCAATTACCTGCGTCACGATGTATTGCCGGCGCTGGAGCAGCGCTGGCCCGGCGTCGTCGAACGCCTCGCCCGCAGCGCGGCGCTCGCCGGCGACGCGGCGTCCATGCTCGACGAGCTCGCGGCAATCGACCTGCAGCGCGCCGGCGATCGGGCGGCGCGAATCGAGATCGGGCGCTTGCTGGAACTCTCCGAAGCGCGGCAGCGCAACCTGCTGCGCCACTCGATCCGGCGCGCTGGCCTGCCGCTTCCCGGTGCCGCCAGGCTCGCCTCGGTGATCGACAGCGTGCTCGGCGCGCGCGAGGATGCGCAGCCCGTGGTTGCGTGGCAGGGGGGCGAAGTCCGGCGCTATCGGGGCAGGCTCTACCTGTTGCCGCCACTCGGCGAGCCCTCGTGGCCGCCCGGCGAACGCTCGTTCGGCACCCGGCCCATGGCGCTCGGGCCGGGAATGGGCGCATTGCGGCTGGTGTCCGGGGCGAGCCGGGGCCTGTCGAACGCGATTGTCGAGCGCGGACTGAGTATCCGGGCGCGCACGGGCGGGGAGTCGATAAAACCTGCCGGGCAGGCGCATACCAGGAAACTCAAGAAACTGCTTCAGGATGCGGGCGTGGTCCCATGGATGCGGGACCGGCTGCCGCTCGTTTTTGCCGGCGACGAACTGGTGGCGGTGGCGGATCTCTGGGTGGCGGCCGACGCCGTGAGCGAGCCCGGTACAGCCGTGTGCTGGGACGAGCGGCCGGAACTTTACTGAGCAGGGCGCCCTTTTCGTTGTTTCGCCAGGGGCGATCTGTTACCTTTTAACACCGTCTTTTATCCAACGACGGCGCGACTTCCAGAGGGTTGGAGAGAAGCACACAGGCCTCGAGCAGTGCTTTGGATCCAGCCCTTATCTTTTCCCGCCGCGGGAGCATCGGGCTCAACATGACATCGTATGTATTCATCACCGGCGGGGTGGTGTCATCCCTCGGTAAGGGCATTACCTCGGCTTGCCTCGGTGCAATTCTCGAAGCGCGCGGCCTCACGATCAGCATGATCAAGCTGGATCCGTACCTGAACGTCGATCCGGGCACCATGAGCCCGTTCCAGCACGGCGAGGTCTTCGTGACCCACGACGGTACCGAGACCGATCTCGACCTCGGCCATTACGAACGTTTCGTGCGTACCGTTACCGGCCGCAACAGCAACTTCACGACCGGCAGGATTTACGAGAGCGTCATCGCGAAGGAGCGCCGCGGCGACTACCTGGGGGCAACCGTCCAGGTGATCCCGCATATTACGGACGAAATCAAGCAGAGCGTACGGCGCGGCGCCGGGGATGCCGATATTTGCCTCGTCGAGATCGGCGGCACGGTGGGCGACATCGAGTCGCTGCCGTTTCTCGAAGCGATACGCCAGATGGGCGTGGAACTCGGTCACGACCGGGTTGTTTACGTTCACCTGACGCTCGTGCCGTACATCGCGACGTCGTCGGAAATCAAGACCAAGCCGACGCAGCACTCGGTCAAGGAGCTGCGTTCGATCGGTATCCAGCCGGACATTCTCGTATGCCGCTCCGAGCAGCCGCTGCCCGATGAGCAGAGCAAAAAAATCGCACTGTTCACGAACGTGCAGGAAGCCGCGGTCATTTCGGCCTACGACGTAGACGACCTCTACAAGATCCCCCAGATGATGCACGAGCAGGGTCTCGACGACATCGTCGCCCGGCAGCTGCGCCTGGACCTGCCGCCGGCCGACCTCAGTGAGTGGCAGGCGATCGTCGACGCAAAGCGCAATCCTACCGGCGAGGTCGACATCATCATGGTCGGCAAGTACGTGGATCTCAGGGACTCCTACATCTCGCTGTCGGAGGCACTGCTGCATGGCGGCATCCACACGCAGACCCGCGTCAATATCCACTACATCGAGGCCCAGGACATCCTGGACAACGGCATCGAGTGCCTGCGCGGGATGGACGGCATCGTGGTGCCCGGAGGCTTCGGCGACCGCGGCATCGAGGGCAAGATTCGCGCGGTGCAGTTCGCGCGCGAGAACGGCATCCCGTACCTCGGCATCTGCCTCGGCATGCAGGTAGCCGTGATCGAGGCGGCGCGCAATCTCGCCGGGCTCGATGGCGCCATGAGCACGGAGTTCGACAAGTCCGCGCCGCACCCGGTCGTCGGCCTGATCACGGAATGGCAGACCGCTACCGGCGGCGTCGAGCAACGCGACGAGCGGTCCGCCCTGGGCGGCACGATGCGCCTCGGTGCGCAGGAGATATTCCTCGCGGAGGACTCGCTCGCGGCCCGCACCTATGGCGCCGGTTCGATCCAGGAGCGGCATCGCCACCGCTACGAGGTCAATAACAATTACCGCGGCCAGCTCGAGGAAGCCGGCCTGCGTTTTTCCGGCCTGTCCGTCGACGACCTGGTGGAGATGGTGGAGTTACCCGGGCACCCCTGGTTTCTCGCCAGCCAGTTCCACCCGGAGTTCACGTCCAACCCGCGGGACGGCCATCCACTGTTCAAGGGCTTCATATCCGCCGCGCGGCGACACCATGAAGGCGCGTTGCCCAGGGTCGCCGAGGCATGAAGCTCTCGCATTTCGAGGCCGGCAATGATCGGCCGATCTTCCTGATCGCGGGCACCTGCGTCGTCGAAAGCGAGGCCATGGCGATCGACACCGCGGGCGCACTGAAAGAGATCTGCGCGAAGCTCGGTGTGCCGTTCATTTACAAGTCGTCTTTCGACAAGGCGAATCGCAGCTCGGCGGGAAGCTTCCGCGGCCCGGGAATGGAAGAGGGCCTGCGCATTCTCGGCGAAGTTCGCGAGCAGGTTGGTGTGCCGGTCCTGACCGACGTACACGAGGACACACCCATGGACGAGGTGGCCGCCGTGGTCGACGTGCTGCAGACGCCGGCATTTTTATGCCGGCAGACGAACTTCATCCTGCGGGTTGCGGGCACGGGCAAGCCCGTCAATATCAAGAAAGGACAGTTCCTGTCGCCATGGGAAATGCAGAACGTCGTCGACAAGGCAAAGTCGACCGGCAACGACGACATCATGGTGTGCGAGCGCGGCTTCTCGTTCGGTTATAACAATCTCGTCTCCGACATGCGCAGCCTGGCCGTCATGCGCGGCACCGGTTGCCCGGTGGTTTTCGATGCCACCCATTCGGTACAGCTTCCCGGGGGCAGGGGCTCGGCGTCCGGCGGACAGCGCGAATTCATCCCGGTACTCGCGCGTGCGGCGACTGCCGTCGGCATCGCGGGACTGTTCATGGAGACGCATCCGAACCCGGACGAGGCGCTGTCGGACGGCCCGAACGCCATGCCGCTCGGGCACATGGCGCAGCTGCTCGAGACCCTCGTCTCGATCGACAGGAATGTGAAACAACACGATTATCTCGAAACGGAACTCGGCCTGGCCGAGTAATCATCCAGGAACACAGCAATGATCAGGATCAGCGAAATTCGCGGCCGGGAAATACTCGATTCGCGCGGTAACCCCACGGTCGAGGCAGACGTCACGCTCGAAGACGGCACGATGGCGCGAGCCGCGGTGCCCTCGGGCGCGTCGACGGGAACGCGGGAAGCCGTGGAGCTGCGCGATGGCGACAAGTCGCGTTATCTCGGCAAGGGCGTCACCAAAGCCGTCGCGAACGTCAATGGCGAAATTCGCGATGCGCTGGTCGGCAAGGACCTTCAGGATCAGCGCGCACTCGACGAGCGCATGATCGAACTCGACGGCACCGAAAACAAAGGGCGGCTCGGCGCCAACGCGTTGCTCGCGGTGTCGCTGGCCACGGCCAGGGCGCAGGCGCAGTCGGACGGCACGCCGCTGTACCGGCACCTGGGCGACGACACGACCATGCCGGTGCCGATGATGAACATCATCAACGGCGGCGCACACGCCGACAACAGCGTCGACATCCAGGAGTTCATGATCCTGCCGGTCGGGGCGCCGAGTTTCTCCGAAGCGCTGCGTTACGGCGCCGAGATCTTCCACGCGCTGAAAGCCGTACTGCGCGGCAAGGGTCTCAACACGGCGGTCGGCGACGAGGGAGGCTTCGCGCCCGACCTGCCGTCGAATCGCGCGGCACTCGATACCATCATGGAGGCAATCGGCAAGGCCGGTTTCACCGCGGGCGGCGACATCCTGCTCGGACTCGATGTCGCGAGTTCCGAGTTCTTCGAGGACGGGCAATACAACCTCGCGTCCGAAGGGCGCGCTTTCGACGCCGCCGGTTTCAGCGGGTTTCTCACCGAGCTTGCGGACAATTACCCGATCATCAGCATCGAGGACGGCATGGACGAGAGCGACTGGGCGGGCTGGCGTGTGCTGACCGATGCGCTCGGAGACCGCGTGCAGCTTGTCGGCGACGACCTGTTCGTCACCAACACCGCGCTACTGGCGCGCGGCATCGACGAAAAAATTGCGAATTCGATATTGATAAAACCCAACCAAATCGGTACCTTATCTGAGACTCTTGATGCAATTACTATGGCAGTGGACGCGGGCTTTGCCGCGGTGATCTCGCACCGGTCCGGGGAGACGTCGGACAGCACGATCGCCGACATCGCGGTGGGTACCCGGGCGACGCAGATCAAGACCGGCTCGTTGTCGCGATCGGATCGCATCGCCAAGTACAATCAGCTGCTGCGCATCGAAGAGCAACTGGGTGGGAGCGCGAAATACGCGGGTCGTGGCGCGTTCTCCGTCGAGGTGCAATAACAGAAATCGGGGATCTCACTTGTCGAATCTGCGCTGGTTGCTGATCGTGCTCGGCACCGTTGCCGTGCTGCTGCAGGCGCAGCTGTGGCTGTCTGAAGCCGGCTACCGCAAGACGATGAAACTGCGCGACGCCGTCGCCGAGCAGAGCGCCATGAACGAGAGCCTGCGCGAACGCAATGCGGCGCTCGACGCGGAAGTGGTCAACCTCAAGCAGGGCCTGGAGGCGGCCGAGGAACGCGCACGAACCGATCTCGGGCTGATAGGACAGAGGGAAACCTTCTACCAGGTGGTTCCCGACGCCGCCAGCGGCGGCTGAGACGCACTTGCCGGCATTGCAAGGCGCGCTTCCCGAGTGGCCCCGTGCGCACGGGGACCCGCTTTTTCCAGCATCGATTCGTAACCAGCCGTCCGATTTCCAGGTCGTCGAAAATCTCGGCTTCGAGTTCAGCGGCTCCGGCGAGCACGATTACCTGTGGGTGGAAAAAACCGCCGCGAACACCGACTGGGTAGCCCGACAGCTGGCGCGGCATGCCGATGCGCGGCCTGCGGACGTGGGCTATTCGGGCATGAAGGACCGGCACGCGATCACGCGCCAGTGGTTCAGCGTGCCGCATGGCGGGGACACCGACTGGACCTCGTTTGCAGCCGAGGGCGTGACGATCCTCGACGTACGCCGGCATCAGAGGAAATTGCGGCGCGGCGCGCACGACGATAACGCGTTCCGAATCGCGCTTCGCTCGCCGCAGGCGGCGTCGATGAGGGACCGGGTCGGCGAACGTCTCGGGCGCATAGCCGACCGCGGCGTTCCCAATTACTTCGGTCCGCAGCGCTTCGGCCGAAACGGTGCCAACCTGGAGCTGGCGCGGCGGCTTTTCGCCGGCGCACGCCTGAAGCGCGACAAGCGCAGTATCGCGATCTCCGCAGCCCGGTCGTTCCTGTTCAACGAAATTCTCGCCGTGCGCGTCAGTGACGGCAGCTGGGAGCGCATCCTTCCGGGCGAACTCGTGAACCTCGACGGCTCCGGCAGCGTGTTCCGGGCGGAGGCGGTCGACGAGACGATCGAGCGCCGCGCGGCGGAGCTGGATATTCATCCCACGGCAACGTTGTGGGGCTTACGAAGTGAGGTCTCGCCTGGAGTCGTCGAGTCTCTGGAACGTGATGCGACAGAAGCTTACGAGGATATCAGGACCGGACTCGAACGCCTTGCCGTCAAGGCCAGCCAGCGCCCGCTGCGATTGCGCATATCGGACCTGTCCTGGGAATTCGAGGATGACGCCCTGTGGCTCGATTTCCGGTTGCCCTCCGGCGCGTTCGCGACCTCGGTCCTGCGCGAGATCGCCGCGCTGTAGGAGCGGTTCGCGGGCCCCAGGCCCGCTCCTACAGGCGCATCGTTCTCTGTAGGGGCGCATCGTTCTCTGTAGGAGCGGGCCTGGGCCCGCGATCCTTCAGGTTTGCCGCAACAGCACGTAGACGGCGCCGGTACCGCCGTGCACCTGGCGTGTGGAGACGAAGGCGAGCACGGCATCCCACTGTTGCAGCCAGCGATTGACTTTATGTTTAAGCACCGGCCCGCGTGCGCCGGAGCCGCGGCCCTTGCCGTGCACCACGCGCACGCACAGCTTGCCGTCGCGCGCGCAGCTTTCGATGAATTCCGAGAGCCGCGGTTTTGCCTCGGCGACCGTCATTCCGTGCAGGTCGATCTCGGCCCGCACGCTGAAGCTGCCCCGGGCGAGTTTGCGCATGGTGCGTTTGCCGACCGAGGGCCGGTGGAAGCGCAGGCTTTCACCGCTGTGGCTTTCCGTGTCGTCGATATCCGCCGCCAGGCTTTCACGCAGTGCCGCCATCTCGTCCGCGCGCGCGAATCGGGCCTTCGGTGCTGGCTTCTGAATGACCTCCGCGGCCCGCCGCGTGGTGCGCAGCGGCTTTGCATCGGCAAGCGCCCGGCGGAACAGGTCTCTTTCGTCGTCTGTCACGGTGTCGGGTCCTGAAAGCTATGGTGCAGAGGGAACATTGAGTATAGTGAGCGCGTCGCGCGCAGCCAAACGATCAAGTCTCTCCCAGCAATAATGAAAATCCTCGTAAGTAATGACGACGGCTATCTTGCGACAGGCATCAAAGTACTTACCGACGCGCTCGCCGAGGTGGCGGACGTCGTCGTCATGGCACCGGATCGCAACCGCTCGGCTGCCAGCAATTCTCTTACCGTACAGATGCCGCTGCGGGTTCAGAAGGTCGCCGAGAACCGCTACAGCGTGGACGGCACGCCCTCGGATTGCGTGCACCTCGCATTGGCGGGTTTTCTCGACTACGAGCCCGACCTCGTCGTCTCCGGCATCAATCACGGCGCCAACCTGGGCGACGACGTGATCTATTCCGGTACCGTGGCGGCCGCGATGGAAGGGCGTTTTCTCGGCCTGCCTGCGATCGCCGTGTCGCTGGCCGGGCACGGGCGCCTGCAGCACTTCGACACGGCGGCGCGCGTAGTCACCGAATTGGTGCAAAAACTCGCACGCGCGTCGTTTTCCTCCAACCTGACGTTGAATGTCAACGTGCCGGACAGGCCTTACGAGGAACTGACGGGAATCGTCGCCGCGCGCCTCGGCTTTCGTCACAAGTCCGAGCCGGTGGTGCGCGAAAAGGACCCGCACGGACGGACCATTTACTGGGTCGGCCCGGCCGGGGGCGGAGCGGATTCGGGCGAAGGCACGGATTTCCACGCGATCGAGCAGGGCGCTGTCGCGGTCACGCCGCTGAAAGTCGATCTCACACGGCACGATTCCCTGCCGCAGATAACGGACTGGCTGTCCAGTGGGTAGCTCGCAACGCGGTATCGCCGGGATCGGCATGACATCCGCGCGGACGCGCGACCGGCTGGTCGAGCGCCTGCGAGCCCACGGCATCCGTTCGGAAGCCGTGCTGAACCAGATTCGCAACGTGCCGCGCCACCTGTTCGTCGACGAAGCGCTGGCGAGCCGCGCGTACGAGGACACGGCCCTGCCGATCGGCCATGGCCAGACGATCAGCCAGCCGTACGTCGTCGCGAAGATGACCGAGGCGCTCCTCGACGGCTTCGACGGTGAGAAGGTGCTGGAGATCGGCACCGGCTGCGGTTACCAGACCGCCATACTCGCGTCGCTGGTCAAGAAGATCTACTCCGTCGAGCGCATCCCGGTGCTGCTGAGAAAGACCAGGCAGCGGCTGCGCGATCTCGACATCTACAATGTGCAGTTTCGGCCCGGCGACGGCTGGGAAGGATGGCCGAAATATGCGCCCTACGACGGTATCATCGTCGCCGCGGCCGCGCCGGTGGTGCCCGAACGGCTGCTGGAGCAACTGGCGCCCGGCGGCCGCCTGGTGATGCCGGTCGGTGCCCCGGGCTACCAGGAACTCATGCTGGTGACACAAGAGCGCGACCACTTCGAGCAGAAATCGCTCGGCGGCGTGAGCTTCGTGCCGCTTGTTCAAGGTTAAAATTAAATTTATTAATATGTTACGACATATTTATTATGTTGGTTCTGCTGTGCAGACCACGAAGGACAGGTAGCCAGGATGGCGTTATTCGGAGCCCTTTACGAGCGTGTCATGCGCTGGTCGCGACATCCGCACGCTGAGTGGTACCTCGGTGCGATGAGTTTCGCGGAGTCGTCGTTCTTCCCGATCCCGGTCGACGTGATGCTCGCGCCGATGTGCATGGCGCGGCCCGAGCGCTCCTGGCGCTACGCGCTCAACGCCTCGCTGTTGTCGGTGGTCGGCGGAATTGCCGGCTACGCGATCGGGCTTTTGGCCTTCGAAGCCATCGAACCCTGGCTGCGCGACTCGCACTACTGGAGCGCCTACCAGACGGCGCAGGACTGGTTCGATGCCTACGGTTTCTGGACCGTGTTCGTCGCCGGCTTTTCGCCGATCCCTTACAAGGTTTTCACGATCGCCGCCGGGGTCGCGGTGCTGAATTTCCCGGCTTTCGTCCTCGCGTCGATCATCGGCCGCGGCGCGCGCTTCTTCCTCGTCGCCGGCATCGTCAAGTACGCGGGCGTGAGACTCGAAGCAACGCTGCTCCGGTATATCGAGCGCATCGGCTGGGGCGTCGTCGTCTTCAGCGCCCTCGTCATTGCGTACCTCATGGCGCGGGGATGATCCGCGCGCGTATCGTCCCGGTTCTGCTTGCCTCCCTGCTGCTCGCTGCGTGCGGTTCGGGCGCCAGCTGGCAGGCGAAGCCCGAGCAGCACATCGTGCGCAAGGGGGAGACCCTGTTTTCGATCGCGTGGCGTTACGGCAAGGACCCGGCCGCCGTGGCACGCTGGAACCGGCTGGGCGACGGTTCGTTGATCTATCCCGGCCAGGTGCTGCGCCTGACGCCGCCGTCCGGCGCGAGCCAGCGCAGCGCGCCGGCGGGCAGCCGCCAGTCGCTGCCGTCGATTCCCGCGCAGCCACCGCCTGCCTGGGCCTGGCCGACCAACGGCAGCGTCGGCGTGGAATTCGGCGGAAAACCGGGCAGCGGAACGGGCGTGCTGATCGACGGGCGCAGCGGACAACCCGTCGTTGCCGCGGCTTCCGGGCGCGTCGTCTACGCGGGCGGTGGACTGATCGGCTACGGTCAGCTTATTATCCTGAAACACAACGACACCTACCTGAGTGCCTACGGGCACAACGCGAAACTGCTGGTCAAGGAGGGACAGGCCGTCCGGAAAGGCCAGCAAATCGCGACGATGGGTGAGGGGCCGGAACGGAAGCCGCGACTGCATTTTGAAATCAGGCGCAACGGCGAGCCGGTTAACCCGCGGCAGTATCTGCCCGCGAGGTAATTCGACTTACACCTGATTCTCCGCATCGCGCTTCCAGCGAGGGGGTATCAGCAAGTGCAGAAGTCGCGAGCACAAGTCGGCAAGATGAAACAGTCACCGGGCAGCGCCACGGCGGCCGCCCGTCTGCACGACGCTACGCGCCTCTATCTCTCGGAGATCGGCGCATCGCCGCTGCTCACGGCCGACGAGGAAAAGAAGTTCGCGCGCCTTGCAAAGCAGGGCGACGAGTCCGCCCGCCACCGGATGATCGAGAGCAACCTCCGCCTCGTCGTCAAGATCGCGCGCCGCTACGTCAACCGGGGCCTGCCGCTCCTGGACCTGATCGAAGAGGGCAATCTCGGCCTGATTCACGCCGTGGAGAAATTCGATCCCGAGCGCGGCTTCCGTTTCTCGACGTATGCCACCTGGTGGATCCGCCAGACGATCGAGCGCGCAATCATGAACCAGTCGGGATCGGTACGGCTGCCGATCCACATCATCAAGGACATCCATTCCTGCCTGCGGGCGGCCCGCAGCATACGCCAGGAGCAGGACAGGGAGCCCTGCGTCGCGGACATCGCCGAATACCTGCAGCGCGACGTGGCCGACGTCGAGCGCCTGATGGCGCTGCACGAACGCGTCACGCTGCGCTCGGGCAACGTCGATGAATACGGCTCTGGCCCGATCGATCGGCTGCGCGCCCGGCGCGAATCGGAGCCGCCCCGATGCGCGCAAAAAGACGACCTCAACGACATCGTCGACCGCTGGGTCCGCGAGCTGAGCGAAAAGCAGCGCGAGGTCGTCGAGCGTCGTTTCGGCCTGCACGGCTACCGCCGCGAGACGCTCGAACGTATCGGCGAGGAGATCGGCGTAACGCGCGAGCGTGTCCGGCAGATCCAGCTCGAGGCACTGCGTAACCTGCGGGAAATGATGGAGAGTAACGGCATCTCCGGCGACGCGATTCTCGACTGATTCAGAGATACAGCACGGCGACCAGGCGGCGTCCTTCTCCGGCCAGCACGTTGAAGGTACGCGCTGCCGCGGCCGTGTCCATGACCTCCAGCCCGACACGACGCCTTGCAAACGCGAACGTCAGCTCGCGAGGCGGGAAAACGGTGCGCTCACCGGTTCCGAGTATCACGAGTTCCGGTTTATCCTCGAGCAGGCGCTCGAAATGCGATACCGCCAGCTCGTCGAGTGGCGGCGGCGCGAAATCCTCGACCAGCCCGTCGGGCGTGAGCGCAATCGTCTCCGTGTAGCGTTCATTGCCGATGACGATCGCGCTGCCGGATACCCGGCGGATCGTCGCTACCGAAGAAAGTTCCCGCGTAAACTTCAAAACCCGTTTCCGTTACCATCGTCCGCTTCCGCGCAATCATAGCGAATAGCGAGATCGGACCCAAAAGCGTGCCTGAGACCCATGACAGTCCGGATGCCATAGTGCTGCTGCCGGCGCTGCGCGGCCACCTGCGCGACCGCACGCTCCTGCGCTGGCTGTCGCAAGGCCGGCTCGAGGAATCAGCCGCGCCGCTGGAGCCACTCGCCGGGGTCGTCCGGGCGCTCGGCCTGGAATATCCGGCCGGGAGCCTGGCCGCGTTGCGCATGTGGGGCCAGACCGGCGACCGGCCCGGCACCTGGATAGCCGCGGCGGACCCGGTTTGCATGGAACCGCAGCTCGATCGCCTGTTGCTGCACGAGCTCGGCCCGGCACACGTCAGCAGGCCGGAGCTGCGGCGCCTGTTCGACGCCCTGCAGGAGACCCTGGGCGGGGACGGCGGACTCGGTTTCGCGCGCCTCGGGAGCTGTGGTTATATCCGCTCCCGGCAGCCGATGGTGACGCCGGACGTACCGACGGCGTTGCTCGACGGGCAG
>Ga0316194_10002375_pt1 | contig 13133 bp, 7 predicted proteins | sample CroRivsedime1_MG_FD_204936 | JGI IMG/M metagenome (GOLD analysis project Ga0316194, IMG submission 204936) | Coastal sediment microbial communities from Maine, United States - Cross River sediment 1 | ecosystem: Environmental > Aquatic > Marine > Coastal > Sediment | place: USA: Maine...
TCGACGCCCCGCAGCTCGGCCCGTGGATCAAAGGTCCCATCGACATAGCCCAACTCCTGGAGTTGCTCGAGCTGGCGAAGACTCTCATTCGGGACGATCGTTCCTTCGATGCGGGTCAGCTGCTTGGCCTCGGCCTCGGCCTTGACATGAGCGCTCATGGTGAGCTGCCCTGCGATGACACCGATGGCGAAGATGATCAGAGCGAAGACGACGGAGCGGATGACCTTCGGGTTCACGGGGGCATTATAGGTCTTGCTTCCCGGGGCCCCGGCCTTATGGTCCGCTTCCGGCGGCCCAGCGTCGCACCATCGGCGGGGTCGCGCGGTGGATGATTGAAAGACTGCGACCCCACCGATGGTGCGCCGGCGGCCTCCCTCCGAGTGGGAGCGGACGCTCCGGCTCTTTCTACCGCGGGGGTTGCCCGGCATGCCATTGTGTGGCTCGTGACGCACTGCCGGTGGGCCGGTGCAGGCACAATGGCAAGCCCGGCACGCCCCGGTGAGTGCCATATGTCCGCGGGCTTTGATCGCGAGAGAGTGGGCGACAGTTGGTTGCCAATTTTGCGAGCACGCAATCAGAAAACGTCTTCCAAGAATTGGGTTGGAACGGTTCGACCGCTCCAACCCAATTCTCGGAATCTGCAAGAATAAACCCGGGCAAAATGCCCGGGTTTTGGTGTTGATGTCGGTAGGGCGTTCGTCTAGTACATGCCGCCCATGCCGCCCATGCCGCCCATGTCGCCGCCGCCAGGCATCGGCATGTCCTTCGTCTCCTCGGGGATCTCGCAGACCAGCGCCTCGGTGGTGAGGAGCAGGCCGGCGATGGACGACGCGTTGAGGAGGGCGTTCTTGGTGACCTTGGCCGGGTCGATGACGCCGTCGGCGATCATGTCGGCCATCTGACCGGTGGCGGCGTTGTAGCCGAAATTGCCGCCCTTGGCGCGGATCTCGCGCACGATCACCGCGGCCTCTTCGAGACCGGTGTTGAGGATGATCTGCCGAGTCGGCTCCTCGAGAGCGCGGAGCAGGATCTTGCCGCCGGTCTGAATGTCGCCCTTGGACGACTTGACGAACTTCTCGACCGCGACCATAGCGCGGAGCAGTGCGACACCGCCGCCGGGGACGATGCCCTCTTCCACGGCCGCCTTGGTGGCGTGGAGGGCGTCTTCGACGCGGGCCTTCTTCTCTTTCATCTCGGTCTCGGTGGCCGCGCCGACCTTGATCTGGGCAACGCCGCCGACGAGCTTGGCGAGACGCTCCTGGAGCTTCTCGCGGTCGTAGTCCGAGGTGGTCTCCTCGGCCTGACGTTTGATCTGCTGCACCCGGCCGAGGACGGCTTCGTGCTTGGCGGAGTCGTCGTCATCGACGACGATCGTGGTGTCGTCCTTGTTGATGACGATCTTCTTGGCGCTGCCGAGGTCTTCCCAGGTGATGTTCTCGAGCTTGATGCCGAGATCCTCGGAGATCATCTTGCCACCGGTGAGGATGGCGATGTCCTCGAGCATGGCCTTCCGGCGGTCGCCGAAGCCCGGGGCCTTGACGGCGCAGATGTTGAGGGTGCCGCGGAGCTTGTTGACCACCAGGGTCGCCAGGGCCTCGCCCTCGACGTCCTCGGCGATGATCAGGAGGGGTTTGCCCTGCTGGGCGACCTTCTCGAGGATCGGAAGGAGGTCTTTCATGTTCGAGATCTTCTTTTCGAAGATCAGGATCATGGCGTTCTCGAGCGCCACTTCCATGCGCTCGGCGTCGGTGACGAAGTAGGGGGAGAGATACCCGCGGTCGAACTGCATGCCCTCGACCACCTCGAGGGTGGTGTCGAGGCCCTTGGCCTCTTCAACCGTGATCACGCCGTCCTTGCCGACCTTCTCCATCGCCTCGCGGATGATCTCGCCGATCTCGGAATCGGCGTTGGCGGAGATGGTGCCGACGTGGGAAATGGCGTCACCCGCGACGGGCTGCGACAGCGAGTTGATGGTTTCGACGGCCTTGACGGTGGCCTGGTCGATGCCGCGCTTGAGCTCCATGGGGTTGGCGCCCGCGGTCACGTTCTTGATGCCCTCGCGGTAGATGGCCTGGGCCAGCACGGTGGCGGTGGTGGTGCCGTCGCCGGCGACATCGGAGGTCTTCGAAGCGACCTCGCGGACCATCTGCGCACCCATGTTCTCGAGGTTGTCCGGAAGCTCGATCTCCTTGGCAACGGTGACGCCGTCCTTGGTGATGGTCGGTGAGCCGAACTTCTTCTCGAGAACGACATTGCGGCCCTTGGGGCCGAGGGTTACTTTGACGGCGTTGGCGAGCTTGTTGACGCCGGCGAGCAGCTTGCTCCGAGCCTCCTCGGAGTAGACGATCTGTTTTCCAGCCATGATGAAACTCCCTTACTCGACGATGGCGAGGATCTCGTCCTCGCGCAGAATGGTGTGCTCGATGTCGTTGACCTTGATGTCCTGACCCGAGTATTTTCCGATGAGGATGCGGTCGCCGGCTTTGACGTTCATGGGCAGGCGCTTGCCGTTGTCGTCCAGTTTGCCGTCGCCAACCGCAACCACTTCGGCCTCTTGAGGCTTCTCCTTGGCGGTATCCGGAATGATGATGCCACCGCGGATTTCCTCCGCCGGCTCGGTACGCTTCACAAGGACTCGATCGCCCAGGGGTTTGATCTTCATCTCGTTCTCTCCCTTCGGTTTAATGCTGGTGATTAGCACTTGAGTCATTCGAGTGCCAACGGTGAATATAGGGCTTTCCATGCCGACTGTCAAGCCCTTTCTTGAAATTTCTGATGAAAACTCACTCAGATGTGATTTTTATAGATATGAGTCTTGAGCGCGAAGGTTTTTATGGCTTTACGGTGGCCCGGCCTTCTGGGGCGCCTCTGGCGACCCAGCGTCGCGGATTAGCGTGGTCGCGCGTGGGTAGATTGAAAGGACTGCGACCACGCTGATCAATGTTCGGCACCGCGGGGCGTTTCGGTCGGGTGGAAAGTAAAGCCGAACATTGTCAAGGGGGGTACTCACGGCCAACCGCGATGATGGAACCATGTCGGGATCGCGCCGGCGCAGGATCAGAGGGACATCGGGAGAAGGAGAGGGAGAGGGTCGCCACGGGAACGGGAACGGACGCGGGATCGGGATCGGAAGAATCGTTCCGCGGGCGAGGGACTGTACGCGGTCTCTGCCACTGCCGCCGCGACTGAGTTATGGTGTCACTCGAGCAAACCATCGTCGAAGGAGGTTCTCATGACCGTCTCGTGTACTGTCCTCTTGTTTGCAGCCGTGTTGGCGTCCTCTGGGGGCCTGACCGGGCTCCCGCCCCACACACCGGACGCCAATGCCGAACGCCGGTCGATTCCGGCGGACTACCTCTGGGATCTGACGGTTCTCTTCCCTGACGACGAGGCGTGGGAGTCCACCCTTGAGGCGACCAAAAAGGGGCTGGTGCTTCTCAGCGCCAGCCACGACACGCTGGGGAGCCCAGAAGGTCTCGCGGCGTACATGACCCTCTATTTCGACATCGAGTTGACGACCAACCGGTTGTCGCTCTACGCCTCGCTGCAAAAGGACGGGGACACCAAAAATCCCGAGTTCTCGAGCCGGCATCAGCAGGCTCTCAAGCTCACAAACCAGGTCATGGACGAGGGTGCTGTCTTGCGTCAGGCCGTGCTCGACCTCGACTCCGCGGAGTTGGCCCGGGCTTACATCCAGGCGCCGAAGCTCGAGGAGTTTCGACCGTGGATCGACGGTCTTCGACGCCGTGCGGATCGGATCCTCGACCCGGAGGCAGAGCGGGTGCTCGGTCTGGCCGGTGACAACCTGTGGGCCGCCATCGATCTCAACGAGCTGCCGTCGGCGCTCGAATCCGCGTTTGGTTCGCTAGTGGCCGAGATGCCCCTGCCGATGATCACCGACGCCGGGGGTCAGGAGACTCAGCTCACCTTCGCCAACTACGGCCGGTTGCGCGGGTCGGACGACCGTCGGGTGCGGAGGGATACGGTGGCCGGGATGTTCTCATCATTGCGGAGCTTCGAGAACACCTTTGCCGCGACCCTGGGAGGCCAGGCCAAATTCAACGTCTTCCTGGCTCGATCGCGGAACTATGACACCGCGCTGGAGGCCTACCTCGACAAGGACGATCTCGACCCGGCGGTCTACCGCAATCTCATCGACACCGTCCGCGCCCACGCCCCGGCCCTCCACCGTTATGTCGAACTGCGAAAGAAGGTCATGGGCCTCGATGCGATCCACCTCTATGATCTCTATGTACCCATGGTCGAGGGGGCTGCCCGCGATCTCACCTATGCTGAGGGTGCCCAGGCCATTGTCGACGCGCTGCAGCCCCTCGGTGCGAACTACTCTGAACAGCTGGTCCGGATCATCGATCCGCGCAACGGCGCCATTGACGTCTACCCGGCCAAGACCAAGGAGTCGGGCGCGTTCTCGGGCTCGGTGTACGGCGTCAGGCCGTTCATCAAGATGAACTTCCAGAACTCCTACGACGACGTCTCGACGCTGGCGCACGAACTCGGTCACGCGCTTCACAGTGTTCTCTCCCAGGAGGGTCAACCCTACCTGACCTCGCGCTATGTGCCCTTCGTCGCCGAGATCGCTTCCACCGCCAACGAGGTCCTGCTGTCGAAATACATGGTGGCCCACGCCGAGACCGATGCCGAGCGCGCTTGGTACCTGTCCGAGCTGGTGGAAACCATCCGCACCACCATTTACCGCCAGACTCTCTTTGCCGAGTTCGAACTCGAGCTCCACGAGCTCGCCGAAGCCGGGGTACCCATCACCGCCGACAAGCTCAACGCCGTCTACGGCGGTCTCATCGAGGACTACTACGGTCCGGGTTACACCATGGACGCCGACGACCCCGTCGAGTGGGCCTACATCCCGCACTTCTATTACAAGTACTACGTCTTCACCTACGCCACCGGCCTCGCCTCGGGGGCGGCCGTTGCCGAAATGATCGCCGCCGGGGACCCGGCCGCGCGGGACGCCTATCTGGAGATGCTCTCGGGCGGCAACTCGAAACCGCCGCTCGAGCTACTCAGGGGTGCCGGGGTCGACCTCACCAAACCCGATGCCATCGCCGCCGCGCTCGAGCTCTTCGACCGAACCCTCACCGAGCTCGAAGCGATTCTCGTGGAGGAATGAACCGCGAAGGCGCAAAGGCATCGCGGGGTTGAACCGCAAAGGCGCGAAGGACGCGAAGGCATCCCACCATCGCAGGTTGCCCGCAGATCACGCAGATAGACGCAGATGACATGGCTCCATCGCAGGGCCGTCGCAACCACGAAGACTCGAAAAAGTCACCAAGACATCGCAGGTGAGCGTGGGCTGTCTGACTTCGTATGTTGGCCAAGGCCACCGGCAGGGCCTTGAAGGGAAGCCAGGGTGGATGCCCCACAATCCATCGCATCAGGGTTTTGGATGGAGGAGGCGCCAGATCATGGCTCTCACGTCGTCAAAGAGCTGAAGCGAGGATTCGGTGCGAGTGGTGTCGATTGCGCCTGCTGCGACGAGAAGCCGAAGGTGGGTGTCGACTTCATTCGCGGAATCGAGGGCGATGCGGTAGTGATGCGTTCGATCTCGGCCAGTGCGTCCAGCGCCCTCGGCGAGATTGGCGGGGACCGATGAGGCGGATCGAATCACTTGATCAGCGATAGGTTTCAATGGAGCTGGAACTCGAATCGATAGTGAGATTGCGATGCCTGCGGCCGAGATCGCTTTGTCGAGGGCATCGAAGCCTGTTGATTGCTGTGTTTCGTGCATGGTCACCTCCGGGTTGTTCATGCCCTCCCCCCAGTCGCTGGGACGTCTGGTGTCAAGGGTCGCCTTCGAGGCGACTCGTCTTGCCCTTGACATGGGACATCTCACCGGCTATCCGTCGCTTGGAGAACAACCCGGAGTGACCATGCCGTGGCAGAGACCGTGGCAAAGACCGTGGCAGAGACCGTGGCAGAGACGGGTTCCGGATCCGGCCTCGGTCACGGATTCGGATACGAATACGGTTGCGGTCTCGGCTCTCCGTCCACTCCGGCCTTCTGGTCCGCCTTCGGCGACCCAGCGTCGCCCGAGCAGCACGGCCGCTTGGGTGGTTGATTGCTAGTGCGCTCCGCGCACCGCGACCCACCCTCGCCCGGCTGCGGTCAGAGCCGTCCTCGCTCTGCGACGACGTCCTGACTCGCTCGCCGGCCGAGCGCGGGTTGGAGGGCTGCGACCCCGCTGCTCACGCGCCGGCGGCCTCGTTCTGAACTGGAACAGCCGCACTTCATTGCCATTGCTAGTGGCCTTCGGCCACCGCGACCCGACCTCACGATCGGGTGGCCGTTGGAAAACGAGCCTTTGGCGTCGTTTCCCACGACCACATCCCGATCCCGAGGTCGAGTTCCCGGGATTGACCGGTAGCGGCATTGTGCGGAAGGTACTACATAGCCGGGAGGTCGTTCCAGCACAATGCCGTACCCGGCACGCCCCGCTGAGCGCTTTTCTCCCGTGTGTCCTGGTGCGGCCACGATTTCGGGTACGGTTACGGTTTCGGGTACGGCCACAGCTACAGCTACGGTTTCGGATACGGCTACGGAAACGGGCACTGGCTCGGGAACGGGCACGGGGACGTGTCGGTCAGTCCTCTTCGCCAACAACCCTCTCCGTCCCGCAGTACACCAGAAAGCTGTTCCCCCTCGCCCTGGCGATCATCACCATCCCGAGGTGCTGGGCAAGCTCGAGGCCCATCTGAGTGATGCCGGACCGGGAGATGAGGGCTGGAATCCCCATGATGGCGGTCTTGATGACGATCTCCGACGTCAGCCGTCCGGTGGTGAAGAAGAGCTTGTCGCCGCCATCGACCCGGTCGAGCCACATCATCCCGGAGATCGCGTCCGCCGCGTTGTGCCGACCAACGTCTTCTGTGAACAGCAGAATTTCGGAGTTGGCGCACAGCGCGCACCCGTGCACCGCTCCGGCGGATCGGTAGACCTCGTTGTGATGGCCGACTTCGCGGAGCAGCGCCGGCACCGTGGACCGGTTGATTTTCACCTGCGGCAGTTTGGCGGCGTAGAGTTCATCCAAGGTGTGGGCAAACACGGTCCCCTGTCCGCACCCGGTGGTCACCGTGCGGCCACCGAGCTTGGCCTCTTGATCTTGGAGCCCTCTGCCATCGCGAGTCGCAACTCGCACCCACTCCTCGCCCCAGTCGACCTCCACCGAGACGATCTCCTCGAGCTCATCGATCAGACGTTGGTTCCGCAGGAAACCGAGAGCAAGCGCCTCCGGGTGAGTGCCTAAGGTCATCAGGGTCACGATCTCGCGATCATCGACCACCAGGGTCAGGGGAAGCTCGCCGGCAACCGACACATCACGCGCCCGGCCATGTTCATCGACCGCCGTGACCGGGTGGGTGGGGGCCCTTCCCGCCTGCGACATTTTTGGTCGATAGGGTCGATTCCTGTCGGGCAACGATCCTCCTTCACGGCGGGTGCATACGATTCGAAGCGCGTTCCCACCGGTTCCTTCGCGGTCTACATGAATGATATATTGAGTTCGGTTCAATCATCTCTCGCTGGATAGGTTCGAGAATCTTCTCCTGGCCAAGGTGGGTTGGAGGCCGCGGTGATAACAACAAAGAACATCGTGTGGCTGCTGGTGCTCGGCTCGGTCTGGGGCGTGGCGGAGATCTTCGGCAGAGACCTGCTTGCCGATTTCGGTCTTGGAGGGGCGTCGATCTGGTTGGCGGCCTGGGCCATATTGCTGCTCAGCATCGGAAGAGGTGTTTGGAACAAGATCGGATCCTCCGCTATCATCGGACTCGTTGCTTCCGCCGCCGCGTTTGTCGGTCCATCCTCCAACTACTGTCACCTGCTGGGAGTAGCCAGTCTCGGCGTGTTTTTCGACATCTTCGCCTCGAGCTTGCTTTCTTCTCCCCGGTCTCAGTCGTGGCGCCATGCCCTCGTCGGAGTGCTCACCGCCTATGGCGCCAGGTTGTTCTTCGTTCTGTACTCCATACATATCGCCCATTTCGAGCGCTGGGTCGAGGGTGGAACGCAGATGGCGCTCGACCACGTGGTGCGCAGCGGCAGCGTGGTTGCACTTGCTGCGCTGTTCTTGGCGCCCCTCGGTTTCCGAATCGGCAGGAAAGCAGCGGAAACGCTGTCTCGAACCTCGGCTGGAGACCCCCTTACGGCTGAAGAACACTGAAGGTAATCCTTGCGACCGGGGTCCCGTCCACACGAGGGTTTACCGAAACGAGGTAGGTCCAGTCTTCCTATCGCAGGACGGGCGCGACCTTCCTCGCAGAGTCACCCAAGGACTCCGATCACCCCGCCTTCAAAACAGCTGCGTTAGGATAGTCTCACCAGGAACTCAGGACGTGAAACCCTTGATCGGTCGCACCCTCGGGCATTACCGCATCGTCGACAAGATCGGCGCCGGTGGGATGGGTGAGGTCTACCGCGCCCACGACGAGCGGCTCGACCGAGATGTGGCGATCAAGGTGCTGCCGGAGGAGGTGGCCGCCGATTCAGACCGCCTGCGTCGATTCGAGCGAGAGGCAAAGGCCGTCGCGACGCTGTCACATTCCAACATTCTGGAGATCTTCGACTTCGATCACGACGGCGAGGTCAGTTTCTCGGTAACCGAGCTTCTCGAAGGCGAAACACTGCAGGAACACCTGCAAAAAGAACGTGGTCTGCTGCCCTGGCGTAGAGTGCAGGAAATCGGTGCAGCGGTGGCCGACGGGCTCGGAGCGGCTCACGGCAAAGGTGTGGTCCATCGCGACATCAAACCGTCCAACATCTTTCTCTGCTCCGACGGACGAGTGAAGATCCTCGACTTCGGTCTTGCCGCCACGCACGACGTGGTGGACACCGAGGCAGTGACGGGATCGTTCGAGGCGCCGCTCACCCAGGAGGGCAGAGTCCTGGGCACGGTCGGCTACATGGCGCCTGAACAGGTGAGGGGTGAGCCTGCCGACCATCGCTCCGACGTCTTCGCCCTCGGCTGCGTGCTGTACGAGATGGTCTCGGGGCGACGTGCTTTCGCGCGGGACACCGCTGCCGAGACGATGGCCGCCATCCTCAACGAGGAGCCCGCTGACATTTCGACCTCAGGCACCGCATTTCCCGCTGAGTTGGCCGGGACGGTAAGGCGGTGCTTGGAGAAGCGGGCCGAATCGCGATTCCAGTCGGCCAACGACCTCGCCTACACCCTGCGCACGGTCTCGGGTGCGTCGGCGTTTTCAGATGTTCAACCGGTGTCCCGAACCGGAGGATGGAGGAGGGTGGCACCGTGGGCCGTGCTTGGCGTGGTGATCGTGGTGGCATTGGTGTTGACCGCCGTCGTGCGCGGGCGACTGTCCGAAAAGGGGTCTTCTGCTCCGCCAGATCTCTCGCCAAATCGAGTCGCCGTCGTGCCGATGGAGAATCGCACCGGGGACCCTTCGCTCGACATGCTGGGCCACCTGGCAGCCGATCTGATCATGCAGCGGTTCACTGAGACCGGCGCGGCTGAGGTGGTGCCGTTGGCGGAGACGTTGCAGGATGCCTCGTCGGCTCGGCTTAAGGGTGCGCAGACGCCTGGCTGGACCCACGTGCTCCAGCTTGCCCGCGAGCGGGGCGCGGGCCTGGTGCTGGGTGGCGCCTACTATCTGGATGGCGACACCCTGCGGCTGCAGGCGCGTCTCGTCGACGCCGCCACCGGCGAACTGATCTACGCCTTCGAGCCGGTTGCCGCAACGCGGGATGCGACGGCCGAGGGCATGATCGTGCTCGGCGAGCGGGTCCTGGCGGGGGTGGCGGCGCACGTCAACGTCCTCGACATCGACATTTCCGTTATGAAACCCCCCTCCACCTACGACGCTTTCCAGGCCTTCAAGCGGGGTCGTGAGTTGTTCGGCCCCAATTGGCCGGAGGCGATCGTACAGTTTCATCGTGCCCTGGAGCTCGACCCGGACTTTCACTATGCACGAATCGAAACTGCGTGGTCGTATATCAACCTCAACGACTTCGATGACGCACGGCGCGAGGTTTCGGTCCTGGAAGAGCAGGTGGACCGTTTGACCGCATACGAGCGAACCTACGTTCAGTATATGAGGTCATTCCTCGACTGGGATCGTTCAGCTGCGCTGAATGCGCTCCGGCGGATGCTGCAGCTTGCGCCGAAGATGCCATGGCTTCGATCGGAAATCGCGTTTCGTGCGCTCGAGCTGAATCGTCCGGGGGAGGCCGTCAAGGCACTCGAAGCCTGCAGCGACCTGCAAAATTCCGATGAGCCTGACGACACTGCGTGGTGGCCCCTGATGAAGATGACAGCGGCGCATCACATGCTCGGCCACTACGAGCGCGAACTGGAGTACGCGGAGCTCGGTCTCGAAAACTTTCCCGGCGTGGCTCCCTTCTATCTTGCCAGGTTGAGAGCGCTGGCGGCGATGGGGCAGGTCGGGGCGGTCGACAAAGTTATCGGTGATTTTCTCCGTGTCCAGACGCGCGGCGGCTCGGCGGGGGGCCTGATGAGCACGACCGTAATGGAGCTTCGAGCGCACGGCCACCGCGAGGAAGCCGATGAGATGGCGGTCAGGTCTTTGAAGTGGTACGAATCCCATCCTTTGGTGCGCCCAGAGGATAGTGGGGCGTTCACCATCGAGCTTTGGATGCTCGGCTATCCGGAGGAGAGCCGGTCATTCGCCAACGCGCTGTGGGTGGTCGGGCGCTGGGACGATCTCGAGAACCTGATCGTCCAGCTGATCGAGAAAGAACCGAGCGAGCACCAGCTGGCAGGTTGGCTTGGAGTCGTTGCCGCCATCAGGGGCGACAATGCAGAGGCGATGCGGATCTCTGATGAACTGCCCGTGGGGGACAGCCTGCGAGATGGGGCCTGGGGAACTTACTGGCAGGCCTCCATCGCCGCTCATCTCGGAGAGAAGGACAGGGCGGTCAAACTCCTCGCCGAGGCATTCTCCAAGGGCTATCCCTACGGTTTTGCTTTTCACAACAGCATGGAATTCGAACCCCTCTGGGACTACCCGCCGTTCCAGGAGCTGATCGAGCCGAAGGGTTGATGGTTTGATCAACACCACCGTCTCCCACTACCGCATCGTCGAGCACCTCGGCGGGGGTGGGATGGGGGTGGTCTACAAGGCCGAGGACACCAAGCTCGGAAGGACGGTGGCGCTGAAGTTCCTGCCACCGGAGTGGAGCCGTGACCCGGATGCGAGGGAGAGATTCTTCCGCGAAGCGCGAGCAGCGTCGGCTCTCGAGGACTCCCGCATCTGCACCATCTTCGACATCGACGAGACCGATGACGGCCAGCTCTTCATCGCCATGGCGTTCTACGAGGGGGAGACGCTAAAAAAGAGGCTTGAACGGGGACGGCTTTCCATCGGTGAGGCTGTGGATATTGCCATCCAGGCCGCCGAGGGTCTCGAGAGTGCCCACGCGGCCGAGATCCTCCACCGAGATATCAAGCCCGCCAACCTCATGCTGACCGGGCATGACGAGGTCGTGATCGTAGACTTCGGTCTCGCCAAGCTGGCAGGGGACTTCACGCTGACCAAGCCAGGCTCTTCCTTGGGCACCCCGCACTACATGTCCCCCGAGCAGGCTCGTGGGGAACGGCTCGATGGACGGACCGATCTGTGGTCGCTTGGCGTGGTTCTCTACGAGATGCTGACAGGAGAACGCCCGTTCGCAGGGGAGAACCACACCGCCGTGGCACGGGCGATTCTCGATGACACTCCGCCCGACCTCCAGAAGCTCCGTCCCGAAGCACCACCGGAGCTTGGCGCCATCGTGGCGAGAACACTGGATAAGGATGCCGACAAGCGATACCAGGACGCGAGCGAACTCCTCGTGGATCTCCGGGTGCTCAAGGAACAGCTGAGCGACGTCGAGGGCCTAACCCTCTCGGCTCCGTCACAAACACCAGATCGGCGGCGATTCCCCTTCGCTCTGGTGTTGGTTACAGCGGCACTGGTTCTCGGCACGGCGGCGGTACTCTGGTTCATACGCTCGGGTTCGGTCGCCAAACCCTCCATCGAGGCCGCACCACCCCGCATCGTTGTTCTCCCGTTCGAAAACCTCGGCCCACCGGAAGACGAGTACTTCGCCGACGGCATGACAGAGGAGATCACCAGCCGCCTGTCTGCTGTGAGCGGACTCCTCGTCATCTCCCGCACCAGCGCGATGCAATACAAAGGTACCGACAAGGCGATCCGGGAGATTGGCGAGGAGCTGAACGTTCAGTATGCCCTCGAGGGCACGGTGCGGTGGGAGCGAGCAGGCGAAGGTCATGGCCGGGTGAGGATCACTCCTCAGCTCATCAAGGTTGCCGACGACACCCACCTCTGGAGCGATCGCTATGACCGAGCCATCGAAAGCGTGTTCGAGGTCCAGTCTGACATCGCCGAGCAGGTGGTCGGCCAGCTGAACGTCAGCCTCTTGAAGCCGGAGGAGGAGGTTCTCAACGCGCGACCAACGGACAACCCCGAGGCATATGAGGCGTTTTTGCGGGCCCAATATCACAGCCAGGTGAATGAATTCGATCATGCTCAGCTCGTGGTCATAATGTCTGAGCGGGCGGTGGAGCTCGACCCGGAGTTTGCCGTTGCCTGGGCGTTGTTGGCAGAGACGCACTCATGGATCTACTTCACAGGATGGGACAGGACCCCGGAGCGCCTTACCGCGGCGAAGCGGGCTGCGGAGAGGGCCCTGGAGCTCGAACCGGACCTGCCCGAAGTGCATTCGGCTCTGGGCTTCTACTACTACTGGTGCGACCGCGACTACGAGCGCGCGTTGGAGGAGTTCAACCGGACGCTGGCGACCCGCCCGAACGACACGGAGGCTCTGAAAGGACGCGCGTGGGTCCTCAGGCGCCAGGGGCAATGGGAGGAGTGCATCAGATTGCTCGAGCGAGCCCTAGAAGCCTCCCCAAGGGATTCCATGGTCGCCCTCGGTTTGAGCGGCAGTTATAGATTCCTAAGGGACTTCCGACGGGCAGAAGAGTACGCCGACCTGTGCATCTCCCTGGCGCCTGATAGCGCGGACGGCTATTCCGAAAAGCTCATGGCACTGTTCGCCCAGGGGCGGCTGCGCGACGCACGGGCGGTGCTTGACGAACTCCCGATCAGCTCTCCACTGATGACGATTTG
>Ga0316194_10002376_pt1 | contig 13132 bp, 14 predicted proteins | sample CroRivsedime1_MG_FD_204936 | JGI IMG/M metagenome (GOLD analysis project Ga0316194, IMG submission 204936) | Coastal sediment microbial communities from Maine, United States - Cross River sediment 1 | ecosystem: Environmental > Aquatic > Marine > Coastal > Sediment | place: USA: Maine...
CAACTTGCCCTGTACTTTCTTCAGCTGCTCATTTAACTCGTATAACTCGACACCGCAGCGCAGCAGCTGTTTCCTGTGCCGCATATACCCGGTGTGCACAGCAGCGACGTCATTCGATGCCAGCGAGTTGGTCAGAATTCGCACCCGCACTCCCTGCTGACTGAGCTTGCAGATCGCATCGGCGCCGCGCTGGCCGGGTACAAAGTACGGCGACACCAGGATGTATTCTTCTTTCGCCCGCGTGATATAAGGTGCCAGTTGAGAGATCAGAAGCTCCTCTTCCCAGTTCTCGTCTTCCCTGGTCATCTTTTCAGCAGAATCGTGAATGATCTTTGCCTCGGAGAAGCTAAATGCGGCAGTTTTGTCTCTCAGTGAATTAGCCAGTCGCGAATTATCAATGGCACCCCGATAGGCCAATGTCTCTGGCTGCTGGTAGAACTCTTCCAGTTCATTGCGCAGCTTGTTCAATGCATCGGCCGGCACGGCCTTATTCTTAACACCGGAAATCAGTGTTTCAACTGGAAAGGAATGCCGGTTGTTCCAGTAGTTATCGAATTCATCTGAGACTTCAGGCACAACGGACCCAATTGCCATGGCGTCGAGATCAGAAAATGCCACATCCTTATCCGCGTCAAAATACTCATCGCCGATGTTGCGTCCGCCGACAATGGTGACCTGGTTGTCAACGGTATAGGTTTTACTGTGCATGCGGTGGTTCACCCGCCTCACCTGGGTGACGAACTGAAGGTTCTTTGAATGTCCACGTACAAAGGGGTTATACAGACGCACTTCCATGTCCGGATGAGTGGCAAGCGCAGACCAAACATCGTCAGCCTCCTCTCCATACATATCGTCGATCAGTAGTCGTACGCGCACTCCCCGATCCGCCGCAGCGAGAAACTCCCTAATCAAAAGTCGGCCTACTGTATCCTGGTGAAACATGTAGTACTGCACATCAATACTTTTCTCGGCCAGCCTAGCTAGTACAGCTCGTCCAGCAAAAGCATCAAGACCATTTCCCAGCAGAAAGACACCCGACTGCTCCGGGTGCTGTTCTACTTGCGCTGTGAAAGTCATACCTAGGTTGGTGCTATCACCATCACTAATGACGTTAGACGGTTCTCTCGTATTATTATCCGGTAACTTCACGCACCCTCCCATAAACTGCAGTGAAAAAACTGCAAACAGACTCAGCAGTATATCTTTTTGAAATCTCATATATCTCTTTGGTATGGCTTTACGGATCTTGCTTTAAAATGTAGCACTTTTACCGGCAAAGGGTTTATCACATAATCTATAAGATACTACATTTATTTTATAAATATGGAAACGAGGGTCTGTATTGGGTCGACAGCGGTAGTTCCCACAAAGTAGATAGATTGCAACTCAAAATTTAGCCGACTCTTCTCGCATCCTCTCGAGGAGACGCTCAAAGGTAGACGGATCAACCCCGATTCCACCTTGAAACGGATCGCTAAGTGCCAGAATCAGATACAGCACCAAACCGATGAACCACGTGTACATCGTAACAAGCACGATAAGAGGGGGCTGCGGTCGGTAGGCACCAAAGCACGCCATGGTCAGGAGAAACCCGATGAATACGACATAAAGGTAGATTGGGGGCTGCGCCATCGCATTGTCCAGACGAACATATCGATAATCGGAAGCTACATCGAGATCATTCAAAATACGAGACCACAGTTCTTTCTGGGGTGCCGTAGCTGGATTCAGCTCCAGAACACGTTTCTGAATTTTCTGGCTCAAATCAAGTGGTCGCCGCGCAAGTCTGTCATCTGCCAAGGATGGCCAGTCATCATCAATCACCGATTGTGTGTAATCAGTCAGAATGGCTCGAATATCTCGAGTTTTTTCATCATCAAACTGTTGCAAGTCTAAATAAATATTTGCAATAGCCACTGATTCCCGCTCAACAGCGTTCTCAATCGATCTCAGCTGCACCAGAACGTCGGCAAACGCGAGTGAGAGCATCAGGCTAACCAGCATACCAATCACGCGGAATAAGCCACCGGTTGAATCCTTCATTTCTTCAGTCTGGTACTTTGCTATGAGCTTGTAGGAGACAACGTACACTCCCAGCCCAATGACAGTGCAGGCAACCATCGAAAACAAGATACCCTCCCAAGTCGAAAGAGAAAGCAAAAAATTGGTCATGGAGCTTCTCCTATGTTTGTAAACTTTTTCATGACGGTTAAATGTGGTGTTCCTTGTGCCTAGCGCCGCTACTTAGGTTGTCTAACGCTAATTTCAGCTGACCGTAACACGCAGTGGTTTTGTGACAATATGAGCGAAGCGGTTGTCAACAATCCAAACAGGAATACGTTTAACACGATGTAAGATCCCTCGTGGATACCCGCCCTTGACTACCCAAACGGCATGCTCAACAGAATTAATAGCGATAGATCACTGCCACTAACGCAAGTATTCCAAGTAAACCAACCACGAGCGCCATCAAGCGCGTTCCTGATTGTGGCAGGTCTGGATAAATACGGCGCAACGCTCTCAAGTCCCGCCTTTGCTCGAAAGTGCCAACCAGGACTGTTGACAGGCCGATGCTAATTAGCGCGAATCCGAACTCGCGCGGCCCGATGAGTGCCGTATTAATGAGTGGCTCATGCGGAGTTACCCCTGTCTTTTCAAGTTCCAACTGGAAAAACTTGTAGATGGTGAAACCGAAGGTGATCATTGATGTGCCCGTCCTGACCCAGGCCATCAGGGTGCGTTCGATGGCGAGACGCGTGTTCTCAATAGACAGCCTGGTGCCAAGAGGAAGTACTTCAGGTGGACTGCTTGGAGTTTTATCGGTCACAGGTTTGATCTCCTTCATATCAGGTAACAATAGAACCGCCGTCTTACAACACGCCTAGTGCTATGAGTGAATTATTAATGATCTTGACTCCTAATGCGACTTGAACGACACCGAGCACAGCGCCCAGGATGGGCAGTAAAATGCCCATGACAGGCAGGATATGACGCGTCAAGATCATAATGATCAGGTTAAGCAGCATTATTGCCAGCACGATGGCACCAATCGTCAGCCGATCTTGCAGATCTGGACTGAGGGCAAGAAACACGACCAGTGTAGCGATACCATAGGGCGTGACAATCGCCGGAAAGGCGAGCGGCGTCATTGCCATTTTCATTGTCGGATTCGGTACCGTACCTTCAGTGTCTTCGTCGTGCGGTGTAAACTGATGAAGGACGTTCTGCAATGCCACCAGAAAAAGAATGATGCCCGCGGAAAGAGCCAGTATAGGCACAGGAATGCCATAGCTGTTAAGGATACGTTCACCGAGGAAGGCAGCTAACAAAAGGGCGAAGCTCGAAAAAACGATCGACAGTAAAGCAATCCGGTAGGTGAATGAGGCATCCGCTCCCTTCGTAATCTTTGCGAAGGGTCCTATGATTTTAAATGGCCCGAGCATCAGGAACAGGAAGGTAAAGATCTGTACTAGCGGAAACTTCATCTGCAGCGGATCAACAACGGTATCTGCGGCCGACGCGATGCCAGTGCCAAGCAGTAAGATCAGACTGAGGGTAAACACGACAACGAGACGAGTGTCCCATCCTGTACACATGTCTCTCTGTTTCTTTTTCAAGAACTGACTAATCTGATACATGCGTACATCCTCATTGCACTTTCTGAGAAGCAACCTCTTCCAGGATGATCTTCTCAGGATCGATGGTGTAAACCCAGGGCACCGTGTTTTTCCAGCCGTTGCGCATCCTTTTGCCGTGAAAGACACTGCCGGGATCATCCACCTTATCGCCTTCAAAACCATCAGTGATCGTGTAAGCGTTTTTTATACCGGCAGCCGCAAGCTGGTTGACTGCCATGGCTGAACGGTCACCTGATCGACACATCAGCAGAAGGATATCTTTCGGCCCAGCTATCTTGTTGACCTCGTCGACAAAATCGGTGTTCCATTTCGGTCCGTATTCAGTAATACCGTTTTTTCTCTGATAGGTGACAAAGGCAAGAGGAATATTCCAGGCACCATCAGGGTGACCGATAAAGCCATACTCTTCAGGCGTCCGTACATCGATGATCTTGACTCGTTCCGGATCTACTTTCCACTTTTCGTAGGCCTGTGCGGCATTCAGGTAAAGGCCAAGGGTAGTTTGTTTGTTACTGGGAACCTGCTGGCCTGACGGTGAGGTCGTCTCTTTTTGATTGTTCATTAATTTACCTTTATGTCGATTATGGCTTTCATGGGGATCACTGACTGCTCATCAAAACTCAGGATCAGGAAACGTCGGTTCGCGATCTTCGGTGAATGCCAGAATGCCCTCAACGCGATCGGGATGAACTACCGAGCGCCAGTGCTCTTCCATCATGATCGCAACTGCTTGTTCTACAGGCTCACCTTGTCCCATTTGCATGGCACGCTTGACCGACTGCACTGCTGTCGGCGAGTTATTCGCAATCTTCTCCGCGAGACTGAGCACTGCGGTCATCAACCCGGTTCGGGGATGGGTTTCGTTGACCATACCAAGCCGGTGCGCCTCCTGTGCGGTGATCGGCTCGCCGGTCATCAGCATTTGCATGGCCATCCCTGGAGGAAGTACGCGAGGCAGGAAAACTGGCGAGCCACCGCCGGCGCTCAAGCCAACCATCGCCTCGGGTTGGCCGAATACAGCGTCATCGGACGCAATGATGAAGTCTGTGCTAATCGCTATCTCGCAGCCACCACCGTAGGCCATGCCGTGGACGGCGGCGATAATTGGCCGGCGCAACTGGCGCAGCGTGTAAAGCACGCGATCAAAAACCTGACGCTGGCGTAACCATTGTTCCTGCGTCATATTCTTGCGCTGGTAAAGGTCGCCGCCCACCGAGAAAGCGCGATCGCCCGCTCCGGTGATGATGGCAACACGCACGGAAGTACGGGCCGCGATTTTTTCAAGTACCTCGATCAATTGCGCCGCCAGTTCCGTGGTGATCGCGTTGTCGGCGTGCGGCCGGTTAAGGGTGATAATCGCCACGCGTCCGTCGGAGACATACTCGACGAGTACCAGCTGCTCAGGTTCCGCGACATCATCGGGCTTGCGGTAACCCAGTCTCTGCATTCGTGTTTCGGCATTGCTCATTATGCTTTTCCTCACTATTTTATATTCATATCAACTGCTCTAGACGATGCCGCTCAGCGCCAGGTCACATCGATGGGTTTCTTCATTGGAATACGGTGGTAGAACTCGGTCGGGTAACCGATCAGGAAGGTTGCATACGGAATTTCTCCCTCAGGCATGTTAAAAATCTCAAGCAGAGGAGCATGGGCACGACTGGCGTGACCGATCCCTTCGCTCCAACTGGATCCCAGGCCGAGTGCGGTTGCCGCTAATTGGATATTGGCAATGGCAAGAAATGCAGCCGGCGGGGCCGTCCTTTCATCTTTCGAGGCATAGGCCTGGATAATGCAGGGCGCGCCCCTGGTAATTTGATCCCTACCTGCATTCCAGTGATGGATAAATAGTTCCAGTTTGGCTTCATGGTAGAGCGTGGGGTTCATATCCTTGACGCTCTTCATCCAGTCGATTGTCAACTCGGCAACCCGGCGAACCAACGCAGGGTCGTTGATTACCAGCCAGCGCAGCACCTGTCGGTTCCCGCCGTGTGCCGCGTACCGTGAAACATCCAACAACTGTAGAATCTTGTCTTTTTCTATAGGCTTGTTGACATAGCCACGGATGGAACGTCGTGTTATCAGGAACTGTCTGGCCTGTTCCCATGTAGGAACTAGATGAATATCGATCGGCTCGCCATCCTCAGGGCCCATCGAGCGCTGCTGCATCGCCCCTGTGGGACAGATGGACACGCAATGGCCACAGTCAATGCATAGATCCCATGAATCCGCAGTGGGGACGGGAAATTGCTCCCTGGTGATCAGTCCCCCGGGGCAGCATCGGATGCAAGCGCCGCAGCCTATACATAAGGTCTCGTCCACCTTGATGATCGTGTCTAATTTGTAGGTCGCACTCATTTTCCTCTTTAATCGAATCTTAAGGGCGCCAAACTGTTAACCACTCGCGTCTGGCACCCATTTCCAACTTAAGGTGTTCCCCGACTACCCGATCCGCACGCCTTCTGTCTCGAGCCCGCCTCCCTCGGCAAGCTTGCTCCAGCTCTTACTTGCCCACTCCTCCTCGAGCCATTCCCTCACCGCCTGCTCCAGGAATTCCGGCGCTGCCCACTCATCCACATCGAAGTCGTTCTTGATGTAGCCGTGGCTCAACATGAAATCCTTGCCGATCTTGATGCATTCCAGGTTCTGTGCACCCAGGCTTGGCACCATATCGACGTGCTTGATGCCCTGGTAGGTGTGCTCGGCATCCAGGTAAAAGGTCTGCCGGTTAAGAATTTCTGCGGCGGCATGCTTGTTCCGGTTCGACCAGCGGCCGACCTTGACCATGGCCTTCATGTAAGCGACGACCAGTTCAGGGTGCTCCTTCGCCATCACGTCAGTGCAGGTAATGACGGCGGGAGTATTGGCGACCTGAACCGTCCAGTCCGGGTGCTTGGACAGGTCGAAGATTGATTTGATTTTGCCCGTGGCCTCCGAGAGCTGCCCCAGTTGCCCCATCTGGTTGTAGATAGCATCAACGGTGCCGTCGAGCAGTGCCTTCTCCAGCGGTCGGAATGCGTAATCATGCTTGTGGTCACGCCTCATCCACAACTCGGACGGGTTGTTCATCGGCGGGGTCAGCATCTCCGGCTTGTCATACCAGTCATCGGGATAGGGGAACTCGACGAGCTCGATGTCATCCATGGTCATGTCGTTGAGCATCAGGATGTTCTCGATACCCATGTGCTCCTGGACGCGCCACCAGTCATTCTTGATGGTGTTCAGGCTTTTGGTGATGCCGATCTTTTTGCCCTTCAGATCCTTCACGCGGAAGATCTTGTCGCGGGCGCGCACCTGCATCACCCCGCCCTCGTAGACCCACGTCGCCCCGAGCAGCACCGTCCGGCGGAGGTCGGCGTGGACTTGGATCGCCGGGTTAAGCCCGCCGAAACGGATCAGGTTGTCGAGGTTGTGGGTGTAGTGCGGGTACCAGTTGTTCTCGGGGGCGGAGCGGAAATAGGCGTATTCAACACCGATCTTCTTGAACTCCTCTTTGCACCAACCCAGTTCCTGGTCAACGTTGTTGGCAGATACCATAGGGCAGTTGGTGTACCAGACTTCTTTCCAGTTCAATGGTACTTTTGTACTTACTCGTTCATTTGACATTCTCTACTCCTTTTTTAGAACTACTGGTTTTGATACTTTTGACAGGTCTCCGGGAAAACATACGGTCGGTTCCCCGCTCTTTCTTCCTTTCTTTGTCATAATTTACTTCTTATTCGTTTACTCGTCACTGGATCGACCGGAAACGCTAATCAAACTGGCGCGTTTTGAACTCTTCCTTCAGTGCCTTGTCGTACTTGATCACCTTTATCTCGCCAAAGTCTTTGCTGAACAGCGGGTAACCTTTCTCGGCCCAGGCCGCGATGCCACCATGTACGAGATAAACGTTCCTGTAGCCGTAGCGGTAGAGAAAAGAAACAAAGTAAGTGGCGCGATGCTGGCTACGGCAGAAAATCCAGATTTCGGTATTTGGATCGGGCCAGGTCTTTGGGACCAGATACGGGTTACCGGAATCGATGTTGTTTGAATCCTTAAGATGGCCGGCATGGAACTCCGCACCGGTGCGTATATCGAGGATGATGGCATCGCTCTTCCCCTTCTGGACCTCTTTCCACTTCTCATGCAGATCCTCTATTTCTACGATACGGTCCTGCGGGATAAGTGCCGTCAGTTCAGCAAACACTTTCTTCTCTGCATCCACTGTCGACGCAAAAGTCATTGCGGGGACAAGGAAGATTGCGACAATGGCAAGACTCGACAGGCATTTTGTGTTCATAGTTGAATCCTCCTATAAAGGTATGGTGATTGTTTTGTGAACTTGAGTAGTTTGCAATCCAGGACAGGGTTGATTCTGGAACTGGTTCACTACTTAACAATTAACTTTTAATCTATACGTGGGTCTCCACTTCGACGATCCTGTCGTCGATCAGATCGACGTATGGTACCCGTTGCGCCAGTTGGCCCAACAAGCCCGCCCGTGCCAACACCGGCGGCAGCCCCTGCTTCTTTCCCTGAGGTTTCTTCTTTTGGAGTAGCTGTGGTCTCTTGAACCGTGGTAGAGGTAGAACCATCTGGATTAGTGGTCGTTGTTGTAGTCGTTGTAATTGTTGCTTCTGATTCAGCATAACTTGTACTGACTACAAGAAGACTACTACAAAACATTGCTAACAACAGGCTGCTCTTTTTATTCTCACTTTTACTCATCTGAATTAATCTCCTATTTAATCTACTAGACACTATTTCATCGATTCTTGGAAAAACACCTGCTAGAGTTCTTCTAGCTCAACGCAATGAGTCAACAACCGTTGCACAAAAACTCGCCGGCAGGGCAACGATCACCATGCGCTTCATCGCCACGGCGGGCTCCGTCAGCAGCGGAAACTGGCTAAACAAGCCCAGAATTAGTGCTGCAACGATCAGGGTGACACAATAGACAGATATCACCCTTAGAAAAATCTCCACACGGTGACTGTGCAGGTCTGAATTGTAAAAGGTGTGAGTGGCAAACCAGGCCAGAAAAAAAAGCGATAGAGAGACAATGGCCAATGTACTGAAGGTGGATAACTCTTTACCCAGGTTCCACACCTCTTCTGTAATCGCTACCGGAAAAGCCAGCAGCACCGAGCCAACGACAAACTCAGATACGTCGTGCAGTCTAAAATGTTTATGATTTTTACTCATGGACAGCCTTTGTCAATAAAATGATGTATCAACCGACGATTTACATTTCTCAAAGCATCGAATCTACCGGTAACACCCGCATCAGCTGTACACCCAGTCTTTTCCAGATGCTGGTGTAGGGTTCGACATCGAAAACCACTTGCTTACCGCCCTCCTCGAAGCCTGTCCATCTTAGCGAATCGTCAACCAGTTCCACCCTGAATGCAACCTTGTTAATGTGTTCATCAAAACGCTGTGCAGAACGGGCAGCTATCACAGGATCCTTGAACACGATGCCGATTTCAGTGTTAAGGTTTAAAGATCGCTGATCGAAATTAAACGAACCGACAAACATGGTATTTTTGTCCATTGCCATGGTCTTGGCATGCAGGCTGGATCTGCTCACACCCGGCAGCCAGGTAAAGAGTTTTCCTTTAACCTTCTTTAACTCCTCGTTCATTTCATACAGTTCAACGCCACAGCGCAGCAGTTGTTTTCTATGTCGCATATATCCGGTGTGCACAGCAGCGACGTCATTGGAGGCCAGCGAGTTGGTCAGAATACGTACACGCACCCCTTGCTTGCTTAGTTTACATATTGCATCGGCACCGCGTTGGCCTGGTACAAAGTAAGGTGACACCAGGATGAATTCTTCTTTCGCCTGCAAAATGTACGGGGCCAGTTGAGACATCATCAACTCTTCTTTCCAGTTGTCATCTTCTTTGGTCATTTTATCGGCAGAGTCATGTATGATCTTTGCTTCCGAGAAGCTGAATTCTGCGGTCTTGTTTCTCAACGAATTTGCAAACGTAGATTGCTCAACAGCATTGCGGTAGGCCATTGTCTCTGGCTGCTGGTAGTGCGTCTCCAGTTCATTGCGCAGCTTGTCCAGTGCACCTGCCGGTACAGCTTCTTTGCTAACGCCATCTACCAAAGTAAAAATCGGGAATGAGTGCCTATTGTTCCAGTAATCATCAAACGCATTAGACACCTCAGCCACAACAGGTCCGATCGCCATGGCATCGAGATCAGAAAACGCCACATCCTTATCGGCGTTAAAATATTCATCGCCGATGTTGCGGCCACCGACAATCGTGACCTGGTTGTCAACGGTATAGGTTTTACTGTGCATGCGGTGGTTCACCCGCTGCACCTGGGTAACAAACTGCAGATTCTTTGAATGTCCACGTACAAAGGGATTGTAAAGACGGACTTCTATATTAGGGTGGGTGGCAAGCGCTGACCAGACGTCATCCGCTTCTTCGCCATACATATCATCGATCAGCATGCGTACCCGTACACCCCGGTCGGCTGCGGCGAGTAACTCCCTGATTAACAATCTGCCGACAGTATCCTGGTGAAACATGTAGTACTGTACGTCGATGCTGCGTTCGGCAAGCCTGGCTAGCACAGCTCGTCCAACAAAGGCATCAAGGCCATTGCCCAGCAGAAAGACACCCGACTGCTCCGGGTGCTGTTCTACTAGCGGTGTGAAAGCTTTGCCAAGACTGGTGCTATCACCATCATTAATGGCGCTAGACGGTTCTCTGGTATTGTTATCCGGTAATTCCACGCACCCTCCCATAAACAGCAATGATAAAACTGTAAACAGACTCAATAATATTTTTTTTCGTAAGCACATTATATTTCTCTGATATGGCTTAACTGATCTTGCTTCAAAATGTAATACGTTGCTGGCAAAGGATTTTTCATGTTTTTCTATACGATACTGCATTTACGTTATAGAAAAGGAAACATGTGCCTGTATTGGGTCGTAAGCGGTAGTTTCCGCAAAGTGAATATAACCGCAACTAACCGCCAATAGCGATCATGCATTAGAGCGAAGCGTTACCGCGCGATCTGCTTTATTTATAGCCAGAACCTCTGTCGTAATAACTACGGCTTCATTCAGTTCAACGCCTTTATCCTCTTGCGCAATACCTGCCGCCATAACCCCAAAAAAAGGGCAGAAAACATGCTAAATGGAATAAAAACCCTGGATAGCAGCTTGTTCATGCTACTTCTCCTTTATAAATAATACAACTGTGATGATACCAATATACGGGCTTTTGAATGTGCCTAATATTTAGGGATTGCAGTATCTCCCGGCATAGAAAACTCAAAGTGCCGGGAGCATACTGCATACTTCATCTCATCTAGCCTTTCTCAAGCTCTTTCAGTTCTTTTTCGAGCTCTTTCTGATCCGCTTTTATTTCCTTGTTGACCACTTTCCTGGCGTTGGAGATTGCATTTTCAACTCTCTGCCCGACATCAGTCGCAGCAATGACCAGCAGTCCTGATTCACCTTCATCCAGCACTTCGCCAAGGTCCTTCAGATCTCCCCTGCTCATACCAGCAATTGCATGCCCGGCAATTGCACCTGCTGCTGCACCTGCACCTGCCATGCCAGCCAGTAGACCACCACCCAGCGCTACGGCAGGGAAAAGAGCGGCAACCAGACCGGTTGCAATTCCAAGCCCTGCACCAGACCAGGCACCCTGGCGTGTTGGCTGTTCATGTCTTTTAACGATTTTGACCTTGCCTTTATCCGTTTTCTGCAGCACCGCCGCATCAAAGGTGTCCATCAGGTCCAGGTCATAGTACACCGCTTTTACCAGCTCATAATCAGATTCAGCATCATCGACATTGTCGTAGGTTGCTCCAATTACTGTCATGGAAACATAATCACTCATTTTTGTATCCTCGTTTTGTGAGATTCAACTAACCTCGATTCAAGTTTCATCATTATTCTGGCTCTTAGCACGAGCCAGAATGTGGTGAGCGAAACAGAAAGCTTACTTACTTTTCAATAGACAGCGCGACTCCAATACCAACCTGAACGGTAACTGTTTCACCGACTGGCAGCAGAGAAAGATCCATATCTTTGCTCACTTTAACGGTTTTGCTGGAACCATCCTCGAGGTTAAAGGTGACCTTATGTTTCTTCGCATCAACTGACGCAACAACTCCGGTCACTTTCATCGTTTCAACCAGGGTACCTGCAGCGGACCCATCAGGAGCAACCATAACGCCGCCGGCGGCAGCTATGGTATCTGGCACATCGGCGCCAACAACAACAGCCACCTCTTCTGTGACGACGGCCTTGACCCGGTCACCGACATTAATACCACTGATATCGCCGATATCTTTACCTACCTTGAAGGTACTTTTGCCACCCGCGTCAGACTTGAGCGTTATTTTCCCCTTATCCATATTCTTAGACACAACCGTCGCGTTGACGGTCATCCTGTCAACGACGATGACGCCGTTATCCATCGCCACTGAAGCAACTTCTTCTTCCCCTTTCATTTTAGCAAGGCAAGCGGCGGAGCTGAGCATAAAAATCGGCAGCAGGACTAACGTGGTGAATTTTGCAATTGATTTCATTTTTATTTCTCCTTTGAATTTAATGCGTTTTCCCCTACACCTGAACTGAAAGGCAATTTCTGAATATTTCCTTCAGTTCATTTATATACATCATCTGCTAACTACGCATGTGTTGGAGATAACGCAAAGTAGTTTAACGAGCATTGGCCAGTTTTTTGATTCTAAAAGATAAAACAATCAACAAAATCCCGCCAATGATTGAAAAGACAGCCAAAACATTTATATACACGACTGCTGAGAACAGCGGATTGAAGAGCAATAGCAGTCCCAGTATTAAGCTCAGTGCACCGCCACCAATCATCATCGTCTCACCGGATGTTTTACGTAGGCGAAAACCACTTACTATTGATGAAAGGCCGGATATTATGATCATGATTCCGATCATTGAGACTATGATTTTTGCAGAAAATGCTGCGGTGACCAGGGGCTGTGACAGGATAACCATGCCGGCAAGAATGCTGATTAAACCAGCAAAAACACCCCATCCCCAGCCTTCCATTTCTTTTCTGCCAGTAAAAGAGGCAAGCAAAGTTATTATTCCATCCACCAGCCAGTAGATACCCAGTAATATAAGCACTACTTCAACGGTAGCGGCTTTATTCGTGAGCAAAAAGAAACCTAACAATACCGCAGCAATACCGCGTAAAAGGGCAAGCCACCAGATGTCTGATGCTAATTGATGTAATTTACCTGTCGTCATTTTTGTACTCCCTTTATTATTCATTGATTAAAGTTGATGAAATGGAATACAACATTTACCAGCTTGTTATCGAGGTACTCCGCCTAAAGGTTTGTGAGTCCCTATTGTAGTTAGGTGCTGTTGGCCATCGCTAGACAATTCCAGACAGTAACGGTATAAACTTAGTGAAATGACACAATTGGCATTTGAAATTCATTAGCTTAATCAATAACAAATTAACTTCTATGTCTCGGCCAACAGGAAA
>Ga0316194_10002377_pt1 | contig 13129 bp, 13 predicted proteins | sample CroRivsedime1_MG_FD_204936 | JGI IMG/M metagenome (GOLD analysis project Ga0316194, IMG submission 204936) | Coastal sediment microbial communities from Maine, United States - Cross River sediment 1 | ecosystem: Environmental > Aquatic > Marine > Coastal > Sediment | place: USA: Maine...
ATAACGACTGCGAGTCGCCGGGTGACCTCATTCTCCCGAATCTGTCGCAGCACCTCCAGCCCGTCAATCTTGGGAAGTTTCAGATCGAGCAGAACCACCTCGGGGAGCCTGCCTGCGTCGCGCTCGCTGTATACCGCACGCGCAAACAGATAATCCAGTGCTTCCGCACCGTCACGCGCCACAACAACTTCATTAAGAATATTGTTGCGCTTAAGTGCACGCAGCGTGAGTGCTTCATCATCCGGGTTGTCTTCAACAAGCAAGATGGTTTTACTTTCCATACCAGGGCTATCCTCCAGTGATCCCGGTCCGACAATACGTCGTCGAACAATTCCCATACTGTGATGACCGGATTAATTATAGCCCAAACCCAGCCTGTTGATCACAATGCGTTATTACTACATTTCCAGATATTACCGGCTAACCCATTACGATCCGGGCAAAGCGACGTTTACCTACCTGGCAAACACAACTGACGCCAGAATCCAGCCGCAATCGGCTATCACTGACCTTTTCGCCGTCAATGCGTACCGCCCCCTGCCTGATCATACGCATTGCATCCGAAGTACTGGGAGTCAGAGCGGCTTCCTTCAACACGTTTGCTATCGGCATACCGTCCTCGCCAGCCCGCAATCTGATCTCAGGCATGTCGTCGGGCATCGCACCTTTCTGAAAACGTGCGATAAAATTCTCTTGTGCACGATCTGCATCGCTCCGGGAATGGAAACGCGCCACAAGCTCCTTGCCCAGCTCGAATTTGATATCACGCGGATTGCGCCCATCACCCATCGACTTGCGCAACGCCTCCACCTCCGGGATGGAGCGGAAGCTCAATAACTCAAAATAGCGCCACATCAGCTCATCAGATATTGACATCAGCTTGCCAAACATATCGTCCGGTGCTTCAGATATGCCAATATAGTTGCCCAGCGATTTGGACATTTTCTGCACACCGTCGAGACCTTCCAATATCGGCATGGTAAGCACAACCTGCGGCTTTTGACCGTAGGCTTCCTGCAACTGGCGACCGACCAGCAGGTTGAATTTCTGGTCGGTACCGCCAAGTTCAACGTCAGCTTTCAGTGCAACCGAATCATAGCCCTGCACCAGCGGGTAAATAAATTCGTGGATGGCAATTGGCTGACCCGAGCTGTAACGCTTGTTGAAATCATCCCTTTCCAGCATGCGCGCAACAGTATGCTTTGCAGCCAGCTGGATCAGATCCGCAGCGTTCATTCCATTCATCCAGCTTGAATTGAACATCACCAGCGTCTTTTCGGGGTCCAGAATCTTGAAGATCTGGGTTTCGTAGGTCTTGGCGTTATCGATGACTTCGTCACGGCTGAGCGGTTTGCGCGTGACATTCTTACCGGTCGGATCACCGATCATGCCGGTGAAATCACCAATCAGAAAAAGCGCTTCATGGCCAAGCTCCTGAAACTGACGCAGTTTGTTGAGCAATACGGTGTGGCCAAGGTGCAGATCCGGTGCCGTCGGATCAAACCCTGCTTTTATACGCAATGGACGGTTTTCCTTCAGGCGCTTTACCAGTTCGGCTTCCACCAGTATTTCTTCCGAACCCCGCTTGATCTGCTGCAAAGCCTCGCTGTGAGACATCTAACCGCTCCCGGTACCTGGAAAATTGGGGCGCAAGAGTAGCACAAGTTGGCCGATAACCTGACGGGTGCTCCTTAACTTGTTGAACTACAGGAACATACTGGCAGGAGACAGCCGATGCGCCAGGCGACATCGGGCAGACTGGCACAGTTTCTGCTGCTTGGCTAACATAAGCCGGGACGGTTGACCTCAGGCGGGTCCGTCAGTTAGTTTAAAACTTAATTTTGGAAGGGATTTCTGGTGCAGTACAATTATTCGTCAATGCGGGATTGCAAGTCGGGCTGGTGCAACAACCGGACCGGCAAACACGGAGCCAAAGGCTTGCGCTGGGCGCTGCTGGGCTCCGTGTCCGGACTTGCGCTCGGGTTTTTCTCGCTGGCATCCTATGATGCAAATGCATTACGCATCAATGATCTACCTCTTGATCTCCCGAAATCCCCGCTCTCAGAAACAGTAAAAATAGAGATCCCGGACAAACCTGTTGAGCGTATTCTTCAGGCTACGGAGCCTGTTTCGGTTGAAACCGAGCAGCGCGGTAGCTGGCATGATGTCACTGTAGAATCCGGTGACAGCCTGGCGCGCATCTTTACCAAACAAGGCATTCCGCCGCGCCAGCTGCACGACATTGTAGCCACCGGCGGTATCGCCAAAAAACTGACTCGGATCTACCCGGGGCAGAAGCTACGCATGCGCACCACAGAAGAAGACGGATTGCTGGAGCTGTTGTACGAAATCGACGCCCTGAATCAGGTGCAGGTAACCCGTACTGAATCCGGCTATGAAACGCAGCTGATCGCACGCGTTCCGGAACCTCGCAGCGTGCGCGCAGCCGGCAGCATAGATAACTCGCTGTTTGTTGCTGCGCAACAGGCAAATCTGCCGGAAAACATTACTATGGAGCTGGCCGGTATCTTTGGCTGGGATATCGACTTTGCGCTGGATATTCGTCGCGGTGACCAGTTTGCCCTGCTCTATGAGGAACTCTACCTGGATGGCGAACGGATTGGCACGGGCGATATCCTCGCTGCCGAATTCACCAATAATGGCAAAATCTACCAGGCGGTACGTTATACCGACCAGCAAGGCCGCACCGACTATTACTCGCCGGATGGTCACAGTATGCGCAAAACCTTCCTGCGTTCCCCGGTCGCCTTCTCACGTATCAGCTCGCGTTTCAGCCTGGGCCGCAAACATCCGATCCTGAACAGAATCCGCGCGCACAAGGGCGTGGATTATGCTGCTGCACGCGGCACGCCGGTCAAGGCAACGGGCAATGGTAAAATTGTTTTACGCGGGAAAAAGGGCGGCTATGGCAAGACCGTGGTTATCAAGCACGGTAGCAACTACAGCACCCTGTATGCCCACCTGAGCAGCTATACACGCGGCCTGCGCACTGGCAGCCGGGTACAGCAGGGTAAGATTATCGGTTATGTCGGCAGCACGGGACTGGCAACCGGCCCCCACCTGCATTACGAGTTTCTGGTTAACGGTGTGCACCGCAATCCCTTAACCGTCAAGCTCCCGGATGCCGAGCCCCTGCCCAAGAAGTACCGACAGGATTTCAAGCTGGCCACCGAGAATCTGCTGGCCCAACTGGAACTGGCAAAGACCCGGACCATTGCACTGCGGGATCGTTGAACAGCAAACCACCCGACCCACAAAGGCCTCGCGGCACCATGCCTGAGTACTATCTAGGCCTCATGTCAGGTACCAGCATGGATGGCATCGATGCCGCACTGGTTGATCTGTCCGGTGATACCCCCCAACTTTTACGCGCGCAGACACGCCCCTGGCCGGCGCCACTTCACGCGCGCATTCTGAAAACCGTTGCCGCACCAGAACAGGCTTCACTCCGGGATACAGGCATACTGGATACCGAACTCGGTGAGCAGTTTGCCAACGCGGCACTCGACCTCATGGCCAAGGCCAGGCTGGACAGCAGTCAGATCACAGCCATCGGCAGCCACGGACAAACACTGCTCCATGTCCCCGACGGCCAGCCTGCTTTCAGCATGCAGCTTGGCGACGCGAACCGTATCGCCGAAAAAACAGGCATCACAACGGTGGCGGACTTCCGGCGCCGGGATATTGCCGCCGGGGGACAGGGGGCGCCGCTGGTGCCCGCCTTTCACCAGGCACTGTTCCACGACCCGGGTACACCCCGCGCCATCCTGAACATTGGCGGCATGGCGAACCTGACGCTGTTACCGGCAGACAGTGATGCTGTCACCGGCTTTGATACCGGTCCGGGCAATGTGCTGCTCGATGCCTGGTACCGCAAAAACCATCAGGGCGACTACGATGAGCGTGGCGCATGGGCACAACGCGGTGATCTGAACCAGTCCCTGCTGGAGCACCTTGTGGACCACCCTTACTTCAGCCAGCCGCCACCCAGGAGTACCGGGCGTGAACTGTTTTGTCTGCGCTGGCTCGAGGAGCTGCTTCAATCCGGTCACCACGCATTGCCTGATGCCGACGTACAAAGAACGCTGACTGAATTCACAGCGCAAACCATCGCCACTGCACTGGAACACTTCGGGCCGCCGGTAGAGCAGGTGCTGGTTTGCGGTGGCGGGGTGCATAACGATTTTCTGATGCAGCGCCTTGCAGCGCTACTGCCTGAACAGCAGGTGGAAACCACTGAAAAATACGGCCTGCACCCGGACTGGGTGGAAGCGGTTGCGTTTGCCTGGCTAGCCAAACAAACGCTGGAAGGAAAAGCGGGCAATATACCGGGTGTTACCGGCGCAAACCGGGCGGTGATTCTGGGTGCAATCTACCCGGGCAAAATCTAGCGCTCACTGATCGGCACGTAATCACGCTCCGACTGGCCGGCATAAACCTGAGTCGGCCGGAATATTCTGTTGCCTCCCAGTTGTTCACGCCAGTGCGCCAGCCAGCCGGCTGAGCGGGCAATGGCGAAGATCGATGTGAACTGGTCCGGCGGGATCCCCATTTCCGTGTACAGAATACCGGAGTAGAAATCGACATTGGCATAAACACCCTTCGGCGCCAGCCTTTCCTCACAGGCCTCTTCCAGCGCCAGCGCCGTTTCGAACATGGAGCCCATGTTGCCACCGCGGCGTTCTATCATTTCATGCATGAGTTTCTGCAGGATAGTGGCGCGCGGATCCTTGACCTTGTACTCGCGGTGACCCATACCCCAAATCTTGGCCTTGCTGGCCAGCTTGTCATCCAGCCACGACTTCACATGCTCGGGCCGGCCAATCTCCTCCAGCATTTCGACCACGCGCTGGTTGGCGCCGCCGTGCAACGGACCGGCCAGGGTACCAATGGCTGCAGCGATCACCAGGAAAGGGCTGGCTAGCGTTGAGCCAGCGACCAGCGCCGCAAAGGTCGAAGCGTTAATCGTATGTTCAGCGTGCAGGATCAGACTGGCATCCATAATACGCGCCATGAACGGGTCCGGATCCTCGCCGCTGAACATGAACAGCAGGTTCTCAGCGTAGTTCAGATCCTTGCGCGGTGCATAGGGGTCATAGCCATTACGCACGTGTTGCCACATGGCCACGATGGTCGCCATGCGCGCGATGATCTTTACCGACATGTTGTGTACGTAGTTCAGGTCTCCGCACATGTTGCTGCCGGTCAGACACTCGTCACCCTGGTAGAACATACCCAGGCTCGCCACCGCCGTCTGCAGCATTTCCATCGGGTGCCCGGTAGCGGGCAGATACTTCATGATCTCGCGTACGTTGTATTTCACAACACGATTGGAACGCAGCTGCTGGTCAAACTCTTCAAGCTGCTCGCAAGTCGGCAGATGACCGTCCAGAAGCAACAGGCTGGTTTCCTCGAAGGTACTGTTGAGCGCCAGATCGACAATACGATAGCCGCGATAGGTCAGGATTCCTTTGATACCGTCCAGGTCAGAGATATTGGATTGGGTTGCCGGAACCCCCTCCAGACCGGGTAAATACTCACTCATTCCGTTCTCCTGAAAGCCTGGTGCAGCCGCTGCCACCGAGCGGCCTAGTATAACGGTTTATAGTTACTGGTGGTTATGCTGACAACAACACGAAAAAGGGGCGCAGTATGCGCCCCTTCGGCATGTGTTCGGAGGTGTTTCAGGCCGAGAAAGAGGATCCGCACCCACAGGTCGTTGTGGCGTTGGGATTATTGATCACGAACCTTGAGCCCTCGAGATCTTCCTTGTAATCGATCTCGGCACCCACCAGGTACTGAAAGCTCATGGGATCGACCAGCAGCTTGACGCCATCCCTTTCCACTTCGGTATCACCGTCATTGACCGCTTCCTCGAAAGTGAATCCATACTGGAAACCGGAACAACCGCCACCGGTGACAAAAACCCGCAGCATCAGGCTCGGCTTGCCTTCCTCTTCGATTAACCCCTTGACTTTGTTGACCGCAGCATCAGTAACGACCATCAACTCGTCGCCGGAAGTGACCTGTTCGGCGCTACTTTCACTCATCTACCCGTCTCCACTGGCATTCAACCACGATTCGCTGAAGTATGGCATTTCCCTACTAATTTGGTCAAGTATTACTTGGCTACCGACATGCCGGCAGTTTCAGCGATTTCGATGCTCTCAACTTTTTTCTGGGTGGTGTTGGTCGACGCCCGCTGCGGCTCGGCCCGATGCACCAGGTTGCCATTTACCTCGGCGCCCATGGCCATTTCAATCAGGTTGTAATACACATTACCCGTCACCTTGGCATGGCTGGCCAGTTCGACGCGGTCACTGACGTACACGTCACCCTGCACGGCGCCGTTCAACACCAGGTTCGGCACCCTCACATCCCCTTCAATAAGCCCTTTCTCGCTCACCGTAAGCACCGTTTCGCTTGCGGGCTCTGCAACAAGATTTCCCTTTATGGTGCCATCAACATGCAGCCCGCCGCTGAAGCGTAAATCGCCTTCGACTTGAGTCTGCGGCCCGATTACCGTGTCTATCCCGGAACAGCCGGATTTCTTCCCTATTCCAAACATGGCCTTATCTCCTGATTAATCAATGACCCACCCTCTCAGATCGGCCAATCCATGGTTTCCTCTATCCCTGGTGGTTGCCCTTTCCCGCTGGGCTTTAGCAAAATGCGCACCTGCCGCGGCTCGAATTGTGAAGGAATCTGGATTTCACCCTCAAAATTCTGGTAATAGCGGAACTTGAAATTCAGCACCTTGCTATTGCCTGCAGCCAGTTTTCTGAACTCAAGCAGTTTCGGCTTCCCATCTTCCAGCCCCTCGATTTCCATTTCTACGACACCGCGCACATATCGTTCGTTTCGTTTCACCTGGGTCAGGGTCAGGCTGAAGAAAAAGCCGCCCTCTTCCTGGGTGGGCTCCAGATGAAAGCGCTGTACCCTCAACCCGGGCTTGGCATCTCCCGGCGAAACAATGCCCTTATAGAATGCCAGCTGCTTGCGCAATTCCATCGCCTTCTCGCGCAGACCCGCGTACTCGTTGCGCACCTCGCGCGTAGCGCGCCTGTCGATCTCGCTGGAACGCTTGAGAACCGCAAGCTGCTCCTGCAATTCAGTATTGGCCTGCTGCAGTGCCTCGTAGCTGCCTTCAATACTATCCAGTTGCTGCGTTAACTGCTCCACACGCTCGCCGGAATAGCGTATACCGGACTCAAACAACAAGTAAGCTGCCGTGGCCAGAAATACCATTACCACAGCAAGGCCCAGCCACACATACACCGGCTGGTATACCAGGATTTTTCGGTCACCAGACACTATCGTTTCCTGTAAATATCAAGGCAACTATCGTGCCGTTATCATGGGATAAGACCGATGGATTGCAAACCGGTGCTCTCCTCGAACCCTGACATGATATTCATGTTCTGAATGGCCTGGCCGGCCGCCCCCTTGACCAGGTTATCGATAACCGACAATACCACAACGGTATCTGTATCCGGCGCCCGGTGTACCGCAATGCGGCAGTAGTTAGCCCCTTTTACGGTGCGGGTTTCCGGATGCGAGCCGGCTGGTAATACGTCCACAAATGGCTCCTGCTGATAACGGGCTTCAAACACCTCCTGCAGGTCCACGGCACCCATCGTCGGGCGCGCGTACAGCGTGGCATGAATGCCGCGGATCATGGGTGTGAGATGCGGCACAAAGGTCAGCCCGATGGGGGAATCGGCACACTGCTCCAGACCCTGACGGATTTCCGGCAGGTGACGATGTCCCGGCACCGAGTACGCCTTGAAACTCTCCGAAGCTTCAGCCAGCAGAGTACCGATACTGGCTTTGCGCCCCGCACCACTGACACCCGATTTGCAGTCTGCGATCAACGTGGATGCATCGATGCAACCGGATTCCAGCAACGGCAGAAATCCCAGTTGCACCGCAGTAGGGTAGCAGCCCGGGTTCGCCACCAGCTGCGCCCTTGCAATCGCCTCGCGGTTCATTTCGGGCAAACCGTAGACAGCCGTGGCCAGAATATCGGGGCAGGCGTGCTCGATGCCGTACCACTTCTGCCACAGCTGTGGATCCTTCAATCTGAAATCGGCCGCCAGATCGATAATTTTTACACCGCGCTCCAGTAACTCCCCGGCCATACCCATGGCTATACCGTTAGGCGTGGCGAAAAACACCACCTCGCAGTCGGCCAGCACCGCCAACTCAGGCTCACTGAACTCGAGATCAACATAACCGCGCAAATTGGGGAAAAGGTCTGCAACCTTGTTGCCCGCTTCACTGCGGGACGTGATGATGCTGAGCTGCACCGCGGGATGCAGCGCCAGCAAGCGCAAAAGTTCGACCCCGGTATACCCGGTTCCACCGACAACACCGACTCTGATCATTGGCTGTATCTACTCCACCTGCCTCTGTTCCAGACATCGTATTCTCCGCACTATAGAAATGCTTGTCCATTCAGGACGATTGCATGTGGCGGGCCGGAGAAATAACATGGCGCGCCTGCACACCCCCTATTTGACCGAACTGGACCCAATGCTGCCCCATCTGCGCCGTTCCGGAAAAAACCTTCTGTCCCGCGATGCCTGGAAAATACGCATCCTGCTCTGGTCGGGCGCCATTCTGGTAGGTCTGGTGGCGAGCGGTTTCGCCATCAGCAGCGAGCACGCCAATGACTGGTTCCACCTTCTGGTCGATGTGTCACCCTATGCGCCCTTCGTCGTCTGCCCGCTGGGGCTGGTGCTGGTCTCCTGGTTAACACGCAAATTCTTCCCCGGTTCACAAGGGAGCGGTATTCCACAATCCATCGCAGCGCTGCAAATACCTGAGCACACATCCCGCACGGTACTGCTTTCCTTTCGCATTGCTTTCGGAAAGATCCTGCTGACTTTGCTTGGCCTGCTGAGCGGCGCCTCTATCGGTCGCGAAGGCCCGACTGTACATATTGGCGCAGCTATCATGTTTTCGCTGGGCCGGTTTGCCAGATTCCCGCACCACTATATGGACAAGGGACTGATACTGGCGGGTGGCGCAGCGGGTATCGCCGCCGCCTTCAATACGCCTCTGGCGGGTATCCTGTTCGCGGTGGAGGAAATGGGGCGTTCCTTCGAAGAACGCACCAGCGGTGTGTTGCTGACCGCGGTATTCCTGGCCGGCGTGACCGCCATCGTCATCCAGGGCAACTATACCTATTTCGGTTCCACCTCGGCGATCCTGGAAACCTCGCAGTTCCTGCTGCCGGTCCTGGTCTGCGGTGTGGTAGGGGGATTGCTGGGCGGCCTGTTCAGTACCGCACTGATCCAGGGTTCGCGCCGCCTTGCGCCGTTGCTGAAACGCCGCCCCGTAGCGGTCGCCATTGTCTGCGGCCTGGGCATTGCGAGCGCAGGTTTCCTGTCCGGCAGCACCGCCTACGGCACCGGCTACCAGGAAGCTGAGTCCATCATCACCGGCGCCAGCACATTACCGGAGAGCTATCCGCTGATGAAAATGCTGGCCACCCTGTTCTCCTATCTCAGCGGTATCCCGGGCGGCATCTTCGCACCCTCGCTGGCCACCGGCGCCGGTGTGGGCGCGGAAATCGCCAGCTGGATGCCGAGCCTGCCGGTGTCGGCCATCGTCATTCTCGGCATGGTGGGCTATTTCACTGGCGTGGTACAGACCCCGATCACCGCATTTGTCATCGTCATGGAGATGACCGACAACCACAGCCTGCTGCTGCCGCTGATGGCCACCGCCTTTATTGCCTACATGACATCGCGCCTGGTGTGCCCGGAACCCATTTACAGGATACTGGCAATGAACTTTCTACCCGTGGTCGCAGACGCTGCGCCCACCGAAACCAGGCCCGCGTCCCCGAAAAACCAGTCATAGGCACGAGCCTGCTCGCTCCTGCTGCCGGGAAACGTTACCATTTCGCCACCATGCGACTGAAACATATCCTTTTGGGCATGCTTGCCCTGACCCTGATCGGCGGCCTGGGTGCGCTGTGGCTGGCGCCGGCCGGGATTGCGCGGGCGCCCGACATTACCGTCACCACCCTGCAGGGTGACAAGCTGAGCCTGACGGAGTTGCGCGGACAACCGGTGCTGGTAACTTTCTGGGCATCCACCTGTAGCAGCTGCATCAGGGAAATGCCCTACCTGATCGCGCTTTACAATGAATTGGCCCCGGGTGGACTGGAGGTGATTGGTATTGCCATGGCTTATGACCCACCCAACCGGGTGATCGAACTCAGCAAGGCCAAACAGATACCCTACCCGCTGGCACTGGACATCAACAGTGCAGCAGCCAGGGCATTTGACGATGTCAGCGTCACGCCAAGTACATTTTTAATAGCACCTGACGGCCAGGTTGTGCTCCGGGAAAGCGGCACACTGGACACGCAAAAGATCCGTGGACTGGTGCTGGATATGCTGGCCGGGTCCACTTGACGATGCTCTGGCTCAAGGCACTGCATATTATCTTCATGGTCACCTGGTTCGCCGGCCTCTTTTACCTGCCGCGCCTGTTTGTCTATCACGTCGATTGCACCGATTCAGCCGGTAACGAACGCTTCAGGATTATGGAGCGCAAGCTGTTCGCGATCATGACGCTCGGCGCCATACTCGCGACTGTATTCGGCGTCTGGCTACTGGCCAAATGGCACTGGCCGGTAACCGAGCTATGGCTGCAAATCAAGCTGCTGCTGGTCGGCGTGCTGGTCGCCTACCACATTCTCTGCGGTCTGCTGGTGCAACGTTTCGCCGCCGGCCTGAATCGTCACTCGGGCATTTTCTACCGCTGGTTCAATGAGATACCCGCCATCCTGCTGGTTGCTGTAGTACTGCTCGCAGTGCTGCGGCCGACCTGAATAGCGCTCTGACAGAGGCGCTTTCCCCACCTCCCCCTGCCTCCGGAACAATCTGTTTTAAAACAGCTCCGTAGGAGCGGGCTTGCCCGCGAACAGGGTATTTGCTGCCCTCAACTGTTCGCGGGCAAGCCGCTGCTGCGACTTCTACAGCCGCGCAGGGGTTTATATCCGAAATCATTTATCTTAATGCGAACGATTTGCATTTAGTTTGTTAATAAATATAATTCGCAGCCAGCACAGCATTCAGAAACCGGGAGGAAACACCCATGAGATTTAAAACCTGCGCCCGCACCTGTCTCGCCGCACTACTCCTGGCAGGTAGCGGCTTTACCGCTGCTGCCGAAATGCCGAGCCAGGAGGAGATGTGGGAGATTATCCAGAAACAGCAACGCGAAATTGAGGCATTGAAAGCAGGACAAGAGGCCAATACTGAAAAAGTTGAAGCCACGGCTGATGCCATTGAGTCCGTAGATGCAGGGGAACAGGGTTCACACTCAACAAGCAGAGTCGCGAGCTGGGCCGAAAACACCCAGATCGGCGGCTACGGGGAATTGCACTACAACAATCTGGACAGCAAGAAGGAAATCGATTTTCACCGTTTTGTGCTGTTCTTCGGCCACCAGTTTACCGACAGGCTACGTATGTTTTCCGAGCTGGAGCTGGAGCACGCCGAATCCGGGGACGGCAAAAATGGCGACGTCGAACTGGAGCAGGCGTACGTCGAGTACGACATCACGCAAAATCAGCACGCAAAAGCAGGCCTGTTTCTGCTACCGGTAGGTATCCTGAATGAAACCCATGAACCTCCCACTTTCTACGGCGTGGAGCGCAACCCGATAGAGAAGAACATCATCCCGACCACCTGGTGGGCCGGTGGTGTCGCGCTAAACGGCGAAATCACGCCAGGCTGGAGCTACGATTTTGCCGTTCATGAGGGCCTTGATACATCCGCTGGCAACAACTATGCCGTTCGCAATGGCCGACAAAAGACCAGCGAAGCTGACGCTAACGATCTCGCTTCCACAGCACGTATCAAATGGACCGGCGTGGCAGGGGTCGAGTTGGCAGCCAGCGTGCAATACCAGGCGGATGTAACCCAGGGTAACGACCCGGATGCCGGCCATGCCTGGCTGTATGAAGCTCATGCCGACATCGAACGCGGCGCGTTCGGTCTGCGTGCCCTGTATGCCATGTGGGACCTGGACGGCAGTGGCCCTAAATCCGTGGGGGCCGACGAACAGGAAGGATTCTATATTGAACCATCCTACAAGTTCTCACTCTTCGAGCAGAATTTCGGTGTCTTTGCCCGCTACAACCAGTGGGATAACACCGCTGGCAGCAACGGCAGCGATAGCGAAAAGAAGCAGTACAATGCCGGCATGAATTACTGGCCACATCCTGACGTGGTCCTGAAAGCCGATGTGCAGCAGCAGGACAACGAAGGCACCTCGAAGAACGACAACGGCTACAATCTGGGCATTGGTTACCAGTTCTAGGCTATTTTACCGGCTCCTGCTGGGGCACAATACAGGCACGGGGCGCAGTTGCGCCCCCTGCTTCTTCCAGGAGCCTGCTGCAGCAGACTGAAACATGCTCAAGAGACTAGTCCTTCTACTCCTGCTGGTCCCTGTCTGTACAGGTTCCCTGGCGCGTGGCACCTACCAGGAGCCCGAGGACTTCCTCTCTCAGGCATTCGCGGGTGATGTACCGGAACCCGGCATTATCTGGCTGACCGGTGAGAGAAAAGATGCCGTCAAGTCGTTGCTCGGCCACCGTTATCCCAGTCTGCGGATACGCTACTGGAAAGCAGGCGAGCGTAGCGCATGGATACTTGATGAAATCGGCAAGGATCAACCTATTACGACAGGAGTTATTGTCAATACCGGACGACTGGAACAAATCAAGGTGCTGGTTTTCCGGGAAAGCCGTGGCTGGGAAGTTCGCCATCCATTTTTTACCGAACAATTCAGGCAGGCCCAGCTAAACGAATCGCGCGAACTTGATCGCAACATTGATGGTATTTCAGGTGCCACATTATCGGTACGCGCGATGAAAAAACTCGCGGCACTGGCCTTGTACCTGGACGCTGAACTAAGGGCATCCGATGTCTCGTCATCACCGTAGAAAACAGCGCTTCAAGCTGCGTTCCTTCTACGTGTGGCACCGCTACATGGGTGTCAGCGCAGCTGTTTTTACGCTTGTTATCGCGGCAACCGGCGTGCTGCTCAATCACACCGAAGACTTCCAGTTCGACAGCAA